>Ga0247608_10000171_pt1 | contig 121422 bp, 145 predicted proteins | sample 176DNAGHGlowgp2_FD_193490 | JGI IMG/M metagenome (GOLD analysis project Ga0247608, IMG submission 193490) | Sheep rumen microbial communities from Palmerston North, Manawatu-Wanganui, New Zealand - 1766 DNA GHGlow gp2 | ecosystem: Host-associated > Mammals > Digestive system > Stomach > Rumen...
CCTTTAAAATATATTTTGTGATTACTCACACTTATATTTTAAAGAGGATTTACTGTATTTGCAAGTGTTTTCTCATATTTTAACAGATATTTTCCGTCTTTTGACCACGCGATAGCGTTTAGTACAAAATTAATAATACTATTATGGTAATAACTAAAGCTATCAATGTTATACCATTATTACTTGTAAAATTTTTTCTTTCTGCAGTTTCTTTTCTACTTTCCTTTTCTGTCTGTTTCTTCATATTTTTTCCTCACTTTCAATCACCTTTAAGCTAAACACTTAAAGAAAACTTTTATATAACTATAGTAGCAATAATTTCTTGCAATGTCAAGTAAATATTTTTTTAATTTTCTAAAGAATTTCGTACTTAAAAATTTTTTAGTCCCCAAAACCATATAAAATGTTTTAAAACATATATTTTCTTTTTAAACAAAACCCCTTTCAAATTCTTTTGTAATATTTCTTTAAAATATTTGTAATATCCATTTGGACTTGTTTTAAAAGTTTTCGATATATTTTTTGTATATCCATCTTCTTTATAATCCCCTATTTCTAGCACTTCATTAATGCACAAAATTTTATATTTTTCATCCATTTTATGATACATTCTAGCTTCTGTTACAAACTTTTCATTTTTTTCTAGTTCATGTTTATATTTCTTGCGAATTTTGGCATTAAAAACAAGTATTTTTTCTCCCTCTATATCTTGCTTAAAATACAAATCAAACATAGTCGACTCCATACAATTTGTAGAAAATTTTTTTCCACTTATATTTCCTAAATAATCTTGTTTCAAGAAACATAATGCATATAATTGTTGTTTTTTCAGCAACTTCAAAGCATTCTGTTCAATTATTTTAAAAGCATTTAATGTAAAGAAATCATCAGAATCACAATCAACAATTAATTCACCTGTTGCTAATTCTACTGCCTTATTTATTGCTACCATTTTCCCTGAATTCTGCTGATATACATATTTTATATTTATATTTTCCTTCACTTTAAATTGCTCTACAACTTTTTTTGTTTCATCTGTCGACCCATCATCAACTATTATCCACTCTGCTTCTAAATTACTCTTTTCTAGATTTTTAACTATGCTTTCATAAAGCTTTGTTAAATAATTTGCTCTGTTATATGTTGATGTTAAAATTGATAATCTCATAAAATCCCTTTCATTTTGTATTTCAAATTTTCTGTAGAATAATCCTATACTAATTTTAAAAGTAATTATAAAATCCCTTTAATTTGTTCCAATAAATAATTATTATCATAATTATAATCTTGAGATTTTTTTTCTAAAAATTTATATTCGCCTAATATTACTTTTTTCAAACTTTCAAAAATAGCATCTTCATTATTTTCTATAACTAGTTTTTTATCATAATCCTTTACTGCCTCAACTCCTGCAGTATTTGTAACTAAAATTGGTTTATTTAAAATTTTCGCCTCTTCTAATACCATTCCATATCCTTCAAAATAAGAAAGCAATGCAAAAAAATCAGCATTTTTTATATATGGATAAGGATTTTCAATTTGTCCTAAAAAAATAAATGAATCATTTACATTTAGCTCTTCTACTAATTTCGACAAACTCTCCTTTTCTTCTCCATCTCCTATAACATATACTCTATGTTTGAGATCTTCTTCTATCAATCTTTTATGCACTCTAATTAACCTATCTATAGCCTTTTGTTTTACTAACCTTGAAACTACAATAAAATTTTTTTCTTTTTTCATTATTTCATCAATTTTACCAATTTCAAATCTATATAGCTTTTTTTCTTGATTTATATTTTTATTATAATTAACTTTCAAATTATCATTTTCTCCCACTTCTTCAGCAAGATTTAATACTCTATTCTTATTTATATAATTGTAAATTATCTTCCTTTTTGAAATATTTCCATAAATATTTTCGAAAGCTTTTTTATTTTGTTCACTTACAAATATTATTTGGTTATATTTTTTATAAATCCCTTTATCTATAAGCATTTTAAACTTTGCTTTTTTGTTTTTTCCAAAAACTTTTGAAATGTCATTATGAATCCAAGCAATTTTTCTTTTATTCCCATTAAAACAAAAAATTCTTGTTATTGGACCTTCTAAAAAAGCAACATCTATATCAAATTTTCCTCTCAAATACCTGTTATATAAATATTTTCCACAAATAAGTACATAAATGGGGATAAATTTATTTTTTCTTTCCTTTTTAAATACACATATTGTTTTTATTTTTGAATTTAATTCTTTTTCTAACTCTCCTCCACCATAAATAGTAAAAATAGTTATATCATATTCGTTTGAAAGTTCATTTGCAATATCTACTAAAACCCTTTCTGCTCCCCCAATTCCAAGTTTTGTGATTCCAAAACAAATTCTTAATTTATTATTTTGTGCTAATATAGTATTATTGAAATATGCTTTCTTTCCATATTTCATCAAATAAATCATAGTTTTCAAAATCATTTTTCTTTTTGTATGAGTATTTTTAATTTTTAAAATTCTTTTCATAGAACTTCCAATCAAAATCCTTCTACTCATATATTTCAATTCTTTTTTGTATTTATTAAATATTCTTTTTTCTTTATAATAATCAAATATATTATCTAGTATTTTAAAAATATCTCCTGTTTTTTCTGTTTGATTATTTGAAATTGAATCTTCTCTTTGAATGTAATGTACAAAATATTTATTAATATATGAAATTTTTTTAAGATGAGGCATTAACTTATAAAAAAACTCCACATCTTCGTATATTAAGCCTTCAGGAAATCTTAATTTTGTTTTATTAATTAAATCTCTTTTATAAATTTTGTTCCATGCAACAACTCTAGGCTTTTTCAGCATTTCTTTTTTTTCAGCATTTATTATTTCTTCTTCCATTTTATTTGTCTTGCTTTTTATTATACTATCACGTTTTCTTGTTTTGTAATTTCTTCTTTTGTCAAATATCTTTTTCCCATACTCCCATTCCCAAATAAAGTCACATTCTACCATATCTGCATTTTCTTTTTTTGCCAAATTATACATTTCTTCATACATATTTTTTTCAACATAATCATCAGAATCCAAAAAAGCTACATATTCCCCTATTGCATACTCCAATCCATAGTTTCTAGCAGAAGATAATCCTCCATTTTTCTTCTCAAAATATTTTATTTTCGAATGATATTTTGTAAGAAAATTTTCAACAATTTCTATACTTTTGTCTTGTGTTCCATCATTTACAATTATTATTTCTATATCTTGCAATGTTTGATTAACTAATGAATTTAAGCACTTGTCTATATACTTTTCAACATTATACACAGGTACTATTACACTTACTTTAGGCATATTTTCAAACTCCTTTTGTTTTATAATTACATGTATTTTATATAACTTTTCTTTAGCCATTGCTTAATATTTCTTACTCTTAAATTATCTAACATTTTTTTCTGTCTTATTTTGTATTTATACTTTACTTTATCTTTTTTATTTAAATCTTTAATACTTAAAATAATGCTATTTGTATAATACTCTAAAAGATTTTTTTGAGTATTTTGCTCTAATTTCATATCTCTTATTTTTCGACTCAAATTATCATAAAGAAAAAATTTATCATTCACTTTTTTTATTCGTTTTGAATAATCTGCATTTCTCATAATACTATTCTCTGATTGAAAATAACTGTATCCATAAATATTGGTTGAAACTATAGTTCTAGCATTTACGAGTAATTCTGGAATAAGTCCAAAATCTTCATGATACACATTTTTTTCAAATTTTAAATTTGTTCTTTCAAATAATTCTTTTTTTATTAAATACAAACAAGGTGAATCTAAATATTTATCCTCAAAACATAGCTTATTAAAACCATCTTCTCCATTTATTAAATCAAAAACAGGACCATCCGCACAAACCTCTTTTTCTCCAATTATTTTCATTTTATATTTAATCATTTCTACATTCTTATCAATGTATTTTTCTAAATTTTTCAGCAAATTTTTATCTATTGAATCATCAACATCTACAAACATTATGTATTTTCCTCTTGCTTTTTCTATTCCCAAATTCCTCGCATTTCCAACACCAATCGTTTCTTCAGTTGTATAGAAAAATTTTGTGTTTTTATATTTTTTTGCTATTTCTTCTGAATTATCCTTTGAAAAATCATCAATAAATATAATTTCATAGTCAACATAATTTATATTTATTAAGTTATTTAAGCAATTTTTTAGATATTTTTTTCCATTATTAAATGGAACTATTATACTTACTTTTGGCATTTTCCGTCACCTTCTTTGTTATAATTCACATCTACTTTTTTATAATTTATGTCTACTTTTTTGTTATAGTTTAGTTGCGTTTTTCAAATAAACATATTAAACTTCATTTTTTATTATACCCACTATACTATTATAATTTCATTTATTTTCATAACGCACAATTTTTTTTGCCCCTTTCCAGATTGCTTTCTCTTGCATTTTTACAAAAAAATTGATTCTAGTTTTAATTCAGGTGTAGAAAAGCTTTATATTCTACTATTTCGTATTAAATATGAATATGATTTTTTATGTATTGATAGAGTTATGTGGAACTTTCCAACTATTTATAAAAATTTTTTTATTTATATATATATTCTCTCTAATTATTTGAATTTATTCTATTTAATATATATTTTTTCTCTAATAATTTGAAATTATTCTATTTAATATATATTTTTCCTCTAATAATTTGAAATTTTTTTTTAAATATCCTAAAAATATTCAATCATAATATGATTTTAAATGACTGAATATTTTTTTTAATTCAACTAATAATAAAGATGTAGAATTTTGTAAAAAGGAGCTATAAATGTGTTGGTTACTATAAGTTTAAGAAGTAAAAAAGAAAACGAAATTAATAAATTTTTAAGTAATTTTTATGAAACAGATATGAGTATTCCACAAGATTTACATTGGAAAAAAGAATATAAAAACCCTATTGAAGCCTCTGACATTATTGGAGCTTTTGTTGATAACATAGATTCTTATGATTTAAAAATGTGGCTTTGTCTTGATAAAAACGTTTATATCCATGTTACTGAACATAATGGAAATGATGTAATTAAATATTTGTTTGAAAGGTTTCCTTATTAAAAATCCAAACCTTTTACACATTATTCAAAGACACTTAAAGCTAGACATTTTTCATAAAAAACTTTACTTTCTTCTTATTCCGTGCTACAATAAAGTTATATTAAACTACTGATGCAAGCTTTTAGTTAAAGTAGCTACAAACTACAACATAATAAGGAATGGTGAAAATGGAAAGTAAAAAAATAATTTCAAAAAATCCAACAGCATATCATAATTACACAATTGAAGATACAATTGAGACAGGAATTGTTCTCACAGGAACAGAAATAAAATCAATTAGAGCTGGAAAAGTTAATTTAAAAGATAGTTTTGCAAACATAAAAAATGGTGAATGTTTTGTTTATGGAATGCATATTAGTCCTTATGAATATGGAAATATTTATAACAGAGATCCTCTTCGAGATAGAAAATTGCTTTTAAAAAAACGTGAAATAAATAAGCTTTTTGGAAAAATAAAACAGGACGGATATTCTTTAATTCCTATTTGTATATATTTTAAAGGAAGCTTGGTTAAAATGGAGCTTGGTATTGGAAAAGGTAAAAAGCTTTATGACAAACGTCAAGACATTGCAAAAAAAGATGCTGAAAGAAGAATTCAAAAAGCTATGAGAGCCAATGAAAGAGGCGAATAATTCATAAGGTCGAATATAAATTTAATAAATCTTATAAAGCTGTATATCTTTGATTTTTCAATTTATGCCTTATGCCGTTTTACTCCGGCGCATAGATTTTAAAATCAAAATATACAGCTTTTATATAATCTTATGCTTTATTGCTTGAACCAAACACATCTCTTATTTTATGCCCAACGGTTTCTTTAATCAAATCTCTTGCTGGTGTTAAGTATTTACGTGGGTCAAATGCTGAAGGCTCTTCTGCAAATACTTTTCTTATTGCTGCTGTCATTGCCAATCGCAAATCTGTATCTACATTTATTTTTGAAACTCCAGAAATTGAAGCTTCGTGAAGCATTTCGTCAGGAACACCTTTTGCTCCTGGAATATCAGCTCCATATTCATTACATTGTGCAACAAGTTCAGGAATTACTGTTGAAGCTCCATGTAAAACTATTGGAGTATTTGGAATTCTTTCTTTTATTTTTGCTAAAATATCAAATCTTAATTTTGCTTCTCCTTTAAATTTGTATGCTCCATGGCTTGTTCCAATTGCTATTGCTAAAGAATCGCATCCTGTTCTTCTAACAAATTCTTCTGCTTGTGCTGGATCTGTAAACATTGCATCATCTGCTGAAACATTAACATCATCTTCTATTCCTGCTAATTTTCCAAGTTCAGCCTCTACTACAACTCCATGCTCATGTGCATAATCTACAACTTCTTTTGTAAGTCTTATGTTTTCTTCAAAATCATATTTAGAACCATCAAACATAACAGATGTAAATCCTGCATCTATACACATTTTACATGTTTCAAAATCAGGTCCATGATCTAAATGAATTGCAAATGGTATTTCTGGGTGCTCTTCTTCTGCCGCTTTTACCATTTTCATTAAATAATTTAATCTTGCATATTTTATAGCACTTGAAGATGCTTGCATTATTACAGGTGCGTGCTCTTCTGCTGCTGCATCCATTATTGCTTGTATAATTTCCATATTGTTTACATTAAATGCGCCAATTGCAAACCCCTCTCTCATAGATTTTTCAAACATTTCTTTAGTTGTTACTAACATTTTTCATCATCCTTTCTATCTTTTATTATATTTTAAAAAATTTAAAATCAATTCAAAAACTCGCTGAAAATATAAGTATTTTCTATTAGTAAGCTATAATTTTCAACTTATTCTTCTCTCTGTTTTTCACTTTCTTGCTCTTTCTCTTTTTCAAATATTTTCTTTTTGCTAGCTCCAATATATCCCATATTGGTCGTTATATCTGTAGTATTTTCCAAATGTTTCTTTGCTTTTCTTTCTTTATCTGTAAATGAAGGCATATCTTCCTTCTCTTCTAAATTGAATGGAATAGAAATTTTATTCCTAATAGTCATAAACAATGGTTCTTTTTCTATTTTTTGAGCAATTTTTTTACTATTTAAATCCACTGCTAAATTTGCATATTTTATTGCTAAATCTTTATTCCCTTTCATAATATTAATTTTAGCTAATTCAAAATAACAATCTGCACTAAGTTCTTCTTCATTTAAAGCACCAGTAAAATACATTTCTGCTTTATCTAAATCTTTATAAATTAGAGCAATTTCTGCCAGACAATATTTTGCATTATATGCTAAACTATTTAATTCTGCAGCCTTTTCATAGCATTGTTTTGCATTATTAAAATCATTAAGTAAAGTATAAACCATACCTAAATTATAATTTAAATCATAACTTATAGGATTATATTTTAAAGCCTCTAGATATATCATTGCTGCCTCTTTATATGATTTTTCTTCTATAAGTAAATCTCCTAGAACAATTGTTGCCTCTGTATACTCAGGCTTTTTATCTAATAAAGAATTAAGCATTTCTATTGCTTCTTTTTTTCTATCCATATCTTGAAGTAAAATCGAAACTTTGTAATATGAATCATAATCTTGATTATCTAACTCTATACATTGTAAATACTCATCTATCGCTTTTCTAATTCCGCCTTCTTTTTCATAAATTAAAGCTAATCTTTTGTGCAAATCATAATTATCGTTATCTTGTTCCAAAAATTCTAATAACTTTTCCTTTGCTTTTTTGTGATTTCCAACTGACATATACATATCTATTATAGCCATTTTTAATTTTATCATTATATTTTTGTTATTTTTTTCTAATAAAATTATAACAAGTGGTAATACTACACTCATTAGATAAATTATGAATTTGACAACAATATTCATTTTATTATTTGTACTTAAAACTATAAAATCTATTGTTATTCCTAATGCTTCAATTGCAAGTATTGGGACATAACTCGTATCATTCTTCTTTATCATTTTAAAGAAAATAATTACAAATAAAATTATTGATAGTATTATAAAAATCAACTGCTCTGCCATATATTTCCCCTTCTTGTTTTAATAATTTCTATCTTTAGTTTTTTTCATTTTACTACATTTTTTTTAAAATATCAACAAATTTTTAAAAACCTGTTTATTTTTTTTTTGCTTTATGATACAATAACTTTAAATTTTGAATTTATATTACTATAATTTTTGTCTGTAATGTAAATTTTCTAATAATTGCAATGAAATGGAGGATTTATTATGGAAGTCAAAAGATGTTCTCGCTGTGGAGCTTTTTATACAAATCAAGGATATGTATGCTCAAAATGTACTAGTAAAGATAATTTAGAGTTGTCTCAATTTAAAAATTTTGTCGAAGAAAATGGTATTGAAATTAATTCTTTAAGCCAAATAGCTAGTGAAACAGGAATTTCTGAAAAGAATTTGAATCGCTTTTTAGATTATGATGGGTTAGAAGGATATAAAAAATTGTTTAAGTAAAAAATTGCAGAATATATAAATTTTTAATTTATAACTGAAGTTGTTTTTGCTCCAGCACATAAATTTCAGAATTTATATATTCTGCATTTTTATATCAAAAAGAAACTAAAAAATTTCCGCTAATTTCTTTTTTCATTTACAGAAAGATTTATTATTAAATCCATATTGTCATCTTCTGCAGACTTATTTTTTCTAATTGCTCCACATTTCTTACATTTAAAAATAATAACATAACCCTTTTTATTATTTATTTCTATGCTAATAGGCTCTAATGTGCCCTGACATTCTTCTGCCCTATCTCCTGGATTTATATCTACATGCTTAGAATGCAAACAATATGGACAATGATTTCTGCACGAATATCCTAATTTTGGAACTTTTTTCCCACAATTTTCACATATAAATTCTTCATCTATCTCTGTAAATTTTCTCATTTTTATTATCATTCCTTTTAAAGGTTAATTATATTCTATCTTATTTTTACTTTGCTAAGATCAATTTCTGAAGAATCATATTCTTCTATGTATTTAAGCATCTCATCAATATTTGTGTAAACTTTATATAATTCTTTGCAATCATCTGTTATAAATTTTTCTTTAATAGATCTTGTCATCATAGCATCTAAGTCATCATAAAATCCATTTATATTAAATAACACTATAGCTTTATTATGCCTTCCTAATTGCTTTAATGTCAATATTTCAAAGAATTCATCTAATGTTCCTATTCCTCCAGGTGAAATAATAAAAGCATCACAGTTTTCTTCCATCTGTCTTTTGCGTTCTCTCATTGTATCAGTATAAATAAAATCCGAACAATTTTTAAAAGATATTTCTGCATTTGCTTCATGGAAAAATTGTGGTACTACTCCTAAAATATATCCACCTTTTTCGTAAACTCCTTCTGCGACAGATCCCATCATTCCATTGGCTCCTCCACCAAATACTAGGCTATGTCCTCTTTCTACCATTTTCTTTCCTAGTTCTACACCAGCTTGTTTGTATGTGCTATCTATTAAACTACTTGCCGCACCATATACTGCTATTTTCATATTTCCTATCATTCCTTTCTGTAATTTAAGAAGTATTATTAAAAAATAAATTTTGGTTTTACCATTATTAATTTTTTTAATATATTTATTCTTCTTGTTTTTAGTACTAATATAGTATAGCATTTAAATTTAAAATATGCAAGTTTTTTTCAAATTGTTTTTATTTTCTTTACAAATCAATACAAAAGTTATATAATGCAAAAAAACAGAACACTTATATTTTTCAAAATACATATTTATTTGCAATTTAATAGCTTTACAAAATTAGAAGGGAATCAATTAATTATGAAAAAAATATCAAAAAAAATAAATACATATCAATTATTCACAATTATATTTATATTACTATGTTTTGGTGTATTTTTTAGCCTTATAAAAAGTGGCAAAAGCTTTATATGGAAACCTGATGGTTTCATGCAGCACTATATCTTTTTAGAAAATTTTTACAAAGCAATAGTAAATGCAAAAAATGGTATATCGACATTTTCGTGGACTCTAGGACTTGGTTTAGATAAAATTGGACAACTAACTTATTATTGTTTAGGTGATCCTTTTGCTATTTTTAGTCTGCTATTTCCAATAAAACACTTAAAATATGCATATAGTGCTCTAGTCATTATAAGAATGTATTTTGTGGGACTTAGCTTTATAACATATTGTAATTACCATAAAAAAAGCAGATTTGCTACATTAATTGGAGCTTTAATTTACACTTTTAGTGGATATATTTTGTTTGCAGCAGTACGCCATCCATTTTTTACAAATGCTGCAATATGGCTACCTTTAATGTTCTTAGGAATAGATAAAATTTTAAAAGAAGATAAATATAAATTATTTACTATAGTAAGTGCAATTTCAGCTATCTCAAATTATTACTTTTTATATATGATTACGATCTTAACATTAATTTATGCAGTTATTAAATATTGGACTGAATATAAAGAAAATGGTATTAAGACATTCTTGGCAAAATTTGCAAAAACAACTTTATGTTACATAATAGGAGCACTATCTGCCTCAATTCTGTTATTACCAACAATCTATGCATTTTTAAATAACTCACGTGGCGGAGATACAGCATGTACTTACTACACTCTAGGTTATTATGCAAAATTAATGTTTTTAAGTGATAAAACACCTTATTGGGCTAAAGTAAGTGTTTGTCCACTAGCAATTGTCCTTTTACCTGTAGCTATTTTAAATTACAAAAAAAATAAAGAAAATAGAATTTGGCTTAAAAATTTGTTGGTTTATTTTTTTATTTTATTGATACCAATTCTTGGTTCTGTAATGAATGGATTTTCTTTTCAATCTAACAGATGGACTTTTGGATTTAGTTTTGCTCTTTCTTATTTAGTAGTAATTAATTTAAGAAACAGCTTAACATATTCTCATAGAGAATTTAAATTAATAAAAAATTTCTTAATAATATACTTCTTATTGTGGTTTTTACTAAAATCATTAGCAGGTGTATTCCCTGCTTGTGCAATAGCTTTTGCATTTGCGTTTTTAATAATTTTAGCTTCTCGAAGCTTAGATTATCCAAAAATAAAAAAAGATTTATATTTTCAATTTGCAGATGATTTAAAAAGTGAAGAGTCAAAAAAGATTGCTCAAAGAGTTAAAAAAATTGTACTATCAGCTGTTTGCTTGTATATTTTGTTTTTCTCTTGGGAAACATTTATACACGGAAAGTATTATAAAGAATTCTTGAAATTTAGCGAAGTTGAATCAAGTTATGATAGTATTGGAAATTATATAGAACATTATGCAGAAGCAATAAATTATATTAAACAACATGATAGTGAAATTTACAGAATTGGAAATAATTTTTCAGAATCAAATAATATTTCTTACAAATATAACTACAATGGATTAAATGCCTATCTTTCTATAGGAAACAAGTATTTAACAGCTCTTTCAAGAGAACTGCTGATATTAAATAGTGCAAAAACAAATCCATTACGTGAATTTGACTCAAGACCTAGAATAATTGCTTTACTTGGAACAAAATATTATATTGTTTCGAAAAAAGATGCTTCTTATGTTCCTTACGGATATAATCTAATATATGAAATACAAGATGAAAAAAATGATAAAAAAAATACTCAAATTTATCAAAATCAAAATACTTTACCATTTGCAGTATTTTTCAATAATTACACTTTAAAGAAAGACTATGAACCTCTTTCTCCTATAGAAAAAGAGCATGCATTATTAAAAACAGCAGTAATTGAAGATTCAAGTATTTTAAATGGCAATACTGTAAAACAAAATCTAAATATTTCTGATGAAATTTCTTCATTTAAAGAAGTAAAATATGAAATAAAAGATTCTTCAAAAATTGTTGATGAAGAAGCAAAACTTATCACTCCAAGGAAAAATAAAAATTCATTTAAACTTAAAATAAAAGACAAAGATATAAATAATTGCGAATTGTATTTATTAATAGAAGGTCAAAAATATAGCACTCATGCAGAGCAAGCTATAACCGCTAAATATAATGGAATTCAAAAGAAACAACTTATAAGAGATAAAGTTACAAGTCCATATTATATAGATAATCCAAATATATTATTTAATTTAGGTTATAGAGAAAATCATAACGGAGATGTTACTATCAAATTTTCAGTAAAAAAAGGACAATATTCTTATAAAGATATAAAACTTATTGCAGTTCCTGTAGAAGATTATGAAACTGATATAAACAATTTGAAAAAAAATGAATTTAATGTAACATCATTTAGTAATAAAGAATTGTCAGGAACAATAAATAACACAGAAGATGGAATTTTACAAGTTTCAACATCTTATTCTCAGGGTTGGACAGCTTATGTTGATGGAAATAAAACTAAAATTATAAATGTAAATACCGGATTTATTGGGATTCCTTTAGCTAAAGGCGAGCATACACTTAAATTTATATATGAGACTCCTTATCTTGAATTAGGAAAAAAACTTTCATGTGTAAGTATAATACTTGTTGTTTTAGTATTTATAGTTGACATTGTCCGCCATCGCAAAAAAAGCAATTCTGACAAATAATTTTAATTAATGACTTCGTAGTGTTGAAAAACGTTATTTAAAATAGAAAGGAGGAAAAAATAATGGATAATGAAGAAGAAGAAAAAAAAGAAATTGAAGTTGTAAATGGAGATGGCACAGAAATAGAAATTTCTCCAGTATATGACCATATAATTCTTGATAAACCAAACAAAAATGAAAAAAAGGAAAAAATTGTTATTCCAAAAGAAAAAAAAGAAAATACCGATAATAAAAACTAACATCCATAAGAGTATAAATACAATTCTATTAAGAATTAATATTTATACTCTTTTTATATTGCATAGGAAACACTCCCCAAAAAGCACCTCACTCACATATTAACTTTTAAAGCCAGCTCCTAATACTTCCCTAGAATTTGTAACCACAACAAATGCGTCTTTATCAATCTTCATTATAAGTTTTTTTATGTTTGCTATATCTCTTCTACCTACTGCACACATTAAAATTAGTTTCTCTTTATTCTTATACATACCTTTTCCATTCAATCCTGTAATTCCTCTATTTATCTTTGTTTGTATCTCTTTTGCTATTAATTCATTTTTATCTGAAATAATAAATATAAGTTTTGAAAAAAATATTCCTTCAAAAACTACATCTATCATAAGTCCCATTAGATAAATTGCAATTGCAGAATATAGTCCAATTTCAATTTTTTTTAAAAATATTACATTTGAAAATATAATTACTGCATCAATTATTGTTATAACTCTCCCCATCTCTATTTTATTATTAAATCTTTTTATAATATTAGTTAATAAATCTGAACCTCCTGTAGATGAATGCGATTTTAAAATAATAGCTGTACCTATTCCTGTCAAAATTCCTCCATAAATTGCTGCTAACATTTTATCATTTGTTAATGGTTCAAATCTATCTAAAATATCTATAAAAATAGACAAACTGGTTGTTCCTATAATTGATTTCACAAAAAAACTTTTTCCTATTTTATATCCTGCCATTAAAAATAACGGAATATTTAAGAATGCTATTGTAATTCCCATTTGTATTTTCAATTTGTAATATAAAATTGTAGCAATTCCTGAAAATCCACCTGATGATAATTCATTTGGCAACAGAAAAAAAGATACCGCAACTGCCATTATAAAAGCACCAATTATTGTTCCAAATGCTTCAAATAAAAACTGTTTTGTATCAATTTTCATAAATATTTTCCTTTCCCTTTTTACAATTATTTGTAAATTTTAAAAAAATATACTTGTAACCAAAAAAAGCTTTTATAATATAATATAACATACCTAAAATTATAAAATTTAAAATTAATAAATTTCTAATATTTTCCGAATACATAACAAGCTTAAAGTAAACTGAAAGGAGATTTTTTTCGTGGCAAAAATAATTGTTTTTAATAATGATACTGATAGAATGGAAACATATACAAGAGTTGAGTCTGCACCTATGCCTTATAATACAAATGGAACATTAACAGTTCGTGAATTTAGAGGCTCTAGTAAATCAAATATATTATGGACAACAAAAAGGACCATGCAATCCTGGAATAGCCAAAGATATATTTTTGGAGCTCCTATTCCTGTTGGATTTGCATTTAGAAGACCTTATGAAGGCGGTCATAGTTTTTTATCTCAACATTATGCTGGAGTTGCTTTCGATGTAGGTCAATCTTTAAGCGTAACAAGACGTAGAGCTTTATGGAATAGTAGCAATTCTTCAGGTGTATGGTCTTATGTTGAGCCTTTTGCCTTAACTCCAACTTGGGTTCATTTCGACAAAAGATTTGGAACTCCTGCCTGCAATTCAGGTGGATTCCCTTTAATTAAGAAAGGAAGCAAAAGCAATTATGTATTAATTGCACAAGATGATTTAAACACTTTAGGTTACAGAACTGGAGGACTTGATGGAATTTTTGGCTTGCAAACAGAAAATGCAGTAAAAGCTTATCAATCTCAAGTCGGACTAATTGCTGATGGAATTGTAGGATGCAATACTTGGCGTTCTTTACAAGAAGAGGTTGTAGGAAAAGGCGCAACCAGTACGACAATAAACTAATTTATTTAGTCGCGAAAAATTTTAGCGACTTTTTTTTATTATCGGTTGCATTTTTGTATTTTTCAGTTTCTATTTTTTGCAAAAATTTTCCAATTTATATTGACAAATAAAAAAAATCTGTTTATAATAGGATTTGTTAAACAAATTTACATTTTTTGTATTAAGCATTTTTAATTTTTTAATACTAAAAAATTTTACATCCCAAATTATAAATTTATTAATCTCTAAAAACCTTACCACCCCAAAATGACTATATTGTGTATTAAAAATACATATCCTTAAACATAGTCACTATTATTTAAATATATGTAGAAAGGGGGTGAAAAAATGTTATCTATTATTAAAAGTATTGCTTTAAACGGTCTGCAAGGCTATTTGGTTTCAACTCAAGTTGATGTTTCTTCTGGCTTGCCAAGTTTCGAAATTGTTGGACTACCTGATGTTGCTGTAAAAGAGTCCAAAGAAAGAATAAAAACTGCAATAAAAAACTCTGGATTTGAATTTTTGAGTAGAAAAGTTGTTGTAAACCTTTCTCCTGCAAACATTCGAAAAGAAGGTTCAAATTTCGATCTACCAATTGCTGTTGGCATTCTTATTGCTAATGAAAATATAATTAATAAAAATTTAAAAGAATATCTTCAAAATACTGCAATTTTGGGTGAACTATCTTTAAATGGTCATATAGAAAAAATAAATGGTGTACTTCCAATTTGTATAGAAGCCAAAAAACTTGGAATTACAAGGCTTTTCTTACCCAAAGAAAATGCAGTTGAAGCAAGTATAATTGAAGGAATTGATATTTTTCCTGTTAATTCATTATCAGAACTTGCAGAATTTTTTAATGGTAATTCTATTATAGAAAAAATTCAAAAATCTTATTTTCAAAATACTTTACATCCATCTTATGAATTTGATTTTTCAGAAGTTAAAGGCCAAGAAAATGTAAAAAGAGCTCTAGAAATAGCTGCTGCAGGTGGGCACAATTGTTTATTAATAGGAAGTCCAGGTTCAGGAAAAACTATGTTAGCTCAAAGACTGCCTAGTATTTTGCCAGATATAAGTTTTGAAGAATCTTTAGAATCAACAAAAATTCACAGTATTTGTGGTTTGCTTTCAGAAAAAAATCCAATAATCTTAACAAGACCTTTTAGATCTCCACACCATACAATAACTGAAACATCTTTAATCGGAGGCGGTAGAAATCCTAAACCAGGTGAAATTAGTCTAGCTCATAATGGTGTTCTATTCTTAGATGAATTGCCAGAGTTTAATAAATCTTCGCTAGAAGTTTTGCGAACACCTTTAGAAGACAAATTTGTAACTATAAGTAGACTTAATTCCTCAGTTACATATCCATGTAACTTCATGTTTGTTGCAAGTATGAATCCATGTCCATGTGGATATTATGGCTCTAAAGACAGAGTTTGCACATGTAATGATTTTCAAATAAAAAAATATTTAAACAAAATTAGCGGTCCACTTTTAGATAGAATGGATATTCACATTGAAGTTGAAAGTGTAAAATATTCTAAACTTGAAAGAGAAAATTCGAATATTGAAACTTCTGAATCTATTCGACATAGAGTAAATTCAGCAAGACAAATTCAACTAAAAAGATATAAAGATTACAATATATATTCAAATTCTGAACTAACTCCAATGCTCATTTCTAAATACTGCAAACTTAATCCTCAGTGTAAAAAAATTTTAGAATCTGCCTTTGAAAAATTAGGTCTAAGTGCTAGAGCTTATTCAAAAATTTTAAAAGTTGCTAGAACTATTGCAGATTTAGAAGGTTCTCCTAACATTGAAATATCTCATATTACAGAAGCAATTCAATATAGAAGCTTAGACAGAAGATATTTGTTGTAAATTTACTGAATGAATATAATTTTAAAATCTTAATATCCACTTTGATTCTAAAAAAGTAAGGTTTTAATATTACCACATAAAATTCAGAAAACATTTATAATTTAATATTGTGAAATATATTATTTTTTAAAAAATTTATGATAACACCCTAAAAAAAAGTTGTATCATGAGAATCTTTTGTAACATGATTTCAGTGGTAAAAAAATCATTTTATAATATTTTTTTATATATTTTTCTTAAAACAGATTCTCACAATTAATAATTATATATTAAAGTAATATATCTTACTTTTAATTTACTTTTGAAGGTCGTTATCATGAAATAGTTAGAAAATATAATATTACTCCTACTATCTTTGCAAAAAATACCTTGTTCAAATACAAAAGTTAATTTATATATAAATTTATTAGTAAAAGGATGGTGATTTTTTGAAACTAATAGATATTAATAAAGATAAAAAAATTTATCCTAAATTATTATCCAAGTTATCTGATGCTCCTTCGTTACTATATGCAGAAGGGAACTTCGAATTATTGAATTCTGTATCAATAGCAATAGTCGGTTCGAGACGTGCTAGTGAAAAAGGAATAAAATTAGCTCAAAAATTTGCATCAGAATTATCAAGTACAGGAATAACTATAGTTAGCGGTCTAGCAAGAGGTATCGATACTGCTGCTCATACTTATTCATATAATCAAAAAGGAAAAACTATAGCTGTCTTGGGTACAGGTTTAAATAATATTTATCCTCCAGAAAATACTGATTTATCAAAAAAAATAATTGATAATGGCGGGGTAGTTATTACTGAATTGGATCCAAAATCAGATAAAAGTTCTTCTAAATTTAAAGAAAGAAACAGAATTATAAGTGGATTGTCTATTGGTGTTCTTATAATAGAAGCCAAATATAAAAGTGGTACAAGCATAACAGCTACATATGCAACAAAACAGCACAAACCTGTTTTTGTCTTACCACACGAAATAGATAATCCTCATGGTGCTGGAACAAATCGTCTATTAAAAAATGGCGCCATTCCAGTTACAGATACTTTAGATATATTAAATAATTTAAAACTTACAAAATACAAAGAAATTTATAAAAAAATAAAAAAAGAACAAATTTCTAAAAACTCCAAATTTGATTTACATGATTCAAAGCAATCTAAAGTTTTCAAACTAATTAAAAAAACACCAATTACTCCAAATGATCTAGCAAGAATAACAAACTTTTCAATTAATGAAATTCTGTCGATATTATTTCTTCTTGAAATGGATGGATATATAAAAAAAGCCCAAGGAGGATATATATGTACGTAAATCAACAGCTTGGTCAATATGGCGAAGACAAAGCGTGCAGTTATTTAGAATCGCTCAACTATAAAATAATCGAAAGAAATTTTAGATGTAGACAAGGTGAAATTGACATTATTGCAAAAGATTTAATAAAAAATGAACTCGTTTTTGTTGAGGTTAAAACACGACTTAGTTTTAACTATGGTACACCTTCTCAAGCTGTAACTTTGATAAAACAAAGACATATACTTAATGTCGCAAAATACTATTTATACAAAAACTCTATAAATAATACTTTTGTTAGATTTGATATTATTGAAGTTTTTGTCAAAGAATTAAAATTTAAAATTAATCACATTAAACAAATTTTTTAAAAATATACTAAAAATTATTTATTTCGTGATTTATGTTTTTCTAAAAAGTTCTTATTATACATTTTTTTCAAAAAAGCGGTTGAATTTAAATTTTCAACCGCTTTTAAATTATTCTTGCATTCCATTATCTATAAGCTCTTTAACTTTTTTATATTGTTCTCCAATATTTTCTACGCAATGAATTTGTATTCCATTTCTATTTCTCATACTATTTCCATATGCTCCACTATTTCCTCCACTTGAGGCATTTGTAAATATTTTAATTTTTCCAATTCCGAATAATCTTTCTACTATATTTTGGCTCATCGTAACTTCTCTAATAAATTTATATTTTAGCTCTTTTTCCTCTTTGTTTAAAAAACCGTCAACATATTCCACTTTAGTATTGTAAAAATTATACTCGTAGTGATCATATTGCATTTTTTCAAAAATTAATTTTATTATTACATAAACAATCAGTATTCCAGCAAATAATCCTAGAATAACACCAAATATTTCTCCTGCATTTTTGCTATCTTCTATGTCAGAAAGAAAATAAATTGTAAAAATAAACAAATATAAAATTCCTCTTCCAAAATTAGTTAAAAGTTTATATCCTAGTTTAAAAGTTGGTCTTAATTGATATTTTACTTCTCCATCTTCTACAACCGCTGCTCTAGTTGCATACTCTCCATTAACTGATGCTCCACAGTTTGGACAAAATGCAGCATCATCATTAATTTCTGCTCCACATTTTTTACAAAACATATTTACTCCTCCTATATTTCAACTATATTCTATTAGCATTTTAATATTAAGCTATGCATTTACTATTTCTTTTATTTCTTTATAAATATCATGAACATTTTCAACATTTACAATTGATATTCCATTTCCAATACCTGTCTCTGCATTTGTATAAAGTACAATATTTCCTATATTGAACCATCTTTGAACAAAAGATTGTCTCATAGTAACTTCTCTAATATATTTATATTTAACTTCTTTTTGTGCTAAATTCAAGAAACTATCTTCAAAGATAACCTTTGTATTATAAAAATCATAGCTTAAATGTTTGTATTGTCTACTTTTGAAAAATACCATTATTCCAACTATTCCCGCCATAATTACAAAGAAAGCTAAGAATACAATTAATGCTACTTCAGGTGCTTCCATACAAATTGGTAACACAGCAAATAAAACAAATATAAAAAATGTAATTATCCAAGGAAACATTAGATACCAAAACTTAAACTTTGGTTTCACATTTAGTTTAATCTCATTATCTTCAAATTTCTTGCTTGTATCTCCTGCAATATTACTATTTCCACCTACTTTCGCACCACATTTCGTACAAAATAAAGCATCATCTTCTAACTTTGCTCCACATTTTTCACAAAACATAAATTTCTCCCCTTCCATTTTTATACTAAAATAATTATACTATTTTTCGGCATTTTTTTCAATATATTTTTGTTATATTTTTTTCATTTATACAAAACATAAGCATTTTTTTACTAATTTATTACATTTATCTTTTTACCCAAAGTAGTTGAATAAATGTAAATTTTGTTAACCTTTCTATCTAATGCATTTTCTAAGGCTTCTTTATAAAGAAGTAATTGAGGTGTATGTCTTTTTATTAAAATCTCTTCTTCTCCGTCTTTTACAAAATCTGTTTTATAATCTAAAAGTACCAACTTATCATTTTTATCTATATAATACAAGTCTATTATACCTTGTGCCAAGATATTTGCTTTACTCTCTGTTTCTTCTATTTCATTTGCAGATACATTTATATAAAAAGGTTCTTCTTTATGATATTCTTTTGCAACTTTTAGTTCCTGCCATATATCAGATTTTGTAAATTGTAAAATTTGTTTTAAATTAACTGAATCTGCTTCTTTTGAAGTTATTAGTTCTTTCTTTTTAAGCTCTACAACTAAATCTTTAACATCATGTAATTCATAATCTTTGGAAAAATCAAGATTTTTCATACATAAATGCATTATAGTTCCTCGTTTACTTGCTGAAACTTTTTCTTCATCTTCGTTATTCAAAAATTTTGGAACTTGAAAAATTCTCTCTTTATTTTCCGAATTACTTAACTCTGTTTCGCCTAACGCTTCATTTTCACTCAATGCACTATATTTTACCTCTTTCATATTTTTATGTGCAATCGCAGTAATCGAAGTCTTTGAAGGAATTACAGTATCTGCCATATATTCATATTCATAACTTAATTCATCTTTAACCTTTTCTACATCTTCATCAGTTACATCTTTGCAATTTTCTTCTATCATTTTAAGCAAATTAAGTTCTTGTTTTTCTTCGGGTTTCAACTCTTTAATCAATTCATCTTTTGAAAAAACATTAACATTTGCAAGATCTTTCATTTTATCAAAATCGCTATAATATACCATCAAAATCCAATCTAAATAAGTTTTATATTTTTTAATTAAAATAGGATTAATTTTTCCTTCTTGCTTTTTGTATATAGAAATCATATTTTCCATATTTTCCTTTGCTTTTGAAAAATCTTTGCTAAGTCCCGTAATATACAATTTTTCTTTTGCACGAGTAAGTGCAACATACAAAATTCTCATTTCTTCAGAATAAACTGAATTAAATTCTTTATTTCTTAAAGCAAGTTTTGTTAAAGTATCATATTTTACTTGCATATCATAATCTATGTATTTAACACCTAATCCAAGTTCTTGGTCTAACAAAATATCTTTATTTAAATCCATCAAATTAAATTGTGAAGAAGAACTAGCTAAAAATACAATAGGGAACTCCAATCCTTTACTTTTGTGAATACTCATAATTCTTACAACATCTTCGTTTTCACCTATCATTTTCGCAGAGCTCAAATCACCACTACTTGAATGAAGTCTTTCTATAAATCTTATAAAATTAAATAATCCTTTAAAACTTGCAGATTCATATTGTTTTGCTCTTTCAAATAACATTTTTAAATTTTCTTGTCTAAGTAGTCCATTCGGAAGAACTCCCATATAATTTAAAAATCCGGTATCTTCATATATTTTCCAAATTAGTTCATCTAATGATAAATATTCTTGCTCTTCTCTCCATTTATCTAAATCTGCTAAAAATCTGTCGATTTTTTCTTTTAATTCTGTTGAAACTGATAGTTTAGCTTTAAGCAAAGCTAAATAGAATTCTGAATGCCTATCTGCAAGGCGAATTTCTACTAATTCATCATCAGTAAATTTTCCAATACTTGAACGCATAACAGTTACAAGTGGAATATCTTGCATTGGATTATCTATTATTTTTAGCAAAGATAAAATTGTTTGAATTTCCATTGTATCTATGTATTCAGATGACATATCAGAATAAACTTGGATGTCTTTTTCTATTAATTCTTTTTCAAATATTTGAGCTTTTCCTTTGGTTGAACGTAGCAAAATCGCAATATCTCTATATTTTATATTTCTATATTTTTGCTTCTTTAAATCATAAACCTGAAATTTACTATCAACCAATTCTTTTATTTTTTTAGCCACAAATTTTGCTTCTATTTCAATATCTTCTAAGTTTTCTTGTATTTCACTATTTTCTGTTTCTTCATCTCTTTGTTGTGAGTCTTCATTATAATCGCTCTTATTTTCTTGTTCTTTTAAATCTATTATATCTATTTCGTTTTTTATTGCAAATGGCATATTTGAAGAATTCTCTTTTTCTAAATCAGGCTGAAAATCCTGTGAATACAATTTTTCTCTTTCTCCCCAATTTGCGCCTAAATTTAAATATTCTTCTTCAGAATATTCTATTTCTCCCAAATTCTCGCTCATAATATTTGCAAAAATTGTATTGGTAAAATCTAATATATTTTCTCTACTTCTAAAATTCTTAAAAAGCTGGATTTTTAAACCTTTATCATTTGCCTCATCTAAACTATAGGTTTTATATTTTCCCAAAAAAAGCTCAGGTCTTGCTTGTCTGAATTTATATATACTTTGCTTAACATCTCCAACCATAAAAATATTATTACCACGAGATACTGATGTTAAAATATATTCCTGAACTAAGTTACTATCTTGATATTCGTCAATTGCAATTTCTTCAAATTGATTCATATATTTTTTTGCAATGTCTGTTCTTTCATGTTTTCCGTTCTCTTTTTCTCTAACTAATATTTGCAAAGCATAATGTTCTATATCAGAAAAATCTACAATATTTTTATCTTTTTTCTTTTTTGTAAAAAGTTCATCAAATTCAAATATTAAATTTTTAAGCTTACTTAAAGTTTTATACATCTCTAAAATATCTTCTATTGCTTCTTCTGAGCTAGATACAAATATTTTATCTATTTTCGCCTTAAATTTTTTCTTAACAGAATCTCTAATATTTTTTGCATTTTCTTTTTCCATAGAGTCAACTTTATTTCTTGGCCATGTTATAAAATCTACTGAATTTGCAATAGAATAGGCTTTGTTCCAATTATCAAAATTTGCTTGTAAATTTTGTAATTCATAAATATCATTTTCAATAGTTTTTTGAAACAAGATAAGTTCTTTTTCTACAGAAAGCTTTCGAGCCTCTGCTTCCAAAATCGCAATGTCATCTTGCAACTCTTCTCTAATCTCTTTAATTAAAAGTTCTCCCCATACTGTTTTTGTAAAATCTATATTTTCATCTTTAATGTTAAATCTTTCTACTGCTTCATCAAGCCATTTCTTTGGATAAGGACTTGAAGAAATATATGAATAAATCTTTAAAATCAAATCTTTTAAAGGTGTATCATCTCTATAGCTTGTATATGTTTTTATAAGATTTTGAAAATCTTCATTTTTTTCTTCATATTTTTCTTCAAAAAGTTCTTCTAAAACTTCCTGCTTCAAAAGCTCAATCTCTGCTGTATCCGCAATTCTAAAATTTGGAGAAATATCTAATTCAAAAAAATTATTTCTTACAACATCAAGACAAAATGAATCGATTGTACAAATACTTGCTTTATTCAGCAAAACAACTTGTTTTTGCAAATTTTGAATTTCTTCATCATTTTCACTTTCATCTATTTTTTTATATATCGCATTTAAAATTCTTTCTCTCATCTCTGAAGCTGCAGCATTTGTAAAAGTAACTACCAACAATTTGTCTATATCAATTTTTTCATTCAATATTTTGTTAATTATTCTCTCAACTAAAACAGCAGTTTTTCCACTTCCTGCAGCTGCTGCGACTAATATGTTGCTTTTGTTTTTGATTATTGCTTGCTGTTGTTCGTTTGTCCATTTCATAGTTTCACTCCTTTTAGGTTCTTATAAAGCATTTTTTATATTCTCTGCTAATTCTCTATTAATCCCCTTAACTTTGCAAATTTCTTCCACACTTGCCTGTTTTATTTTCTCTACACTTCCAAAAGTCTTAATTAAAGCTTTTTTCTTTGCATCTCCTATTCCTTTAATATCATCAAGTTCTGAATGTGACAAAGATTTCTCATGTAGTTTTCTATAATATGAAATTGCTGTATCATGAACTGTATCTTGAAATCTTGTAATTAAAAGCATTAACTCTGGAGATATTTTTATTTCGTTTCTATCTTCATCAATTAAAGCTCTAGTTTGATGTTTGTCATTTTTTACCATACCAAATATTTTTACAGGTACATTGTATTTATCTATTGCTCTTCTTATTGCTCTTATTTGTGTAATTCCTCCATCTGCAAAAATTGCATCAGGAAGTTCTCCAAAAGCTTGATTCTTTGTAGCTCCTTTGTTTACTTTATTATTTGTTGCCTCCTTCTGAGCTTCATCATCTGTCGACATTTTACGAACTTTATTGTCCATTTTCTCTTTATTATCTACTGATTTTTCAAAATCTTCATTGCTAGTTTCTTCTACTGAATGTGCTAATCTTCTTGTTATAACTTCTTCCATACATCTTGGATCATCTTGAGTTAATACTGTCTTTATTCTAAATCTTCTTGATAAATTCTTCTTTATTTCTCCATCTTTTAAAACGCACATTGCGGCAACCATAAAGTTTTCAGAAATGTTTGAAATATCGTAAGTTTCAATTTTTCTTGGCATTTTGTCCATTTTTAAAACTTCTTTTAATTCTAACAATATATTATTTTTTTGTTTTTCTTTATTTTCTAATGTAACTTTTGCATTGTTTTCAGCCATTTCAACAAATTTAAGTTTTTGTCCACGTTTTGTGCTATGAATTTCCACTTTATGTCCAGCAATTGTGGATAACCACTTTTCAAGCACCTCTTCGTTTTCTAATACTTCTTTTATCATTATTTTATTTGGAATATTTAAATTATCCATATAAAATTGTTTAATAAATCCTGCTATTACTTCTGATTCTTCCATGTCATTTAAATCTGTAAAGAAATAATGCTCTCTTCCTATCATTTTGCTTCCTCTTACAAAAAATACCTCAATACAAATTTGAAATTCTGATTTTGCAAGACCTATAACATCAATATTGTTTTCTGATATATTTGAAACCTTTTGCATACTTGAAGCTCTATCTATTGCAACCATTCTATCTCTTATGTATGCTGCTTTTTCATATTCCTGCTTTTCCGATGCTTCTTTCATTTGATTTTTTAAATCTTTCAAAATTTTGTCTGTTTTTCCTTCAAGCAAATCTATTATTTCATTTATTTGCTCCATATATTCTTCGCGTGATACATATCCTTGACATGGAGCTAAACATCTTTTTATATGATAATTTAAACATGGTCTATCATTATATTTAAAATTCCTACATTGTCTTATTTTATATTTTTGTTTTATAAAATTTAGCATCTCCTTTGCTGCACCCGGATTTGCATAAGGTCCAAAATATTTTGAGCCATCATTTACAATTCTTCTTGTAATTGCAACATTCGGATATTCAGACTTTATATCAACTTTTATGTATGGATAAGTTTTGTCATCTTTTAAAAGAACATTAAATTTTGGTCTATTTTTCTTTATCAAATTACATTCCAAAATTAATGCCTCTGCTTCATTATCAACAACTATATATTCAAAATGGTCTATTAATGAAACCATTTTTATAATTCTATTTGTTTTATCTGTTTTTCTAAAATATGAACTTACTCTGTTTTTTAAATTTATTGCCTTACCTACATAAATAATTTTGTCGTCTTTGTCCTTCATTAAATATACACCTGGTTTTTTTGGCAATTTTTTTAATTCTTCTTCTATTATAAACATCTCTTTTTCTTCTCCATTGAAAAAAATCTTAATTAACTTTCACTTTCTTCTCCGTTGCTTACTTGTAATTTTCAAAGTTTTTCTATATGTTATAATATCATATTTTTTGGAGAATAGCAAGAAAAAAGAGCCAACAATATGACTCTACTTCTCACTATTCTATATACCCAATATATGGCAAATTTCTATAATCTTCATCTATATCAAAACCATGACCTACAATAAATTTATCTTCTATCTCAAATCCATTGTAATCTATAGGAACATCTACAATTCTTCTTGATGGTTTACTAACTAAAGTACATATTTTTAGACTTTTTGGATTTTTGCTAAGTAGATACTCTTTTAGATAGCTTAAAGTTCTTCCTGTATCTATTATATCTTCTACTATCAAAACATCTTTTCCTTCAATATCTGCTTTTAAATCTTTATTCACTTTTAAAATTCCTGTACTTTCTGTTCCACTATAGCTTGAAATTTCTATAAAATCAAATCTAACATTTGGTTTTAATTTCATAGCAAGTTCAACTGCAAATATTGCAGCGCCTTTTAAAACTACTATAAACTCTATATTTCTCCCTTCATAATCTCTGCTTATTTGTTCTGCTAATTCTTCTATTCTTTTTTCAATTTTTTCTTTACTTATTAGTTCTTTTATTTCCATTTTTTATTCCTTCCTACAATGCTCAATGCCTTAATAAAATTATTTATAATTATAATATCACATTATCATATTTTTGCAAAGTATTTTTGATATTTTATCACATATTTGTAGCTTTTTTGCATAGATTTATCACATTCTCAAAATCATAGTCAAAAAAAGAGCCAAAATTTGGCTCAAATAGGGGTAGAAGGATTCGAACCTCCGTTTCTCATGCGCTAGCAACATTTCCAGAGTGCCTTAACCTCTTGGCTATACCCCCACGAAGTTCTTTTCGAACAACTATAATTATCATAAACTATTTTACATAATTTGTCAACACTTTTTAAAAAGCTTTTGTATGTTTCTCCCCCACTTTTTCACCTTTAACCATTACAATATGCCAAATTGCCCCGTCCCCTTTGGCACCTTGGCATTTATTTCATCACTACTTTTTCTCCTTCTACATCTAGCACAAATTCTTTTTCTTTATTTGCATCTTTGCTGTCTAAAATTGCTTCTGCCAAGCTATCTTCAACCAAGCTTTGAATTGTTCTTCTTAAAGGTCTTGCACCAAAAGCTTTATTTATTCCTTGTTTTGCAATTAAATCTTTTACACTTTCTTCAATCTTAATATTTATATTTTGCTTGCTTAGTCTATCTTGAACTTGTTTTAGCATTAACTCAATAATTTGTTTTATTTCATCATCATTTAGTTTGTGGAATACAATTATTTCATCTATTCGATTTATAAATTCAGGTCTAAATTCTCTTTTTAACTCTGCCATTACATCTTTTTTAGTATTATCGTATTCTTTCTGTTCATCTGAACTTGATGAGTTGCCAAACCCAAGATTTTTTTTGTCTGTAATAAGCCTAGCTCCAATATTTGAAGTCATTATTATCACAGTATTTTTAAAATCTACTGTTCTTCCATTTGAGTCTGTAAGTCTTCCATCATCTAAAATTTGTAGCAAAATATTCATTACATCTGGGTGTGCTTTTTCTACCTCATCTAAAAGTATTACTGAATATGGCTTTCTTCTAATCTTTTCTGTTAATTGTCCTCCTTCTTCAAAACCTACATATCCAGGAGGTGAACCTATTAGTTTTGAAACTGAGTGTGGCTCCATATATTCAGACATATCTATTCTTATTAAATCTTTTTCTTCTCCAAAAAGGCATTCAGCGACTGCTTTTGAAAGTTCTGTTTTTCCAACTCCTGTTGGACCTAAAAATAAGAATGAACCTATTGGTCTATTAGGGTCTTTTAGCCCTACTCTTCCTCTTCTTATTGCTTTTGCAACAGCTTCTATTGCTTCATTTTGTCCAATTACTCTTTCGTGTAGCTTATTTTCAAGATTTTTTAATTTTTCATTTTCATTTTTGCTTATTTTATCTGCAGGAATTCCTGTTGAATTTGAAATTATTTCTGCTATGTTTTCTTCATAAATAGTAATCATTGTTTTTGTGTTTTTGTTTTTCCATTTTTGTTCTTCTTTTTCTTTTTGTTCTGTAATTTCAATTTCTTTATCTCTTAATTCTGCTGCTTTTTCAAACTTTTGACTTCTTATTGCTTCATCTTTATCTTTTTGAATTTTGTCTAATTCTTCTTCCAATTTTTTTAATAAATCAGGCTCTGTGTATGCTTTTAATCTTTCTTTTGAAGCTGCCTCATCTATCAAATCTATTGCCTTATCTGGTAAAAATCTGTCATTAATATATCTGGAGGAAAGCTCAACTGCAGCATTTATTGCTTCATCTGTAATTTTAACATTATGATGTGCTTCATATTTATCTCTTAATCCATTTAAAATTTGAATTGTATCTTCTTTGCTTGGCTCAGGTACATTTATAGGACTAAATCTTCGCTCTAGTGCAGAATCTTTTTCTATATATTTTCTATATTCTTCAATTGTAGTAGTACCAATTAGCTGAATATCCCCTCTTGCAAGCATAGGCTTTAAAATATTTGCCGCATCTATTGCACCTTCTGCTGAACCTGCACCAACTATTGTGTGAATTTCGTCTATAAATAAAATAATATTTCCTGCTTTTTTTACTTCTGCAAGAGCCTTTTTTATTCTCTCTTCAAAATCCCCTCTATATTTGGCACCTGCAACCATTCCTGAAATATCCATATTAAAAATAAGTTTATCTCTTAAAATCTCTGGCACATCTCCAATTGCAATTTTTTCTGCTAGTCCTTCTACTATAGCTGTTTTTCCAACTCCAGATTCTCCAATTAAACATGGATTATTTTTGGTTCTTCTTGACAAAATTTGTATAACTCTTTGTATTTCATCATTTCTTCCAATTACAGGATCTAATTTTCCGTTCTATTGCCTTTTTGGTTAAATCTTCTCCAAATTGATTTAAAGTTGGATTATTTGACTTTGAAGCATTTTTCTTAGTGTCATTCTTGCTCCCTGTTGCAGCCTCAACCTCACTTACAACACCCACTATTTCATTATATATTTTTGGTATATCAACATTTAAATCGAGCAAGATTCTAACTGCAATACTATCCCCTTCGCGAAGTATTCCAATAAGTAGATGTTCTGTACCTATGTAATCATATCCAATTTTTTTAGCTTCTACAAAACTATTTTCTAAAACTCTCTTTGTTCTAGGTGTAAAACCTAAAGTTTCTTTTAAAGCTTCTTCTTTTCCTATTAACTCAATTATCTCATTTTCTATTTTTTGTGCATTTATTGCCTGATTTTCTAATACTTTACTTGCTACTCCGCTTCCTTCTTTTGCTAATCCATATAGAATATGTTCTGTTCCAATATAGCTGTGTCCCAATTCTTTAGCTATCTCTCCTGCTAAATCTATAGCTTTTCTAGCTCTGGCAGTAAATTTATAAATCATTATGTACTCTCCTATCTTGTTACAGCTAGCTTTATTTTTTTGCTGTAGCACTTTTATATTTTTTAATTATACTACTCTTTCGTGTTTTTGGCAATTAGTTGTTTACAATTCATTTATATTTAGGTTACTGTTCAGACTAAATTATTTTAAATCCCGCGCAAGTGATTAATATATAAATTATTTATCTTTTGTAATATTTTCCAACTTATTTACTATATTCTTTTGCTCTGGCAAAGATACCCATGCAAAATATGAAGATATAAACTCACCATACTGAGTTGCATCTTCTCCTGATTCATAAGTTATTCTTTCTTGTATATTTTTCTTATCTTCATTCATAAATTCTCGCCTTCCTCTCATCTATTAATTCATTTGTTGAAAAAGATTTAAATTTTGGCAAGGCAAAATCTTGCGCAAAAAGCGTAGCATACAATATGGTATGTGAGCATTTTTAAGTAAGATTTTAACGCAGTCAAAATTGTAAATGTTTTTAACTTAAAAAAATCTAAAAGACTACATTACTATTATGTACATCTTTTAGATTTTTATACTTTTAAATTTCTTTCAAATAGTCTCTACCTTTATAATAAATATGCGATACATATACTTTTTTATACTTTTCTTCTATTGTAAATAAAATAATGTAATTATTTTCTACATTATACTGATTAATAAATTCTATATTCTTCCCTTAGTTCTGCAAAAAATTCACTTGCAGGAGTTGTATTGCCATTCTCTATATCTTCTTCAGACTTCTGTAAGTGTTTAATTATATCCATTTTTTCTTCTTTTGATAATATTTCCATAATATCACAACCTTTCTTTTTTATACTTATATTTTATCATAATCTAACTAAAAATACTACTATTATTATACATTTTTTCAAAATTTTTTAAAATCCTGTCTTTGGCAATAATTTAAAACAAAAAGTCTTCCACTTAGATTTATCGTAAAGTTTGTAATCATCTAGATTCCCTGAAACATCTGCCATATTTGTAAAAGTTGATTCACTTTTAACATCATTTTTTATCGTAGCAAAAATATGAGGATTTTCATTTGAACAAAAACCAACATCCACAGTTCCAAATTCAAGTTTTATTTCTGTTAAATATTCATTTTCTGCCAATTCTTCATCAAAATTGATTTCGTAGTTTTCTTTTGAATTTAAATCTTCCATTAGTAATAAATATTCTTCACTCATATTAGTTTTGTAATATAGATTGTATTTTACATCTTGGTTATATGTTCCAGTTTTAAATTTATTAGTTTTGATATATTTATATGGCAAAATATCTCTCATTGTAAAATTATTCAATTTTGTATTTCCTGTATTTCGAATGCTTATATCATATTCAATTTTGCTTCCTATTTCGGCTTTATCTGGTCCGTTTTTTTCAATGTCTATGTCAGGATTTTTGGAATCATTAGTAATATTTAAAGTTATAACTTCTCCATTTTCTTTTATAATAGCATTTTTGGTTTGAATATTTAAAATATAATTTTTATTTGTTTCTGTTTCTTTTACTTTATATTCACCTTTTTCTATATCTGATGAAATTGCAATTCCGTCTTTATTTGTAGTTAGAGTCTCTATTAGCTTACCATCTAAATTATATATTTCAAATTTTACTCCTTCTATTGGACTTCCAGCTTTTAACTTATTTATTTTGTTATAATCTTTACTTGTTTTTATAATTTTAATTTTTCCTTTTATTTTTTCATTTTCAAAAACTACATTTTTAATTTTGTTTTCTTCAAGTTTAACTTTTGTAATTTTATCATTTAAAACATATTTTTCGTTTGTTTCTACTTCTTTTAAATAAAGGTTTTCAAAGTCTTTTATAGCATATTTTGAAGTTACTGCTTCTCCATTTTTATCTGTTTTTAATGTTTCTAAAACTTTTCCATCTTTATCTTGTACTTCAAATTTTACTCCTTTTAGCTTTACTTCGTTATTTTCTTTGTCAACTTTTATAACTTTAATTTGTCCTTTTTTTAGTTCATTTACAATTGTTGTTTCTGCGGTTTTATTAAAATCAACTTTTATTTTTATTTCATCTGCTAAATTGTAGCATTTATTCGACTCTTTCTCTATTACTTTGTATTCCCCTACAGGCAAGTTTTCTACATTGATTTCTCCATTTTTGTCTGTAGTATATGTTCCTACAACCTTTTTTAATTCTTCACTATATAAATCAAATTTAACTCCTTCAATTTTTACTTCTTTGTTATCTTTATCTACCTTATATACTTTTATTTTTCCTGTTTTTAATTTATTTGTTATTTCTATTTCTTTTGTTTCATTGTATTTTAAATCTATTTCTTTTGGAGTATTTTCTAATACATATTTTTCTCCTGTTTCTAGTTCTTTTATAGTGTATTTACCTGGATAAAGATTTTCAAATGAGATTCTTCCATCCTTATCAGTTTGTTTTTCTTGCAATAATTTTTCATCTTTATAAAGTGCAAATTTAACTCCTTCTATTGGTTTATTTGTATTTTCTTCTGTTTTTCTTATTTTTAATTTTGCATTATTTACATTTATATTTAAAGTATCCTGTGTTGTTGCTGTTGCCATTTCTCCTGCTGTTACAACATAGTTTTGAGTCTTTTTAACAGTTGTTTTTCCTTCTAATATAACATAAGATTTGCAATCTGCTTTTGCTGTTATTTTTATACTAAAATCTTTTGTCATCTGTGCTTTTGGAATCATAACTTTAAAATTTTGTCCTTGATTAAGTTTAGTAGTTTTGTTACCATCCATATCTGAAATATAGCTTCCCTTAGGCATTCCTTCTGCTTTTAAAATCTCGTATTTATCAAAATCTGTAGTAGAATCTAAACTATATTCTTGAGAATAATAATTTTCTTCTTCTTTTAGATTTCCTTCTTTTTTAAGAGTTAATGGATCTTCATCTTGTTTTTCTGTTCCTTTTTCTCCAATTTTAACTAAAGCTTTTAAAGCTTTAAGCATTGCAACTGCTTCTTCATCATCTTTATCTGCTTTAAATAACTTTAAATCTGCCTGTCCTAATACACAATAAACAGCAAATTTAGTTACTGCAAATGCATCATATTTTGAAGAAAGTCCTAGTTTCTTTGCAGATTTATATGGATATCCATTTTTGATGACTCTCCAAACTTTGTCATTATTTAATAAATTGTCTATTTTTACATAATATGATTCTTCTCCTGCTCCTACTAAGTCTCTATTCATACAATATGCAGGATTAAAGTTTTTGTTTTTGTCGTAAAAACCTACAATATCACATGTTAAATATGTGTACATTTCTTTTTCTTCTCTGTAGTATTGCAAATGATATTTTGCTTCTCCTATTTTTTCTATATATGCCTTGTTTATCGTAACTTCAACTGCTGCAAAAATAGAGTTTGCAGACATGTTTAAAATAAATATTGCAATTAACAATATTGTTATAATTTTTGATATTAATTTAATCATATTTACCTCCTTGTGGAGGTGGTTAGTTTATATTAAATTTAGAGATTAATAATTTGGGTTGTAAAGATTTTTCATAATTCTTTTTGAATTAATTATATACATTATATCACAAATAATTAGATTGTCAAGAAAAACTTTTCGACAAATTTTGACAAAAATGTAGTAAAATAGTCACTCTACCTATAAAGTGACTATTTTTTACTATATTCTATTTAATTGATTCTATCTCATTTTTTGTAAGACCTGTAATTTTAATTATGTCTTCTATATCCATATTTTGTTCTTTCATTTTTTTAGCAATTTCAATTTTTTCTTTTTTTGCACCTTCTTTTATCCCTTGCTCTTTTCCTTCTTTTATTCCTTGCTCTTTTCCTTCTTTTATTCCTTGCTCTTTTCCTTCTCGTAGACCGACTTTCCTTCCATCTTCTTGTCCTTGTTTTTTTGCATACTCCATACTCATCTCATATTCTAAATCCCATTTTTCGCGTAGTTCAGCCATTCTTCTTACTGCTTCGTTTCCTGTTAAATAATTTACTTCATTTCTTGCTTTTTTTAATACTTTATTTTTCTTCTCAGCCATTTCGACCAACTCCTTATCCTCATCATCAATAAATGCTAGCCATTGATTGATTTTTATATTCATATCTGGATGAGCCTTTCTAAATTTTGGTAATTCTATAAACCACCATTCTACGTCATCTAAAGTTTCGCACTCTCTATGGTCTCTCAAAACAATTGCCGTTTTGTTAATATAGTCATCATATTGAGGAAACATTTCGTATCCTAATATATTTATTAGAATAGTTTTTTCTACATCATTATAATCTGTTCCTCTTACTACTTCTCTTGAAATCATTTTTGAAGCATAAAAAACTGTTCTAACTCTAAAATTACCATTATTTTTACTTTGTAACTCTATATTAACTATCTGTCTTTCGTTTAAAGTTGCTTGTAAATCAAGTCTTCCACCTTTTTCTACTGTTGATAGTTGCTCTAGACTTACTTCCTCTTTAATCTTAATTGTTTCGATTTCGATTCCTAAAAGTGCTCCTAAAAAATCCTTTAAGTATTCTTCATTTCCTTTTCTTGAGAAAAATGCTTTAAAAATAATGTCATTTTTTAAATTGTATACTTTTTCCATATTTTTATTCCTTTCCATTATATCAAATTTTATGCCTATATGCAATATTTTTTGATACAATTTTTAAAAAATTCGCAATAAATATATAATTGTTGCTTATACTATTATATATTCACTCTCCTTTCTCAAAAAATTTTCTCAGAAAATTAAATTCTAAAAAATTAATTTAATTGAATGTTTAAAAAATTTGAATTAATCGTTAAATTTAGGTAATTTTCATAACCTCTTAATACTTAAATCAAAACAATTTGCAATTTAAAATATTTACTGCATAAACAAATTATATCATATAATTATAAATATTGTCAATACTATTTTCGAATTATTGATACACTTTTTGTCGACAAATTTCGACAAAAATTACAGCAATATCTAGAAGTAGCTTTTCTATTTTATATTATTATAGCGCAAAAAATCGCCATCTCTGGCGACTTCTTTTACTCAATTCATAAATTTTAAAACAATCTTATTGTAAAACTATTTTTACAACATATAAATTGTTCCTAATCCAATGCATAAGATTACTAATACTATTCCTAAAATAATAGTCCATTTTTTTTGCTTACCTTCTCTAGTATTTCCTTTGTTCTTTTCAAAGAAGTTATTTGATGATGAACCTGTAATAGTTGAAGATAATCCTGCATCTTCTTTTGATTGCATCATAGCTAATACTATAATTGCAAAACATACAATAAAATAAATTACTGTTAATATTATTTTTAATACTTGCATTTATTGTTCCTCCTTAGCGGATTTTAGTCTTCTTTTTTTTCTACAATTTGTTTTCCATCGTAGTATCCACAATTTGAACATAATGTGTGTGGTAATACTGGTTCACCACAATTTGAACATTTTGTAAATTTTGGTGTTTCTAATTTCCATGTTGATCTTTTTTTATGTGTTCTAGCTTTTGACCATCTTCTTTTTGGTTGTGCCATCTAAATCCCTCCTCTTGTACTAGATATATGTATATACCCTTTTTTCTCTTATTAATATTTCATACTATACGATTATACACGTTTTTTTCGAATTTGTCAACTATTTTTCGTTTAATTTTATTTAAAAATTAAAATTTATCATTTTAAAATACCGCATAAGCGCCTTCTAAACATATAAATACAATTTTAATAGCTTGCAAAAACAATTTTTTATTGCATAGGAAAAATCGTCAGATTTTTACGTATATAAAAAGATAAAGTTTCCTATATTCGCGCGATTGCTTTGCAATCTGCGCAGTGGCGAAGCCACTTTTCTTATTTTAATCCAAATAAATTCTTAAGTACATTATTTGCAACTTTTCTGGCTACTGAGTTTATTGTTGAGTTTGCAGTTCTTTCTGCTTGTTTTCCTACTTTATATTGCCATGAATTCTTTCTTGCTTTTTCAGCTTCTTTTTCAAATTCTTTTCTTTGTCTTTCTTCTTCTTTGCGGATTCTTTCTTCCTCTTTTCTTGCCTTTTCTTCGGCTCTTTCTTCTTCTTTACGAATTTTCTCTTCTTCCTTTTTAGCTTTCTCCGCTTCTTTTTCAGCTTTTGCTTGTTCTTTTTCTTGCTCTTCCTGTAACTTTTTCTCTTCTTTAGCCCTTATAGTTTCTTGTTCAATTGCTCTTTTTTCTTCCATTTCTTTGCTTAAAATTTCAAATGCAGATTCTCTATCTACAACTGTGTCATATTTGCCCATAAATGCACTTTTGCTTACTACCATAAGTCTAATTGAATCATCAATTGCTCCCATTTGGCTTTGTGGTGGTAAAATTGTTGCTTTTTCTACAATATTTGGTTCACCTTTTTCATTCATAAATGAAATTAATGCTTCACCTGTTCCAAGTGCAGAAATTGCTTCTTCTGTGTTGAATTCAGGATTTGCTCTATATGAGTCTGCAACTGCTTTTATAACTTTTTGCTCAGCAGGTGTATATGCTCTTAAAGTATGTTGAACTTTATTTCCAAGTTGTGCTAAAATTTCATCAGGAATATCTTTTGGAGATTGTGAAATAAAGTAAAGTCCTATTCCCTTTGATCTTATTAATTTAACAATTTGCGTTACTTGGGTTAGCATGTAATTTGGTAATTCATCAAATAAAAGATGTGCTTCATCAAAGAAAAATACCATTTTAGGCTTATCTAAATCTCCCACTTCTGGAAGTGTTCCATTTAATGCTGTTAAAAGCCAAAGTAAGAAACATGCATAAAGAGTTGGTTGTTTATATAGCTCTGTTGCATGAAGGATATTGATATTTCCTAATCCATTTTCATTTATTTTTATAAAATCATTTATGTCTATTGCAGGTTCTCCGAAGAAATAGTTTCCACCCTGTTCTTCTAGCATAATTAAACTTCTTTGAATTGCTCCAACACTTTGTGCTGCTATATTTCCATAACTTACTGTATATTGCTTGCTATTTTCTGCAACATATTGAAGCAATAATCTTAGATCTTTTAAATCTATTAATTCATAACCATTCTCTCTAGCTATTTTAAATATTATTGCTAAAACTCCTTCTTGTGTTTCGTTAAGTCCAAGCATTCTTGAAAGTATTGTTGGTCCAACACTTTGAAGAGTTGTTCTTACAGGATGTCCTGATTTTGCAAAAACATCCCAAAATACTGTTGGAAATCCTTTAAAAGAAAAATCTTTTATTCCAATTCCTTCTAATCTTTCTTGTATCTTTTCGTTTGACTCTCCTGGCAAACACATTCCTGCCAAATCACCTTTTACATCTGCTAAAAATACTGGTACTCCCATACTTGAAAAACTTTCAGCCATAACTTTTAAAGTTATAGTTTTACCACTTCCTGATGCACCTGTAATCAATCCATGACGATTAGCTTTGTTTGGTACAATAAATAATTCATTATCTTTACTTTTTCCAATTAGAATTTTGTTATCAACATACATATATTTCTCCTTTCCTGCAAAATCATTGTAATAATTTAGATGAATCTTTATTTTTTTCATTGCTATATCTTATAAATACTCATCATTACTTTTATACATTTTTTATTATGCAGATTCTTTTTACATATTATATCATATCTTTTCTAAATTTGGAATAGTTTTTTAATTATAACCTTATTTATGCATAAAAAAACAGACTATTAAATAATCTGTTTTTTTATCTAAGTTCATAAAATTTTTCAAATTTTAGCTTTTATTTGATTCAGAATTTTGATTATCATTTGGTAAACTATTTGGTTGTTGTGCATTATTGGGTGCACTTGGAGATGTTTGATTGCTTTCTAAATTATCATTATTTGGATTTTGAGTAGATTGTCCATTCATATTCGGTCTATTACCTCTTTTCATCATTCTTCCTTGATTTCCATTTGGAGCTTGACTATTTTCAAATTCTTTCTCTTCTATATTTCTATGAATTCCATTATTTCTAAATAGTCTATCTTCTCTACCTCCTTTTATAGTTTTAGAAATTGCACAACCTCCTGCAGTTACAATTGCTCCTATCAAAAACGCAATGATTGCTGTCATTATTAAATCTTTTTTCTTATATATTTTTTCTTTTTTTACATCAAATGAATTATTTTCCGAATCTAATACTACAGCTTCAATTTCTTTGTTTTCTTTCATATCTTATACCTTCCTTTCTGAGACTTTTGTCTCAATTTGTATATAGTATAAAATACAATCCTTAAAGAAATCTTAAAATTCTCAAATTATTTCAAATTCACATTATTTTTTTATATCTTGTCAAATAATTTACATCCATATTAGTAAATCTTACTAAAAAAATTTTAATATATAATAAAAACAAGTATAAAATTTAACTTTTTTCATATATTACCTTATAAATGTATTTTTTAGATAAACAAATTATTATTTAAAAAAATATGAAAGGACTGATATTTTATGGAATATATTAAAGAAAAACCAATAACAGATAAAAACGAAAAAGAGAAAAAAAATCAATTAATCGAGTCCATAATAATTACAAGAAAAGAATTAAATAAAGCTCATTCTAATTTTGAGTTTGCAGAAGGTGATTTAATAGATTTTTATACTTACCAAATAATGGCTTTACAAGCTAAACTAGATTATTTAACCAAACTTGCAAAAAGCAAAAAAATAGATTTTGATTTTAGCTATGAAAAAGCTGTTTAAATTTTTACAAAAATCTTTAAAAATATTCAAAAAAACTCTTGAATTTATTTTAATTTTAGTATAGTATATATAAGTAGAGAAATTATACTTAGGAGGATAAATAATGGCTAAGGAAACAAAAGAATTGGAATCAACTTCAACAATACAAACTAAAAAGGCTGTTTCTGGTAGAAAAAAAGCTACAACTTCAGCTAAAAAAGTAACAGAAAAAAAGTCTGCTATCACGTCAAAGAAAACAACTGCAAAAAAATCTACATCAACCAAAAAATCTGCTTCTTCGGAAAAAAAATCAACATCATCTAAAAAGACTACTGCATTAAAAAGTAGTACAAGTAAAAAATCTACTACAAAAAAAGCAGTCACATCAAAAACAACAAGAAAAAAAGCTACTAAAACAGACACAAAAAAATCTGCTAGTTCAATAAAAGCTTCTGTTTTAGATAAAAAATTAAGTTTTCAAGCAGAATATTATGATTTACCATATATGTACAATAAAACAGTTGTAAAGGTTTTAGCACAAACTCCAAAAATGTTATTTATATATTGGGAAATTTCTGAAGACGATAGAAACCATTTCAAAAATATTTATGGTGAAGACTTTTTTAACAACACAAGACCTATTTAGTAGTATATAACGACACAATGAATTACTCTTTTGAAGTTGAAATAGATGATTTTGCAAATAGTTGGTATTTACATATAAATGATGCAAATTGTGATTATCATATTGAACTTGGTAGAAAACCAATAAAACATGAACTACAAAAACAAAATAACTCAACCTATATTCCTTACTATGTATATGTTACCTCATCAAATGAAATGACTTCTCCAAATAATACAATTTTATTTAACCCTAAATTAAAAACAATTAAATTTAGAAATGTAAAAACTGGAGAAGTTAAAGAAAAAGATATTATGCAATTTACATTTATTACAAACTATGGAATATTCAATATTAAAGATTTATATGAATTTTTATACCCTAATGAGAGCTTTGAATTTGAAAATATTGTTTTAGGAAATACTTCATCAGGAGCGCTTTCATCATCAGGTATGTTTTCATCACAGTTTAAATAATAAAGAATCTAAATATGGGCGGTTCTGTTAATTTAAGAGTAACTATTTTACTCAAAAAAGAACCGTCCAATTTTTAAGAAAGGTGAACTAACAAATGCAAAAAAAAGGATATTTAAGCTTTGTACTACATGCACATCTTCCATTTATACATCATCCTGAAAGTGATGATTATTTGGAAGAATCTTGGCTATACGAAGCAATCTCAGAAACATATATACCATTATTACAAAACTTTCAAAAGCTTGTAGATGAAGGAGTTAAGTTTAGAGTTACAATGACTATGACTCCTCCTCTTCTTTCTATGCTTGATAGCAAACTTTTGCAACAAAAATACATAAAATATTTAGAACAACATATTGAGCTTGCTCAAAAAGAATTAAAAAGAACAACTTATGACGAAAGAGTAAATAATCTATCTAAATATTATTTTGAAAGATATTCTAACGACTTACACTGGTTTAAAGATATTTATCATTGTAACTTAATTACTGGTTTTAAAAAATTTCAAGATTTAGGAGTCTTAGAAATAATTACATGTGGTGCAACTCATGGTTATTTTCCTATTCTATATGTAAATGAAAAAACTGTAAGAGCACAAATTGCAGTTGGTGTACAAACTTATGAAAGATATTTTGGAAAGAAACCTCGTGGTATTTGGCTTCCAGAATGTGGATATGTTCCAGAAGCAGATAAATATTTACGTGAATTTGGTATAGACTATGCAATTGTTGAAACACATGGAATTTTATATGCTAATCCTACACCTGTTTATGGAACTTTAGCTCCTATTGTTTCGCCTAGAGGATTTACAGTTTTTGGCCGTGATTTAGAATCATCAAGACAAGTTTGGAGTTCTATAAATGGATATCCAGGAGATTTTAATTATCGTGAATTTTATCGTGATATTGGTTATGAAGCAGATTATGAATATATTAAGCCATATATAGCTCATGATGGAGTTAGAGTAAATACCGGAATAAAATATCATAGAATTACAGGAAAAACAGACAATAAAGATATATACAATATTCAGTGGGCAAAAGATTCCGCAGAAATGCAAGCAGGCCATTTTTTAGATAGTAGAACAAAGCAAATAGAAAATGCAAGTAAATATATGGATAAACCTCCTATCGTGCTTTGTCCTTATGATGCAGAACTTTATGGACACTGGTGGTATGAAGGACCATATTGGCTATATATTTTATTTAAAAAAATATATTATGATGAATGTAATTTTGAGCTTATTACTCCATCTGAGTATATTGATAGATACCCAGAAATTCAAGAATGTGAACCATGCAGGTCTAGCTGGGGTGCAAATGGTTATAGCGAAGTTTGGCTTAACCCTTCAAACGATTATGCACACAAACATCTACATACCGCAGGAGACAGAATGTGTGAAGTAGCCTATGATTTTCGAAACTGCTATGAAGATTTGCAAGAAATGGAAAATGAAATTTTGAAGTTAAAAGCATCGAAAAAAACAATTACTAAGATTACTTCTACAAAAAAATATAAAGAAACTAAACTTAAAGTTCGTGCACTAAACCAAATGGCAAGAGAATTATTACTCGCACAAAGTAGTGATTGGTTATTTATTATTACAAATAACACAATGGTTGATTATGCACACAAAAGAATTAAAGACCATATTGGAAGATTTACAAAATTGTATTATCAAGTTAAAGAAAATAAAATTGATTCATCTTTTTTGAAAGATATTGAAGAAAAAGATGCTATTTTTCCTGATATTGATTATAGGATTTATAACTAGTACTTAATTTTTTTGAATTATTGTTTTTAGTGCAAACTTATATATAATTACGCCATTATTAAAGGACGATTTTAAATAATCGCCCTTTTTAATCTTATATTTATAAGTAATTATATAATATTTTATCCTGCTAAAAATCCTGCTGTTGTAAATAAATATCCTTTTGTTCCATTTTTTAATTTGACTTTAACAGCTCCGCTTTCATCTATTCCTAGAATATTAAATGATTTGAATTTTCCTTCTATTATTCCTGCTTTTTTTAATGCATCATTATAATTTAACCCTTGCTCATATTCATAATAGCTCAAAATTTCAAGATTTTTCATACTTGTAGAAAATAACATTTCATTTTTTGTTTTAAATTTTATATTTTTTATTTTGTTTACATCTCTTTTTTTCGTTTTTATTTTGTTATTATTAAATTGATAATACTTTAAAGATACTTTTGGTGTAATGCACTCCATAATACAATCATTTATAATAATTTTACCTTTTTGATCAACTTTTAATTCTTCATCACTTATATATGCAGATGAAATGTTTTTTATTAGCTTTATTTTTGAACCAATCTTAGAAAATATTCCATAATTAAAACAATCTCCTGGTCCTGCTGTTTTTACAACTAATTCTAATTTTTTATCATTTTTATTTAAATCTGCAACATACACTCTTTCACACCATGTGGTTATAAAATCATAAAAAATATTTCCGTTATATTGAAGTACATATGCTTTTTCTCCATTCTCATCTAACCCTGTATATTTTAGTCTTATATTATCTCTTCTTCCGTCTCCATCTAAGTCAAAAACAAAATCTTTATAATTCTTTACTTTTTCAACATCTCTGTATTCTTTTGCAACATCTTTTAAATCATAAAAAGTTGTATTAAATTGTGTAAAATAATATGGCTTATTTTTTACAGTTACTTTACATTTATATTTTTTTCCTGCAACTTTTGCTGTTATTGTTACTTTTCCATTTTTCTTTGCATATACTTTTCCTTTTGAATTCACTGCTGCTTTACTTTTATCTGAACTACTCCATTTTACCTTTTGGTTTGTACCTGTAATTTTCAAATTATATGTATATCCTTTATACATAGTCTTTTTTGTAGAGCTTATTTTTACACTTGCTGCTTGTACTTGATTTTGCCACTCTGGCATAATTTTAGGCATTGCTGTTAATGTAACTATTGTTACTCCAATAGCTAACAATAATTTTTTTAATAATTTCATTTTTATTTTCCCCTTTCTTTTTTGGATTTATTTAGCTAAATTTACAATTTTTAGCTTTATCCATTTTTTTCATTTACACTCATTAGATAAATTAAAAATTGATTTGGTTCATTTTTTTTAACACCTATAATAAATTTAAGTATAACACATATGAAATCCTCTATTACAAACATATAAAACCTAGAAATCGCATACTTTAATTTCTAGGTTTTATTTTTAAAATTCTATTTTCTTGCTAATCCATTCTTCTACTTCTGAAATTGGAATACGAACTTGTTCCATTGTATCTCTGTCTCTTATAGTAACTTGATTATCTTCTAAAGTGTCGAAGTCAACTGTAATACAGTATGGTGTTCCAATTTCGTCTTCTCTTCTATATCTTTTTCCTATTGAACCTGCTTCATCAAAATCACACATAAATGTTTTTGATAATTCTTTATGTAATTCCATTGCTTTTTCCGATAATTTCTTTGAAAGTGGCAAAACAGCTACTTTGTATGGTGCTAAAGCAGGGTGGAAATGCATTACAGTTCTTGTATCATCTTCTGCTATTTTTTCTTCTTCATAACTATCACATAAAAACATTAACATTAATCTATCTACACCAACAGATGGCTCAATTACAAATGGTACATATTTCTCATTTGTTTCTGGGTCTGTATATGTAAGGTCTTGCTTTGTAGCTTCCATGTGTCTTGATAAATCATAATTTGTTCTATCTGCAATTCCCCATACTTCTCCCCAACCAAATGGGAATTTAAATTCTATATCTGCTGTTGCGTTGCTGTAGAATGATAATTCCTCTTTTGTGTGATTTCTAAATCTAATATTATCTTCATGTGCACCAAGAGAAAGTAAGAAATTTTTGCATGTTTCTTTCCAATATTCATGCCATTCTAAATCTGTTCCTGGTTTACAGAAAAATTCTATTTCCATTTGTTCAAACTCACGTGTTCTAAAAATAAAGTTTCCTGGTGTAATCTCATTTCTAAAAGCTTTGCCTTGTTGGCAAATTCCCATTGGAAGCTTTCTTCTAGTTGTTCTTAAAACATTTTTAAAGTTTACAAATATACCTTGTGCTGTTTCTGGACGAAGATATATTTCAGATTTTGCATCTTCTGTTGTTCCTTGGAATGTTTTAAACATTAAATTGAATTTTCTAATGGCTGTGAAATTAAGCTTTCCACAAACTGGACACACTATGTTATTATCATTGATGTATTTAACAGTCTCTTCATCTGTCCAACCATCTGCAATAACATCTTTTCCATGTTTTGTTGCCCATTCTTCTATTAACTTATCTGCTCTATGTCTTGTTTTACATTCCTTGCAGTCTATTAATGGATCTGCAAATGTGCTTACATGTCCTGTTGTAACCCATACTTCAGGATTCATAAGTATAGCAGCATCTATTCCAACATTATATTTGTTTTCTTGAACCATCTTTTTCATCCAAGCTTTTTTAATGTTGTTTTTTAATTCTACTCCAAGTGGTCCATAATCCCATGTGTTTGATAACCCACCATATATTTCTGAACCTGCATAAACAAATCCTCTATTTTTGCATAATGCTACTAATTTTTCCATTGAATCTACCATATTTGTATCCCCTTTTTTGTAAGTTTGATGACATATTCTATTCTACTACATTGTTCGTTTTTTTTCAATAGAAATTTTAAAATTTATTAAAAAGATTTTTTCACACAAAAAAAGCACTATAATAGTGCTAAATTTTATTCTTGATTTACATATACTCTCTCATTTGGAAGATACATATCTAACTTTTCGCGAGCCGCTTCTTCTATATATTCTTTAGAATTTACATTTTCTTTTATTTCTTTTAGTTGTTCTTGATATTCTTGAGCTTTTTCTAATTTCTTTTCTATTTCTATATTGCTTGATGCATATGTATTTAAAATCTTTTGCTGATTGCAAAATGTTATAAACGCATATATAATTATACATATAATAATTAATCTTTTTATTAATTTCTTTATACTCTTCATTATACCTCATTCTTCCTTCGAATTAATTGTAATTAAAATTTTATTATTGAAGCACTTATCAACCCAATAATCTATATACTATTATATTTCTCCTTTTTTTGAAAAATTCCCCTATATTTTTTTATTTTTTTGACAAAATCTTTTCTAATATTTATACAAATAATACATATTGGTCGAAAAATAATTTTTTTTAAGAATTTTGCAAAAACAAAAATAGGAAAAATAATAATTTTTTTTACAAGATTAATTATAAATACCGAAATTTTTATTATATACTCACTTATCGTTAACAAATAAATAATTGTACCTAAAATTAGTCCTATTATCATAAAAAATCTAAGTTCACCATCACAAAATTTGTACATTGAAAATATTATTATTAAACCTGTTAGTATCCAAAACAAAATATCTTCTATATATGTAACAAAATCTTTAGTCTTAATAGTTTTCCTTAAAATTCTAAAAATGTCGAATAGCACGCCTATGCACATTCCAACTATTGTAAAAACCATAAAAAGATATGATTGATTTTCTGCCATTACACATCACCCTATTTAAATATTTTGCCAAATATTCCTCCTTCGTTTTTAGATTGATGTTCACTATATGATAAATTGCTTATTTTTCCATCTACAATAACTTCTGAAGTATCTATATTTAGTTTATTAATTTTCAAATTTTCTCCTTTTATTGTTAAAAGTCCAAGTTCTGTTTCCATTATTACAACTTCATCATCAAAACTAAGCACATCATTAACTCCTGAAACATTTAGTTTTTCCCTATTTTCTAATATTAAATTTTGAATAACTCCTGAAGCTAAAGTATTTGTATTAGCATTCAAACTTCTCTTTTCTTCTATAATCATAAATTGTCCTCCTTTTTGTTACAATTCATAATTAAATTATTTGCAATTCCATTTAATTATAAATTGCGCCACTTTTGTATATTCCTTTATTATTTATATTCACTTATTTTCAGATTTAGAACTTTATTTTTCTATTTAAAAAAATATATCATTACTGTATAATTCATTTTCATAAAAAATATATTTATTGGTTTTAATATATATTTCTTAAGTAATGCGCGTAAGCGACCAAACGAACAAAGTGAGTGCGAACTGGAGCAACTTACAGACTAGTTATAATATAATCTGGAAGTTGTGACACACAAGCATTACAAGAGAAATATATATTAAAACTATTAACTATTTAACTATTAATTTAATTAAATAATACATATTTCTCTTTCAGGAGTAGTCTCTAAAACTTGGCAAACATCTCTTTCATCATAATCTTCCAAATTATTCTGTTTTATAAATTCTGTAATCTCACTATTTTCAAATAAATTCAAATTTATTTCTTCAATAATTTTCCCATTAAATCTCTTCTTTCTTATTTTTAAATTATCTTCCCAATTAATTATTGTACTATTGTCATAAATTGCAAATTCATTTATCAATTCTTTTGGAAAATCTATGTTTAAAATAAGCTTTGCCTTAAGCAAACTTTTTCTTCTATTATTGCTTAAATTAATTAATATTCCCTCTTCTTCATATAACTTATTTTCTATTTTCTTAAATTTTCCTATGTGATTTGTTATTATATTTATTGTTTTAAATTCCTTTGCAAATTGATATATGTATTTTTCAACTTGACTATCTACCTCATTTACACAAATAAAAATTTCTGTTTCTTCTCTTTTTTTATCTTTCAAAATTTGACTGATAATTTTATCTGTTTTTTGTTTAAAAATCCATTTTGGAGTACATAAATTTATATTATTACTATGTAATAAATTTATAAACTGAATATCATTTTTTAATTCTTTTTCTATGCAAAGTTGTCTTACTTTTTGTCTTTCTAAAATATTTTTGATTTTTTGAACTATTTTTATCTTTGATTTTAAACTTGCTTTTTCTAAATTTGTATTTATAAATATTTTGTTATTTTTTAAAGTTACTTTTTTTAACGAATGCATTTTTTTCGATTGTTCTAAAAATATAGTTTTCATATATATCACATCCTATATTTTTATTGTATTATAAAATTTTGATTATATGACAACAAGAGTATGTATTAGTAAATACATACTCTTGCTGTTCATGTAATGTAATACAACTTAACCCTCAACTTCTTTACTATTCAAACCATTTATCAACTCTTCTATCATATCTGCATATTTATTTTTAATCTTTTCATATATTTCTCTAGATTCATCTTCATCATACAAATGTGATAAAGTATTTCTTGAAAGCATCATTTCTATCCAGTCTTCTCCATTGTCGATTAAATCATTTTGATATGCATTTTGTAAAACTTCTCTTGGACTTCCTGTTTTTTGAATTAATCCTACAAATTCAAGATAGTCTTTCATTGTTTTCCATGCTAATTCAAAAGTTAACTCAAATCTATGCAATACGCCATCAATAACAACATCTGTAACATTTTCTACATTAAGTGCTTCTTGTAATCGAGCTGTTGCTTTTATTAAATCTTCTTTTCTTTGTAACCATCTTTCTTCCATAAATTCAAAACTCCTTATAATATTATTTTGTTTTTATTTATAGATTGTAGAAGCTGTTTTTTGGTAGTTTTATTAATAAATACTAAATCTATTTTATAGATTGTATCTAGCAAATCAAATTCGTTCATTATTTTGAATTTATCCTCTTCTGAGACTTCTTCATAAATTGCTATATCTATGTCTGAATTTTTTTTATATGTTCCTTTAGCTCTTGAGCCAAATACATAAAATTTGTAATTTTCGAATTTTTTAGTAATGCCTTTTATTTTTTCTATTAATTCTTTAGATAATCCAATATTATAATCCATTTATTTTCCTTATCTTATGCTACTACTTAACAACCTATTTGATTTTGTACAATATAAATAGTAACTTTCCTATTATATTAAATAATAGCATCTTTTTAAATCAATAATTTTTATTTCTTTATAGCCAAAATTTTATACTTAATCACTCCTGCAGGTGCATTAACTTCAACTACTTTTCCTTTTTTTTCTCCTAAAAGAGCTTTACCTAAAGGAGATTCATTTGAAATCTTATTTTCTGCAAGATTTACTTCTGTTGAACCTACAATTGTGTAAGTAATATCTTCATCAAATTCTAAATCACGAACTTTAACTATATTTCCAATTTGTACAGTTTCTAAGTCAATTTCCTTTTCGTTTATTACTTTAGCATTTCTAAGTTTTGCCTCTAATTCTGCAATTTCTTGCTCATTTTCTTGTTGAGCATTTTTAGCTTCATCATATTCAGAGTTTTCTGATAAATCTCCAAATCCTCTAGCTACTTTTATTCTTTCTGCAATCTCCGTTCTTTTTTTAGTTTTTAAGAAGTTTAATTGCTCTTCTATTTTGTTGTACCCTTCTTGGGTTAAAATAACTTCTTTCTCTTCCATATTTGTCAAATCCTTTCTTAATTATTCATTTTGATTTACATATAAATTTTGAAATTTAAGCGCCGGAGCGCAAGCGACTTAAGTCATAAATTGATAAATTTATATAGTAATCAATTATAAATTAGTTATTTGTTTCCAATTCTTCAATAATTCTATTCCTATCATTTTCAAACATTACTGTTAATGCAATAATAGAAATCATATACAATCCTATACCACAGGTAACAGCAAGTCTGCTAAATGGTAGTCGAGTAATTGATATTATACTAAATAACAATAATTCTGCAACTGCTGGTAATAATAAAGTTTTAATTATCACTTTTTTCCATCCTATTTTTCTAAATCTAATAATAAAATAGATAAATACCATAGCAAGAGTTATACTTCCTGGAACTACAAATCTTTTTATTACATCTTTAATCCTAGTAAATGGAATATTTATTATTTCAATATTTTCACTCTTTACTTCTGTACCATATTTTTCATTAAATTTTGTAACTATATCATTTCTTTGTTCTTCTGTAATATCTTTTGCTTCAATAACAACTGCATTACCAAATGTTTCAACAGGTTGTACCATAAATTTAGTATTACCTAATACTTCTTTTGCAATTTCCTCAATATCTGAAATCTTTATACCTGTGTAATTTGTTAGTTCGATTTGTTTTCTAGGTGCAAATTGCATTTCTGTTCTAAATCCTTTTGATTCCCATACAGCTACACCAGCAATGATTATCAAACAAATTACAATATAAATTATTAAATTTCTATTTTTCATTTTTTTCAATCCTTTCTCCTTATTTAAAATATTTCTTACATTTATTCTGTTAAATTCTTTGTAATTAAGATATTATATGCTAAACTTAATGTAATTCCCCAAAACATAACCATTCCTATGCTAGAAAGTGCTAACACTGGTGTAAATACAAAGAATATAGTTATTACAAAAATAGGTAATAATTTCATTATAATATCTAAATATGTTTGATAATATTTTTTATTATTTTCTTTAATTATTATAAGTTTTAAATTTATTATATAGTTTAAAGCCAAAACTATTATTCCACCAAATATTGCTTCCATCGTAATTGTAACATTAAATACTCTTAATATTACTAGGTATAAAGATACAAATCCTAAATAACTAATTGCTGTAATTAAGCCTTTTGCTTTATATTTAAAAATCATATATATTAACATTATACCTATAACAATTGCAACAACAATTATTACATTTTTTATTGTGCTTTTTTCTATTTCAGATTGTACATATTTATTTTCTTCAACATTATATTTAAGAGGCATTACTCCATTATTTAATGTTGAAGCTACTGTTTTTGCAGAATTAGCAGTTTCTTGTACAGTTTCTGCATCTGTTGAAACTTGTCCCATTCTCAATCCTATTTTTCCATCTGTTATTGTTTCTTCAAAACTTGTTGTCGTAACAGAATTTCCTGAAATATATAATGTTACTTCTTTTTGCTCTTCTTTTTCTTCTTTCTCTTTATTTTCTGAATTATCTTTTTCTTCACTAGATTCAGTTTCTTCCGAATTAGTATCATCTGAGTTTTCTTCTTCAGATTTCTCTTCTTCTTTTTCTTCTATTTTCTTATATTCATTTTCACTTATATCTTTTAATATATCTTTTCCTTGCTTATCAAATTGTAAATCTAGGTAAACTGCTGTGCCTGTTGTTGTAGAACTATATAAAACTTGAGCTTTTTTTAAATTTTCATTTGTTAAAAATACTCTTGAATCATCTTTTGAGTCTTTAACTTCTATACTTCCAATTTCTGTTATATTACTAACTACTCTGTCTGTAATACCATCTTCTGGTATTTGTATATATATAGTTCCTGTTTGTTTATCCATACTTAGATTATAGTCTTGAACACCAAAAGCTTTCAATCTTTTTTCAATTATTGATTTTGATTTTTCAAAATTTTCTTCGTTTATTTTATCACTGCTATTAACTTTTTCATCTGACTTTTTATAACTATTAGATGCTATACTAGTGTCATCTATAGAAGTTGTATCTCCCACTACTTTATTATCTGAATCTAATACTTTATTAGCATCACTTACTTTAAGCATTATCTCTCTATATCCTGTAAAGTCCTTACCTAAAGTAAAATCTTTAATCTTATTATTCATTTGTAATGGTTTATTCCATGGCAAATAAACTCCAACAAAGCCTATTAAACATATTATTATAATAGCTATAATTTTTGCAACTAATTTTAATTTTTTCATTTAAAATCCATCCCTTCTAATTGTTGTAACAATTTTTTTATAATATTTTATTCTACTAAAAAATACCAAATTAATGTTAAATTTGTTACCTTATATATTCTAGCTTAAATTCTTAAAAATTTCAACTGTTTTTTAAAATTTTCTTTAATTGTTTTTCGATTTTCAAATTATATTCTTTTGCATTAAATCTTTTTTCTAATCTATATCCTTTTTCTAAGTATTGTTTCATAGCTTTATATAAACCTTTTGTAGTCTTTGAAGTAACTATCCCTCTACCTGCTACAATATCCTGAAAATCGGAAACATCTGTGGTAATTATTGGCTTATTAAACAAAAAACTTTCTAAAAATACAACCGGATATCCCTCATAATCTGAAGATAAAACTACACAATCTGAAATTTTAAAATATGGATATGGATTTTCTTGTGATCCTTGAAAAATAATGTTTTTACTCAAGTCATATTTTTCTACAAGATATTTATATTTCTGTGTATCTTTTCCACTTCCAACAAAAATAATTCTAAATTTATACTTTTCTTTTCTTAGAAGTGCTGCAGCTTTTATTATTCTAGAAAGCTTTTTTTGATTTTCATCATGCCTGCTTACATTCAAAAAAGTAGTTATCTCTTGATTGTACCTTAGCTTTATCTTCTCTTTAGATAATTCATAAATTTTATTGCTATCTAAAAAATTATTACAATAATACACATTTCTTTGCGCAGGAAAAACTTGTTTAAACGTTTCTTTAGCTTTTTTTGAAACAAATACTATTTTTGAAAACTCATCATAATAAATATCTTCAAAAAAATCTTTTACTTTTTTTACATCACCATTAAATTGCGCCAAATAATCCGCATGACACCACAAAATAGAGTTTTTTGAGGCAATTCTAGCAACAAAAGAATTTGGTTTTGAATATGTGGCATAAGATATTGAAACATCAAATTTATTTTTATATTTTATTTTAAATTTAGTTTGTTTAATAAAATTTTTAATTTTTCTAATTGATACTATCCCTCTTTTATATGGCTTAAATTCAACAATTTTTATATCTTTACTTATATTTTTTAATAACTGACCTTTTTTTTCTTCTAAAACTAATGTAATATTATATCCATTTTCCTTTAAGTAATTTAATAAAGTTATTAAAGATTTTTCTATTCCTCCAATTTCTAAATTTTTCGCAGCAAGCAAAATATTTTTCATCAAAAATTCCTTTCTTCTTTAAGGTTACTTTTTGGGACGGAGGAAAAAATCCCTCATTACTACACTTTTTGAAACGTAGGAAAAGTCCCTCATTCCCAAATTATTCATTGTTTAAATAAGTACATATTTTTTCAAAAATCTATCTATTTTTCACTACATAATTCCAAGAATCTTTACACATATCTTCCAAAGTTCTAGTTGCAACCCATCCTAATTCTTCTTTAGCCTTTCTACTATCAGCAAAAAATAATGGTAAATCTCCTGCTCTTCTATCTACATATTGATATGGTACATCCACATTATTTACTTTTATAAAAGTATCAACCATTTCTTGTACTGTATATGGATTTCCTGTTCCTAAATTATACACAAAAACCCCTGAATTTTCTTTGTCTAGCTTTTCTAAAGCCTTAATATGGCCAATTGCTAAATCAACTACATGTAAGAAGTCTCTTGCACATGTTCCATCTTTTGTTTCTTTATAATCATTTCCAAAAATACTTAAATGATCAATTTCTCTATTTGCCACTTTCATAATAAATGGCATTAAATTATTTGGAATTCCTTTTGGATCTTCACCAATCAATCCACTTTCATGTGCTCCAACAGGGTTGAAATATCTTAAAATTGCAATATCCCAACTATTGTCTGCAGTATATAAATCTTCTAGTATTTTTTCTATCATTATTTTCGTTGTTCCATAAGGACTTGAAGCTTGTCCTCTTTGCATTGTCTCTACATATTTTACATCATCTTGCTCTCCATAAATTGTCGCCGAAGAACTAAATACAAATTTTTTTACATTATATTTTTGCATTGTCTCTAATAGTATTATTGCTCCTGAAACGTTATTGTGGTAATATTTTAACGGTTCTTTTACAGACTCTCCAACAGCTTTATATCCTGCAAAATTTATAACTGAATCTATTTCGTTTTCTTCAAAAACTTTTTCTAAGTCTTGTTTGTTTAAATAATCTATGTTATAAAAATTCACATCTTTTCCTGTTATTTGTTTTATTCTATCTAAAACTTCTGGATTACTATTTGAACAATTATCTACAATTACAACATCTTTTCCTGAATTTAATAATTCTACTACTGTGTGGCTTCCTATATATCCTGTACCACCTGTAACTAATACTTTTTTCATAATTTTCACGTTCCTTTCATATTGGTTTAATGACGTTCTTAATTCATTTTTCATTGCCCTTAAAATCATGTTTTTTCTAAAGTTATTTTACTACATAAAAAATAAAAATTCAACTAAAAATAAAAATTTATTTGATGCCTTCTCATTCATTTATGAAAATATCCTAAGTAGTCGGATATTAAAATATCGCAAAAAAATATATTTGATGTTTAATTATTGCATGCAATTATATATAATTATTTTTTGTTTTCACGATAACGCCTTAAAATTCAAGTGACCTTTCAGATTAGATGCTAATCCTTTTTCAGAACATAAAAAATCTTAATTTTTATTTTTTTCATATTAATGCTTTATATAGCTTATAAGTACTTTTATGTTGATGTTTAACTATAGCTTCATACAACTTTTTTACTTTTAGGGGGTGTTATCATGAATTTGTTGAAAAATAATATAATACTATCAGATTTATTTGAATTAAAAGACCAAAATTATAATTACAAAGAGGCAGTATTTTTCTCAATTGCTATGGTAATATTTGCCTTTGTTGCAGGTTTGCAAATAACACGCCATCACTATCTCATCGGCGGATTCTATATTTTTGTTTCACTATTGGATCTGTTACTCGTGTTGGCCTACATATGGGTTAAATAAAGTTGTCAAAAAGTCTCGCTTTTTCCTTTAAAGAGCGAGACTTTTTATTTAATTAATTTATAAGATTTTTCATTCCTACACTATTCTTCTACTACTTGTTCTGTTTCCTCTGTTTGTTCACCAACATTTTCTTCTTTTTGCTCTGTATTTATTTGGATGTCTTGATATTTTTGCATTCCAGTACCTGCAGGGATTAATTTACCGATGATAACATTTTCTTTTAATCCAATTAGGTCATCTTCTTTACCTTTTATTGCTGCTTCTGTAAGAACTCTTGTTGTTTCTTGGAATGAAGCTGCAGATAAGAATGAATCTGTTGCAAGAGAAGCTTTTGTAATACCTAGTAATACACGTTTTCCTGTTGCAGGTTTTAAGCCTTTTTCTTTTAATTCTGCATTTTTGTCTGCAAATTCGTACATATCAACTAGTGTTCCAGGGAACATGTCAGAATCTCCGTTGTCATCAACTCTAACTTTCTTAAGCATTTGACGTCCTATAACTTCGATGTGTTTGTCATTTATATCAACACCTTGGTTTCTATAAACTTTTTGAACTTCAGTTGTTAGGTATTCATAAACTCCTTCTGGTCCTTTTATTGCTAAAATGTCTGATGGATTGATTGAACCTTCGATTAATGGATCTCCAGCTTCTATCATATCTCCATTTTGAACTTTCATTTTTGAACCAAATGGAATTGTATATGTTTTAGAATCATCATTAGATGTAACAACAACTTCTTTCTTTTTCTTTGTTTCTTTAATTTTTACTTTACCTGCAATTTCTGTAATTACAGCTAATCCCTTTGGTTTACGAGCTTCAAATAGCTCCTCAACTCTTGGAAGACCTTGTGTGATATCTGTACCAATAGCACCACCAGCGTGTTTTGTGTTCATTGTAAGCTGCGTACCAGGTTCACCAATTGATTGAGCTGCAACTATACCGACAGATTCACCGATATTTACTAAATCATGTCTTGCTAATCCCATACCATAACATTTTTGGCATACACCATGTTTTGAACGACATGCAAGAACTGTACGAACTTCTACTCTATCAATTCCGGCTTTTACAATTTTGTCTGCGATTTCGTCTGTAATCATTGTGTTTGTATCAACAATTACTTCTTTAGTTTCCGGATTTACAACATCATGTGTTACAAATCTACCAATTAATCTTTCTTGAATTTGCTCTATTAATTGATTTCCATCTTTTATGTCATATACCCATAAACCTTCTGTTGTTCCACAGTCATGGTCTCTAACTATAATTTCTTGAGCAACATCTACAAGTCTTCTTGTTAAGTAACCAGAGTCAGCTGTTCTTAAAGCTGTATCTGCTAAACCTTTTCTAGCTTGGTGTGAAGAAATGAAGTATTCAAGTGCATCAAGACCTTCTGCAAATGATGCCTTAATTGGAATTTCGATAACTTTACCTGTTGTTCCAGCCATAAGTCCTCTCATACCAGCTGCTTGTCTTAATTGGTTTAAGTTACCTCTAGCTCCTGATTGAACCATTAAGTTAATTGGGTTAAGTGGTTCTAATCTTTCTTCTAATGATTTACCAACTTTTGTTGTTGCATTATTCCAAATTGTAACTACTTCTTTAAATCTTTCGTCATTTGTAATTAAACCTCTTCTATATTGTTTTCTAACATTTTCAACTTGTTGTTCTGCTTCTGCAAGAATTTCTGGTTTATCTTCTGGAACTTTAACATCTTCCATAGAATATGTAAGTCCTGAACGAGTAGAGTATTTAAATCCTTTGTCTTTAACATTATCTAGTAAATTTGCTGATACTGAAAGTCCATGAACTTTTATACATGTATCTATTAATTTACCTAATTTCTTTTTATCTACAGGGAAGTCAATTTCATATTGGAACATTTCATCAGGATTTGTTCTATCTTTGTATCCTAAATCTTGAGGAATTCCTTCATTATATATAATTCTTCCAACTGTAGTTTCTATTTTTTTAGATTTAAGTTCTCCATCTATTTCTAATGTTCTTCTAACCCATATTTTAGCATGCATTCCAACTTCGTGATTTTCGTAAGCCATTATTGCTTCTTCAGGATCTTTGAAATATTTTCCTTCTCCAAGTTCACCTTCAACTTCCATTGTTAGATAGTATCCACCGAAAACCATGTCTATTGTAGGTACAGTAACTGTTTTACCATCTTGTGGTTTAAGAAGGTTATTTGTAGAAAGCATTAAAAATCTTGCTTCTGCTTGTGCTTCTGGTGATAAAGGTAAGTGAATAGCCATTTGGTCACCATCAAAGTCTGCGTTAAATGCTGTACAAACTAATGGGTGAAGTTTAATTGCTCTACCTTCTACTAAAACTGGTTCAAATGCTTGAATACCAAGTCTGTGAAGTGTTGGAGCACGGTTAAGCATTACAGGGTGATCTTTTATAACTTCTTCTAAGATTCCCCAAACTTCTGGTCTTAATCTTTCTACCATACGTTTTGCATTTTTAATATTGTGTGCTATTCCTCTTCCTACTAATTCTTTCATTACAAATGGTTTAAATAACTCAACTGCCATTTCTTTTGGAACACCACATTGATATATTTTAAGTTCTGGTCCTACGACAATAACTGAACGTCCTGAATAGTCAACACGTTTTCCAAGTAGGTTTTGACGGAAACGTCCTTGTTTACCTTTAAGCATATCTGATAAAGATTTTAAAGCTCTCCCTCCAGCTCCTGTAACAGGTCTTCCACGTCTTGAGTTATCTATTAAAGCATCAACAGATTCTTGTAACATTCTTTTTTCGTTTCTTACAATTATTTCTGGTGCTTCTAATTCGATTAATCTTTTTAATCTGTTATTTCTGTTTATAACTCTTCTATATAAGTCATTTAAGTCTGATGTAGCAAATCTTCCTCCATCTAATTGAACCATTGGTCTTAAATCTGGTGGAATTACAGGTACTACATTCATAACCATCCATTCAGGTCTATTTCCTGAAATTCTAAAAGATTCAACAGTGTCTAATCTTTTTAATAATTTAAGTCTTTTTTGTTCTGTAGATTTTGAAATTTCTTTCTTTATTTCGCTTGAAAGTTTGTCTAAATCTATTTCTTCTAATAAAATTCTTAAATTTTCTGCTCCCATTCCAGCCTTAAAAGAACCTTTTCCATATTTTTCTACTGCCTCATGATATTCTTTTTCTGTTAAAACTTGTGCTTTTTCTAAGCCTGAAGTTCCTTTATCTGTTACTATATATGAAGCAAAATATATTACTTTTTCAAGGTTTCTTGGTGAAATGTCAAGCATTAAAGCTATACGACTTGGTATTCCTTTAAAATACCAAATATGTGCTACTGGTGCTGCAAGCTCGATGTGTCCCATTCTCTCACGTCTAACTTTAGATTTTGTAACTTCTACACCACATCTGTCACATACTACTCCTTTATATCTTACTCTTTTGTATTTACCACAATGGCATTCCCAATCCTTCGTTGGTCCAAATATTCTTTCACAAAATAAACCATCTCTTTCTGGTTTTAATGTTCTATAATTTATTGTTTCTGGTTTTTTTACTTCCCCTTTAGACCATTCTCTTATTTTCTCATCTGATGCGATTCCTATTTTTAGTTTATTAAATGATTCTTCCATTTAATAAAGCCCCTCCTTTATTATAGGTTTATCTCTTAATTTTATAAGAGATGCAAATGTACAGAAAAAATTGCTTTGCAATTTTTCACGTCAGCAAATCTTTACGCTTCCTCAAATCAAAATTTGCTTGGATATCAGACTAATTTTGAAAATCCACTGCAGTTGCAGACTTTGTTGTCTTTCAAAATTAGTCCTTTATCTAATATTCAATTATTTTCTAATGTTGACCATAATCTTCATCCCTATGCTGTTCTCTTACTTGTTTTATTACAACATATTTTTGTTCTCCCGAATTATTTTCCTCAGATAGTTTTATATGTCCATTTCTCAGTAATAGTTCAATGGCTTCTTTGCAAATATAATCTATATCCTCTTTTTCGTATAATCGCTCATTCATTGCAAAAACCTTTTTTACCATGTCTAAGTCAAATTTAATCCTTCTATTATTTCTAAATGTTTGTAATATATCTTGTTGCAATTTTAGTATTTCTGTATTTAGCAAAATCATATGTGCTTGTTCTATAGAAAATTCTTCTTTAGGCCATTTAGACATCTTCTTATTCCTCCTATTTGCTCTTTCTTCTTCTGATTTTTCCTTAATATATTCAGCAGAATTAACTCTGTATATCGGAAAACGCATATGGTGCATTCCATGGTAACTTATAACATTTTCCCTTTCTAATTGTTTAATTGCTTCTTGAATACATAGATTCACATCTGATGCATCTAATTCTCTGTCTTTTTTATTTTCCAAAAAGCTTCTTTTTGCTATTTCTTGATCAAATTCAACAAATAATTTACCACTTTTTAAAGCTTCTTTTATAAAGTCATATACTTCCTTATATAGTTGTGTTTGTTTTATTTCATCTTTTTTTTGATTCTTCTTCATTTTTTCTTTCTTTCTTCTTGATATATGCGCTTTTTCTCCTTTTGTATGGATTTCTTTTTTATTACTTGGTTTAGTCTCTTTTTCGGTTAATTTCACATACCATTCTCTGCCTAAACTATGTTCGTGTCTGATTATTCCTTCATTTATTAAATCTATAATAAGCTGATCAAAACAATCATCCATACCATATGGTTCTCGTTCTTGTATAGAATATCTTTCCGTAGCTAAATGTGCTATTCTCATTCTGCCTCTAAAATCTAGAGGAATAATTGCATCTTTTTCATAAGCTCTTAATATATAGTTTTTAATTGCATTATAGTATGCGCTATCACGAATATCCTTCTTTTTTCTTTCATACCATGTTTCTTCATAATCTTTCATAGATTATCCACTCCTTATTCTACTCCTCCTCATCAAAGAAATCATCCTCATCTTCATCTTCAAGTTCATCAAATAATTCATCATCATCTAGACCAACATCGATTTCTTCGTCATCATCAAGAAGTTCATCACCTAAATCTTCATCATCCTCATCATCTATATAGTTTTCTTCAATTTCGCTATCTACTGCAACATCTGAATTTTCTCCACTGATCATCTTTTTATGTTCATCAATGTTGAAATCTACAGCATCTTCTATATCTTCTTTAAGCTCAAGTTCTTTGTCATTGTCATATAGTCTAATATCTAATCCTAAAGCTTGAAGTTCTTTTACTAAAACCTTAAAGCTTTCTGGAACTCCTGGCTCAGGAATATTTTCGCCTTTAACTATTGCTTCATAAGTTTTAACTCTTCCTACTACGTCATCTGATTTTACAGTTAACATTTCTTGTAATGTGTATGCAGCACCATAAGCCTCAAGTGCCCAAACTTCCATCTCTCCGAAACGTTGTCCACCAAATTGTGCTTTACCTCCAAGTGGTTGTTGAGTAACAAGTGAGTATGGTCCAGTTGAACGAGCATGGATTTTGTCATCTACTAAGTGGTGTAATTTAAGCATGTATTGAACTCCAACTGTAACTGGTTTATCAAATGGTTCTCCTGTTCTTCCATCATATAGAATTGATTTACCATCTGTTGAAAGTCCTGTTTCTGCAAGTAGTTTTTCAATTTCTTCTTGATTTGCTCCGTCAAATACTGGAGTTGCAATTTTCCATCCTTTTTCTCTAGCTACCATTCCTAAGTGAACTTCTAAGATTTGACCTAAGTTCATACGAGAAGGTACACCTAATGGATTTAATAAAATATCGATTGGTGTTCCATCTGGCATAAATGGCATATCTTCTACTGGTAAAATTCTTGAAACAACACCTTTGTTTCCGTGACGTCCAGCCATTTTATCTCCTACAGAAATCTTTCTCTTTGTAGCAATATATACTCTTATAACTTGATTTACTCCAGGTGCTAATTCATCTGAATTTTCTCTAGTAAAGATTTTAACATCTACTATTGTTCCAGCTTCTCCATGTGGAACTCTAAGTGATGTGTCTCTTACCTCTCTAGCTTTTTCACCAAAGATAGCACGTAATAATCTTTCTTCAGCTGTAAGTTCTGTTTCTCCTTTTGGTGTAACTTTTCCTACTAATATATCTCCAGTTCTTACTTCTGCACCAATTCTTATAATTCCGTTTTCATCTAAGTCTTTTAATTGGTCATCTCCAACATTTGGAATATCACGAGTAATTTCTTCTGGTCCTAATTTTGTGTCACGACATTCGCAATCATATTCTTCTATGTGAATTGAAGTAAATACGTCTTCTTTAACAAGTCTTTCACTTAGTAGCACTGCGTCCTCGTAGTTGTAACCTTCCCATGTAGAGAATGCAATAAGTACGTTTTTACCAAGTGCCATTTCACCATTTTGTGTAGAAGGTCCATCTGCGATTGCATCACCTTTTTTAACTTTTTCTCCAACTGTTACAATTGGTTTTTGATTTATACATGTTCCACCATTTGTTCTTTTAAATTTACGTAAATGATGTGTAACTGTTTTTCCATTTTTATATTTAACAGTAATTGATGTAGAATCAACATGAATAACTTCTCCATCATCTTCTGCTAATACAAGTATTCCAGAGTCTTTCGCAGCTCTGTATTCCATACCTGTTCCAATCATAGGTGAATCTGTAATCATAAGTGGAACAGCTTGTCTTTGCATGTTTGCACCCATTAGGGCACGTTTTGCGTCATCATGCTCTAAGAATGGTATCATTGCGGCAGCAATTGAAACTAATTGTTTTGGAGATACATCCATATATTGAACTTCTTCTCTTTCAACTTCCATAATTTCGTTACCATATCTTACTCTAACTCTTTTATTTGCAAAAGTTCCATCTTCTGCTAAAGGCTCTGATGCTTGTGCTATGTAGTATTTATCTTCTGCAGAAGCACTCATATATTCAACTTCTTTTGTTGGCTTATGAGTTTCTGGATCTATTTTTCTATATGGAGTTTCGATAAATCCATATTCATTTATTTGTGCATAAGCTGTAAGTGCTGATATAAGTCCAATGTTTGGTCCTTCTGGAGACTCTATTGGGCAAAGTCTACCATAGTGAGTATAGTGAACGTCACGAACCTCAAATCCTGCTCTTTCTCTAGAAAGTCCTCCAGGTCCTAATGCAGAAATTCTTCTTTTATGTGTTAACTCTGAAAGTGGGTTTGTTTGATCCATAAATTGTGAAAGTTGTGAACTTCCAAAGAATTCTCTTATTGCTGATGTTATAGGTTTCGTGTTGATTAATGTTTGTGGTGTTACACTATCTATATCTTGAATTGTCATTCTTTCTCTTACAACTCTTTCAAGTCTTGCTAAACCAATTCTGAATTGATTTTGTAATAATTCACCAACACATCTAATTCTTCTGTTTGCTAAGTGGTCTATATCATCTGGTTCTCCAAGTCCTTGTGCTAAGTTTAATAAAACACTTATAGAAGCTATCATATCTTCTGTTGTAATGTGTTTTGGAACTAATTCATCATATCTTTCTTTTAAGATTTTGGCTAAATCTTTTTCTTCTGTGTTGTCTAAAATATTCTTTAATACTGCATAATTTATGTTTTCTTTAAAATGTAATTTTCCAAAATCAAAATTTGGAAGTATTTTGTAAATGTTTGCTGTTCCATTTCCTATAATTCTGATTTTTTGGTCATTATATTTAATATCTACAATATTAATTCCCGCATTTTGGATTGCTTCTGCTATATCTTCAGTGATTTGTTCATCTTCTGAAACAAAAATTTCTCCTGTTTCTGGATCTACTATATCTGAAAAAGCAATTTTTCCTGCTATTCTGTTTGCTAGTCCTAATTTTTGGTTAAATTTAAATCTTCCAACTTTTGCTAAATCATATCTTCTATTATCAAAAAACATATTGCTAAATAAAGTTCTTGCTGCTTCTTCTGTTGGAAGCTCTCCAGGTCTTAATTTTCTGTATATTTCAAGGATTGCTTCTTCTTGAGTTTTGATTGGATCTTTGTTTATTGTAGTTTCTATTAATTGGTTCTCTCCAAATAATTCTCTTATTTGGTCATCTGTAACTATTCCAATTGTTCTTAAAAGTGTTGTAATTGGAACTTTTCTAGTTCTGTCTACACGTACATAGAAAATGTCGTTACTATCTGTTTCATACTCAAGCCATGCACCTCTTAAAGGCATAACTGTAGATGTGTATGTTTTTCTACCTGTTTTTGGATCAAAAATCGCATCATAATAACATCCAGGTGAACGTACTAACTGGCTTACTACAACTCTTTCTGCACCATTTATAATAAATGTTCCAGAGTCTGTCATAAGTGGGAAGTCTCCAAGATATATTTCTTGCTCTTTTATTTCTCCTGTTTCTCTGTTAATTAAACGTACTTTTACGTGTAATCTACTAGAATATGTAGCATCTCTTTCTTTTGCCTCTTCTAAAGTGTATTTTGTTTTGTCTTCCATGTAATAATCGAAAAATTCAAGAACTAAGTTTCCAGAATAGTCTTCTATTGGAGAAATATCTTTTAATACTTCGCCTAGACCTTCTTCTACAAACCAATCATAAGAATCTCTTTGAACTGCAATAAGATTTGGCATTTCAATATAATCGCCAACTTTTGAGAAATCTTTTCTTACTGCTTTTTCGTACTTAATTTCTTTTAATTTCAAAAAAATCACCTCTAAAAAAATTTAAGCAGATTTAAAATATATATTATAGAATAAAAAAGTCCTTCTTAAAATAAGACAAAATTGCTTCGCTATTGTGCAGGTTGCATAGCAATCGCACGAATATAACAAAACTAGCGAATATAAAAATTGCCTGCTCTTCAATTCTTTAATTCGCCTTTGTGTTTATTTTAATTCCTCTTTTTTATTTAATAATTATCTCTTTTGAATTTAAAAATAGCAAGAATTCCGCTATCGTATTTTTAACACTACAATTTTACCACAAATTAGTAGTGCTTGTCAATATTTTTTGAAATTTTTTCTAAAAACTATTGTATTTTTTTTTTATTTATGCTATTATATAAAAGTAACAGATTTAGGGGTATAGTGTTAATGGTAGCACATCGGTCTCCAAAACCGCCTGTGAGGGTTCGAGTCCTTCTACCCCTGCCAAGCAAAAATATGTTGATTTATAGCATTTCAACATATTTTTTATTTTGTCTTTTGTTCTTCTATATCTGCTATATTTTATATAAATTCTAAAAAAAACGTTGTCAAAAACGTTGTCAAAATTAATACAAAAAACTAGCCCCTAAAGGCTAGCCATTTTTATAATCTCTTCGAAGTCTCTTGTCTGTGCTATGTACTTCATACTCTCTGCTGATAATAATAAGTATTCTTTAAGTAGTGAATTATATTCCTCCTCGCTTTTTACATTTAATACTTTTATCATATGTAATGATTTTTCAAATGCTTCTCTCATATAAATCACTCCTTCCCTTTTTCTCCATTATAGCACATTATTTTTGCAAAGTCTGTCGAAGTTTGTCGAAGAAATAAAAATATTTAACGTGAAAATTCATTTTAAAGCATTTTTATTTTTTATTTGATAAATTTTATTGCAAAATAATTAATATAATGTTAAAATTGCTTTACATAATTCTAAAAGGAGGTGATACTATGTCAAGACAAAGTGAAATCTTAATTGAACAAGAGCAAGAATACATGGAAAGTTTAACAGAAGGACAATTAGCAGAATATCTTGCAGAGTTAGATATTCTTGAACCTGATGAAGATTAAAAAATAGGTAGCTTGTAAAAAAGCTACCTATTTATAATATTTTTTATTAATATATGCTTTTCTTCCTGTAGCGATTACTTTTACGTAATCTACTTTAGAAGAAATATTTTTTAATACTTTTATCTTTGTATTCTTTTTATAAGTATATTTTGTTCCTGATAAATTTTTCTTCTTATATAAATAGCATTTCTTTTTAAGAGTCTTTTTCTTTCCTACAGTATTTTTAATTTTCTTTTTAGTTGATTTTTTTGATGTAGATTTCTTAGAAGTATTTTCTTTATTGGTTTTGCTAACTTGATTGTTATTTGACTGCTCATTTCCTTTGTCGTTTGAGAATATCCAGAAAGACTTTGCGTTGGCATACCTTTCAAAGTTAGCTCTGCTTACATAAGCTGATGTACCTTTTACTTCTACATTAGCATTTCTTCTGCTTGCTGTATTAAATTTGCCATTATATAAATATGGGTCCATTACTCGAATTGTGTTTCCATCTAAACTTGCAAGTACTATGTAGTGTCCTGAACTTGTAAATAGTCCTGAACCACAGCTACAGATTATATAGTACTTAGATGATCCTACTGCGTTCTTCTGTGACAAATATGTCATAGCTTTGTTAAAGTCGTCTGTTTTATGATATTCTTTAAATCCAAAGTAATCTGCTACAAAAGGATAGAATGCCCAAGCTGTTCCACTTGAAGCTGTTCTGTATCCGTTATCTACTGATAATCTTGCAAGAGTAGTTGGTAATATAGCACCTTTTGCACTTGATACTACCATTGCAGAACAAGTTGGACCACAAGCACTAGACTTCATTGTTTGTGAATGATTATTAGTTGACGTATATAACTTACTTGCCCATCTACTATCAGCTTGTGAGTAATATGTAAGCCCTTGCCATTTTCCAAGTAAGTCAAGTCCTTTTCCTGCATTGTCTCCATCATAAGAGATATTCTCTTGCTCTACTAATCCATCAGCTTCAAGTAAACTTTCATCTGCTCCCTCGTCTGTTACTTCTTCCTCTTCTTTTATTGTTGACTTTGCTATTTCTTTGGTCTCTACTTTTCCACCATTTTCTACTGCATTCTTTGTATCTGCTACTTCTGATTGAGTTTCTTCTGATACTACTATTTCTTTTATTAGTTCGGTTTGTACTTGTTGTATATTCTTGTTTATGTTGCTATTTGGTAAGTATATTCCACATATTATTCCTGTTATAACAGTTACCAAGAATAATACTATAATTACAATTTTCTTTTTAAAGTTATCTTTCATTATGAGCCTCCTTATACTAATTTTAATATTCCTTTTTCTATAAGCTTGTCCCATTTTGTGTCTACATAACTATTTCCACCTAATCTGTTATATTCTTCTTTTGCTTCAAATGCGTATCTTATTTCTTCATCACTAAATTGTTCTCCTTTTTCACATCTACGCATAAAGTCAACTAAAAATCTTTTGTTAGAGTTTAGCTTTGTATCTTCTATTTTATCAGCCAGTCTCTTCTCCATTGCACTAAGTTTGTTATCTATCTCTTTTTCTCTAGCTTCATTGGACTTTATCTTCCTACCTGTATTAGCCGAAATCAATGACTGCGCTATTAAGCCTATTAATCCAATAATAGCAACTATAACTGATTCACTCATTTTTTCTTTTCCTTTCCTATTAATATCCTGTTGTCCAACCTGCTGCTTCTGCTGCACTCCAATTGCTTAATGTTTGACAAGTAGCTGCTTGAGTTGACTTTAATCCTATATAATTTAATGTTTTGTTTGATGTACCACCAAATGTTATAAGTATTCCTAAAATTGCATTTAAAGTTTCATTTGTTAGTTTAGCACAAGTTCCAAACATATTTAATAAACTTTGTCCACCAGTACAACTATTTAATGAAAAATTATTACCAAATGTTATTGTTTCAAGATTAGAGCACCCTTGGAACATTCTTTGCATATACGTTACTTTTCTTGTGTCAAAGTTTGTTAAATCCAATCGAACTAATGATGAACAACTTTGAAACATACTTGACATATTTGTAATATTACTTGTATTAAAAGCACTAAAGTCTACATCTTCTAATTTACTACAGTATTTAAACATACTTTCCGAACTTGAAACTTTTGATGAATTTTTTAATTTGCCAACTTTTTGTAATTTCCCAAAACTTGTAAAAGAACTATTGCAACTAGTTATTGTTGACAGGTCTAAATCGCTTATTTCTTTAATACCATAGGTAAAATTCAAGTTCGTGAATCCTGTAAAATCTAATAATGCATATTCTCCCTCTATACTTCCACTTACATTAGTTGTAACTTCTACTTCATTTAATCCATCATATCCACTATCTGGTGTAATTGTTTGTGTTCCATTTTCTGTTATTGTTACTGATTTGTTTTGTAAGCTAGGTGTAGGTATTGGTACATTTACATTTGCACTTGCATAATTACTTACATCTACTTGTCCATTCTCTATTATTTCTATTTCTCCACTTGGTTTTTGTCCTTCATAAGTTCCTGTTATTCCTAATATAGTTATATCTTTCTTTATATTTTCAGGTCTTATTTTATTTGTTTTCTCTGTTAATATATTTTTTATTTTTGTATTTAAAACGTCCATTTATACACCTCCTAATATCCAGTAGTCCATCCAGCATCTAAAAATGCTTGATAATTGCTTAAAGATTGACAAGTTTCTGCTTGTGTACTTGATATTCCCATATATCTTAATGTTTTTGTCATTGTATATTCTTCTGTATTGATACACATTTGCATTATATTATTTAATGATTCATTTGATAAAGAGTAACAATTAGTAAACATTCCTTGCATTGTTACTACTTTATCTGTACTTAATAAAGGCAATGTAGTAAGATTTGAACATCCTCTAAAAGTAAACCTCATATTCGTTACCTTACTTGTGTCCAACTGTGGTACAGATGTAAAACTTGTGCAAGACTCGAATGTGCAAAACATACTTGTTACATTACTTGTATTCAAGAGAGGTAAATTATTTAATCTATGGAAAAATTGAAAAGCTCCATCCATATTTACAAAATTACTTGTGTCAATTTGGTCTATTGAAGTAATATAGCTATAAACAGGATGTGATGAAGTGCTTGTTACATTTGTTAAATCAATTTTCGCATTATTTTCACTTACTATATTTACATTTGCCTCTGTATAATTTGTAACATCATATTCTCCATTTTTTGTTATGTTTAAAGTTCCACTTGGTACTTCTGTATTTTCTAGTATGTTATCTAAATCATCATTTGCTTCTTGGTATTCTGTATTGTCAAGATGTCCTGTTGTTATATCTGCAATTTCTGTTGGAAAGTTTTCTGCTTTTATTGTTTCACTTGAACCTGTTTTAGCTCTTATAGCATTTGCTATATTAGTAAATAATTGAATTAATGTCATTAATAACTACCTCCAATCGCTTGATTAATATTTGTATCTATATAATTAGCACAATATTGTTCTATTACTGCTATATCTTGATTTGTCCAATAGTCTGTTCCTCTTACAGGTGTGTAGCCATCCTGCCCATTTGTTCCTGCTACTCCTTGTGGTCCTTGTTCACCTTTGTCTCCCTTGTCTCCTTTATCTCCTTTAGGTCCTTGTATGCCTTGCTCTCCTTGTGGTCCTTGAATACCTTGCTCGCCTTTTGGTCCCATCTCTCCTGTTTCTCCTTGTAGTCCTTGCTCGCCTGTATCTCCCTTATCTCCCTTTGGTAATACTAAATTCAATACTTGATTTGGACTATTCCCTGTTATACTAGCTGATGCTTCTTCTCCCTTTTCTACAGTTCCTATTGTTAGTACATTACTAGCTCCTGTTTCTCCGCTTTTCTCCTTGTAATCCTTGAATACCCTGACTACCTGTATCTCCGTTTTTCTCCTTTATCACCTTTTATAAGAGGAATATTTAATCCTCCTGCATTTATTTCATTTTCATCTAAAATAATATTTCCTAAATCCATATTTCCACCTCCTAAAATGTTACTTCATTTGTTAAGGTTAAACTTCCTATTGCAACTGTCTTTGTATAGTCTCCTGATATCAGACATATATCAAAAACACTTCTTCCGTAATCCCAATTTTGAGTATCTGATGGATTAATAATTAGTTTGTAGCTTCCGTCATCTTCTTGTGTAATTTCTCCTGAACTAAACTTCTTCTGTATTTTTTTTATTGTCGTATTGTAATCTTTTTTTACTGTAAAAATAAGTTCATCAGAGTTTGAGAGAGTTAATACATTTCCCTCTTTATCTAATAAGCTAAATTTAAGAGGACAAGTGTCCCCTCTTGTAAACTCTATATCAAATTCTTTTGGTTCCATTATCTTTTCCTTTCTAATCTGTTGTCTTCGTATATTCTACAATTATATACACTAAATCTGAAGGTAGATTACTATTGTATGTGATATTACATCCTGTATTTGAAATATTTGAAACAAACATATAAGTTCCTTGATTAGTATAAAAATTATAAAAATTGATTGGTACATACATACTTCCTGTATTCCCAAATCGATATGCCCCATACAGATTTATAATTGATTTTATATTAGATATTCCCAAATCTATCCTATGTTCTGCTCCATCACCTAATAATTGATTAAGTATTATTGTTTTTCTATATATGGGCTTTCCGTCAACCCAAGTCCCTATAACTTTTTCAACGGTTGAATTGCCCATAGCTCCCTTTAATTGCCCTACAAGTTCATCTAAAAAATCATATACCTTCGTATTGTCTAAATCATATCTATTAATCAATTCTTCTAATGTTCTTGGTGGTTGCCTATCTTGTATATTAGGTTGTTTTGGTCTTTTTGGTTTTTCTATCATATTTCCTCCATAATAAAAGAGGTACTACTTAAAGCACCTCTTTATCTTCAATTCCATATTTTTCTTTGATTTTCTTTTCTGTTTCTTGTATATCTCGTAGTTTTATTCCTAAATAACTTGAAAATGCTAATATTCCAATAAGATATTGTATAAATCTACTTGTAATACCAATTTTATTTGCTAAAAGCTCTAGTCCTATTATAGAACTAACAACAAGTATTATTTCATATATTAAAGTGTATATTTCAAAGATTTTATTTAGTATTTTATTTTTAAACATTTTTTTACCCCCTTTTTATAATAACACTTTAAAATAAAAAAATCAAAAATTATTTCCAATAATAATTTCCATCTTTATGTTTTTCAACATTTGCAGTTAATCCTTTAATCACTTGTTGTTTATCTTCTTTTGATAAATTAGATTTTGCTAAATAACTAATCATACTATATTTTTCTGTTTTATCAAATTTATAAGTTTTTCCATATATGTATAATTTCTCTATACCTGATAAATTCGAATTTATAATATATTCTTTAACATTTGCTTTTTTGCTTCCACTTTTTGTTTTCCCAACTATGTTGCTTTTTGTATCTTCATCACCTTTTATGTCTTGTAATTTGTATTCTAAATAAGCATTTATGTTTACATCTGTTAACTTACTCAAATTATCATACAACTCATCATTTTTTCCTGTTGTAGCTTTATATATTGTTTTCTTTTCTTTACTAGTATAGCTAGAATCTAGTAATACTTTATTTTTATCCTTTTCTGTTAAACTTTTTCCTTTAGATAATTTACTTTTTTCTTTTGCTAGTCTATTTTGATAATCAGAATAAGTACTTAAAGATATTCCTTCTATTTTTTTATCTTTACTAACTACATTCCAAGTATCATTAACTTTATAATATTCCTTGTCTCCTATCGTTGCTGTGTTGCCTGATATATTTAATTTATCAACATTATTTAATCCTTCTTTTGCAAAATCATTTATTTGCTTTTGTATTTCTTTTAGCTCTTTCTTCTTTTCTTCATCTGTCTTTTCAGAAGATTGTATTTCTCTTTTCTTTTTGTATAATTCACTTATATCTTTTTGTATACTTGAAATATACTTATATTTTAACTTATCTTCATCTGTAGCCTTTAAACTATTATTTTTAACTGTTAATTCATCTGTCTTGCTAAAGAAATCTGATGGATATTGACTTTTCATTACAGGATCAGTTGTAAACTTATCTTCTATTACATTGTTTTCTGCTTGAGGTGTTCCCATTGGTAATAGCACATCTCCTATTCCACCTGAATACTGGTCTAGTAAATAGTTTATCTTTATAGGACTTACATTTAATTTCTCGCCAAGCCATTTACTAAATTTATCTGTACTTTCATCTGCTTGCTCTGAAGCAGGAACATCTTGTAATCTCTGTGGAACTAAGTCATCTCCATACCAAGTTTTATTTTGTGCTACTTGAATTATAGGGCTTAAAATATTATTGTCTATTGGATTATTAGGCGCAAGGTTATCCATTCCAAATGATACGTCTTCTTTTAAGTCATTCCATATTGTACTTGCAACATCATCTGAATTTATTTTACCATCTTTTACAAAATCATTTGCATTAGATACAACTTTTTGAATTGTTGCTACCATTCTTCCTTTAGGTATTCTTAAGAAGTTTCCATTTGGTAATTTTGCTACTACATAATAATTGTCTTTTACATAGTCTTGTAATTGTTCATAATCGTCATCATCATCCCAGAACAAATTATTTAATAGTAATGCAGGTAATCCTGCTACTGTATATTTTAATGCTAAATTTGTCCATCCTTTTAATCCTTTCATATTAGCTTCTTGGATATTTCTTACTTGTTGTTGAAATCCTTGAACACTTGCATTTAAGAATGTTGCACCATTTCTATTAGCAAATTTTGTTATATCTCCACCTGCTTTAAAGTTTGTAGTTACTCTTGAAGCATCTAGCATTGCTGTTTCAATATTAGCTCCATTTTGTCTACTAACTATATACTCTGCAAGTCTAGGTGCCATCTCTATTACATTGTTTATACTACTTATTTTTTCAAATGGAATCTTTAATACATTTTTCGCTTTATCTAATTTTGTCTTTTTAATATTTTCAAAATCGCCTTCTGTAAAGTAAGAGTTTTGCTCTCCACCATTTTGTATATACTCATTATACCAATATCCCTTTTTAACTATTTGAGCATAAGCCTCTGGGAATTTAGCATAAGTCTTTGCTGAGTGTTGAGAGTTTATTAATACATCTTGAGCATCTTTTATAGCATTTGTTATAGAGAATATTGGATTATATTCTGTTAAAACTCCTCTTCTGAAGTTGCTTATTTTTCTACCTGTCTTAGCCAATTTTGTGTTGTCTAGTTTATTTAATATTTCACTCTTTGGTTTTAATGCATCATACATATCTTGACTTATGTCATAAGTTATCTTTTTACCATCTTCAAACACAGTAAACGTAGGATTTTCTCCTTTTTTGCCTGGTTGTAGCAACTCATTACTTTGCTCTTCATTTGTCATTGTATCTACTATGTCATCTATGTCTGCAATAGCCCTATTCTCGTTTAGCTGATTCATCTGTTGCAATGTATTCTTCAATTCTAATCCAAAATTATTTCTTGCACTTGCTCTATATGTTTGTAATGTTTGACTTGCCATTGTTTGGAACAATGGATTTATGTCTTGATTTCCACCTTTTGCTTTCTTAATTGGAGAATTAATTCCTGTTCTTTTTGTATCTAGTGCTACATCTATGCTATTTCCTTTTCTTGTTGCTCTTTGTATTGGGACATAATGTGGATATCTTTCTTTAAAGAAATCTGAAGTTTCTTGAGATATTACTCCTCTGTCTACCAATTCTTGTTTATTAGCTTCTAAATACTTATATACATCATTTGCATACTCTTTAAATTCAGGATGTTGTTCTTCTATTTTTGCTATTTCTGCTCTTGATACATCTGCTGTTATGCTCTCCCCAAATACTGGTTTGTTTCCTATTCCAAATCTTTCATCTAGTGTCATTCTGTCTACATTTAATTGGTGGTACATATATTCATTAAATGCTTGTGTATTTTCTCCTACTTCATCCATTATGCTTGTTAGAGACTTTGATTGAAGTGTCTTTTTTCCGTTAGTATATACATACCTGTCATTTCCTATAGCATATTGTCCTCTTGCTCCTGCTGTTAATGTATAATCATATTTTCCTTGTAAATCTCTGTTGTTAGTTTTTTGAGATATCTTTTCAAATACTGCTCCTTTGTCAATAAAGTTTGCTTTTAGTATCGCCCATGTTCTTTGCTCTGGTTTTACATTCTTTGTTGGCTCTGATAGTATCTTTGCAACTTTTTCAGAAGTTTCTGAATTTCCTTTAATCTCACTATTAGTTTTCATTACTTCATTGTCGAATTTTACTTTTGGATTTTGTGTATTTTCTTGTATATTTTCTTGATTATTCTGCATATTATTAATATTAGTAGAATCACTTTTGACATTTTGTTCATTTTGTGGTATACTCTTATTAGAAGTAGATACATGGTCAATTGTATCTACAGAAGAGTTGAGACCCTCAAGGGATTGGACCTTGGTTGAAGCGGGCAACTCTTTTATTATGCCCTCATCAATGTCATATAATAGATTTCCTTTTGCAATTTCTGTTTGCATAAATCTGTCATAATTATTTTTTCCATAGGCACTTGTTAATCTATTTGATAAAAAATCTAAGTTTCCAATCTGACCCTCATAATTCATTTCTATACTTGCTATAATTGGTCTTTCTGCTTTGTCTGCTAAATCAGTAATAACAACTATACTATTATTATCTGTTGATGATTGTAAAACATTTAATGGACTTGCTAATGCTTCCGGTATTCTTTTTACTACATCAACTGGTAATCCATGTAATTTGCTAGTAGGATCACTGCTTTCTTGCATTATAGTTTTTAACTTGCTCTGCTTTAATATAATATCATTGTTAGGTACTCCAATATTTTGTAAAACCTGCGGTGTTTTTCCTACATTTATCAAATCACTACTTTTCATTTTGCCTGATACGTATTCATCAACTTGTTTAGCAAAATTTTCACTATCAATTTTTACTTGTTCCTGATTATTTGTAACATTTTTTATTTGTTCTGCTAAACTATATTGTTCTGTTATAGTGTTTATGTACTCCTGGTTTGGTTCAATATTTTTGCCTAATGCGTTGGTATATCCGTTCCTTAATTGCTCATCTATAACTAATTCAATCTTCTTTGAAATAGCATTATTTTCGCTTCCTTTGTCATCAATTATATTTTGTAGTCCTTGTGCTATTTGATTATATGAATAGCCTTGCTCATTATGTAATATGTCCATTGCTTTAGTAGTTGCACTTAATTTAGTTCCTCCACCTTTTTGAGTACTTCTATTATCAGAACTTGAAATGTATGCAAGATCCTCTCCCATTTGTTGTGCCATTTCTTGAAAGTATGGTTTTACTTTAGGATTATCATATTGATAAGCATTTACATTTGTCTGTTTTCCAATAGTACTCATATCTCTATTTTTTAATGGAGATTCTACTTCGTTACTTTCATAATTGTTCATTGCATCAAAAGCTACATCTTCAAATGATCTATTCTGTGTCTCTTGTTTCATTGGAAGCTGAATTTCTTGTTTTTGATTTATTGGAGCTACTTGTTTTGTTTCAACTTCTTTATTTAAATCATTTATAACTTGGCTTAATGCTTTTTCGCTTGGTGCTGTTTCAATAAACTCTTGCATTTGATTATAAGATTTTTCATCATAGTTTTGTTTTATACTTTCTAGTTTGTTCCTTGCTTCTTGTCTTAATGTTTCTGTTTTTTCTGCTTGTGAGAATCCATTTTGAGGCATTTTATTTTCTTTGTTGATAACTTTATTGTCTGTGTTTTCATTTACTATTTGTTGAGCTTTATCTATCCAATAATCTGCGTTTTTATTTGCTTTTTTGTTTTCAATATTATCTTGAATATTTGCTCCTATATTACCTACTGCTCCTGATACACTACCTGTAATAACAGCAGTTAATGCTCCATCAATACCTGATTGTATCATTCTTCCTTTCATATTGTCCCAATTAGCTTTATCTTTCCCTGCAGTTGTCTGTGCTACTAATTCACTTATTGGCTCCACAATAGATTCTTCTAAAAAGTTCTCTCCTATATCTAATCCATAATTAATTAACGCACCCTTTATATTTTTTCTTAATAATTGTTTACCTACATTAGTAGTTAGTTTAGCTCCTATGGACTCTGTAGCTCCCTCTATAATCCCCATTATGCTAGAATATATATTAGCTTGCTCCTCATTCATTCCTCTTTGTTTTGCATCATCATAATAATTTCCTGCTGCTGACGTCATAAAGTATGTTGTTCCCAATGGCCCTCCTACCATACCAGGTAGCATTTGCCCAATGCTTGGATTTATTTCTGCTAATTTTTTTAAAGCAGGATTGCTCTGTTTTTCTATATTCTCTTGTATTCTTTCTGAATTTTGTTTCTTTTTTTCTTGAATTTGATTATAAGCTTTTTGGGTATTTTCATTCATTTTTTGAGTAGAAATTAGCGAATTTGTATTATCTAACATTGCTTGAGCTTTTTTCTTAACATTTTCGTCTGTTGCATTGTTTAATAGATAGTCATTTGTTTTATTCATTAATTCTACTCTATCTCTTAATCCATTGCTTAAAGTTCTTCCTATAGTTTGCTGTGAGCTTTTTATTCCATTATTAGCACCTAGACCTATATTTTCTAAAACTCCTGCCATATCTTTTATTTGATCCCATAAAGTCAATCTATTGACTTTTTTGAAATCTCTTTTTTGTTGCTTATTTTGCATTGAATTTAGAATTTCTTTATATGTAGTTGTATGACTTGGATTAGTGTCTCCATTTCCAAAAGAGTTAACAAAGTCATCATTTGCTTGTTTCTGTATTCTTTGACTTTCTTGTTGATTTTGCTGATATCTTTCTTCTTGTTCTTCTAATACCTTTTTTCTTTCTTTTTCACTTAAACTTGATAATTTTACTATTCTCATTAATCATTCACTCCTGCATATCCATAATAATTTAATAGAGCATCTACAGACTTAAATGTTTTTCCAGAAATGCCATCCTTTATCGGATTTTGTACATTAGGTCCTTGTACATTTTTTATATTAGCAATTATATCTTTTGGAGTATATTCACTTCCATCTTTCTTTGTTGGAACTGAACTATTCTTTGTATTACCACCATCAAGATTTATGCTAGTAGAACCTGATGATGATTTTTTCGAAGATTTCCTTGATGAAGTACTTCTCCTAGAACCTCCACTACTTCTTGAACTACTAGCCTTAGCTTTTTTTGACAATTCATATTCCTTTTGCCATTGAGAATCTGATACTTTATCTCTGCTCTTTTGATAATTAAATGTTTTATTCCATTGCTTATCACTAACTTTGTCTCTTGATACTTGATAGTTATAATTTCTATCATTTTGAGCTCTTTGATAATCAAATTCTGTTTGCCAATTACGTTGTGCAAGTGCATCTTGTTGTTTCTGATATAAGAATTGTTCCCTATTATTTCTTAAATCATATTCTTCACTTAATAACTGCATTTTCTGTTTATAAAGCTCTAATGCGTTTTGAGCAAGTGTTATATCTCCATTTTGTCTTGCTTGATTTATTTGAAAATCTACATCTGCTTTTAAGTCTCTTGCATTATTAAGTGTAGATGTTATATTGTTTTGATATGTATTATAAAGTCTAGACATTGTTGTTTCTGCATATCCACTATTTGCTAATCCTTGTCCTGCTAAGTTCTCTGCTTGTTGTCCGAATGGATTAGTAGCTTTTCTATAGTCTTGATATAATGCTCTATTTTGTTGTGTAGCTTCTTTATCTATATCTTCTTTTTGTCTTGCTAAACTATCTACTTGCATTTGAGTTTGTCTATTTATAATATCGTTTTGTTTTTGTAAAGATTCGTCTAGCATTTGACCTTGTCTGTTGACTAATCTATCTATATCTTCATATCCTTCTGCCATCTTTTACCTCCTTTATGCTGTTCTTTTCCACATATAACATGTGATATATGGTTGTAAGTTATTGTGTGCTTGTCCTCCACCTGCGTTACTCTGATTAACTGTATGGGTATGATTTGGTACTGTATGTGTATGGTCAACTATTTCACTTGTTTTGTAATTTGTTGGAGATGTAGTTGGTCCAAATACTTGACCATTACCATTTGTTGAACAATGATTTATTAAATCTAATGAATGTGCGTGTCTTCCATTTGCAGATGTAGTACAGCTACCACTGCTTGCAATTGATACTGAATGTCCATGTGAAGGTATTTGTTGTATAGTTAATGTATGAGTCTTAGCTCCTCCAGTTTTTTCTACTGAATTAAATTCTGTTTCATTAGCATTTACACCGACAGGAACTTTTCCTGCTCCCCATGATACCCATGTTCCACCAAATATTGTTGATGGATTTGTGTTATTTACTGACATATATATACTTCCTACTGGATAAACAGTATTAAGCATATTATTTATTAATGAAGTATTATCATTTATTTTTGTTTGAAACTCACTTATTTTAGAATCAATCTCTTCTGTTAATATCTGGTTTAGATAATTCTTAATATCAACTCCAGCTTTATCAAAAAGAGCTTTTAACTGTGATGCAGATTGCGTTGGTTTGTTTGCTAAACCTTGAATATTATTAGTATCTACATTAAATTTTGTTAACCCCATATTTATTCCTCCTATCTTTTTACATATCCACCTACAAAGGCTTCAATGATTGAATCATATATTCCGAATGGTTTGTCCAATTCATCACTATAGAATTTAAGTTGTAACTCTACCCACTTCTTTTCTTTTATCTTATAAACAATATTTGAAGTTATATCTGTTGAAAATTCAAAATTGTCAAAATCTATATTTGAGAAATCAAATCCACTACTTGCATATTCTTTTATAAAATTGTCTATTTGCAAATTATTTGTTCTTTCTGCTACTTTTACTTTTCCGTTTGGAATTGTCTTTATTTTTGCTACTCCTCCACGTTTATTTGTTGTTTTGTATTTATTACCATATCCAAAGTTGTCCATTGGAGTAGTCCAATAACTTTCGATTATTTCTCCATTGTCGTTAGTTCCTTCGACAATAAAAATAGAGCCATCTTCTGCTCCTATGTATAAATTACCTTTGTATTCTTTTAAAATCGTTGCTTGTGCATTCTCAAGCTCCCAATAGTACCATTCGTATTCATATCCATTTACACTTTGATATAATTGTCTTATATCTCCTAAATATATATGAGAATTTACAAGTATTAATAAGTATCCGTTCCATTCTGTCATCATTGACAAGTTAAAATTATTTTCATTCACAAGCTTATTATCTACTAGACTACTTTTATGACTTAATAATTGTTGTGAAGCTATATCGTTACTTGATATTCCTTCTAAACCTGTTTTGCTTAAGAATACTATATCATCTTTGTAGTTTATAGCATCTGAATAGCAACCTGTAGATACATTTCCTTGAAAGTTTGGATATACTTTTCCTATACTATCTGTTGTTGCTGTATGATAAAAAATTGTATCTCTTTCTTGTGATGGCTCCTTAAATACCCATAATATATTGTTTCCTACTACTAATGCTTTTATATCGCTTTCATCTGTTCCATCTTGATAATAAGCAAGGTCGCTTACATAATTAGGTGTATTTAATTGACTATGAAATATTGCATTAGGATAATCTGGATTTCCTGTAAAAAACAATCTTCTGTCAAACACGACCATTTTAGTGCATTTTGATATTCTATCTATATAGCCTGATACACTTTTACTGTATGTTATCTCTACGTTATCAGTTCCACTTAATACTGGTGCAGTAGGAGCAGTAGTAAATGTTATTTTTCCTGCTGTGGTATTTACCGTGTAATTTGTAACAACTGCGTCATTGACTTTTACTTCTGTTATTGAGTCTATTTCAGTTGTGTCTAGGTAGTAGTCTGTTGATGTTCCATCTGCTACAAATGAGTTCTTGCTCAACGGTTGTAATACATTTACATCTTGATATGGTTCTCCTCCACCACTTGGAGAACGAGATATAGTTGTTGTTGGTATATATGGATTATCACTTGAAACATCTTTTAAAGTTGTTCCGTCATAAACTAAATAATTGGCTCCATCTACTATATACAGTTTTTCATTGAATATTACAAATGAACTTTTCGCATCATTCATATTGTTTTTAAGTATTGTTCCTGTTGGGGTATCTGGAAAGTTCTCCCATAGAAATAAATTTGTTCCTGCGTGAATTAATGCTTTGTCATTGTAGAAATATATACCATTTATCTTACTCATAAAATTAGCAAGTTCTCTATATCCTGGTCTTGTTTCTATACAACTTCCTTGTGTATCCTTATAATTCTTCCACACATTTAAAGCATCTGGACTTCTTGATAATAAAACTAAAGAGGGATCATTTGCAAAATCTACTCCTCTAAAATCAGAGTATGTTCTTCTTATTGGTGTACTTATCATTTTATATCACTCCCTCTTCAATAGTAACTGTTGTAGCTGTTGGACTAGTATCTAGACTTTCCATTTTTCTTTGAAATTCTCTAAAGAATGCTGTATAGTCTGCGCTAGGGTCAGCTTTTAAAATATCATTTGCTACTAGATATGGTAAAACCATTTGAACATCTTGGTCTAACTCAAGAGAAAAATCATTGCTAGTTTCTTCTGTTATAACTGATGGATAGGCATAGTATTCTAATATAACATTGGCATCAACTTCATTGCTGATATAGATTTTATTTTTACCTATAGGTCTATATGGTACTTCCACAACATTATTGTTTTCATCTAATCCAATAATTCTTTTAAATTGATACATACCACTAGGCAAAGTATACTCTGTATATCCTTCTGATGTTTCTCCTGTTATTTCTTTTAATGTTTTGGTCTTCAATATTTTTTTAATTTGTGCTAATTCTTGATATGCAGGTGAATACACTAAATTAAGTCTTGCTCTTATATCTTCATCATCAGTTAAGTACTGATTATTTGGTGAATATTCTTCAATTAAAGCTAATGTTATCTTTTTATTTTCTCCTAAAGTCATAATCTATACCTCCGTTTTCTTTTTTCTCCTTTTTATTGTTTTCTTTTCTTCCGTTTTGTTTTCAATCTTCTTGTTGTCATTTCTAACTACTCTTTTTGCTCCAAATATTTCAACTTCTCTTCTTCTTAAATTCTTCATTAAACTCATTTTATTTCTCCTTTTTATAAATTGGTTGCCGTTCCTAGATTCGAACTAGGGCATCACAGAGTCAAAGCCTGTTGCCTTACCGCTTGGCTAAACGGCAGTATAAAAAGGGAGGTTTCCCTCCCTACTATTATCCCTCTTTAGCTTCTAAAACAACTAATTCAGCAGGTTTAATTACTTTAGCATCGTATACATGTAAAGAACTATATAATCCTTCAAATGCACCTTCTGCGTTTGGTATAAATCTTGATTTAACAATTTGGTCTGCATATACGATTGCGTTATATGAACCAGCCATTAATAAGTGTTTTCCACTATCTACTTTAACGTTGTTAGAAACGAATATTTTCATTCCTAAATAATTAGCAAACTCAAGACCACCTTCAAATCCTTTCATACCTTCATTGATTCCGAATTTAATACCTGCTAATTCAAGTTTTTCTTTAAACATTGGGTCTATTACGAAGAAAGCTTGTCCATATGGAACATTAGCTTCATCTAAATATCTTCTTACTTTAGCAACATATTGAAGAGCATTGTCTTCTGTTACTTCTTTACCTGCAGAATATGCATCTATTCTGTTAGTAATAGAAGAGTCTGATGCTAAACCTAAAACATAAGCATCTGCCTTATCTTTTAGTTTGTATCCACTTCTTTCTACTTGTGTACCTTTAACATCTATTGAACTTCTAAATGCTTCAATATCGTCAATTTTAAATGCAACATATTTCTGTTGTTGAATTACCATTGTGATACCTGTATCATCTAAATCTTCATAGTTTATTGTTCCAGTATAATCTTGAACAGTAGGGTCTGCTAATCCACAGAATGTTACTTGGTCACCTTTCTTGTTAATTTGTGAACCTGTATCCAATGTACAAATTCTTTTTGCAACTAGATTATTTTTTAATTCTTTTAATACTTTTGTTGATATTAATTTATCAATACTTACTGTTACAGCTCCATTTGCCATAATAAAATCCTCCTTTTAACATTAATTAAGCCCCGCAACTTTTCTAAATTCGGGGTTATTCCAATATTTCAACATCTCGTCTGGTGTCATATCATTGATACGTTGAGGCGAAAATGTTTCTTTTGGTTGTTTTTCAGACTTCGCACTTCCTGCACTTGCAGGTTTTTCCGCAGGTTCTGATAGCCTTTTATACATTTCATAAATCTTTGAAATGTCTGTATTGTTATTGAACTGATTGCTAAAATCTTTGAACTCTTTTGTTTCCAAAATATTAATGTCATAGCCTTTAGCTTTCATCTTTTCAATGTTATTTAATCTTGTTAGTTCTGCTCCAAGAATATTAAATTCTTCGATTTCTCTTACAGTTCTTTGGTCTCTAGGAATATTAGCAATTCTATTTGCTTCTGCTTCCATCTCTTCATAACCTGATTTAATGAACTCATTAGCTCTAGCTTGTCCTAATATTCTTTCATCATCTTCACTATAAGCACTATACTCAGGGATTTCTAAACCATTGCCCTTATAAAAATCGACTGTTTCTTTTATGGCATCATCTAAATTATCTGTGCCTGTTCCAGTCTTTACGATACTTTCAAGGTATTCATACTTTCTCAAGTTTTCTTTTTCTTTCTTCTTAAAACGGTCTAACCTGTCTTTTATCATAGAATTTACTTCTTCTTGAGTGTAGCGAATTTCCTCTTTACTATCGTTCTCTTGAGTCTTTTCAGTTTCGACATCTTCACTAGTATCGATATTTACTTCCTCTAACTCTTCTTCTGATGTTTCGGGTACATCAGTTGTTATGATTTCATCTTCCATAACTAAACCTCCCCGTTTAAAGTCCGTCGACTATTAATTCCTTGCATCTTTTATCGTCATAAGCACGTTTTGGACATATAAAAAGAGAGCTTATTTGCTCTCTTCATCACTTGGTATTTCTTGTGTAGTTTCATAACCACACTTTTTACATTGCAATTTCATTTGGTTGTTCTTGACTTCCTTGACCATCATTTCCACCAATTGGCATTGAGGACATTTCATTCTCTCCACCTCCTTGCAATTCCATTACTTGATTCATTGCACTTTCTAATTGATTTGCTTGCATCTGAATCTCTGTTAGTTTCTTATTTCTTTCTTGTCTATCTTTTATGATATTATCAAGTGTTGTTTTATCCATAACTGCATCTATTGGTAATGCCTTCGCATATTCTTCTAGCGTTATATTTCCACTTAAGAATAAGTTCTCTATAGATTGTTCTCTCGCAAACTTGTCATAAGATGAATTTGGACTAATGTCAATTTTCACATTTAATTTTGCATTAGATAATTCTTCTTTTGAAATAGTATACGGAATTTCAATTATTTCTCCTGTTTCTGGATTAGTTTCTTCTCTTGTTACTATTAAACTATTTCTATATGTTTGTAACATATCAAAATAGATTCTTGCTAAATCTTCTAAGAATGTCTTAAACTTTTCTAGCTGTTCTTTTAATGGTTGTTGTCCTGCTTGTTGAACAGCAAGTATAGCTTTTCCTGATGCTTGTGTTGGGTCTACATTTCCATTCAAAGTATCTCCTGCTCCTGCTAAATCTTGAGTATCTTTCATAAGTTCTTGTTGTAAATTTAAAGCATCTGTAGACATTGTAGTTGGTCTTAAATAATTTACTACTTTACTTACATCATCTGCCGACATTTCATCTACCAATATTGTTGTACCTACTTTGTTTAAGCTCGATGTATTGCTTATATATCTCTTATTGGCAACTAACTTAGGAAATGCACACATCTGTACTGCTATAGTTCTTCTAGTTGCTGTCTTATTTATTTCTATTTGATTAGGTATTATGTATTTAACTTCTCCTGTTCCTCTTGCATATCCTTTTACATCTTCCCAAACCATATGAGCTACAGGGTAAAGTTTTAATTTAGTATCTGCATCTTCTCTTACAACTGCTGTCTTTGTACTTTTCTTTAGCCATACTGTACCATTCTTTTTATAGTACTTAAGAATTACCAAACACATTGGGGATATTTCATCAATTCTGCTTTCTCTACCTGATTGTTCCTCGTAATCTGAATCCATTGTTATCTTATCAATTTCTTCTTCTGACATTCCATTTTGCCTAGCTTCTTCTTTTACACTATCAACTGTTCTTCTATATGTAATTAAGATATATGGTTGTTCTTGTATATTATCATTGCTTTCATCTCCATAATACACATTAGTTTTATCTATTACTTCGGTCTTTATTTCTTCATCAACTTCATATGCATGTGCAATTCCTTCTGCATTTATACAAGAGTCTTTTAATATCTCTCTTACTTTTTTGTTGACTTGTTCTAATTCCCATAGTCTATTTGCAAATTTATTTAAACTTTTACATATATTCTTTAAATTTTGCCCTTGTTGATAATTTTCATAGACATTTGGATTAAATACTATTTGATAATCATTACTATTCAGAACTCCAACTTTATACTTTACAATTGGTCTTATAACATTTAAAGTTATTGGTTGAACATTCCCTAGCTTAGCATTATTCCATTGTTTACCATGATAAAAATCGTAATTTTTCTCAGTATCCTCATATAACCCCATAGCTAAGTTATAACTTTTTCCACGTTCATATAGCTTCCATTCATCTGTTAAAAAATCTTTCTCTTCTTCCATCTACACTATATCCTCCTGTCCTTTACTTGTCCCATCATATCTATCTAAGTTGCCTAAAATCTTATCCATCTTTTTGATTTCTTTTTCCTCTTCATCTCTTTGTTTATTTTCTCTTATAGTCCTTTTGATGCTTGGCAACTCTTTTGTTGAACCTATTTTAAAGCCAAAATAAAACCCTATGCATAAGCATAGAGCTGTAACAATCGAATATATCATATAACCCTCCTATATAACTTCAATTGAACTTCCATAATCCTCTTGAATTTCTTGTTCTATTCCAAAATCTTTATACATTTTGTTTTCTATTATCTTTTGTTGAGATACCTTTTTCATACTTTGTTGCGTCCTTATATCATAAGCTATTGCTAATGCCATAATTAAATCATCATGATAACCTACTTGTGCTTCGGCTCGTCCTTTTTCATTCTTTATAAATGTAAGTCCTTCTTTTAATGTGTCTATATCTACTAACAATTCTATTGACTCTTTTATGATTGCTTGTAGTTGTCCTAATATTCTTGGTCTGCTTACTGTAGTAGTTTTAAATCCATAACTCTTTTCTGTTTTCTTTGTGTACTTGTCTTCTTTAACTCTTACATATTGATTTGGATATTTTAGTCTTTCTAATTCTTGTATAGGAAATGTAGAATAGTTTGCTTCAATTCCTATTAATGCTTTATTATAATACATTCCTAAACAATACATTTGCCTGGTATAACTTATTTCATCTAGCTCTTGTCTTAATACAGCTACTTGACTTCCATCTGTATTATCTAATACTTGTCCTATAAAATAGTCGCTACCTTCTCCTGCTGTATCTCCTGCTAATACATAAGGATAATACTTCTTTGGTTTTTCATATATCTTTATTGCTCCTTCTTTATCTTCTACCCATTTTATTTTAGTTATCTTTAATCCGTTATATTCAAAGTCAAAATATCCTTGTTGAACTGGTTTTATGTCTTTTACTTCTTGTATTCTCTTAACTATTTTTTCTTTATTAAAATAGCACTTACCTGTACTGATAAATGCTTCTTCTGGATTTATTGGATATTCTTGTCTAAATTGTTCTACATCATTACCACAGTTGTTGGCTATACACCATCTTCTCCATGTTAATTGTTCTAATGTTAAACCATATCTTTTTTGAAGTTCTTTTTCTTCTTTTGTTAATTCAAATCCTGTATATGTCATTTTATATTCTTGCAATTCATTCCAACCTATAAATAATGGAACGAAATCATTCTTACCATCTACAGCATCATCCCATAATTCTTTAAAGTATTCATATCCGTTTGCCGTAGATTCAATAACAATCATAGTATCTGGATCATTAGGAACTGCTTGTAATAATCCTGTTAGTGTTTCTTTTTTATCTCCTGTCCAAAAGGCTAACTCAGATAAATGTAAATTATTTAATGTATCTGACCTTCCTATACCACTTCCTCCTGCAGTAAAACATTTTATCTTACTCTTCAATCCTGTTCCATTCTCTTTGTCAAATACTAATTCTTTTGCATTACTTGCTTTCTTGTCTGGCTTAATAGCTTCTGGTAATTGGTCATACATTAATTTGCTCATATTAAATAAGTTTGTAGTTGAATCTTCTTTGTGCGCAACTATTGCAGTATTTACATTTGGCTTAGTTACTGTCTCTTTAAAGAATATTGCTTCTGTTTCTGTACTAAATCCCATTTGCCTTGCTTTTAAAATAATTATTCTAACTGGTTTTCTTTGTTTCTTTAATTCTTTTATGACATTATAATATTTCAATTGAGGTTCGTTTAATTTAAGTGGTATTATCTTACTTTTCTTGTCTCTAATCTTTACATATTCTTCTATATATTTCTTTGTATTAATACTCATCTTCATCTTCTACTTTTTTGATATAATCTTCATAACTAACCCCAACATTTAGATTCTCTTGTTTGTCTTTCCAACCATAATTGTTTTTTAGATTAAATATAATACCTGTTGCACTATTATCATTAATCAATCTTTTCTCTAAATAGTTCTCTACTCTAAGCTTTGCTTTTTTTATTGTGTCAAAAAACTCTTCTTTATTTGAGTAGTTTATAAGATCTTGTCTGCTCATATCTAAAGCTAATCCTAAACCTGTTACTGTATATGGTTCGCTGTTTCTATCACAATCCATAAAATATTTATCTATCTTTTCTTGTATTTCTTCTTTTGTTTTATATTTTGGAGGTCTTCCTCCTGGATGTTTTTCATTCATATTATCATCTCCCTACTTTATAGTGTTTTGTTCCACTTTCAAATCCTATTTTTCTTTCTTTTTCTCTTTCCAAAGTATATTTATTATCCTTAGTTTGAATTTCTATATAAACAGATTTATAGTCTAACTTGTCTACTATTCTACTTATCTGATTCAATGCTGTTGTTTCTTTCATACTCTGCATCCTCACATATCTTTTGATACTTGCATATAGTACATTGCTTTTTCTTATCTACTATGCACTTTGCTCTTTTCTTGTTCTTGTAGTACTGCTCTCTTCGCATTTCTCTTTCTATATTCTCAGCAATCCAACTACCACTCATTTGTTTACTCCGTTCTTTCATAAGTTTTTTCAAATATATCTGTTCTACATGGATATAATTCTCCTTCTATACCTTTTATTAAATAATCATTACAAGTTGCAATCATATTTCCTTCAATTGTCTTTACCAAAAAATAATCATCTGTTATTGTATTTATTGCTGTACTATCATAAGCTTCTTTTACCCATTCAGGCAATAATTTAAAATCATGTTTAAATCCATATAATAAATCGCTTACTTTTTCAGCTTCTATTGTTACTGGTAATTTTCTATATTTTGCCATTAATTATCACTCCTTATACTTTACTTCGTCGTACTTCTCTTGTAATTTCTTTATTACTTCATTAGGTGTATTAGGATATATTATTGCTATTCTCTTATATAAATCATCATAATAGACATATCTTATATAATTATCCATAATCATTCCTCTTTTCTTCTATAAACACTACGCAGAACATTAAGGATTTATCAAGCCTGCATAACTTGACTTGTGAGGCATCTCGAGAAACCAACAAGGTACTAATCCTCCTGACCTTGTTATAAACCTTATCCCCTGACATCTTTCTAATATTCTGCGTACTATTTATAGCTATTAACTAGGATAGCTTATCACCATTCTTGGTAGTCGGTAATCTTATATATTAATGTTGCCTAGTACTTTAATACCAATAAAAAAAGACTATCATTTTACTGATAATCTTCTACTTTTTTATATTCAGTTGCATTTGCAACAGATTTTTATTTTGTACATATTATAATTATGTTGTCCTCCACCTCAGAGAAAGGGGGTGAAAAAATGAAGGACATAGTAAAATTACTATTAAAAGTGTCTGCTTTAGTACTTATACTCAAGATTCTTGAGAAATTCGATTAAAGCAAAAGACTAGAGTGTCCGCTCTAGTCTTTTTTTGTCCTCTTATGAAAGACATATTTGTAAAATTACTATTTCTGAATTAAGGAGGTTCCAATGGATTAAATTTACTTCTCTTAATTCGTATGAACATTATACTAGAACAACATTTTTTTGTCAACACCTTTTTGACAACTTTTTATTATAGTATATTCAGTTCATATTAATATTATACTACATTATGTAAATTTTTGCAACTTTTTATAAAAATAGAGCTATGCTATAAAGTAAATCTATAACACAGCTCCGCAAAAGGGCTTTTTTACTAAAACAATTTTAACAACCATTTTTCATTATACATATTATCATATTTCAATGGTAACTTTCAGTAACTTTTCGTTCCTTATTTTCTAATTCATCAAATTTATTTAAAGCTATTCCATTCATCTTTTTCATATACTCATAATTATAATTCATTTCACTAGCAACTGTAACCAACTTTTTCCCTTGTATATATACCTTATCTAATATCAACCTATAAGGTTGTTCTACATGATCTAGCTGTATTAGTATTTTCTTTTGCTTCTTATCATATTCATTTACTTTGTCTAGCATATCACTTACATTGTCTAACATAATAGCAATTTTTTCCGCTATTTTATCTTGAACAGGACTACTTGCGTGCGGCATATCACTTAACACACTTGTTATATTTGTAATACTTGTCCTATATTCTTCTAAATATTCCAATCTTCCTTTTATCCATTCTTGATTATATTTATAATCTTTTAAATCTTCTCTAGTCATTTGTTACCTCCATATCTTTTATTTTTTATTCTCTTTTAATAATGCTAACTCCTGGAATCTAAAACATTCCTTTACTCCATAATCTAAATCACTATACAAGGCAAAATTAGGGTACATCTTTTCTAGTATGTACGATTTATCGCCTTTCTTTAGTATCATTGGTGCATATTTCTCCATCTTTTCTCACCTCTCCATAGTTCTTTGTGTATATCCAACTCTTAAATCTATTACATTCTTCTTTTGTATCTACTTCTTTACAGAAAAATCTTTTAGAACATTTTTGACACAGATTTTTCATCATAATTCCTCCATTCTGGTAATGTCATCTTTGGTACTGCTGTATTTCTTATATACCACTCTAATTGAGTTTTTAAATTCTCTATCTCTTTTCTATAAAATGCATCTACTTTAGCATTTAACCTTTGTTCTATAATATCTAATGGCTCATTTGGATTTATATTAAATCTTTGACATTGTCTTTTTTCTACTAATCGCTTTTCTTTTTCATCTCTTTCTTGTGCCTCAAAATCAAATGTAGTTAATTCTAATACTATCCCATATTCTCCAATAGGTGGTGTTTGGTATATTACTTTAACATATTTATCATTCATATTTCATTGCTTGTCCTCCTTTAAATTTTCTACCAAATAATCATATAACTTTTCCGCTGTGCTTAAATCAGGCTTGTATCCATTTTCTTCTTCTAAATATCCTATTTCAAACTTCTTTCCATAGTCTAATTCATATAGCCACCAACCTATTAAATCAGTATTAAACATATCCTCTAGCACATTTACTAAATCATCTTCAAATGATATTGATAAACTACTTGCATTAAAGAAGTCTGATATTATACTATCGTGTAATCTCTTTGCTCTTTCATTTGTTTCATTTACAAAATCATTTACTTCTTTTAAGTGGCTTATTATATTTACAAAGTGTTTTTTAGTTATCATTATTTTTATCCTTTCCTTTTAAAGACTCTATAACTGCTATAATAATAAAACCCACTATCATAATTACAGGGCTACACATAAGTATTGCTAATGCTATATCTAATATATCCATTTACTCTTTCTCCTTTCTTTTGATATATCTTATAATTTCGTTGATTTTAACTGCGATAGCTCTTTGATTCGTGCTTAAAATCCTATTATCCCATACTGACACATCTCTAATTTCATCAAAAGGCTTTAATTCTTCTATCTCTTCTGTATTATCTTCTAATATTTCAACTTCATCAGTTAATCTATCGGTTTCAAATGATAAAGTTACAAAACTACTTTCCAAACAATATCTTTCTTCTACATTATCGTATAGCCATATTTTATACTTATATTTTATTCTTTTAGGTATATTGTTTTTATGATAAATCTTGTCTATTAACTCTATAATCTTTATCTTTTTATTCATCTTCTCCTCCTATCCAGCCGAAGCTCTTGCATTTTTAAAGTTATGGCTTCTAAATCGTATGGATATATAAAATTAGAAAAACCATGCTCTGTTGAAACTTCTACTGCTTTTACCCTTTTATTAAATATAATAAATCTATTTCTTTTATCATTTTCATATATTATTTTATTTTCTACATCTGATAACCATTTTTGTTTAGTAAATCCATTCTCTTTCAATAATTCATCTGCTTTACTCAATATTATCAGCTCCTTTCAAACTTCTTCCGACACATTGGGCAATAATTTATATCTATTTTCATTTTATGCCCATACCAACTTATATCTAATATTTTTTCGTGTGGTTTATCAAAAATACATACATGAGCATTTTTATCTAATGGCTTATACCAACCATCAAAATCTTCTTGACAATATTCACACATATACTTCCTCCTAACTGCTGTATATTACAGCTAAACTTTTATATATCTGTATCTTCCTCTTCATTATCATTAAATATCAAATCCCAATTTTCTGATAATAAATCTCTTGTTCTTTTTAATTGTCTTAATTTTAATCTCAATACTTCATTTTCTTTTTCTTGTTTATTAACAAGTGCCAACAACAAATCTATTGAATTATTTATTATGCCTGTATCTCTAAATCTATTTTCTTTATTAAACTTTTTTACAACTTCTATTGCATTTTTATCTATTTCACTTAACATCTTTAATCCTTCCTTTCTACTTATAATCTTTAAAAACAGTATAAGCCATATATAATGTTACACCTAACCACATTAATAATAAGATTATTAATAATCCTAATAATATTTTAATCAACATAATTTCCTTCCTTTCACATTTTTCTAATGACTTTTTATATGTTTTATCACATTTTTCTAATGTTTTTATAATCTTTAAATACACTATAAGTCATATATATTATTAATCCTAACCAAATTAATATTGCTAATATTAAAATTCCTATTAATATTTTTATCCACATATATCTACTCCTTTACTTTATAACTTATAGATTCAAATTGTTCTTTTGTGACAACTGTTTCTATATTATCTTCCCATAAAGTACAATATTCACTTGGTCTATCTGCATCTATATCTACACATTTGCCACTTGGACATGGTTCTTTATTTATTACATTTGTTACTTTGTATCCATTTACATAGTCTCCACATTGAATTAGGTCTATTAGATTACTAGAATGTTTGACTATTGCATTATCCGAATATTGGTAACCATCTTCTCCTAAATATAACTCTACATCTTTAAATAACGATAAGGTTTGTATAATCTTAGTTATATTTCCTTCTCTATCTCTTATCCAGTCTCCAACTTTTATTTCATTTTTCATAGATTAGTCCTCCTCTGCCTTCATGAATTTCTTATTACATAAACATACTACTTCATTCCAATTAAAAGGTTTACTGCATTTAGGACAAATAGGTAACATATCTTTTTGCCTCATCATACTTTCATATCTTTTCGCTTCTCTTAAATATGGTTTATAACTCATAAGTTCCATTTTATATCTTTGTGCATTTTCAATACTATAATTTATATCTTCAATATGTGTTGCTATTTGAATTAAAGCTTCAAATGGTTCTACAACTGCCATACATTTTTTACAATATACTAAATGATTTTGTATATCTATTTCATAAGATGGCTTATTACATTTACAATTCTTTTCTCTTCTACGATTGATTATTAAAGTTTCTATATTTACGATTTTTTCATCTTCCATATATCTACTCCTTTTCTAAAAGTGCTAAAATCTCTTGATATGTAGCTTTTTGCACTAATAGACAATTTCTTTTATTTATTACTTCTTCTCTTTCTTTTTTAGATAAATAACTTATATTTATTACTTTATGTCCTTCCCCTACATCAATGAATGGTAATTCTCTCTCATAAGTTTCATCTACTGATTTTATTCTATCTTTTAAATATTTTCTTAAATCCATATTGTTACTCCTTTTCTAAAAGTGATTGCAAAATCTGCTTTACTGCTTCTCTTACATCTTGATGTGCTACCATTTTGTAATCTACTTCTTCTATTTTTGCTTTTATTTTATCATTTTCTGTATATTTGTCTTCATCAAAAAATGGTGGGTTTTTATATTTTTCGTTTTCTTCTTTTAATTCTTCTATTTCTTTTTCTAATTCAATTTTTCGGTCTATTTCTTCTATTTTTGCTTTTATTTTATCTTTTGGTACTCTACTAATTTCATAATACCATTTTACTTCTTTTAATTCTTCTATTTCTTTAGATTGTTTTTCGATTAGATTCAAAACTATTCTAATATCAGCATAATGTCCTTGGTCATAGTCTGGTAAATTGCCTAATCTCATTTGTTGTTGCGACCATTCAAGTCCTTTTATTGCTTTCTTTTCTTCATCTGACATTGTTTTATTCCTCCTTTAAAAGTGATAATATTTCTTGAGTTAAATAACTATTAGCATTTGCATTTGGTGTATATTCTAATTCTCTTGTAATAATATTTTCTTTTTTAGGAATACACTCATCAACTATTTCTTTTAATTTGTCTTTGCTAATAAAATGTTCATCAACCCAACTTGCAGTATATTTCCAATTTAATTCTTTATTTTTCTCTTTTTCTTTTTCATAAGCTGTTAGTAGAGTTTCATAAGCATCTATACTTTCTTCAATTTGTTCTTTTGTCATATTTCCATTTTCAAACCAACTTGCAGTATCCTTATCAATTTCAATATCGTTCTTTATATATTTTATTGCCTCTTCTATATTCATTTACTTACACCTCACAATTCAAATTCTTCATTGCAATCTTGCAATCTTTCATAAGCATCTAATCTCCATTGCAATTCTTCTGCTTTTCTTTTATAAAAATCATCTTCTTTTATTGTTTCAATTAACTTGTCTATTTCCTCTAATACTCGCCTTTTATCTTCTCCATTTAATAAGTCCTCTTCTTGTATAAATCTTTGTTTATATCCTCTTATTCCTCTTATAGCAAGTCTTTTTGCTAATTCTTTATAATCAATCTTTTGCATTTTTACTCTCCCTTTCATAATATTTTATAATCCATTCTTTATCGTGAATAGGTGTTGTTAATTGTTCTGCCATTAAATCTATTATCCTATCTCTATCTCCTAAAATAAGTAACAAATCAGCTATTCTTTTATTAGCTTCATATAAATCTGCCTTAGTATTTTCTAACTCTTGTAAAACCACATCTTTAGCAATTGACATTTCTCTTGTTATATAATCTCCTTCATTAAAGAAATCAAATTCTTCCTTTGCTTCATCTATACTCATTTTGCTACTCCTTTCTTTGTTCCTCTTTCCATTGCTTTATAACATTTTTCACAATAATCAAATATTTTCTTTGCTGATTGTTCTTTGGGTTTCTTTACAAAAATTGTAAATTTTTCTGTTACTGATAATTCCTTGCCACATCTATCACATTTATAATTAAAAACTTTTTCTATTTTCATTCGTTTTCCTCCTCTATAATGATTGCTATTTTTCTGCCTTTTCTATCAAGTCTTTTATTAGCTGGAGTATTCCAAAACCATACAGTTTTTTCTTTTACTCCAAAAAATTTTGCACATTGTTTAGCTGTTCCTTCATACAAGAACTTCTCGCCCTTATATACTGCAAATACTTTCATAGCCATAGCACTTCCTTAATCTCTAAAACTACTTTACTTTCTTTTGCATATTCAAAGGTATCTGTAAATCCTGTTACACAATTTCTGTTGTCATCTTTTAGCTTTCCTGCTTTTACCATTGCATCTAAAATAAACTTTTTAGCAAAACAAACATTATCAAGATCTCGTTTTTTGTTTTCTTCAATCCAATGAAAATGTATTTGTATAGGATTATTATATTTAGGTAATTTATTTATGTACCACATAATATCTTCCTCTACTTGCCTTTTCATATTAGCTCCTGCATATCTGTTTTTTCTACATTCATTTATGTAATTATTTAAACTTGGTAATCTTAAAGGTATTTCTATTTTATCTACATATTCTTTAGCTATTACTTTGTTTTCCATCTACTATACCTAACCTTTCTAAGATATTAGTCTTGTATATATATGTTGGCTCATTCTGTTTCTTATCTTTTCTTGATTTGTCTTTTAAAATTTGTATTATATCTCCTGTAATAAGTTTGTTATTATACTTTTCTGCAAACTTATTAAACATTTCCATTATTTCTATGTTATATTTTATCTGCCTTCGCTCTCTTCTTAAATCTTGTAATAATTTTCCCACTCTTGCGAACTCATAAGCTCTTAATGTGTGAATTTCTAAATAGTGAAGTACATCACTTATCTCTGTATCTTTATCACTTAATCTTTCTATTTCTTCTTGTAAATCTTTCTTCATGTTATTAAAGAACTCTAGCATATATCTAAATAGATCTTCTACTTCCATATTTTCTCCTAAACTATAAGCTACTTGTTTATATATTGTGGAAAAGTACTTATTATTTCTTGCATTGTAGGTATTTCTTTTGTATTTAACCACTCTCTAAATCTTTTCTCACAATTATCACATAAATCGAAATTTCTTTTAGGTATATCAGAAATCGGTTTTTGTTTATAGTATTTATTTAATCCTATATATCCTCTTTTCCCTATGTACTGAATTACATTTCCACATTTATCGCAAATATATTTGGGGTGTCTATTATCTTTACCAATGTTCATATCTTCTCCTCCCTTAAAATATATCCTCTTCCTCTCATTGTAACTATATGCAATCCATATTTTTTCTTTAATTTATTAACATTACGCCATATTGAAGCATTTTGATATTCTTTAAAATTTTCTAAATATAATCTCTGACAAATCATATCTCTAGTAACAATATGGTTTTTATTTTTTATAAATAAATATAATAATTCATTTTCTGTTTCAGTTAATTTATATATTTTTCCATTGGCATAATATCTGTAATTATCATAATCATGCATTATATTCCTCTTTCTGTAATATCACATATTACATTTTAATTTTTTCCTGTTTCCACTCAACTTTTTCATTCCATTTACATTTATAAACTCCTATAAAATTAGGATTTTCTAATCTTTGACAACCTAGGCAGTCTTTACATACTCCTATTAGTTTTTGATATTTCATTTAATTCCTCCTACTAATTCAAAAGTTCTTTATATGAAATAATTCTAATTCTAATTTCTTCATTATTTGGAAATTCTTTTTGTAAAACTTCTAATACTTTTATTTTTTCTTTAATATCGTCTTTATTTATATAATTGTCTTTATCGCTTTCAACAATACAATTTAAGTATTCTATCTGTTGTTGTTGGTCTTTTATTGCTTTTCTTAATAATTTTATTTCTGTTTCTTTTTCAGCTTTTTCCAAATCATCTAAATCTTTATAAGAATAAACTATTCCTAAATTATCGTTCATTTCACAAAACTTATCGTTAAATTCATCATAAAGTTGCATATCTATATCATATAAAATGTCATCTTTACTTTTCATAAGCTACTCCTTTATTTTCAATGGTTCTTTTTCTAAATAATCATAGTAATATCCATAAGTATTTTCCTTTTTCTCATATTCTTTGTATAATTCAATTACTGGTTTACATCCTCCACCATTTTTATTATTTTCTTTTACTATTTTTAGTAAAAATTCTAATTCTTTGTCGGATAATTCTAACTCTGTTTCAGTATCATCATGACAACCAACATTAACCATTAAATATTTCATCTTTCTTCTCCTTCCTTTGCTTTTTTATATTTATCCCAATTAACAACATTTGCTCCTACTATTCGCCAATCTGTATCTAGTCCGTCTACATAGGTTACTTTGCATTCTTTGTATAAGTTTCCTCTTGCTATTGGTATATCTGTATTTCCTTCTATACACTTAATTATTATATAACTTAGATAATGTTCTTTTATTGCATTATTTAATACATTTATTACTCCAATTTTATTTTTGGCTACTACACATTGTCTGCCTTTTGTACTTGTTAAATATATTTTAAAATAATTAGTCATTTACTACCTCCGCAAAGCTATATTTTATAAATCTTACAGGCTCTCCATATCTATTCTTCTTCTGCTCCCATTCTTTCTTAAATGAGTAGCCATCTTTCTGTAATCCGTCGATTCTTGCACCTAGTTGCATTATTCCTAAATCTTTATAAGCTTGCCAACTTGTTATAGAGCCATAATCATTTATGTATTTTAAAACTTTTTGTTTTTGATTCATTTGTACTCACTCTCCTATTCAAAATTCATTACAAGTCTTTCTTCGGGCTTTATTCCTAGTTCCTCAAATGTTGGTATTGACTTGCTATAATATTCTCCATTTTCACACGTACATCTACAAGCATAATCGTATTCATATCCGTTTTCTTGTAATACTTTATAATATCTTACAAAGCCTTTACTTCCACATATCTTGCAAGGTGTATATACTCTATTTCTTTCATAATTCACATTGTCTATATCAGTAGAGGCTTTTAATATATCTGCTAACTTTGGCATAAACTTACAAGTTCTTATACAATTAGCAAGTGTTTTTCTGTACTTTTCTAAAGGCATCTTTTTTAATTCTTCATACATAATTTGCCTTTGTTCATTGCTATATTCTTTTTCAAAGTACTGTTCTACTCGGCTTGTAGCTTCTATAAACTCATTTATTTCCATTTATCAAAGCCTCCAATTCTCTTACTTTTCTAGCATTTTTTTCTTCTTCTGTTTCTTCTTTAGGATTATTTTTATTTTTAAATGCACGGCTTTCTTCTTGTGCTTCTATCAATGTTTTTACACCTGCATTAACCCAGTTATTTAAAATAGCCTTGATATATTTTATATTCCTTGCATTAGCTTCTACAGCTAATTGCATAGCATAAATCAATAATTCTTTTGGCATTTCTTTAAGATAATCTTCAAATATTTCTTTTCCATAAGCCGTAATCATTCCTATATTTTCATTGTAAAAATCAATAACTTCGTCAATACAACTGTCAAGTTGTTGATTTTCAGGAATCAGTTGTTGAGGGTTTAAGGAATCAGGAATCAGTTTAAGGGAATCAGCACGATTAGTATTGTGCAAATCTGGTGCCAATACAGTACCATCTTTAATCTGTTCAATTCTAGGTATTTCACTTGCCTTTTCTTTCATATGTGGATTTTGATGTTTTGAAAAATTCTTTATAAAAATAAATCTTTTCCCTTCAAAAGAATATCTTGTTATAAATTCACCATTTAATTCATCTAACATATTATCTACATTACAATTATCATATGGTAATATTTCAGCTTTTATTTTATTTGGCTTATCTTCTAAATATCCATCTCTATCTGCTATACACCATAATCCTATAAATAATAATCTAGTTAGTGGTGGAAGTTCTGCTAATTCATCATTTAAAAAAAATGCTGGTTTTATATTCCTTGCTCTTGCCATTAATAATCACCATCATAGTAATCATTAAGTTCATTCCAAAAATCCGACCAATTTCTGCAATAGCAAGCTATTTCATATACAATTTGATAATCTTCATCTGTAGTTATCAAATCTCTCAATGCTCTTACTACCCTTCCTTTGTTGTAAATTCCTACTCTGTTTCTTAAAGTTCCTTCAATATATTTTCTCTTTATTGCAAAAGGATCTATTAAATCTTGTTTTCTTGTATAGCATATTCTAGGAATCATATCAAAAACTTTTGTTACAGATTCTTTCTCTCCATTATAATATTGCTTTATTGAAATTTGAGTTGACTCATATACTTCTTCAAAACCAAACTTTTTTATCCAATCCTTGCAATTATTTCTTCCTGTATCTGAAAAAACATTATTTGTTGCTTCATCAAGTAAGCTTTCAATTTTATTTACTTGTTCATCATTGAATTTAGATAATTCTTCTTTCCATTTTACTAATAATTCTAATTGCTCTCTTTTTTCGTTTATTTCTTTTAATTGTTCTTGTTGTTTTTTTAATATGTCATTTTCGCTTAATTTTTTTGCTCCTTTTCCTCTATTGCAATCTCTGCAAGATGTAACTAAATTTAAAATATCATTTGTTCCTTTGTTCTTCACAGGATTAATATGATCTATTTCAAGTATTACATCAGGTGCCATTCTTCCACAATATTGACAAGTAAAATTATCTCTTTTAAACACTTCAAATCTTAATTTTTTTGATATTGTTTTTCTTTCTGCCATCTTGCTTTCTCCTTTCGTGTAATCTACAAATAATTGATTCCATATCGTTCTCTAAATTCATCTTTTGTTTTTCCATAATGTTCTATCCATTTTTCTTCCGCAATCTTTTTCCATTTTCTATTTAATTCATTGTCAAAATGTATTCCTGTACAATTAAATTGGTTATGATGATAGTATTGACATAGTGGAATAACTAGTCCATCTTCTATGCTTAATTTTCTATTAGCTGTTCCAAAAAATACTTCATGCTTATTGATATTGGTTCTGCCACATTCTATACAATGTTCTAAATCATCAGTTATAATGCTATATCTTTTCATTTATTATCCCACCTCTCAAGAAGTGAATTGATTTCTGCAGGAGTTTTTGTTTCTATTCCTTGTATATGACATTCTTCTACAAGTCCATTTATTAATATTGACATTTCTTTTTTATCCATTTCTGAACTTCCTTTATATACTTTGTAATGTTTAAAAGTTTTTCCGTTTAAAACCGATTCTCCTGCTTCTGTGTAATACTTTAAATAATCTGACATATCTATTTCAGCTACTACACTTATCATTTCACTTTGTCCATATTTCTGTAATAATAAAAAGTGTAAATCTTCTTTATCCATCTTTAACGCATTACCTAATTCTGTTACTAATTGCCAATAGTAATTATTTGCATTAAGACTTCTTTTTGCTTTGTATTCTTTTAATTCAAATTGTTTGTCTTTTGCTTGTTCTAATAAGTAAGTTATAATTTTATTACTTGTACCTATCATTCTTTCACTCCATGACTATATCTAACTATATTTTTTGTATCTGCTATTTGAAGTTTAGATATTTCTCTGTTTTGGTTATATTCAATAAGTTTTACTTTAAATTTTGTTTTTGCTTTTACTTTTGCTTTTTTCGTTTTATCATCTAGATCATATTCTTCTGGGGTAAGTTCTATAAATATTGTAGGAGCTGTATATAACTCTCTACCTATTCCTACATTTGTTCCTGCTCTTTTAAAACTATCACTAGCTTGTCCTTTTTCTTTTTCTGTATTGCTTTCTGTTCCAACATCTTGCTTTCTTACCCAACATTTCTTTTCGTTATCCCAAATATCAATGTTACAAAATAAGTTTCCATTTATAACTTCATGAGTTCTTTGCCAATTATTTCTTCCATATACTTCATCTAAAATATTCATATCTACCCTAGCATCTTTATATAATAAAAGCATAACTCCAACTTTATCTTTTCCTTGATATTTATATTGAATAACACTTTGTACTCTAGTTGTTATTTCTTCAGCCTTTAAAGTTCTTATCTCATTTTCCACTATAATAGTCCTCCTTGTTATCAGTTCTATCTAAATAATCCATCATTATTCCTCCTTGCAAATATTGTCCATAACTTGCATATCGTGTAATGCTCTTGTTATTTTTTCTGACAAATAACCTTTATATGCCATGTTTCCCATTGTCTCTAATTGGATTGCCTTTATGCAATCTGATATATTGGCTAGACACATATTTACTGTTCTTTTCTCATCTTCATTCAAATATTTCATAAATTCCTCCTATTTCACTCTAAGACTTGTATTTTGTGTGTTCATTTTTACTCCTGCAATTATCTCTCCTGTAGCTTTAAAATTATCTGCTATTGCCTTTTTATCTATTTTTGTTGTAACTACTTCTTTTTTATATTCATTTGGTACTTCCTCTTCATTTACTATCTCCACCGATATTGGATTTTTTGCAATAGATAAAGTTCCCAAAGTTGTTTCTATTTTTGTAAAGCCATTTTTCTCCATACATTCTTTTACATACTCTTTGAAATTTACTAATCTATTTTCTAATGCCTTTCTTTGCTCTGAAATTCGTTTTTCTTCGTTTTTCATAGCTTCAATAGTTAATTCTATGTTCTTTGCATATCCAATCGTATTTTGGCTTTTTTGTTGCAATAACAATGTTAATTCTTCTTTTATTTTTGCTTTGTCTTCCTCTGATATTTCATCATTAGCCATTAATTGTGGAAATGCATTTGTTATCTGATATAAATTAAATTCTTCCATTTAAATCGCCTCCATCTTATAATTCTCTTCATCATCAAACTTTTCTACTAATTCATCTAAATAGTCATAACTTCCACCTAAGCTATCTATTACTGCGTATGCTATTTCCATTGCGTCATTATAGCTTAATGTAGTTGTAACTTCATCTGTTTGTATTTGATAATTAATTGGATTTCTATAGTCTCTTGTATATTGATAACTAACTTTTATATTTTTCATAAATTTACTCCTTGAATTTTAAATTGTTTTGTGATAGAATATAATCACAAATGTATTTATATAGTATTGTTGAATTAGTCAATGTTGGTAGCATTGTCTAGTTCTTTTTTTACGTCTTTTCTAAATTGTATTAATGCAGTAATTGTTCCATAATTCGTGTTGTACATCTTCTTTATAGCCAATAAAACTTTGTGGTTTCTTTGATTTTCTAGATGTTCGTAATCTAGATCATTTCTCATTCTTTTATTTTCTTCTTGCCATTGATTTATACTTCCAGTTAATAAAGTTTTTTCTTTACGTAGTTCTTTTATTTCTTTTTGCATTTTTTCGTATTCTGATTTTCTTATAAACATCATTAATCCTCCAATTCTCTTACAATACTTGCAAGTTTATATATTTTTAATAAAGCTTCATTTCTTGAGCTCTCTGCTTCCCACTTCTTTATGTCTTTCATCATAAATGGTATGTTTCCTTTTTGCTCTATTAGAGCCATTATTTCTTCGAATATATCCATTGCTTGTCCCTCCTTTCTATCCAAAATAGCCTATTGTACTTATAAAGCTAATTCCACAAGTTGCTATTTTATGTATCACTATTCCTATTGTGATTACATTACTTAATACTATAAAATTTCTAAATAACTTGTCCTTGTTTAATCTGTATTTTTTCATAACTTTATCCTCCTATTATTAATTTTTCTGCTAGGTTTAAATCTATCTTTATACCTATATCAGTTCTTTTTACCATCTCAGAATACTTGGGTTCTTTTATTAGCTTATATGCTGATGATGTTGGAAAATCAAAATATTCTGCAAAGTGTTTCATGCTTACATACTTTTTCTTTGGCTGTTCACTACCTTTCACCCATGGCATCTTTCTCACTCTCCTTTCTTTATTTTACTTTTTGTTAATTGTAAGGCTAAAAAAATATCTGGCACTTCGCAATTGTACAATTTTGCTAATTTCTTTTTCATCTCATCACTAGCATTCCTTTTTCCATTTTCTAATAATGAAATGTATGTTACTGTGGTATCTGTCAGTTTTGCAACTTGCTCTTGAGTTAAATTTGTTTTTTCTCTAAGTTGCCTCATATTATTTTTCATTTCATCACCTCTTTTTACATTTTGTTAAATCATCTATGAGCACATTATAATTTACATTTTGTTAAATGTCAATAGTTTTTTTAAAAAAAGTTATACAATTTGTTAAAAGTATTGCAAGAGTAATCAACAAAATGTTATAATAACTTTACAATTTTAACAAAATGTTATATAATATTTATATTATGTAAATCTGAAAGGGTGTTATATAATGAACCGATTAAAAATTTTAAGAGAGGAAAAGAATCTTTTTCAAAGTGATTTAGCAAAAATACTAAATGTAAGTATTGCTGCATATAGTTTTTACGAAAGTGGCAAGAGAGATATGGGAACAGATACAGTAAAAAAACTAGCAGATTTTTTTAACGTTTCTACAGATTATTTATTAGGAATATCTGACATACGCAATCCAGAAGAACTAAAGAATATACAATTCGCTAATAATGGTGGGCTTAATACAGAAGGACTTGGAGAAGAAGAATTAAAAGAATTACAAAGACAAATAGATTTTATTAAAAAGATGAAAGGAAAGAAATAAAAGATGCTATTTTTAAGAAAAAGATTAAAAAATACTTGTTTAAATTGGATATCTGATAATTCTGAATATTTTAGAGGTAAAATGGATTCCTTATTAAGAGAGAAAGCTACTCCTTCTGATGAAGAATGTGAAGAAATTTTTAAAAATGCAAACAATCAATATTTTAAGAAAGCAGCTGAATTAATAAATACTTGTAATAATCCTCATGCAAAATTGAGATGGACACGTATTCCACTACAGCCTGATGTCTGCGGAGTCGAAATTGATTATAATAGTCTTAGCATAGGTATAGTTTATATTATGTTATATTATTGTTTTTCTGGTATGCCTGCATCTAAGGAAGATATTCAAATATATACTGAACTAAACCACATAAATCACAATTTACGTAACAGCATACTAGAAGAATTTGTAGGAGAATAAAATGAATTTATCAAACTTTGAAGAACTTGCTGAACGTGAAAAGATAGATATATTTCACGATAATATAATGAAACAAAAAGCAAAGATAATTAAATACGATGGCACTTCTATTCTGCTAAACAATAAAAAAATACATTCAGAAACAGAAAGAAAATGCTTACTTGCTGAAGAATTAGGCCACTACTATTATGATGCATATTATACTCTTAATTCTGACCAAACATTTATAGACAAGCAAGAGTATAGAGCAAAGAAGTGGAAATGTCTTGCTTGTATATCACGACAATCGATTTTAGACTGTTTTAAACGTGGAATAACAAACTTATATGATATTGCAATTGAATTGCAAGTAGAGCCAAATATGGTAGAATTTGCTTATGATTATTATAAAAGAAATTAACACAAAAGATACAATGCTCTAATGAGCATTTAATTTTTAACGCAATAATCGAACGGAGGTTTTATATGAACAAATATAAAGACATGACTTATACTATAAGAAAAGATGGTAGACTTATGAAGAAAAAAGAATTTAAAGGTAAGTCGTATTGTTTATATTCTGATAATGAAAAAGATTTATATAATCAGTATATAGAATTAAACTACAAGCTAAATACAGAACAAATTTCTAATAATAAAATACTTTTTAAGACTTATGCAGAAAAATGGCTTAAATTAAATTCTAGTGGCAAATCAGAGGCAACAATTAAAGAATATAAATACATAGTCAACACATATCTTATTACATACTTTGGAAATGAGTATATTGATAAAATTAAAAGAGAAGATATTAAAAAACTTCAATCAGATTTATTAGAAAATAATCATATTGAATTAGCTCACAAATGTATTAGATATATGAGAACAATTTGCAACGAAGCTATTATAGATGATTATTTAATAAAAAATCCTTGCTTAAATATAAAAGAGCCAAAATTAGTACACAAAGAAAAAGAAATACTAACTAAAGAACAAGATGAATTGCTTTTAAAGTCTCAACACAAATATGCTCCATTTTTTAGAATATTAAGATATACTGGAATGAGGAGAGAAGAAATAACAGCATTGACTGCAAATGATGTAAATTTAAAAAATAAAACAATTTCTATAAATAAGGCAGTTAGTTTTGCAAGTAATCAGCCGAAATTGAAAGAAACTAAAAATAAGAAGTCTAGGATAGTCCCTATCTTGGATTTAATATATAATGATGTAGAGAAAATAATAAATGAGTGCAAAGAGAATAAAAGGACCTATCTATTCACTAAACAAACAGATAATAAAATGCTATCACAGGAAGCAATAAGATGTATGACTAATTCAATATGTAAAGAACTAGGTTTCACTTTTACACCACATCAATTAAGACATTCTTATTGTACTATGTTATACTATAGCGGAATCAAAATTAAAGAAACTCAAAATTTAATGGGACATTCTTCAGCTAAAATGGTATATGATTTATATGCTCATTTAGATGCTCAAAAAGAAGATACCTCTATTAAGATTAATAACTATTTAAATCCTAAAGCCGTTGTCAAACGTGTTGTCAGATTTAAGAAAAAAGCTTCGTAAGTATATGTTTTAATACAGTTATACCAATTGCATATAATTGTCTCCAAAACCGCCTGTGAGGGTTCGAGTCCTTCTACCCCTGCCACAAAAAAAGCAGTGATTTCACTGCTTTTATTTTTTCATATGTTTTGCACTTCTTTTTGGAACTGCATTCTCTTTTCTTTTTTTATATATATAAATAACGATTATCACAACCAATATAATAATTATTATAATCAATACAATCATAATATTTCTTGCATAATTGCTATCTTCAACTTTATCTTTAATTATTTGTATTGAATTTTCAGCTTTTTGTTTATCAGATAACTGTTTATCTATTTCATTTAACGTAATATCTTTTTCTTCATTTATTATCTTTGAAGCCTCTATTTCTGTTAGTTTTCCAACTAATACAGATCTTGTTTCAGTATCACTTGAATTACATGTTGAAAGCAATATAAGTTTATCTTTACTTTTGGCTTGTATTGAAGAATTTTTTGTAATAACATTTGCCTCAAATTCTTTTATTAATTCTTTATTACTATCATTCCTTTTTAAAGTTAAACTATATACTTTTGAATATGCATTTACAGATTCAAAGTATAGTAAATCAATTTTATAAATTTTTCCTCCTGTATAAAGCATACCTGTAGAATGCTCATCAAAATATTTCTTGTCAGCATAATTTCTAACTTCAGCAAACATTAAATCTGCTTTTAAATTATGCCCATAAATAATTGTATAATCATCCTTAAAATTTCTATCATTTCTATAATCAAGGAAAATACTGCCAGTTATTGAATATTCTTTTTTATAATCATTATTAAGATATTCTGTATTATCTTCTCCTATAACCATAGGATAATCTATATTTGTTCCATCTATTCTTATCCATCCACAAATATCTTTGTTTATTTCTTTTTGAATACTATCCAATGAAAATTTTTCATTTTCTTCTGGTTTGTATTGCAGTATTTCATCTGATAATTCTGCTTTCTGATAAGTTGCATATGCATCATATAACGCATATCCTGAATAAAAAAGTAAAATTATAAGAATAACTAATACAATATTGTTTATTAACTTATCAAATAAATTTACTAACCAATTAATTATCTTCATCGCTCTTTTTACCCTTTATCTTTTTGTAAATTAGAAATGCTAAAACTATTATTACTATTATAATAAGGATTATATAAGGTAATCTACTAAAAAATACACCTGTCATTGCAACATCGTAATCTGCATGATTTACAACATTTATTACATTATTTTCTTCATTACTTGTTAAGTAGAAATTTCTTTTTACTTTTCCTTCTTCTTCATTTATAAATGTTTGATATTTTCTAGCATCATTTTCCACAATACTTATATATGTACCAACAGGTATTTGGTAAAGCACTTGTCCATTTTCAGTTTTACTTCCTATATATGCAACCTGATCATTTTTTAAATATATATCAAATGAATATTTTCCATCTGTTACTTCAAACGAATCTAGTGTTTTTATTTGTTCATTATTATATGTAACAATATTATCTTGTCCAAATATATTGTATACTTCTCCTGCTCGACCAAAAATACTAACAGTTAATTTAAAGTATTGATCTTTGTCTGCAAGTTCCCCTGTTGTTTTCATTTGAAATTTAACATATGTCATTTGAGTATGATTAAAAGCAATCTTTTCTTCTTTGGTATCATTATTTAAATCATACGCATATTTGTAAAAAGAATGTGATATACTTCCATCAGGTTCTTCTACAGCTTCTATTGCAATTCTGTATTTTTGTGTATCTAATGGAAATTCAGTTTCATTTGAAGAATATTTTTCTGTTATTAAATATTTATATACGCCTGGCTTAATATAAGTTGTATTTGAAAAATCTATATACTCTGTTTTTGATAATCTTCCATCTGAAACTTTATCACTTTCACTATTTAATACCACTGTTAATTCAGTTGGTTCATTAGTTGCACCTTTTAAATTACTTTTCTCAGGTTTTATTTCATATTTAAAAATTGTTTCACTTTGATTAGGTTTCCCTGTAATAGATACAATAATTGGTGCTTTTTTTCCTAAATAATCCTCTTCTAATCCTAATAAACAGAATGATGCTTTAAAACTAAAAAGCATCATTGGTACCATAAATATTATAAACATTACAATTATTTTTAATTTTATATTTTTATTATACATTTTTCGTCCTTAATATGCTAAGCACCTTTCCTTTAATTTCTTTTTTATCAATTGCTCCAAAAATTCTAGAATCTTTACTTTCTTTTCTATAGTCTCCAATTACAAATATCTTTCCTGTTTCTACAGTATATGGAAATTTAATATCTGAATCTTCTGCTTCTTTTGTTTTAAAATATGATTGTTCTTCTTCTACATGACCATTTATCATTAAGTCACCACTACCATTAATGTCAACTGTTTGTCCTTCTGTTGCTACAATTCTTAATACATATGTATCTTTACCATTATCAAAAACAACGATGTCGCCACTTCTTAATTCTTTTTCAAGTCTGTAGTAAACTACCAAATCACCATCAGAAATACTTGGAACCATAGAAATCCCCTTCATTCTAAGCATTCCAAAGCAATATGTAAAAACTACATAAACAACACATAATATTAGAGTTAATTTAACTATAAGTTCTCTAACATTTATCATTGTTTTAAGTTGTTGTATTTTTTTAGCTATGATTCTGCCGTCTCTTAATAATTCCTCCATATTCCCCTCTCTTATAAGTTAATTCTTTCGTTATTGGCCATCATTCATTTTAAGTTCATCAACTTTTTGATTAACTAATCTTAAAATGTGATTTACATTTTCCTCCATATTGTCTTGATAATTGTCCATTCTTTGGTCGTAGTGTTGTTGCATTTCTAGAATTATTGCAACTAAAAGACTTTTTTGCTTTTGTAATAATTCTTCTATTTCATCTTCACTTATATTTTTTATTCCATTATTTGTACTTGCATTATGTGATGAAGGCATGCCAAAATCACTTAAAGAACTAACTTCTTCGCCATTTTTTAATTGTTCTATTATAGACTCATAATAATCTTTTTGACTTTGCATTAATCCTTGATATTTTAAGTTTAAATCTTTTACCTTTTTTAAAACATCAAGTTTGTCATAGCCACCAAAGATTCTTTTTTTGAAGTCCATTTGATTTTCATTGTAGACTGTTAACTCATTCATAATTAGACAAACCTTTCTTTTATATTTTGTTCTTATACATGAAAACTTTTTAGTATAAATCGTTGTAAATTCTTCAATTTTGTGTCAACGATTATATATGTTTTCTATAAGATAACATAATATATAAGTCAAGATAGACTTATATATTATATTTTTTTATATTATTCTTCTTTCTTTTTAGAAGATCTTCTTACCATTGCAATTAATATAATTACTGCTAAAGCTATTACAACATAAGGCATAACATTAAAGAATACACCTGTTAAAACTCCTGCCTCATAATTATTAACAATTGCTGTAGCATTACTTGCTGGTTCTTCAACAGTTGTTTTTGTTGCAGGATTTACTGTTTTTCCATCAATTGTTGTTGTGTAACCTTCTGGTACAGTTTCAGCTACTGTATAGTCCACTCCTACTGGAATTTGTTTTGTAGTTCCTGATAAACCTATGGTAATTGTATCACCATGTTTAATTTTTAAAGTTGTTTCTGTTCCTGCTGTGATTTCTGTAGGATTAGATGTGTTTGAACTACCACTTACAGCATATTTTGCTCCTGTTTCTCCTGGAACTTTTACCTTTACATCAAAATATTCAGATTTATCTCCCATATTACCTGAAACTGTTTTTGAAATTGTTATATTTGTAAATTTTGGCTCAGTTGTAAATATTACTGATTCTTTTGTTCCTGGCTTTTCTGTTGTATTTTTCATTCCTGAACCTACAACTGTCGCAGTCATTTTTGTTCCATCTGTATCATTTGCATCAAAACGAACTGATACATATAAATAGTAATATGAACCATCTATTGGATAATTTGTTGCATCTGTAGAATATGTTTCTGTTATTTTAAATCTATAATCTCCTACTTTTGTAAATTTAGCAGAAGAAAAATTAAGTGTTGTTGACTGAGTAGCTGTTCCTGCTTTTGGCGCAACTTTGTCAAATGCTATAGATGCTGTTGTTGGATATTCTGTTACAGCTACTGGATTAAAAGTAGTGTCAGCTTCTATTGTATATCCAAATGTATTTGTTACTGGATTTGTAACTCCTGTTACATTTTTTGTAACTGTTATCGTTCCTGGTGATGCTACAGTGGCATCAACCGCATTTACTTTGCTTATAAATAAGCTCATTGTTAATATTGCTATTAACATTAAAATTGTGATAATTTTTTGTGTTTTCTTCATAGTTTTCATTCTCCTTTAATATTTATATTTTACAATTTTTATTATACAATCGTTTTTACAAAAAAACAATATTTTCGAGCAAAACTTAATACAAATGTAATATTCTTGTAATATTTTTGTAATATTTGTCGTTTTTAGCGCATAAAATTATTTTTTATATAATACTATCTAGATACATCATAACATGCCTGTCGGCAAAAAAAAGCATAATTAATTTCTATAAACTAATTATACTTTTTATTTATTCTTTTTTATAAAATTACTTAATAAAATATACACAAAAAATATAGCAACTATAAATATTATTAAATAAATTGTATTTTCAAATACTCTACCTGTTAAAGCTGCTGCATCTTTTGAATTTAAAAATTCTACAGTATTGATCTCACCTATAGTCAAATTCCCTGTAGACTTGGTTTCTCCTTGAGTTCCTGAAATTGTAGTTACATAGTCTTCTGCATCTTGTTCTACTATTGAATAAGTAATTCCTTCCGGAATTTCGAATGTTGTTTCATCGCTTGAAAGCCCAATAATAACAGTCTGTCCAGCTTTCAAATAAACATAATTTGTGTTTCCTACTATATAGCTAGAACTTGTTGAAACCTGACTATTATTATATGTAACTTTGCTATCTTGTCCTAAAATAGTATATTCATCTCCTGATGTACCATCTATATTTACTAAAAATTTAAAATATTTGTCAGCATCTCTCATATTTCCTGCTATTTCTTTTGTTAAAGTTATATAAGACTTTACCTGTACTTCTTTTTGTTTAACAGTAACTGTAGCAGATGCATCTTCTGTTCTATCAGTTTTATATGATGCATTAGAATTTACGTATCCTGTTTGATTTGATGTACTTGGATTTCCATAAGATTCGTAATTAAAAGTTACTTTATTTGTTATATCTTCTGTTTCATCTTCTGGTATTGTATATTTTACATAGTATGTTTGCGAAAATGAATTTTTTGTATCTATCGAAACTGATTGTGTTGTGCTAGTTCCTGTTCCTGTTGGAGAAGTTCCTAAAAAAGTTGCTCCACTTAAACTATTTGTAAGTGTTCCATCATAATTTACAACGTAATCATAAGCTCCCTTTGATACTGTTACTGCAAATATAACTTCATCTCCAGGATATGCCACATCTCCGTCTTTATAATTATTTCCATTAATTGAATATACTTTTTGTGAAATTTTTGGTAATTTTTCTGATCTTACTGTAAGTGTTTGTGTGACTGTTGAACTTCCATTTGCTGTATATCCAAACATTCCTTCAGCTCCCATTGAATATGCAGTTCCTACCGCTGTTGCTTTTGTTGCATTAGTTACATTTTGCGTTTGCGTAGTAGAAATAAGGTATGGTCCTCTACCATTTTGTACTTCTGACTGTGTTTCTTCTACTATAGGCGCATACCACCCAGACATATAGCTTAATGCATAGCCATCATCTGGAACTGCGAAAAAATTAACATAATTGTATGTATTATTACTACCCCATCCAAAGTTTGAAGGAACTTGAAGATAAACTCTAGTTCCATCATGTGCTTCCACAAAATCTGTTCCATAAGTTAGATTATAATATAATGTAGTTTCATCATCACAATCTATATGAATATTTACATTTCTACTATTATAACTATATGTTGAAGTTAACCTTGGTACTACAGTTACTTTTATATTATAAGTAATATTTCCAGAAGTCGCTTTTATCATTGTTGTTCCTGTTGAAGAAGCTGTTACCTGTCCATTTCTATTTACAGTTGCAATGCTTGTATTACTAGAAGACCATGTTATTGTTCCTGAAATATTTTCTTGAAGTGTATAAGACGAACCTTGTGTTATTATTAAAGCTTTATCAGTGAATTCATCTCCTGCTTCAATTTCTATTTCTTCATCTTCCCCATATACAGTAATATTATACTCTTCATCTCCTATAGTCATTTTAGTTGTTCCTGTTTTTTTTCCTGTAATAGTGTAGTTATATGTTTTCACTTTAACTTGTGCTGTTTCATCATAACTACTTGAGTTACGTCTTGCAGGATATAATACATAATAGTTTCCGCCATTTTCTTTAACTATCAAGTATTTTTCTCCTAATTCAATTTGATTAACTTTTATATAACCAGGAATTTCTTCGCTTGACTCTTCTCCACTTTTAGTTTGTCTATATAAATTGAATTGCGTAACTGAATTTTGACTATTTGATGCTGTAAAATAATTATCTGTTGTATTAAAATCAAGATAAAATTGATCTAGATAATGAGCTGTAAAATTACCATTGCCATCATCTTCCACTATTAATGGTGACCTCTCTGTATAATTTACATATGCAGTACCATTTGAAACATTTAGGTATACATAATATCTACCATTTATAGCATAATAAGCTGTGTACTCTCTCTCTGCATCAGACCATGTATATTCACATGTTGAAAGTTGCGCTTCATTACCTGTATAGCTACTATCTGTTCCTCTTTGAGCTATAGCCTCTGCATTTTGTACTACACCTGCTATAGTTGAATCTTCTATATTATATTCAGAAGAATTACTTGTAATTGTTTTAGATTCACCTTCTTTAAGATAAATATTAGTAACTGCATTTGTAGTCTTAAACATCATATCTATTAAATTAAAACATGTTTGTATTATTAATACTAAAATTAATAATTTAATAATATTTTTTTTCATTCCATTTCCTTTGTTTAAACTTTTATAATTTTATTTTATCATACACAATTATTATTTTCAACATATTATTACGAAATTAGTTTTTTTATATCTTCATCTTGTTTTAATCTTGGACTTAAAAAATGATATGCTTCTTTATTTTGCCCCACCGCTAAAGTTGCAATTTCTTTATTATCACGAAGTCTAAAACTTGCGTATTTAATAATAAGTCCTTTATTTGTAACTGCTGACTTTACTATTTCTTCGTCATCTCTTAATTCTTCACTTGCAAAATATAGAGTTTGACCATAAGTTTCTACACTAGATTTTATTACATCTCTATCAGCCTTTAATCTTTCAGACGCATAGCAAGCAGTCCATGGGGCTTTTTTTATTCCAAGCATTACTACTTCTTTGTCGTCTTTTAATTTGTCGCTTGCAAATTCTAACGCTTCTCCATCTTGATTTAAAGCTGTTTCTACAACTTCTTTATCATCTTTTAATTCATCTGAAGCATAATCTAAAAGCTTGCCTTCCATACTAACAACTTTCATAATATAATCTTTGTTATCCGAATTCTTTTTTATTTCATCAATATCTATCTCTTCCATAAAATCCTTCTTCCAACTATGTTTTTAAAATCATTTATATAACTCTTTATAAATTCTATAATCTTTTAAAATTTTTCTTACATAATTATTCGTTTCTTTAAAAGGTATATTTTCTGCATCTGAACCATCAGATTTTATTTTTCCAGAATTAATCCATGAATCAACATTTCCACTACCCGCATTATATGCAGCAAGTGCAAGTTCAGTATTTTCATACTTTTGGAACATTTTAGAAATATATTTAGTACCTAGCTTAATATTAATTTCTGGCTCAAACAAATCATCATTATCTATTGTCATATTTAACCCTTTTGCAATTTCTTGTCCGGTAGAGTCCATAAGTTGCATTAAACCTTTTGCGCCTTTTTTTGATTCAGCTTTTTCGTTAAAATTGCTCTCAGCTTTTATGCATGCATAAATCAAATATTTATCAACATCATATTCTTTGCTATATTTTTCTACATATTCACTATATTTAATTATATAAAACTTTTTCATTATTGCATTTTTATTCTTAAATATTACAAACAATATTATAATAATTAAAAATAATACAATTAAAAATTTCCATATCTTTTTCAAATTAGGTCCTTTCTTTATAAAGAGAATAATCCATTTTTGCTAACTTCACTTTTTAAATCTACAAAATTTATAAAAGTTATTTTAGCTTATCCTCTATAAATTACATATCCATAATATACAAAAAACATAATCAAGAATACACTTCCTTCATATTTGCTTATTTTTTTATCATTATAAGAAAATATAAACAAAAGCAAAGCACTTGCTATCATTGTAGTTAAATCTATATAATTAATGTTAATTTGCTGAATCCCTCCAAAAAGTGCTATTGGAATTCCTATAACAATACCTATATTAAATATATTACTTCCAACTACATTTCCTATAGCAATATCATACTCTCCTTTTCTTGTTGCTGTTACTGAAGTAACAAGTTCAGGAAGCGAAGTTCCTAATGCTATAATTGTTAATGCTACCATGCTTTCACTTATTCCCATAGTTCTAGCTATAGCTGATGCATTTTCAACTACTAAATTACTTCCAATTATTATTCCAACTATTCCTAATATAGTAAATAAAATGGCTTTTTTCATTGACATATATTTTTCATCTTGTTTTTTGTCTATTTTATTTCTAGCCATTTTTATTAAATAATAAACAAATACTAAAAAGAAAAGTATAATAACTATTCCATCGCTTCTTGTAAATGTATTGTTAAATCCTCTATCAAACAATTTATCTGATAATAAAACTGTAAATATTGTAGTCATTAATAATGTAATTGGAAGTTCTTTTTTTACAGTATTATCTTTTACTTTTAATGAATGAAACATTGAAGACACTCCAAGAATTAATAATATGTTTAAAATATTACTTCCTATCACATTACCTAATACCATATCGCCACTACCTGCCATTAAAGATTTTACACTTACTGCAAATTCTGGCGCACTTGTTCCAAATGCTACAATAGTTAATCCTATTAACATTTTCGATACTCTAAAATTTCCTGCAACACTTGAAGCTCCGTCAACAAATATATCCGCTCCTTTAATTAATATAACAAATCCTACAATTAACAATAATATATATGCTATCATTTTTTGCTCCTTTTTTATAACGACTTTTCTCTTTTCAATTTTCTAAAAAAATAACTCTATTTTTTTATCATTTACAATCATACCAGTTTTCTGCTTCTGAAACTTCTGCAATTAGTGGAACTTTTAAACTAGCTGCACTTTCCATACACTCTTTTAATAACTTTTTAACTTCTTCTTTTTCCTCAATTGGTGCTTCAATCATCATTTCATCATGAACTTGTAAAACTATTTTTGTTTCTAGATTTCTTTTTTGCAATTCTTTAAATACCTTTATCATTGCAATTTTCATTATATCTGCTGCAGTTCCTTGAACTGGTGTGTTCATTGCGGCTCTTTCACCAAATTGTCTTACCATATAATTATTTGATTTAAGTTCTGCAATTTCTCTTCTTCTACCAAACATTGTCATAGAATATCCGGTTTCTTTTGCTTTTTTTATAGATTCTTGCATAAACATTCTAACACCTGAATATTCTGTTAAATATTGTTCTATATACTCTTTCGCCTTATTTCTATTTATTCCAAGTTGCTCACCAAGTCCAAATTCACTTATTCCATAAACTATTCCAAAATTAACTGCTTTTGCACTACTTCTTTGTTCTTTTGTTACTTCTTCTTGTGGAATACCAAAAACTTTTGAAGCTGCTTGTCTATGAATGTCTTCTCCATTTTTAAAAGCCTCAATCATGTGCTCATCTTCAGATAAATGTGCCAAAACTCTAAGCTCAATTTGTGAATAGTCTGCATCTATATAAACCTTTCCTTCTGCAGGTTTGAAGACTTTCCTTAATTGTTTTCCGAATTCAATTCTTGTTGGAATATTTTGAAGATTTGGTTCTGTTGAACTTATTCTTCCTGTAGCAGTTATTGTTTGATGGAAAAATGAATGTATTCTTTTTGTTTTTGGATTTATAAATGGTTTTAATCCTTCAACATAAGTCGAATTAAGCTTTGTAAGTTGCCTATATTCCAATATTTTTTCTATAATAGGATGCTCTGTGCGAAGTTTTTCTAAAACATCTACATCTGTTGAATATCCTGATTTTGTCTTTTTTATAACAGGTAATTTAAGTTTTTCAAATAATAATTCACCTAATTGTTTTGGAGATTTTATATTAAATTCTTCTCCTGCTAAATTATATATCTCTTGTGTTAAAAAATCAATTCCATCTTGTAATTTTATTCCAAAAGTTTCAAGTTCAGATTGTTCTACATACATACCATTTGCTTGCATATCACCTAAAACTTCTATTGTAGGCATATCTATTGTTTCAAATAGTTCTAGTTGCTCTGTTTCTTGCAATTTCTCTTTTAAAATTTTAGAAGCTTCAAAAATTGCATTTGCATAAAATGTGAATTTGTACATATCCACATCTTTTTCTTCTGGAGCTTCAAATAAAGTCATTTGGCTTTGACTTTCTTCAACTCCTTTAGATTTTAAGTAACTTTCTGTATTTATATCCAAATAATTTTCAATTATTTTATCTATCGGATATTTTCCATCTGTTGGATTTAAAATATATGCTGCTACAGATATGTCAAACTTAATATTTTTTATAGTAATATCATTTTGTTTTAACAAAATATATGTGTAATTTATTTCTGTTCCTGTCTTTTCTATTTTCTCTTCTTCAAATATATTTTTCAAAAATTCTTGACTTGGATTTTTTATATAAAATGTCTCATTTTTTTCAAAGTCAAAAATACTTATTGATTCTATCTCTTGTTTTAAAATCAATTCTTCATTTGATGATGGCTTTGTTCCAATAAAATACACACATTTTTTAAGTTCATTTAATCTTTTTAAAATTTCTTCTTCTGTCGCATCACAATTTATATTTACATTTATTTCTTTTTTTGGTGCTATAACTGCTCCTTCTACATCTTCTAAATTAAATCTTTCTATATATCTTTTAAAATTTAAGTTTTGGAAGATTTCTAAAACCTTAATTTTGTCCCATTCTTCAACTTTCAAAGTCTCTAAATTATCATCTAAAGGAACATTTACATCTATCTTGCCTAGTTTTTTAGATAGAAATGCTATCTCTTTATTTGCTACAATATTTTCTTTTTGCTTACCTTTTAAGTCATCTTCCCCTTTTTCTATAGCTTCATATAGATTTTCTACAGTACCATATTTTTTTATAAGAGAAATTGCAGTTTTAGGTCCAATTCCTGGAACTCCTGGAATGTTGTCAGATGTATCTCCTTGAAGTCCTTTTACATCTATCAAAGCTTTTGGCTCTAATCCATATTCTTCTACAACCTTGTTCCTGTCATAATCTTCTGTCTCAGTTTTTCCAGCTTTTGTTCTTGGAATTCTAATTGTAGTTTTATTTGTAGCTAGTTGAAAAGTATCTCTATCTCCTGAAAGAATTACTACATCTAATCCTTGAGTTTCTCCGTATTTTGCAAGTGTTCCTAAAATGTCGTCTCCTTCATAACCTTCCTTTTCTACAATATCTATATTCATAGCTTTTAAAACTTCTTTAATCATAGGCATTTGTTCTCTTAATTCATCTGGCATTCCATGTCTATTTGCTTTATATTTATCATACATTTTATGTCTTGCAGTAGGTGCTTTTAAGTCAAAAGATACAGCCATATAATCAGGATTTAAGTCATCCATTATTTTAAACATTATAGCTAAAAATCCATATACTGCATTTGTGTATTTTCCATCTTTTGTTGTAAGCATTTTACTTCCCATAATTCCATAAAATGCTCTATTCATTATACTATTTCCGTCTATTAATAAAAGTTTCTTCAAGCTCTATCTCTCCTTTTTCAATTAGTGTCGGTTCTTTTTTGCAAAAAAATCTTTACTTTTATAAAATAGGAAAGTAAAAACTTTCCTATTTCCTATTTACTATTTCCTGTTTGCTATTCCTTTTAAAGCTTCCAATCCTTCTATTGGTATAGCAAAAATGACAGTATTTGATTGATCACTACTTAAATCATTTAATGTTGAAAGTGTTCTTAGATGTAAAGCTCCAGGTGCTTGATTCATTATACTTGCTGCCATTGCTAAATTATTTGCAGCTTCAACTTCTCCATTTGCTTTTGTTATTACTGCTTGTTTTTCCCTTTCAGCTTCTGCAACTTTTGCAATAACTCTTTTCATTTCCTCTGGCAAAGAAATATCTTTAAGTTCAACATTTTCTACTTTTATACCCCAAGGATCTGTTTCATCATCTACTATTTTGCATATTTCTGTACTAAGTTTTTCTCTTTCTGTTAATAATTCATCTAAAGAAACTGAACCTACTATATTTCTCATTGTAGTTTGTGCTAATTGACTTACTGCATAATTAAAATTTTGTACTGCAAGAATAGCTTTTGATGCATCAAATATTTTGTAATACAATACTGCATTTATTTTAATAGAAACATTATCTCTTGTAATTGCTTCTTGTTCAGGCACATCAACTGCCTTTGTTCTAACATCAACTTTTTTGTATGAATGAATTATTGGAAATACTAAATGCCACCCTGGGCTTAATGTTTTGGCAAATTTACCAAATCTAAATAAAATTCCTCTCTCATATTCATCAATTTGTCTGATTGAAAACAAACAAAGTACTAAAAAAATTACTAATAAACCTATTATCATTTTCTCTCATTCCTTTCTTTTTAGGCTCTAAATTCAGTTAAAATATTTTATTATTTTTGAACTAAACGCCCTTTTTTATTGTTTCGGAAAAATTGCTAGATTTTTCCGAAACAACAAGGTTAAGTTTCCTTGATTCGTGCGGTTGCAAAGCAACCTGCACATATGGCGAAGCCACTTTTCTTATTTACATACAATTTATCATTTAATTTGTGTTTTGTCAATATAAATTCGTCAATAAAAATACCGTTTATATAACAAAAATCCGTAAAAACACGTCTGTGCTAAGATTTGCATTTTCGTTAAAACTCTTTAACTTTAGAATTATACTTTTTTTCTAAAATTTTAATTAATCTGTGTTCTGTAACCTTTCTGCATATAAAACCCAAAAAAATATGCAGAAAACTATTGACTATATGCAGAAAAAATTATAAAATATATTCAGAAAGGAAGAGAAAATATGAGAAAATTTGATTATTCTTTTTTAGATAATGGTTTGTTGCCATCAAATTTGGTAAACACTACAGGGTTAATATATTCATTAAAAACAGGTGCAGAAATAAGAAAAGATGAATATGAAAAAATATTTACAGAACTTGAAAAAATTGCAAAAGTACAATCTGTAAAAAGTTCAAATGAAATAGAAGGTATTGTAACAACAGATAAGAGAATAAAAGATATTGTAAATAATAAAGCAGAACCATTAAATCATAATGAGGCTGAAATTGCAGGATATAGAGATGCTTTGAATGAAATTCATTTAAATTATAAAACAATAGAATTTAACCAAAATACTATTTTAAAATTACATGAATTTTTGATGTCATATACAGGTGCTCAAGATGGAGGAGAATATAAACAAGAGAATAATGTTATTCTCGAAATAAATAGTGAAGGCAACAGAAAGGTACGTTTTAGACCGACTGAAGCAAAAGATACTCCAAATGCTATGGAGCAATTGGTGCTAGCATATATGGACGCAAAAAATAATTCCAATATAAATGATTTATTATTAATACCATGTGTAATTTTAGATTTCTTATGTATACACCCATTTAGGGATGGAAATGGAAGAATTTCAAGGTTGCTCTCATTATTGTTGCTATATAAAAGTGGATTTGATGTAGGCAAATATATTTCATTTGAAGAGCAAATAAATAAAAGCAAAAAATATTATTATGACGCATTAAAAAAATCTTCAGAAGGATGGGAGAACAATGAAAATACATATATTCCATATATAGAGAATTTTTTGTCAACATTATATATGTGTTACAAAGAACTTGACAAAAGATTTAATGTTGTAAATAGTAAGAAAATTACCAAAAAAGCAAGAGTTGAAGCTACTATACTAAACAGCCTAACAGCAATTTCTAAATCAGAGATTTGTGACATTTTACCTGATGTAAGCCCAACTACTGTAGAAGCTGTTTTAGGAACAATGATTAAAGATAAAAAAATTGAAATAGTTGGAAGTGGAAGAAAAGCGAGGTATAGGAAAGTAAGATAGAAAAATAAATAAAAAATAGTAGAAATTCATAAATAGAACTTCTACTATTTTTTTAATTAAATTCCTTTTTTTATATTTCTTCTTTTTTCCATTTCTTATTTTGTCTAATAAGAATTTTATCTTAGCAATACTCTTTTTGTATTAAAATTTGAAAGTATCACACATATTACATAAATTACTAGAATTGTTAACAGAAAAAACGCATCATACACATAGCTTTCTGTTTTAAACATATAAATCGTATTTCCAATTTCTGATGCCAAAGTTACAGCAACAATACTTTTTATCGTTTTAGATTTTTGCCATGTAAATGTAGCAAACAGCCACACCAAATACCATTGTTGAAATGTACCTAAAGATAGCATAAATAAAATCAATTCTGTATTATATTTTCTTAGTACATTAGTTAATTTTATATCTTTAATAATTAATAATTCGATACAAAATTTAACATAAGTAAATACAAAAATTATAAATATTGTCTGTCGAATAATTGTTGCTAATTCTTGAAGTCCAATAATTTTTCCAAATAAATTAATAGCTTTGGTATTGTTTAAAACTCCTAATCCAACAATCCCAGAATATATAGATTTACTAAATTTTTCATTTTGTACCAACATAGCAGTGAATATGTTCATATCTCTGTAATAAAATGCATATTCTATCATCATTATAGCAAAGAATATAAGTCCGTATTTTATGCATTCCAAAATTCTTTTTAATATTCTCTTTTCCTCTCTATAATGATATAAAACTACAATTGGCAATAAAAGAATTGTAAAATATTTAATTCCTGTTGCTATTGCCAAAAATGCAACACTTGGCAAAATTTGTTTTCGTTTTAGCAAGAAATACATACACAATAGCACAAAAAATACAACTATAATGTCATTATGCCCCATACCAATAAATTCCATTAATATATATGGGTTTAAGCCATATATAATCGAAAATTTTATTTTTCTTGTTATTTTATATATAAGCCAACAATTTAACAAATGTATTATTGCATTTATTAACTTAAATATAATCAAACAAACATCTAAATTTTTAAAAGAAATTTTTGTAAATATGCTAAATATTAGTTGTGCAATTGGACCATAAACCACTGTAGTATCTGACCAATAATTCATATAGCCTTGTTTCATAATGCTGTCATCTTTCACAATGTCCGAATTTTCGTCTACATATTGTTTTATAGTTTTATAATAAGGATTTTGCTTATAAACTGAATTTAGTTCTCCAACTCCCATATAGTAAAAAATGTCTGATGAATGCCATGGAACCATTGCAATAAAAATAATTGAAACTCCTACAACATATTTTAATAATTGTTTGATGTTTTTAAAAGCTCCTTTTTTGTTAATAAAATATAAATAAAATGTTGATAATATTATGAATATACATAAATAAACTATGGTAGAAAATTCTTTATTTTTTCCATCATTTATAAAAAAATTGTAATAGTTATTAAATCCTAAAATAGTTAATTTTCTATAAAAATACACTATAGATGGTATAATTATTAAAGTTGAAAATATCATAAATAATATCTTACAAATACTATTCATGTTTCTTTTTATACAATTTTCAAACATTTTTTAACTCCATACAAGTATTTTTTCCACATTCTACAAAACGTATTTATAAAAAAACTGTCCCTATTAATTCGCTTTGTGGATAGTTAGTTGTGGATAAGGTATTGAAATACCATTTTTATCAAGTTCTTGTTTTACCATATTATACACATTTCTTCTAATTGTTATTTTTGTTTCTGGTTTACAATTAATTTGTAATTTATAATTTATTGCAGAATCTTCAAAACTTCCTATTCCCAAATATTTTGCATCATATACATCCTCGTATTTTTGAATATTGCTACATACCTTATTTAATATTTTTGCAATCTTTTCTGTTTCATCTTCATAAGATAATGGTATATCTATGTAAAGTTCTTCAGATAATTTTAAAATTTTACTTATATTTCTATTTGCTATAACCAAAATATTTCCATTTGCTATATCTTTTATCTTTGTTGTTCTAACTCCTAATTGTATTACTTTTCCTTCTACATCGTCTACTTTTATTACGTCTCCTAATGAAAAATAATCATCTGTTATGATATTTACACCTGTTATAATGTCTTTAAGTGGGTCTTGAATTGCAAGTCCAACTACTACAGACACAAGTCCAAGCCCTGCAACAAGTGAATTTACATTAACCCCATATATTTGTAAAATAAGTACACCAACGATTGCAATTACTACGTATTTTGTAATATTTGTAAATAATTTAACTACTGTTCTTCCTTTTTTGTCTAACTTGTTTCTTTTTTTATCTCTTTCCAATATTCTATTTATTGTCCTTTTTATAATCTGATAAATTATTATTCCTATTATAGCAATTATTGCTGATATATACAGTTTGTTACTATTTAATTTTGATAAAATATTTTTCATTGTTTCTAATTTATTATTCATTTTTACTATTCCTTTTTCTTATATTTTTATGTCTATAAAAATCCATTTTCTTAAAACTATCTTTCTGAGTCTTTTTCCAACTTTTTTTTGATAGCATCATATATCCTTTTTTGTCCATATGGATCTTCTATACGACCATTAATTTTTTCTAAGAATAAATCTCCATTTAAATGGTCAAGCTCATGTAATAAAACAGCAGCTATTCTCTTTTGGGCTTTTACTAAAACCTCTTCTCCATTTAAGTTTAATCCTTTTACTCTAATTTCTTTAGATCTATATACTTTTCCGAACATATGCGGAAAACTTAAACAACCTTCTTTTTCACATTGAATTCCTTTTTTATCATCTATAATTTCCGGATTTATTAAAATTTCTATGTCATCTGATAAACTTCTATAAGCAATAATCCTTTTGTGAATACCTATTTGCGGTGCAGAAATCCCTTCAGCTCGGGTAATTTTCATTGCTATTTCTAAATTCTTAGCTATTTCTTTTATTTCATCATCGATAACTTTAATCGTTTCAGACTTTTTGGTTAATGTTTCCAGATCAAATTCATGACTAGTTAACGCATTTAAAATTTCTTCGTTTTTCATTTTCCCTCCATATATTTTCTAATTAAATCTTTCTAGCAAATTTATTTTTAAAATCATTTTTTTCGAAAATACTTGTTATATTTAGTTTTTTAAGGATTCCTATAAAACTTTTTTATTAATTATAATATTTTTCTATTCTTTCTATTGCTTTTTCTATATCTTCTCTACTGCCAAGTCCTGATATTCTAAAGAAACTATCACCTTCTATTCCAAATATAATTCCAGGTATTATTATAATATTCAGCTTTTTTAAATATAAATTAAAAAGATCCCATGAATTTATATGTTCTTTTATTTTCACCCACAAAAATGGTGAATCTTCTCCTCCATATACTGTAAAACCTAATTTCTTAAAAGCTTTTTTTAATTTCTTTGTATTATTTAAATAATCTGCTATATTTTCTTTTATTTCTATTTGTGCTTCTTTTGAATAAGAGGCTTCTGCTCCTTTTTGGGCAATATAATCAGCTCCATTAAATCTATTTATTGTTCTCTTTTTCCATATGTTATTGATATTATCACATATTTTATTTGGTATCACATAATACGAACATCTTACACCTGAAAAACTGATATTTTTTGAAAAGCTTCTAAATTCTATAGCTACCTTATTAGCACATTCTATTTCATATATACTTTTTGGAATATTTGTTGTATTTATAAATGCACTATATGCATTATCATACAATATAATTGCATGGTTTTCTATTGCATAATCAACCCACTTTTTTAAATTCTCATAGCTATATGCTATTCCTGTAGGGTTGTTTGGCGAACACAGATAAACTATATCATATTTTTCTTTTGGAACTTGTGGCACAAAATTATCTTTCTCACATATAGGAAGATAATTTATATTTCTATTTAAACAATGTACTCCATTTTTATATATAGGATAAATTGGAGTCGGAATACATATTGTTGAATTAGTGTCAAATAATTCAAGTATTGAACATACATCTATTTTGGTTCCATTTGATATATATATTTCGTCCAATGAAAAATCTATATTTTTATAATCATTTTCTAAAATTTTTTGTTTTAGAAAATCATATCCTGTACTTGCTCCATATCCTTTAAATGTTTCCATTGAAGATAAGTCATCAACAGCATTATGCATTGCTTCTATTATTGGCTTTATTATTGGTTTCGAAACATCTCCTATTCCTAAAGATATAATTTCACAATTTGGATTATTTTTTTTAAATTTTTTCACTTTTTCTGAAAGTGTAAAAAACTCGTTTTCTTCTTTTATTTTTGATAAATCATTATTTATTTTCATTTTTCCACTCAAATCCTTCTGGCAAACTTAAAGCATCTTTCTTCTTTTTAACATATCTATCCTCCTCTGAAAAAACACAACCACAATATTTTTGCATATAAAGACCTTCTTCTTTTGCTTTTTCATGACCTTTCCAAAATCCATATCTAAAGTCTCTATATAAAAACTCTATTCCAAATTCTTTGCTTAAATCTTCACATAGTTTTTTTATAAATTCATGTTTTTGGTAAATACTGTACAAAAGAGTAGTTGTGACTACATCATAACCATGTTCTTTTGCATATTCAAAAGTTTTTCTCATGCGAACAGGATAGCAATAATCTACACATCTTGAATTCAGGCTATTTGCTACATTTTTACAAAATTCATCTAATCCATATTCATCTTCTATAATACATTCTAGTCCTATTTTTTCTGTATATTGTTTTAAGCAATCCCTTCTTGCTTCATATTCCTTATATGGATGAATATTAGGATTATACCAATAAATTGTAGGCTCAATGCTTTCTTTTCTTAATTCATCTATGCAATATACACTACATGGTGCACAACAGCTATGCATTAATAATTTCATAATAATTCATTCCTTTTTGTTTTTCTCTTTTTTTACCATCAAAAAATACATTCTTTGATTTCAAAGTAAAAATTAAACTCATCTAGACACTCAGAGTTAATTTTTGCTCCGTCCCAAAATTCACTTTTCTTCTACGTTTCCAAAATAAACCTCAAAATCCAAACTCATACCCTAAATGGTCATATGCAGGCTTTAGAGGAATTCTTCCTCTTGGAGTTCTTGATAAAAAGCCTATTTGTATTAGGTATGGCTCATACAAATCTTCTATTGTGTCGATTTCTTCTCCAAGTGATGTTGCAAGTGTTTCTATTCCAACAGGTCTTCCGTTATATCTTGTAATCATCATATCTAGCATTTTTCTGTCTGTTTCGTCTAGGCCTAATTCATCTATTTCTAATTTATTTAAAGCATGTTTTGTGATTTTTAAATTAATATTTCCATCACCTAAAACTAAAGCATAATCTCTTACTCTTTTTAAAAGTCTATTTGCAATTCTTGGTGTTCCTCTTGAACGTCTAGCTATTTCAAGTGCAGATTCATCATCAATCTCAACTTCTAATATTCCTGCTGATCTTTTTACAATTTTCTTTAAATCTTCTGGTTGATATAATTCAAGTTTATGTACTATTCCAAACCTATCTCTTAAAGGAGTCGTAAGTGCACCTGCTTTAGTTGTTGCTCCAATTAAAGTGAATTTTGGAAGTTCTAGTCTTATAGACCTTGCACTCGGACCTTTCCCTATTATTATATCAAGTGCAAAATCTTCTAATGCAGGATAAAGAATTTCTTCAACCTGTTTACTTAATCTGTGAATTTCGTCTATAAATAAAACATCAAATTCCGATAAATTTGTAAGTAATGCTGCCAAATCTCCTGTTTTACTTATTGCAGGTCCTGAGGTAATTTTTATATTTGAGTTCATTTCGTTTGATATAATTGTAGAAAGTGTTGTTTTTCCAAGTCCTGGAGGTCCATAAAATAGACAATGGTCTAGCGGCTCTCCTCTTTTTTTGGCTGCTTCTATATATACCTTCATATTTTCTTTAACTTTGTCTTGCCCAATATATTCGTCTAAAACTTTTGGTCTTAAAGAATTTTCTAATCTTTCTTCTTGTCCATCAAATTTAAGTAATTCTGGGCTTATTATTTTTTCGTCTTCCATTTTTAATCTCCATCCTCTATTTTTTATTGTATTTCTGGAAGATTTAAAGCAATTTAATATTTTTGATCAATCCTTTAAAAATCTCCACTTGTATTTTATCATTAAAGCAAAAAAATAGCAACCAAAAATTGCTATTTTCATCTATATTTTGTTATTATTCAGACTAATTAAACTTATAGTCTGAGCAAATAGTTTTCTAAGC
>Ga0247608_10000172_pt1 | contig 121389 bp, 190 predicted proteins | sample 176DNAGHGlowgp2_FD_193490 | JGI IMG/M metagenome (GOLD analysis project Ga0247608, IMG submission 193490) | Sheep rumen microbial communities from Palmerston North, Manawatu-Wanganui, New Zealand - 1766 DNA GHGlow gp2 | ecosystem: Host-associated > Mammals > Digestive system > Stomach > Rumen...
GCTTTGCGCGCTCTGCACGTTCAGAATCCTTTTTCTTGCGCACGGCCTCTCGCTCTGCTTCAGCTTTCTTACGTGCTGCCTGAAGTTCCAAATACTTCTTTTCAGAAGCAATAGCTTCTTCTTCGGTATCAAATACCTCGTTTGTGTATTCATTCCAATACTTAGTTTTCATAGAGTTCCTATCCTCCATTTTTTTTATTTAAGACGTCCTATCGTCTTTTTCTATTATAAATAATTTTATATTGCGCGCGCCCTCAAATTCTTTAAATTGAGCAAGATTAGAATACCTATGAAATGGATTAAACATTTCAATCCAAACTTTTCCAGTCTTATCTTTAACTAAATGGCCTGCTTGAAAATATGTATCAAAATTTTTATAATAATATACAATAAATTTATGACTGGTATTTGCTAATTGCTTTATAGAACGAAAAGTCCCATAATATTTAGATTTGATACCATAATTTTTAAGCGCGCCGCGCAGACAAAATGGATTTAAATCACCCATTCCACCAAAAATAAATCGATGAGTAGTTTGTAGATATGAAATAATCGCATCTAAATCTACATTCTCCTTACCCATCATTTTTAATACATTATAAATAGCGATAGCACCACTACCATCACATTGTATTGAACCAAATTTACCACAAGAACCTTTAAGATCATTTAAAGAAACTTGATTATTTATCATAATAACACCTTTCCGCAAAGAGAAATTATCAATCGTTGCTACTTCTGAATACTTCGACACTTTAAGTTGGTCTATCAGCCACTCCTAAACGCCTTTAATCGGCCCTTCCACACCTCGCGCAGATACGATAAAATCTCTCTACGAATAAATGTAAGATTACTCTTCTCTTTAGGACTGCTTTAGGTTCTGCGCTTCATAGCATACGCAGTGTGCAAGTAATCTTATTCATTAATAATTTACCACCATAATTAATATAATCTTAGCTATGATTACCGAACTTTCGCGCCGGCACGCTTTGGCTTATTATCTTATACCAAAGAACTACCAACTTACCAATGGGGTAATACTGGTAACGGATTACTGCCCGTACAGGTAATTCATACATTGTGTAAACCCTGCACCGCGCCCGTCCTTGAGTCGAACTTAGACGGAAGAAGAATCGAACTTCCTTTTTACTTACACAATCGACCGTCGATATGGAATGTATGAAACTGGTGCCGGAAGAGGGAATCGGACCCCCAACCTGACGCTTACTGGACCCAAATGTTGGAATCAAACCAACTCTTCCGAGGCTGTGAACGAACCATCGGTCCCAGTGTGCGATCATTACACTAATTTGAGAAGGCGCCTGCTCTACCGTTGAGCCATTCCGGCAAATTTCAAGACGCATTGTGGGAATTGAACCCAAAGAATAATTTTTACAGAATTATTATGTATCCATCTTCAAATAAAATTGCTGTATGCGTCTTAAATTAAATCATTTATACATTACTTTGCCATATTGGCTGGTAGCCCCTACGGGAGTTGAACCCATATTGCAAGAATGAAAATCTTGCGTCCTTGCCATTAGACGAAGGGACCATATGGCGACTTCGGGTGGATTCGAACCACCGGAGGGTTTGCACCCTCAACGCCTTAGCAGGACGCCGCAATCAACCACTCTGCCACAAAGTCAAAGAAAGGAGGCCACGGCTTTCACGTGCGGACAAACCCATGAATAAACCGGCTTGGATTTCACTACTACATTAATGAGAAAACTTTTTCAAACGCTTTTTCTTGCGTTCTGTTGCTTCGTCAATCGTTTCACGATGAATGGATTGAACCGTTTTAAGCCAACCCGCTTCAACGATTTCTTTTAATGAAATAGGCAAATAATCAATTGCTTCAGCGCACATATTGAAGTGCTTTTCATCATACTGACAAGGCAACGCATGGCAATGACCATGAATATTGAGTGCGTAAGGAAAATCAATCGGTTCGTGCGAAAGAATTAGTTTATCACTAATCATCAGCGCGCCCTCATAGATTTCATCAACGTACCCTTCATACGTCGTGGCGCCCGCATCATGATTACCGAGAATGAGAACTTTATAACCACGAAGCTTTTTAAGCCATTCCTTATCACCAACATCGCCAAGAATTACAAGCGTATCGTTTTTACCGATCAAACTGCGGATGCGCGCAACTTGCTCTTCATCACTAACATAATTCTTGCGAATTTGCTTCATTTCTTCATCACCGAAATGCGGATCACTGTAGAAAAAAATTCCGCCACCATGATACCAATGTTTAAAGCAATCGTACAGATGTTTATACATTGAATTTCGTTCCTTTCTCATTCTGTATATATATTATACCACAAATTTTGAGAAAAGTCAAAATTAAGATTTGAGTTTCGGTCAAATCTTAAAACACCGACAGCAATGAAACTGCATTGTCCGAAACTGGACCGCCATACGAGTGCCGCCCTCGTGCCGCCAGCTTGGAAGGCTGGAGTACTACTGTTATACGAATAGCGGAGGCGGGTCTCCCCGAGCGGGGCTGTGCTTAACCCCAATCTTTCGACTTCGCACACTCGGAACCCTGGTCGGGGCGACTACACTCGAAGTAGCAAAATCTCCTGTCCCCAAAACAGGCGGGTTGCCTCTTACCCTACACCCCGATAATTACAAGATACGTTTTTTTTCTATTCGCGCTCTACCAACTGAGCTATCTCCCCATGACGGGGAGAGTCGGACTCGAACCAACGACAACGGATTCCCTAAATCAAAGAAATACATTTGCTGTACGTATCTTATGGCGGTTCCACAGAGAATTGAACTCTGGTCTTCGGATCGACAGTCCGACATAATTTCCACTATACGATAGAACCATACTTGAGATTTTGATAACCCAGACCTCGTGTCAGATCTTACTGGGGAGCCAGGGTAACTTTGCTACCGTGCGCACGGTATTACCGCATTGCTGCTCATTATGCCTACGCTGTATGACGAGTGTGGTAACATTTATTCCACGATTCTTAGTGTTAGGATAGCTAATCCATCTAAGCGAGGGCGCAATAGAAATTCCCTCCCATCTCGTTTTTCAGCACATAATAGACTATTACGAACTTGCGGTCTATTAGCGCAGTTGCGCGTCCTATGTCGATACCAACCACAACTTGTCTTATGTGGAATACCTTTATGGCTGTCCAAGTCTCTCGCGCATAACTAATAGAGAGCGATATTAAATCTTTCCCATGTCGAAGGATTGCTTCACGCCGGCCTTTAAGTATTTATATCCCGCTGTCCGGAACGGCGGTTCTTGGCGGAGACCCTCGACTTCAGGCTCGCTTTAACTTCAGGATACCCAGTTAAACTGGCACTACTGGAACCAAGAAAAATGCACTTTACTTCGCTTCTTTTGGTATAGCGTTTTCCGCTCATTCATGCCACATATCCAGGACTTACAAGTTTGGAAAGAGGATAACCATCTCTGATTATCGTTTCTTAAATGCCTTGGCCAGTGGTAGTTTAAGTGCTAAATCCGTGTTAACGCTGTAGTTAATATTTAACGTCCCAACTCACAAAAGGACGTGAGTTTTTGAAGTTCTCTCAAACTTTCTATATATATTATATCAAAAATTTTATTCAAAATCAAAATTTAAGATTAATATATTTTACTCAATAAAGTATTGATTATACGACATAGGAGTACGTTTCCATAAGTATCGAGTCGCATAATCCGGCGCACCATCGCATCTTCCATTACTAAACCAGCGCTTCAGATAGCTGCAATACTCACGCACACGGCGCGCGGTATCATTTTCATGATCTTCAATATACTTATGATACCATTGAAGTTTCTGTTCGTACTCGTCCATGTTTTCGCTTCCTTTCTCAACTTTCTATATATATTATACTAAAGTTTTAAGAAAAAAGCAAAATTTCAACTAGTGAAATTATCAAAGTAGTTTTGTACAACAACGATTGGCGTACCTTTATCACCACTACCGCTTGTTAAATCACAAAGAGAACCGATTAAATCTCTATAATCGCGCGGTGTAGTACCTTGTGAAACCATTTGTCCAACAAGATCTTCATCTTTTGCTCTGATGCGCTCACGAATTGCTTCTTCTAATTCTTCCCCACTAATATCACTATATTCATTATCAGCAAGATATTTTAGCTTCAATTCATTTGGATGCCCAACCAAACCGTTCGTAAAGCCTGGCGCCACAACAGGATCGGCAAGTTCCCAAATTTTACACTACGGATCTTTAAATGCGCCGTCACCATATACCATAGCTTCAATTTTTATACCAGTTCTATTGTAATATTCTTCTTGAATACCGTAAGCTACTTCGAAGGCATTTTTAGGGAAAAGTTTTATAGTTGTTTCTGTAGCCTTGTTTGATCCTAGCAATCCATATTGCTTATTATAACCACTTCCGTTATGCGGTTCGCGCATAATATCTTCCAAAGTATATATAGCCTTTGCTTCACCAATATCATAAATTTGCTGCTTTGTTAGCCAACGATCATGAATATTAGCACATAAAATTTGATCTGTTTCAGAAAGAATAGCGGTTGGATCATTACTAAAAATAATTTTTACTTCAGCGCCTTCTTCTTCCACTATTTCTCGATAATACTAAATATAATCTATTCCAGTAAAAGGATGCTTTGTTTCACCAAAAAGCGCATGAAATTGCCTTTCACTTAAAACTTCTGTATATGGATTTACTCCAGAATATAGAAGCTAATTTTCGGTAATAAGACGATTTCCTTCTTCATCAGATGGAAAAGATAGCTAAATAACAACTTTTTTTACTCCGCGCGCGATACCACGTAAACAAATAGCAAAACGATTTCGACTTAAAATTGGAAAAACGACTCCAACTTCATCACCAAATTTCTTATGTATATCATACGCAATATCATCTACACTACAATAGTTATTATCGGCGCGCGCAACAACAGATTCAGTTACTGCAATAATATCACGATTTTTTAACTAAAATCCATCATTATACTAGGCATCTAAAACAGCGTTTACAACTGTCTTTACAATATTGTCACCAGCTTTTATAATCGGGGCGCGAATACCTCTAGAAATTGTCCCACTCATAGTAATTCTCCTACTTATTTATTCACAATGTGCATTTCTTTCAAAAAGTATCTTTTTGAAATTAAGCGGTTTATAATCTATTCTTTCAACACTTACACATTTACAATTACTATATTCATCTGCGATACACTTTTTTTCATGCACATGACCAAATACATAGAAAAATTCTGGAACAATATAATGTTCTTTTGGCGGCTCGTGCATAAGTATAATATTATCGTCTACAATCATAGGTTTTCGTGTTGAATTTTCAAAACCGCAATCTAAATACCATTTATGTGTTTTCTAATCATGATTGCCCATAATAAGTACAATTCTTCCATTTAGCTACGCGACAATAGAAGAAATATACTCCTTATCAGCAGATAAAGCAAAATCGCCAAGATGATATACTATATCATCCGGCGCGACTTCTTTATTCCAATTCGTAATTAAAATTTTATCCATTTCTTCTACTGAAGAATACGGACGATTACAATATTTAATTACGTTTTTATGTCCAAAATGTGTATCAGCAATTATCCAACGATTCATTTTTCTCCTTTAAAATGGCAAGAACCCTCCGACTCGAACGGAGATCGACTGTTTTGGAGACAGTAATGCTAGCCATTGCACCAGGTCCTTATAATAACTTATAGTAACAGCCTCAAAGTTATAAATATTTCCTACCATTCCCATACGTTTCGCGCGATACTATGGGTGAATCTGTTACTTTCCAATGGTGCGCACTGACGGGCTTGAACCGCCGACATCTTCGGTGTAAACGAAGTACTCTTCCAACTGAGTTAAGCGCGCATATTGGAGGCCTGAGTGGGAGTTGAACCCACTAACAAAGGTTTTGCAGACCTATCCCCGGCCGACGAGGGTTCAGGCCTTGGCACGCGGTGCAGGAATCGAACTCACACTACTATGGTCCTTAGCTATATGCCTCTGCCAGTTGGGCTACAAGAGTAAGTGGTGGGAGAGGAGGGAATCGCACCCACTCGGACCCAAAGGATTCCGGTTTTACAGACCGGAGCGTCTACTTTAGCGCGCTACTCTCCCATGTAAGCGGCTGTACTTCTTTCGGACCCGCCGCAAGGCCCTCTTCTCATAGCGAGTACTGCTACCCTTCAATGAAAAAAACGGTGAAGGCTCCGTGGTTTATCGACATTCCGGACTATCCCCATAAACCAAGGGTTGGCGCGCCTGGCGTGATTCGGACACACGGCACCGAGCTTAGAAGGCTCGTGCTCTTCCGCTGAGCTACAAGCGCATTACGTTAGAATAGTTTTACACTTTTTTGCAACGCCATACCCACCATGAAGTGCTAAGACTATATCTTCTGCAATATATTTTGTTTTTGTATTTACAAAATCATCGCAACCACAATAAGTCATAAGACTTGTTTCTTCTTCGGTATATTGCACCACAATAATACGTTTATGTTTAGCATAAACGTAGCCTTGCTCCCAATTAGTTCCAGCAGTACTGTTGCGCCCAGAGGTAATCATTAGAAAAATATCACATTCATCTAAGTGTTTTAGATCTGCTTCAAAAACTTTTTGCGCCCAATCTTCCTGAGGCATGTCCCACGCATTAGGAATCTTTAATTCAAAAGGACAATACACTTCATAACTACATTCACGCAAACGTGCTGCAATCTTCTGCATCATTGTACGCTTTTCAGAACTACAAGAACCAGCAAGATAAATTTTCGGCATAAAAAATCCTCTTAACCAATATAGATTTCTTCGTTATCTTCAGTAATAATATCGATTACTTCTGCGTCATCGCACCACTCAATGCAATGTGCGAGTCTACTATCATGCTTTTCAGCATAGTCTGTAAAAAGGCCACTTATACGATGTAAATCACCATGACCTTGTTCTTTTAAGTTAGATAAATCCTCTTCGGGTATATCTATATCATATTGAATAGCATAAGTAAATATAACTTTCATATATTACTCCTTTAATAAGGTGTTGGTGCGCGAGGCGGGATTTGAACCCGCAAGCTTTCGCCGACAGATTTTAAGTCTGTTGTGTATGCCGTTCCACCACTCGCGCATAGTGGCGGGGGAGCTGGGGTTCGAACCCAGACATGACCGATTTTAGAGACCGGCGCCTTCCCAATTTGGCTACTCCCCAATAGAAGAGAGAATATTTTATTCTCTCAAATCTTATGTAAATATTATATCAAAATTTTAAAAGAAAATCAAAATTTTACTTTGCCAATTCTTCAATATGATCGAAAGTTTTGTCAATAAAAACTCCCAACTTGTCAAGAGTCTTATTTACATCACCTAGAAACTCTCGCATTTCATAATCAAAATCAGAAAGAAAAATAAAGGCAGTATTTGCAATCTTTGCATCCATACGATCTGTGGCGATATATCTACCAAGAGTTTCATCAAAATTATCGCCATCTTCGTAATTGCATTTAGCCACTGTTACAATACTTTTTTCGGCTGAACGACTTTTAGTCCATCTTTCAAAGAAGCTTCTAACCCAATCTTCAAAAAAGTTGAACCAGGTTACGCCTCCAAGCATTGTATTCTGGTATTTGTTCAAAAGTTTTCGCATCGCAACATTAAAGACCTCATCATAAAAGGCCTTCCGCGACATCTTCGCTACAACCACGCCAAGCGGCTCATTTACATAAATTTCATACTTACTCATTTTCGTTCTCCATTTCTTTCATTTCTTTAATTTTATTCCAATATTTACACCGCGCGCAGTCTACATTATAGCATTTCGCGCATTCAATACCATCAGGTCGAATACCTTTATTCAAAAAAGGATCGTGCTGACCACCAACAAGATCGGTAATTTTAATATGCAAAGCATCCTTTAAATTTTGGTCGAGGACTGAAATAAACTTTTGATAAAATCTATCTTGTTCTGCCAAACTCAATTCATCAAATCCAAATTCCACCTTATAAGTTGCCTGCTTCGCCATTTAACTAATCTCCTTTTCATTTTCTATATATATTATATCATAAAATTTGAAAAATTGCAAATTTACTCTGTTAATAACTGCGCGAAGCTAATGCACGCACTTCTTCTGGAGATTCTTCTACTTCATATGTAGTATTATTTACTAAAATAATAGTATCCATATCAAATGTACTGGATTTCCATATTGCACAAATATGAGAGGGACGCACATAAATTGGCTTCCCTCCTCCAAATCTTTGATGAAGTATAATAAAATCTTCCATATTACACCTTAGTAATAACCTTATCATACATCGGATTCATAAGCACCGTAAGCATAGCATCATATGCAGACTTACAATTCAATGTACTGATAAGATCACGAAATACTGAAGCAGAAGAACCACTAAGATATTTAACTCCTTCGCGCGCAGTACCAATATAAGTATTCGCACGTGCTTCCACGTTCCAAAAAACGAGCTGCGGAATTTCATATCCAGCTTCTTGGAATTTGCGCTTCCACTTAGTTACAAAATCAAGATTAGAATTGGCTCGCATATAACAGTCAATCTCCATATCTGAAATTACAACAAGCGCGCGGGGCATATCTTCTGCCGGAACGTTATTACGAACCGCAGTATTATATACCAGCTCAAAAGCTTTATCAAGATTAGTATTGTACCCAACATCAGTAAAAGCCTTCTCGCACATGGACTGAAGAGTTTCATACGGTTTTACCTTAATATATTTCGGATTATGCGTGAAAGTAAGATACAATCCCGCAAACTCACCATGATTACGCTGTGCAAAATAATTTGCAAGTCCAATCGAAGTAGCCATTGGCCGCCCAGCCATAGAGCCACTAACGTCTGCCATAACAAGCACATTCGCGCCGTCTTCAATGTAATTAGGCAAAGCCTTCCACTGCTGTTCAGTCAATTCATCGTACTTAAAGCTTATGCTCCAGGCAGAATTTGTAGAAATCTTTTCTACAAGATCATAAGGATACAATGTACTCGCATTAACCTTAACACCCTTTTCGTTATTCTTAAGAGCATTAAGATACTGATTCCAACGATCAAAATCATGCTTTGCAAATGCAGAACCATAGTTCTTAATCGCATAAGCCGGAACTTGAGAATAATTAATCTTATTCCATTCCTGCGCGCTCATCTGATGTTCAGTAACATTAAGATACTCACGCATGCGCGCGAGCACTTTACGATACTGCTTTTCAGACTTAAAACCAAGCCCCTTCATGGTTCTGCGCGCGAGCTTACGAGATTCTTCACTAGCAGTATTAATGGACTTCATCCATTTTGCAAGAAGAGAAATCGGCTTATGAGCAAGCATCTTCTCATAATCGTCATTAAGTCGCGCAAACATCCAACTCCACATTTCTGCTTCTGCCGGAGTATCAAGATACTCATAAAGATCATCAAATCTGCCAAATTCCACTACATTAGGAATATTAGCAATAGCAAGAGTAGGATTATTATTGCAAAGCCAATTAAGCATAATGCGAAAAGTTCTACGTTCACCAAGGCCACCGCGCGCATTACGTGTATAAAACATAAGTCGCATTGCCAATGCGCGATCTTCATTAAAAGCTTCTGCAAAAGCGTCACTAATTTCTTTTTCGGTTCTGGTACGCATAGCACCTACAATACCAAAAAGGTCAAGCAAAGCTCCACCATTAGTAGTATTATAAGCAAGCGCGCCATTTTCAGTTAACTTACGGGAGGACAATTCATTAGCTGATTCAATAAATTTATTCATATTAACTCCTTTCAAGATGTTTTTAATTGCGCCTTTTATATTTGCTGCTCACATCTTTTTTCTATATATAGTATAGCAAAATTTTCAAAAAAAATCAAAAAAAGAAAGACCTAAATTTTAGATCTTTCTCTTCATATTATTTATACGCGCTCGCGTGCGCGTAAATATATTATTTTTTTAAAAAAGTCAAATTTTATTCTTTTTCTTCGGAAATTGGTACATAAATATCCTTTACAGAATTAACTGCACTTTCAAGATAAATGTTAACATAATTTTCAATAGAGCCATAAGCTGCTTCTATAGCATATTTTGTTGCTTCAGTTATCATTTGCTTAAATACTTCTGTCGTATCACGACGAGCTTTCGCAGCTTGCTCTTCAGTTAAACTACCATTTGCTAATTTTATGGCTTCGACCCAAATCTGATTTGTGGTGCGCGCGGCTCTTGCAAGAATCTCATAAGCCCCATCAACGAGTGCAATTTGTTCTTTAGAAGCATTATTCTTAACCAAAACTTGTCTAATTGCTATACCAATTACAATAATAGCTACTGGCACTAATCCTTCTAATAATTGCGCTAAAATCTTCATCCAAAAACTACTATCCATTAATCAACAGGTTCCTCCTCTATATCGCCAAGACGTAAGCTAGCGACTTCATAATAAAGTTCTTTATTTTCATCTTCTGGTATTATTTCTTCGTTTTCAGTATTAGCTGCTAAACGAAGTGTTTTTTCTTTTTCTTTTCGATTTTTTATCATACCGCATACTGAATATTCACCAACACAAGCAGCAAATACCGCAGTAATAAGTATATCTGGAGTCTGCCCATAAAAACAAAATACGACAATCATTCCAATAGTAAAAATAAAAAGAAAAGTAAACATTAAAATTAATACTTTTTTTATAAAATCATCTTTTACTTCAGTCATATTTTAATAGCTCCTTAAAATTCCAATAATCTTCCCAAGGTGAAAAAGTGTGCATTTTTCGTTCAATAAAATTCCAAACTCTTCGCTTATCTCGTGCAGTTAACTAGCAACCATACGCGCCACCTACAAATTCAACAACATATCCACCACCAACGTAAGTACCAATATGGCCAGGACGATGAATAAAAGTGCCAGGAAGGGCTTCTTCTTTTGTTGTTTGTACAGAGTACTTTTTACTAGCAAGCGCTGTAGAATTAGCATCAAACGTATTAGATGTTAACTTAAATTTTCTTAACCAGCCTACTTCACATCCAGAGCAATCAGAGCCAGGAAGCTTGGAGTTTTTTGCTACTTGTTCAAGCATCCATTCCTTTCTACCACCATCATAGTTTGTAGGATATTTTTCGGCGCCGCGCCGTATCATCGCAGCAGTTGCATAATTTGGTTCTAACTTTTTATTATATAAATTTTCTGCCCACATATAAAGCGCGCGAACATCTCCTTCACGGTATTCAGGATCATACGCCCAATTAAGTAAATCCAATACTATATTGCGACGAAGCTCACTTACTTTAGAAAGATCCGCTTCAATTAACTTACGTTTCTTTGGACTAATCCAAGTACATGAATCAAGGAGACCTTTTGTTGGAGTTGGTACAGGCGTTGGGATTGGAGTTGGGATTGGAATTGGCTGGCCATCCGCTGCGGCAACTATCATATCCCAGCATTCTTTATATACTGTACCAGTTATATTAATTTTATATTCTTTTTGAAATTTTTTCGTTGCTTCAACACTATCTTGTCGAAATTTATTATTGGTAATTTTTTTAATTCTATCAGAATACATTCCGAGAGCAAATAATTTATTTTTAATATATAGAACATCATTACCAGACATACCTTTAATTATAGTACGTTTAAATTCCATATTAATTCCTCCATATATTCCTATATTATAAGTTACGTTTTTGTTTGAAAAATCTCATAATTTGCGTTTATTTGAAAAATATGATATAATATAAATATAAAGATGGAGGAATTATTTATGAATGAAAAATTAATTGACCAAATTATTGGTAACGTTTTTATAAATATGTGGGGTTATGCAAATAGAAATAATGGAATTATTGAAATTAGAGAATTAGATTTAAATAAAAATGATGATTTTATTTGTTTAACTATTGCAAATATGGCAAGTTCGTTATATGGATGTAAAATTAAAGTAAATATGAATTTGTTTCAATATTTAAAATATCTTAAAGAGAACAAAATTAAATTATTTAATAAAACCTATATTTGGAGTCCATTTAAGAAAGGATACCTTCCACATAAATGGCTTTATGATGTAAGTGAAGCCTGCGGGCAAGATAAAAATTTTTGGAGTGAAGTCTATAACTATTTAAAAGAGGACGGAATTAATGAATCAAATAATACCGAAACTAATGAAAAATAAAATTTCCATTTATACTGATGGTGCTACACGCGCAAATGGAACCTCTAAGGCGCGCGGTGGTTGGGGCTGGTGTATTGTTAATGAATATGACACTATTATACAAAAAGGAAATGGTGGCAAAAAGAACACTACAAATAATAGAATGGAACTAACTGCCGTTTTAGAAGGACTGCGCGCGGCCTATGAGTTAGATGATATAGATAATTGTTATATTGACTTATATAGTGATAGCGCATATTTTATTAATTGTTATACTCAAAAATGGTACGAAAAATGGCTTCAAAATGGTTGGGTAAATAGCAGTAGACAACCAGTTGCTAATAGAGATTTATGGGAACAAATAATTCCTTATTTTAATAAAACAGAAATAAGTTTTTATAAAGTAAAAGGGCATGCAGGGAATACTTACAATGAATATGTAGATAAACTCGCGTGTCAAGGAGCAGATGTATTAATATGAGAGTTTTTTGTGTTAATGGGCAAAGAGAGTCTGGAAAGACTACTTTTGAATAGTTTTGTTTTGCTTTAAATCCAATATATGTACGTAGTTATTCTTCTATTGATTTTATAAAATAGATCGCGCGCGGAATTGGATGGGATGGAACAAAAGGTGACAAAGATAGAAAGTTTTTAGGAGATTTAAAGTAGCTTCTAATTGAATATAACGATCTTCCTTTTAAAGATGTAAATAACTATATCGTAAGATAGATATAGTGGGCTGCAAATAGAGATTTAGATTTTGATAAATTGATCTTTTTTATAGATGTGCGCGAACCTGAAGAAATAGAAAAATTGCGCCGCGCGCATAAAGCGTAGACAATATTGTTAAAAAGAGGTAACAATAAGGAAAGTCTTAGCAAAGGAGATAATACCGAAGATATTTTAAATTATCAGTATGATTACATTATAGAAAATAGCGGTAATTTAGAAGATTTAAAAAGGGCTGCTTATGAATTTATGGATACAAATGGATTAATTTTAGGTACAAAAAAAGACGCTTAATAGCGTCTTATTTTTTTACCAAGTTCCACCATCTAAAGTTTCTACTGTTTGCGCGGCCCACGCGCCACTTACGACTCTTAAAAATTTTCCATTATCAGAAGTAGTTACACTTGGTAAACCAGTTATCGCAATGTTACCACTTCCGAGAAGAGAGGTACTATTTATTGTCTTTATATTAGTACCTGAAACGAGTGTCGCTTGTCGGCTTGTATCTGTTGGATGAATATGGTCTTCTTTTGCATATTTAGAAGAAGAACCAACAGCGGCAGTGCCATCCATTTTTGGACTAGTAGTGGCGGCACTGGGCACGGTAGGAATAACTCCAGAAGCTAAATCTGAAGCCGGTATACCAGTACTAGGTTTTGTATATTTAGTGTTTAAAGCGGTTGTTATTACTTTATTTTGAACAGGATTTTCTGAAGTCGTTGATAATTTATTATCTACTGTAATTGCCGCGGGAATAGTAGGTTTATCATTTAAATCATTATAGCTGCCCGATGTTGCAACTGTTGCTAATCCATCTATTGCCCCAGTAACATATTCAATATCACCATCTATGGTATCTAAACATGAATTTAATGTTCCAGATAGAGTTCCACCTTCAACACTTATATCATCTCCACCAAGTACAATATCTGCCGATAAAGCTTTTCCATTAACTTTGCGAGTTGTTGGAACTCGACTCGTATCACTTGGGTGAACGTGATCTCCACGTGACCAAGCACCAGAAGAACCAGCTGAACCAGTCCCGTTCATCGCTGGAGTTGAGGTATATGCGGATGGAACAGTTGGAATTACGCCACTTGCTAAGTCGCTCGCAGGAATACCAGTATTTGGCTTCGTATATTTTGCGTTAAGCGCAGTATTTATAACTTTATTCTATACAGGATTCTCGGAAGTTGTAGAAAGCGCGTCATCTATTATAACACCTTGTGGAGTTGGTGCGTATAATTTTGTTGAGGAACCATTAATAGAAATAGTCCCAATTTCTGTGCCACTTGTTAAATTTTGAGTTATTGAAATAGTAGGAATCCCTGTAACACTTAAAACTCCCGTACTACTATTTATCTCTAAATTAGTTCCGACTTTTATTCCACCAAGAGTAGAAGAAGAGGCAATAGGCAAATCAAATTCTGGAATAGAATACGTATTTCCGCCTATTGTTAAATATTTCATTTCACCAATTAAAGCCATTTTTCTTTCTCCTTACTCCATTTTTCTATAATTTATTCTTGTATCAAATAATTCACTCCAAGTAGAAGAATCCTATTCAACCCAAGAACCATTAATTTTTTTATAAACTTTTGAATATTGAGTCCAGCTATTACTTTCTTTTATATAAATTTTCGGCTAACTCCCGCCAACTGCAACAACTAACGTGTGCGCCGCAGTAATATTTGTTAACTTATATATGTAATTTACAACAGTATTTCCATATTTATCTGTTCCACTTTCATATTCAAGTAACGAAGTTCTATCAACATTATTATCTTTTAGTGTCACAGTTGCATTAGCATCATTAGGTACTATTCTTAAAAGATATGAATCTCCCTCAAGTTTTACAACCTACCCATCAGGATATAATTTTGAACTATTTCCATTTGAAGTAATAAAATAATAATTAACATTACCAAAAATAAAAACTAAACTATGTTTCTAATTTATATTATTTAAAGTATAAGTATAATCTCCACCCGCGCTTGTCGCTTCAACTGAAGTAACTTTCCACTAAAGCGAATCATTATTACTATTAGATGCATCATCTTTACCGTATTTAATATCAATAAAATGCTCTCCCGCGGGAACTGAATAAGTTACAGTCTATGTACTTGAACTATTATTACACTTAGCAATTTGATAATTACTTGTTGAATCTGACGGCGTTGAACCACCACTTCCAGCAGTTAATCCGTCCGTAGCAACCTCAGTGTCTAATTTACCAAACATTCCATAGTCATAATCTTCTTCCGCATAATTTATATACGTAATAGTTACAAGACAATCACTTTCAAAATCTAAATTTAATCGTGCGACTGAAGCTGATTTATTAACTCCATTATTAGTAGATACATAATATCCTGTAGAACTATTTAAATTAAATCCATAAGACGCGCCACTTACTTGAGTAGTAACTGTATATGTATTTTCTGGTGCGCTGCCAACGAGTTGACTTGTAATATCAACTCCATTATCTAGCGCGAGCGTTAACTATGGGTCGATAGGACTAATCGTAATTACTTGATTCGTTCCTTCTTGTACTCGTGTTGTCCCATTTGCGGGAGATGTGGTCGCATTAATAGAAGAAATTGTAATTGGGTAATACGTATATTGCGGGTCTTCTTCAGGTGGTATAAACGCACCGGCCTCATTAATTACAATTATATGGTCAACACTTATATTAGTTAACGTATATGTATAATAATAGTCTCCTCCGGATGAAGGAACGCTATAAGTAACTTCCCAAGTAATACCAACAACGAGGCCACCATAATAACCAATTGTAAAACCTACTCGCGCGTCATCTTTAAGTTGAGCAACCGTCCAAGTACCTGGAGAAATTTCTTTAATCGTATTACTTGTTGAGGTGTATGATACTGTAGTTCCTTTAGCGGTTGTCCCATAGTAGGTATTGAGTTCTGCAACTTCACTTGAATTAGAAGTACTTTCTAAGTGGCCGCAGGCGCGCACGCTCATAGAATCAATAGTTGCATTTTCTGGTATATCATCAAAATTAAAATGATAATAAATTGTGGCCGTACTACCACTACTACCACAATAATCATTACCCGTCTAGCTTGATGGATTTTCTGCACTATAGCCTATTGCAGACTAATAACGAGTACCACTAACGCTACCACTAGTTGTATACGAAGCAGGGGTCTAAGAAATTGTGCCTCCTGTAGGTACCGCATGTTGTTCCAACTGATTAGTAACATCAACATCATTATCAGTAACAGCTATATTATCTATTGCGTCTGTGTAAATAGTAATGGTTGCATCTTCACCTCCCATAACTTCTTGGGTGGAAGGCTCTACGGTTGTACCGCTTACATTACTTGTCGCGCCAATTGTATAAGCTATTCCATTTACAGAATAATTTATAGTAAGAGTCGCGCCATAGAAATATAAATACGCCGCACGAGAAGTTTGTGATGTGCCTCTTTTACCAGTTAAACGCACTTGTATATTACTAATTTCCGCGCGAGTCCAGGAACCGGTATTACTTATGCTGCGCGCGGTTGCTGAAGTAGAGTCCGCAGAAGTAGAAGAACCTTTTGCAGTAGAGCCGCTATATAACTAAATAGTAGAAGCGGTTAAATAATTGGTTGAACTAACCCTTGATTTAACTGAACAAGCAACCGAATCAATCGTGGCTTCTTCTGGAATTTCTGAAACATTAAAAGTATATGAAATATGTGATTCCGCCTGAGAACCCGTATGACAAGTAATATACGCATAAGAAGTACTTGACGCATCGGTATATCCATTTGAAATTGGATAAGAACCACTTACACTTGAATAAGATGAATTTGAACTATCGTAACCACTAGGATGAGTGGTTAAAGTATCAGATATATCTATAATTCTTGACAATTAAACCACCCCTTACTACTAAAGATATAAATCTCCATTCTAACCTAATGAGGCAGTCGGCGCGGAACTACCAGTATAGTAATTTTGTAAAACTACATTACCAGTTACACTTGCAACACAATCATCATCAGAACTATCTCCAACTTTTATCGTTACGCCAGAAACTATATTACTTGCGCTTAGATTTGAAGTAGTTACTGCCGCAATCGTTTGCGCGCCAGTTAAATAGGTGCCACTAGATATAGATTGCGCGGTTGTGGATGGATGATAAGTTGTGGCGGCTTTTGTGACAACAGAAGCAGTTAAGCTTACTGAGCTATTTCCTGCTGTACCAGAACTTATATAACCAGCAGATACTGTTGGCGTAACACTAATCGTTTTAGAAAGAGTAAGTGTATTTGTTCCCGTAGTAACAGTAGCAGAACTTCCGCTTATACTTACCGGCGCAGTTGTGCTACCAGTTGCAACATCTTTAGTGGTCTACGTTGTATAATATCCAACTGGAATAGTAACAGTTTTTCCACTGGCCGTAGGGGTTGGATTGACTGCAACTGATGCAGTAAGTGCTACTGTCGCAGTTGAAGAAGTCGCACTAGACACATAGCCCGCACTCACTGTAGGAGTCGTAGTAATTCCCGTTTTTGTTAAGGTAATGGTATTTGTGCCTGTACTTATTGTTGCGCTTGAACCAGATAATGAGGAAGGCCCAGTCGCACTTCCATTAGCTACTGCGCTTATTTTATAATATCCACCTGCTGTATTATAACCTGTTGGAATATTTATATATTGGTCAGAAGTAGAACGAGAAATAGTCGCCTTAGAAGTATATCCCGATGTAGCAGACGCTGCCGCGCTGGTTGGCAATGTCATTGTACTAACTGATTTACTCGCAGCTTCTTCATAATAACCAGCAGGTACAGAAACCGTTGCTCCAGAGGCAGTTAAATCAGTAGAATCATTTCTTGTAATCCCGCTGCCAACATAAGTAGAACTAATCGCACTTACTGTAACTGGTTTATAACCATCTACACTAGAACTATTAAAGGTCTACTCACTTTCAGAGGGGGTAACACTTAAACTATTTATAACCGGCGCTCCGCCACTTACACTAACATCTACACTAGCATAATTAGTTACATCAATCCCAGTACCGTTTGTTGTAATGGATTTGGTTCCACTAACTAATTCAGAAGCACTAACTGTTACAGCAGTACCAGTTTTTGTACTCCCAGTAATATAACCAGTAGTATTGGTAACAGATGGCGTTATAGATATAGAGTGATTTGATACCGTTCCCTTTGAAGCAGTCGGTGTACCGGCAGTACCAGATGGCATCGCATTTATCTATACGCTAGTTAAATATTTCCCCGAAGTCGGAGTAATAGTTTGAGAAGAAGTAGTCGGACTAATATTTGTCTTTGCTTCTGTCTATATCTCTTCAACTGTAACAATACCGAGGCCTGTATATCCTTGCTCTGCATCAAAAGTTATTTCCTATTTAGAAGTCGTTGGGGTAACTGATTTATCCTAATTATTTATTGTTGAACCAGTAGGAACCGCGACATTAACTGCCGCATAATTAGTTACATCTATACTAGTTCCATTAGAAGTAATTGACTTCGTTCCACTTACAAGTTCAGAAGCTGATACGCTAACTGCAGTACCATTTTTAGTACCACCAGTTATATAACCAGTTGTATTTGTAACGCTTGGCGTTACAGTAATACTATGATTGCTAACTGTTCCTTTGGTCGCAGTTGGAGTTCCAGCCGTACCATTTGGAACCGCGCTTATTTTATAATAAACTCCTGTACTATTATATCCAATCGGAATATTTATATACTAATCACTAGTAGAACGAGAGATAGTTGCTTTTGAAGTGAAACCTGAAGTCGCACTAGCCACCGCAGATGTAGGCAAAGTCATAGAACTAACTGCACTACTTGCATCAGCACTATAATAACCCGCCGGCGCAGTAATACTATTTCCACTAACTACTAAATCAGATGAATCTTTCCGCGCGATTCCTGTACCCACATAGCTAGAAGAAATCGCATTAATAGATACAGTACCAAGCCCTGTATACCCGCTATCATAAGTTACTATTTGCCCACTCTCTGTAGGAGTAACTGACTTATCCTAATTATTAATAGTAGAACCAGTTGGAACATCAACCACAGCAGTTGCGTATTGCGTTACATCATAAGTATTATTACTTGTAATATTCAAAGTACCGGTAGGAATAATTCCACCGCCACCACTAATTGTTAAGATAGCAGGCGCCATCTAGGAAGGTAAAAAAGTAGCTGAACTTAATCCAGTTTTTTCTCTAATAGCGTCTGCTATATCTTCTAAATATTGCTCTGTAATTGCTACTTTTGCCATAATTAATACTCCGTACTATCTGCGTCTCCTAATGAGCCAACAGTTAATATAACAGTTTTTGTATTACTATTATAGGTAGAAGTTATACCAACATTTTCATCTTGAAAAGAATAAGTATCTCCATTTGGTAAAGAAATTTTTGAAATTGTACCTGTTTCTGGCATAATTTTCACCTCTATTTTAAATTACACGGCGCGAATTGTATATTTTTTATTAAATTCGCGCCGTATAAACAAAATTTATATCTTATTAAGAACCTTTAGTAACACTAACATCAGTAGTATCCTTAAGAACTGTAACACTATCCTTATTATTCCAAGCAGTATTTGCTCCACTAGCAGTCGCCTTAACATAAGTAGTAGTCGGTGTAACTGTAATAGTACTACCAGTACCAAGAACTGTATCAGTAGTTGGAGTGCCCATAGCAGTAACCGCATCACCAGTTCCATCAGCTCCAACTGCTGTGCCACTAGCTGAAGCACTTAAATATCTTGTTGTAGCAGCCCCAATACCGGTCGCTACTGTAATATCGCCCGTAGTACCACTAGCTAATGTGATTGTTGGATCGGTGACATTAAATGTAGATGCTGTACCCAATACTGTATCAGTAGTTGGACTTGCATATCCAGTAACAGCATTAAAAGTATCACCAACAGCTACATCTGTAACTACATTCGCGCCACTACCACTTACACCTACAGCACCAGTGGCGACTGTTGTCGCAGATGTAGAAGCTACGGGTACTGTTATAGTGGTAGGTGCGTTAGCAGAATAAGTTGTCTAAGTTTCGAGAGTCGCCGCACCAATAGTTAATACACCATTACTTACACTAACACCCTTTAGCCAATCAGTATTTGTTGTACTGGCAGTGCCACTACCGGTTGCTGTTGTCTAATCTGTGCGTCCTTGTACAACAGATGGCGTAGAACTCCCCTTAATACCCATAATAGTAGTCGTAACTAACTTCTTAGTAGTTGGTGTTACAGACTTTACAGCTGCTTCTGTACTTGGTGTACCGAGTGCAGTAATAGCGGTAACATTATCACCACTTGCACTAACTGCACCACCACTCGCGCTTGCTGAAACTTTAGTCGTTTGAGCAGCACCTTGAGCTTGAACGTAAGTAATTCTACCAGTTGAAGTAGTTGTATTAGCAGTTAAACTAACTGTTGGCTAAGCGGTAACTTTAACACCTTTTAAGAATGTATCAGTACTAGGTGTGCCAAGACCTGTAACAGCAGTAACACTATCACCACTCGCGCTTGCACTCGTAATACCAGTAATAACCTGTACTTTTCCAGTTCCACTTGTTGTATCAGTGGCTAATGTAATTGTAGGTTGTGTAATGGTAAATGTCGCATCAGTACCAATAACTGTATCTGTCTATTTTGTAAGACTAACACCAGTTACAACATTTGTTAAATCAATTTGAGTATCGCCAATTTTTTCCCAAGTTTTACTACCTGAATCACCAACAGGAACATACTCATCATATTTATCAAGTGTGCCGCCTGCTTGCGTTGCAGATCTAACTAAATAAAAAGCACCAGGTGTTGCTGAATTAGCCGATAATGTACCAGTATATTCTGTACCATCATAAATAATTACTACACCAGCAGGAATATTAGCCACTACGGGAGCTGCAGTTCCATCCCATGCAATGACATAAGACACACCACCAGCAATAGCTTCACTTAATGTTTCAACAACATCTCTAATTTCTCTATCCGCGATATAATAAGTATTACCGGATGGTAGAGTTATTCTATCAATTACGGGGATATTTACATCAACGTATGCCATAATTTTATCTCCTTAATTTCTATTAAAAATTAATGCTTCATTAACTACTTCAGAAGCATCGTTTACATTTAATTTATTATTCCAAAATAATTTCTCAGCCATCGTTACATGAATTTCTGGATTACTTATATGATTTAATAATTGATCTCTTAAATCATCATTTACAAACGGTAAATCTTGTACATAAGCCCTACCATCTCCAATTTTAATAGCTGGTACTTTTATAATTTTTTCTTCTCCATTAATTATTTTTTTAGTAGTTGTATAGTCATTATATACAATTACTTCTCCTTCTAATGGAATCATGCCGCGCGCGGAATCCCAATTTTGAGTCGTATCGCGCTTAAATTTTATTCTAGCAGTAGCACTCATACCATCACCTCTTATAAGACTGTAGTACTTGTACCACAATCAATCAATAACTATTCTTCAAATTTACCATCAACATATTCTATCGTTGCATAATCTGCGCCGTCTACTAAATCACTAACATGCAAATTATCTAATCTTTCAATAATTTCTTCTATTTCTTGATTTGAATCTAGATATTTTAAATTAGACCAACGATCTTTGCCATTACCAATTTTTAGTCTCTAAATATCATAAGAATAAGCGGGTTCTCCTAATGCTAAAAGTGGATTGTGTTCTATCCATTCAGCTTCTGTAGCGCGGCGTATCTAAAATATGGTTTTAATTCTCTTTCTCGTAACCATATACGTCACCACCATCATAAATTATTATTTCATCAAGTTCAATATCATCCCCACGATTATTTATTTGATGAAATTGTGTATTAAAAGTATTTTCCGACTTTTCTCCATAATATTTAGGATTAAAGCTATTTTCTTTTGTATATATCTTTTTAGATAATGCCATCTTTTAATACATCTCCTACTCGTTCTTTCATAACCTCAGAAACCCAACATTCACCATCTACTAACTTAGTGCGAATTTGAATTAAAACTAAACTATCTCTAGTTTTATCTAAAAAGGTATATTTTTCAAAAGCTAAAGTTTCTTCTTGGGTAATTTGTACTTCTATAGTACTATTAATTTCATCAAAAGTAACATCATCTAAAGTTTTTTCAAAAATAACTTTTCCTTTTTGAAAATAAGTTATATATAAAACTTCAACTTTATCTTCTGTAAACGGAAAAGAAAAAATATGTATTGGTGTTGTTCCTCTATAAATCATTTTATTCTCTCCCTTTTTGCTATAATACTCTATTATAAAAGTAGGAAATTTTTTCGTATGCTCTATTTTTTTACTGCAATATAAAAAATTTGAAAAGTTTCGGAAAATCTGCTATAATAAAAGAGTAAAGAAAAAAGTGTAATATAATAATATACATTAAAATTATAAATAAAGGAGTAATATAATGTATAATTTTCATGACTTAGAGGCTCAAAAATACTGGTCGTTTAGCGCGAACGCAAAAGTAGATCCAAAAGCAGAAATTAAAAATATGATTTTTAGCGGCGATTATATTGGATCACGAAAAATGGATGGCGCATTTTATAAATTTTGGAAAGATGAAAATGGGAATATGGAACTCCTTGGCCGTTCTAAGGGAGTTAATGGAGATTATCTTAATAAGATCGATTGGGTTCCACAACTTCAATCATTTTTCCAAGCAATTCCGAATGGTACTTGCTTAATTGGAGAAATTTATTTTCCTAAAAATGAAGGAAGTAATAAAGTGACCTCTATTATGGGATGTCTTAAAGATAAAGCAATTACTCGCCAAGAAGCTGGAGAAAAACTTCATTATTATGTATTTGACGTACTCGCATGGAGTGGAAAATCTACCTATCAATTAAATATTGAAGATAGACTAAATTATTTAGATGATGTTTCTTATGTTAAAAATGAATACGTTGAAATTGCTCAATATTACGAAGGCAAAGAACTTTGGGATGAGCTTCAAAAGATTCTCGCTTCTGGCGGAGAAGGAGTTGTAATTACAAAGAAAGGTACTTGTTACCAGCCTGGTAAACGCCCAGCGCGCCAAACGGTTAAAGTTAAACGAGAATTATCAGAAACTCTTGATTGCTTTTTTACTGGACATATCGCTTCGCCAACTCGTCTTTATAGTGGAATTACTCTTCCAAGTTGGCAATATTGGGAGAATGTAAAAACTGGAGAAAAATTACAAGGGCAACTATATACTCAATATATGGATGGAGAACCGATCGAACCAGTAACAAAACCTTATTATTTTGGTATGGCTGGTAGTTTAGAAATTGGAGTACTTCGTAATAATAAAGTTGTTTCGCTTGGATGGTTAAGTGGATTAAGTGATGAAATTAAAACGAACTATAAAGACTATGAAGGTAAGTGTCTTGAAGTTGGAGCCATGCAATTCACAGATGACGGCGCGCTTCGTCATGCAAAAATGATTCGCTTACGTCCGGATCTAAATATTAAAGATTGTACTTGGGAGAAAGTTTTTGGCGAATGAGTAGTTCATACGAAGAAAAAATTATCAAAATTCTTCAAAAAGCACATATAAATTTTCAAAGAGAAAAAATATATTCTGATTTACGAAATGGAAAATATAGATATGATTTTTATATTCCATCTTCGAATACTTTAATTGAAGTAGACGGCCAATATCATTTTTTTGAAATTAGAGGGCGCGCGGCGTTTAAAAAACAACAAGAGCATGATCGATAGAAAAATGCTTACGCACTCGCGCACAAAATTAAATTATATCGTATACCATATTGGGAAATAGATAATAATTTAATAAATACTACATATGATATTTTTACAAATAACCATCTTGTTAATTCAAAATGGCATAATGATAAATTGACTATTCCAAAAAAATAAAGTTGTAGTAAAATACTTCTACTTTTATTTGAGGTGATGGCCATATGTTTGAAAAAATAACTCCTTCATAGTGGGCCGAAATTATTGGAGGTCTTTTTATATTTATATATTTCCTTATTTAGGTAATTGAAAAAACTATTAATCATACTAAATGGGGTAAAGAGCGCAAACAGGAAAAAGATAAAGAGAAAGAAAAACAAGCTCATGAACAATATAAAAGATTTACAAATGATTTTGTAGAGTCATTTGTTCCACCATTAATTAAGTAGTTCACAGAACAAGATGAAAAGTTATTAGAAAAATTAGATAAATTAACTCAATCTTCTAATGATTTATTAAGAAAAGACATGACTGATATATATTATAAGTATTTGCCATATAGAAAAATTTTATAGTATGATAAAGAAAGTTTTCTTAAATTATATCATGACTACGCGGCGCAAGGTGGTAATACTTACATAACAGATGTGTATAACGAATTAAAAGATTGGGAAGTAGTTTTAAGAGAAGAAGATTTACATTGGTAAAGAAAAAAAGAAAGTCATAATTTGACTTTCTTTTTATTTTATGTTATAATAAATTTATAAAGAAAAAGGAGAATAGTATGGAGTCATTATAGTATATTATAATTGGACTTATTATACTACTTCTTATATTTATCACTTTATTTATAATATAGAATAAAAAGAATAGAAGAATAAAACAATTAAAATACGAAGAAATAGATAAAAATTTTAAAGAAAGAAAGGATAATTTAGAAGAATAGTATAATAAGACAGAAGAAAAATTAAAACAAAAATATCAAAAATTAAACAAAGAATTAGAAGAAGAACTTTCAAATAATATTGAAAAAATAAATTTTGAAATTTCTCAATATCATGAGCAATCTGAATCTAATAAAGAAATTATATCTAATCAAATAAAATAGAATTTAGAAATAACTAAAAAATTAGAAGAAGAAAAAATTAGAACTCAATTAAATGAATTTAAGAAAACTGAAGAGAAAAAAATAAATGATGAATTAAAAACGGCGCAGGAATGGACACAAAAACAAATAGAAGATTTGTAGAAGTCGAAAGAAGAATATGAAAAAGAAACTAATGAAGCTGCTTTTGAATATGTAGATATATTAGAATTGCTTGAAGACTTTCGTGCTCGCCGTGAGGTAGTTAATTCATAGATTTTACGAGAAAAAGCTTTATAGGAAGAAACAGATTTTTATAGAATTTGTTTAACAGATAATGAAATTGAAGATTTATAGATTATTAAAGATATAGAACATAAATTTAATAATAAAGAAGTCTTACATCGCGCGGCCTATGATTGTTATATAAAGCGGCCATTATAGGAAATGGAAAAAAGAGTTCTTAATGGTAAAAAGCCAAGTGGAATTTATTGTATTACTTATATTCCAACTGGAGAAATTTATATAGGCCGCTCAACCGATATAAGTAATAGATGGCAAGAGCATTGTAAATCCGCTTACGGAGTTGGCACAATAGCTCATAGCTCTTTACATACTAAAATGGCGCGTGATGGTATTTGGAATTTCACGTTTTAGGTATTAGAAGAAGTACCAAAAGATAAATTAAATGAAAGAGAAAAATATTGGATTGATGTATATGGCGCGCAGACGCTTCTTAATCAAAAAGCTGGTGGCTAATGAAAGAAAAGAGAAGAAAACAACGTCCTGAACCACCTAAAATATTTTGGCTTGATACAGATTGTTGTTGGTTTTGTACTGGTGCAAAAAGAAATGGCTGCGGTGGTTGTAAAGTTTTAAAAAAATATAATAAAGAATATGGAAATAAAAAATATGAATTTAAGTAAAAAGCAAAAAGAAATTGTTAATTCCGAATATTCAAAAATAGTAGTTTGCGCGGCGGCGGCTTCAGGAAAAACTGCCTGTATAACTGAAAGAACAAAAACGATGCTCGCGCGCGGTGTGCGTCCGGAACGAATGGTTGTTATTACTTTTACAAACGCAGCCGCAGACGAAATGAGCCAACGTATAGGAAAAGTAGAAGGTCTTTTTATTGGTACAATTCATTCTTATGCCTATCATTTACTTTGTGCTGGTGGATATTTTGATTTAGCAAAAAAATACGCTGACGAAGAAAAATTTGATAATCTTTTTCAATTAGTATTGTTACATCCACAATGTTTAAAGCAAATTGATTATCTTATTGTGGACGAAGCGCAAGATTGTTCAGAAAATCAATGGAGATTTTTTGAATTGTTAAAACCAACTGGATTTTTTTATTGCGGCGATCCTCGTCAATCAATTTACACATGGCGTGATGCTAAACCAGAAATGTTCCAGTACATAATGTATCAAAAGGACGTAATGGTGTATTCTTTAAATGAAAACTATCGTAATGGACGAAATATTCTTAACTTTGCCAAATCTATTATTTTAAGACAAAAAAAGGGTATAGAAGATGATTCTATACCGATGAGATCTCGTAGTGGTTCTGTAGAATGGATTGAATTTAATATAAATCTAATTCCTTCTATTATTGAAAATGAAAAAGTGCCATATGGTGATTGGTTTGTTCTAACAAGAACTAATGACCAAATAGAACAAGTGCAATACGTTTTAGATAAATTTAATATACCAAATATTACCTTTAAACGTGGTGGAAAAAGCTTCGATGAAATGAATGAGTTAATCCATACTGATAAAGTAAAAATTCTTACGGTTCATACAGCAAAAGGTCTTGAAGCAGATAATGTTATTGTTATTGGTACTAATATGTGGCGTGACGAAGAAATTAGATTATCATATGTCGCCGCTACTCGTGCGCGCAATAAACTTTTTTGGATGAAAAATAAAAAAGTAAATAAGAAAGTGAATAATTGGGAATAATGTTTAATGCAAGATATATACCTACTGGAGAAATTTTTCAAGTTTTAGATACTACTGTAGACCCAAAATTTGGTATAACTCATTTTTTAATTTGGAATAATGGTGGCTGGCGATGGTATAACGCAAAAAACTTTGTTCCACCAAATTGGAATTATGAAGAGAAGTCAAAGATTTGACTTCTTTTTTAATTTATGATATAATATATATAGAAAATAAAAATGGAGTATATCGCATGAGTGAGAATTATGGAATCGACGAAATTAAATCTTTAAGTTTTAAGGAAGCAGTTCGCGCGAGAATCCAAATGTATCTTGGTACTGCCGATAATGAAGGCACTTACCAAGCACTTAAAGAAATAATTAATAATAGTACAGACGAGGCACTTTGCGGCTTTGGTAATCAGATTGATATTTCAGTAGATGAAGAGAATAATACTATTGAAGTTCAAGATTATGGTCGCGGTGTTCCTTTTGGTGTACGCGATGATGGAGAAAATGTACTTGTTTCCATCTATTCTAAATCACATACTGGTGGTAAATTTGAAGATGGCGCGTATAAAAACGTGTCGGGCCTCAACGGTATTGGCGCTAAATGTGTATGTCTAAGTTCTCTTGACTTTATGGTAGAAAGCTGCCGCGATGGTAAGATGGCGCGCGCCATGTTCTTTAAGGGTGAACTTGTTAGTTATAATGAATTTGATACTAAACACGCTAATGGCACTCTTGTTAAATTTACACCAGATCCCGAAGTTTTTAAAGATGAAAAAATTCAATATGATTACGAAAGAATTTGTAATGATATAAAGAATATTTGCTATCTTTATAGCGGGATTACATTTAATGTTTATAATCTTAAAACCGGCGTAAAGAAAACATATTCCGCGCGCAATGGTATTAAAGACTTTATCAAAGATAATTTAAGCGCGCCGCTTCATAAAACAATTCAATATGCTACTGCTACTGATGGTGAAGATAAAATTGAAATTGCTTTTCAATGGGGTGCGAAGCGCGAAACTTCTTACGTATTTGTAAATGGTCTGCTTTGTCCAGAGGGTGGTTCACCTATTACTGGCGCGAAAACAGCTATTACGCGCACGTTCAATTCACTTTCAAAGCAAGATTTTGATGGTGATGCAATTCGTGGAAATTTATTCTATGTAATTAATTGCTCTGTTGCGCATCCATCATTTGCAAATCAGACAAAATCAAAAATCAATAATGCTAATTTGCGTACACTTGCTTCTAATGCTTTTAGTGATGCGTTGAAGTCAATGAAAATTAAACTTCCACAAGAGTTTGATACAATCGTAGAATTATTGAAAAAAATCGCAAAGGCAGAAGCTGCGGCAGAAAAAGCACGTCAGCAAGTTCTCAATGCTTCAAAAGAAATTGAAAAGAACCAAAAGAAAAAGGTTTTTGCTTCTGATAAATTGAAAGATGCAGAATTTCTTGGACAAAATTCAACTCTTCTGATTGTTGAAGGTAATAGTGCTATGGGTGGTATGGCACAGGCACGCGATTATAAGAAGTATGGTATTCTTGCTATTCGTGGTAAAATAATTAATTGTTTATCTAACCCAGAAGAAAAGATTTTTGAAAATGAAGAAATTAAACTTCTTTTGAGTGCGATGAATATTGTGCCGGGAAAATATAATAGTTCAAAACTTCGTTACGGCCGCCTTGCAATCTGTACCGATGCTGATAGCGATGGATACCATATTGGTTTGCTTATTATGGCAGCGCTTACTTATCTTGCACCGCAGTTTATTAAAGAAGGTCGTTTGTGCTGGTTGCGCTCGCCACTTTATATTGTTAATAATGGCAAGCAGGAAAGCTATTATTTTGATGACGCAGAGTTTAACGCTGTACGCGGTAAGATTAAGGGTGAAGTAACGCGCGCAAAAGGTCTTGGTGAATTACCAGCTGAAACTGCGCGAGCATCTATGTTTACTGAACAGTACCAACGCATGGAAGCTATGGAATATAGTGACGATGCACTTGGTATTTTATACGATTTGATGGGCGAAGACGTAAAACCAAGAAAAGAATTTATTTTTAATAATATTGATTTTTCGGAGATAACAGAATAAAATGTTAGATAGAGATTATTATAAAATAGCAAAAACCGCTTATTGTACTGAAGGAGACCAATGGGATTGCAGAGATTGCGAATTAATTGACGTTTTCACTAAAAAGAAATGTAATGCAGCTGAATGTAGAACTTTTTTAATAAGAAAATTGGTAGAAACAATAGAGGAATTAAAAAATGAGTGAATTAAAACCAATAATCGAACAATCTTTCGCGCAGTACGCGGGCATGGTAATTCAATCCCGCGCGCTTGTTGACGCGCGCGATGGACTTAAGCCTTCAGCGCGCCAAATCTTCTATTCAATGCTTCTTCATAAACTCACCCATAATAATCCTTATAAGAAAACCGCTAATGCTGTTGGCATGGCTATGGCAGACTTCTATATTCATGGTGATTCAAGCTGTGAAGGAATTATTATGCGCGCCGGTCAGAATTTTGCTATGCGCTATCCACTTGTGGACGTAAAAGGTAACTCTGGTTCTCTTATTGAAAGCGGTAACTGGGCTGCTATGCGTTATACAGAAAGTCGTTTATCTGCGCTTTCTAATGTTCTTTTTACAGATATTGATAAAGATACTGTAACAGAATGGCGTGATAGTTATGATAATACTAAACAATATCCTGCGGTTCTTCCATCGAAAGGTTTCTATAATCTTTGTAATGGTTCGCAAGGAATTGCAGTAGGTCTTGCAAGCTCTATTCCACAGTTTAATTTAAATGAACTCAATAATGCGCTCATTAATCTTATTCAAAATCCGGATTGTGATTTTGATGATATTTACTGCGCGCCCGACTTTGCAACTGGCGCGATTCTACTTAATGCAGATGAAGTAAAAGAAAGCCTGCGTACAGGTAATGGGCCGGCATGCAAATTGAGGAGTGTTGTCGAATTTGATAGTGGCGAGCGTTGCTTTGTAGTAAAAGAAATTCCTTATTCTGTTTATACGAATACTATTTGTAAGCAGCTCGAAGAACTTGTAGAATCAGAAGAGAATCCTGGAATTGAACGCTTTAATGACTTAACTGGCGCAACTCCTTTAATTAAGATTTATCTTACAAAGAAAGCAAATCCAGATAAGGTATTGAAATATTTGTACAAAAATACATCACTTCAGTACTACTATGGTATTAATCTTACTATGCTTGATGGCGGTAAATATCCTAAAGTATTTACATGGCGCGAAGCTCTTCAGGCGCATATTGACCATGAAAAAATTATATATCGTCGTGGCTTTGAACACGATCTAAATAAGATGAAATTCCGTGTTCATATCATCGATGGTTTGCTTATTTGTATCGCGCGCATTGAAGAAGTTATCCAGACAATTAAAACTTCTTCTTCTACTTCTGAAGCAAGTATCAAACTGCAAAAAGAATATCTTCTTGATGCTGACCAAGCAAAGGCTGTACTTGACCTTAAATTAAGCAGGTTGGCGCATCTTGAAGTAACTAAGCTGAACGGCGAAAAAAATGACTTGCTTACGAAAATTGGTGCGATCGAACAAATTTTAAATAATGAAGAATTGTTCAACAACGAGCTTATTAAAGGTTGGCGCGAAGTAGCAAAGAAATTTGGCGACGCGCGCAGAACAAAAATCTTAAATATTAGTGTTAATGATGAAGATGAACCAACGGAAGTAAAGAATCTTATTATTAACTTTACTAACAAAGGTGGCTTGTTCGTATCAGAAAGCTCAAGTCTTTATACTTCAAGACGTGGTGCAGTCGGCACTAAACTTAAACTTGAAAAGGGTGAGTATATTGTTGGTACAGAAACTGGTGATAATACCGATGTGATGTTGTTCTTCTCTGATAAGGGCAACTTCTTCCAAGTTAAAATGAGCGACTTACCGATTGGAGAGAAAACTTATATCACACAATTCGTCACAACAACTGCAACCGAAAATATTTGTAATGCGGCTATTTATTCAAAAAACGAAAAGAAGAATATATACTTTATTACAAAGAATGGTTTAATGAAGAAAACTCTTCTTTCTGAATATTATCTCAAACGTGGTAATAGCGCGAGAGCTATTGCACTTGATGATAATGATACTATCGTATCTATCTTCTTTGGTGATGATGATACTGATTGTGGTATTCTTACTTCCGATGGAAATTATGTTATGTTTAAGACAGATGATATTCGTGCGATAGGACGCATCGCGCGCGGTATTAAATGCGTAAAACTTAATGATTCTGCTTACGTACAGTGCGCGCGAGCGATTCCGAAAAATACTCAATCAATCATTTCAGTAACCAAAAAAGGTTTAGCAAAGCGCACGAAGTTTAGTGAATTTAGTTTTACTAATAAAGGAACTAAAGGTAATAAAATTCAAAGTCTTACAGAGGATGACCAAGTGATTTCATTCCAACCGCTGTGTGATGGTGATGAAATTATAGTTACATCAAATGTTTCTCAAATTAAATTGTCTATCAATGACATACCATTGTTATCACGCGTGACTCAAGGCGTAAAAACAATTAAATTAAAACCTCTGGAACAAGTGGTAACGATCGAAAAAATTTGAAAAGTATAAACGAAAATTTGAAAATATTTAAAAATTTTGCTATAATATATATAGAAAGTGAAAGAAAGATCACTTAAATGGTCGCCATTCCAAAAATAAATGGCAAATATAATAAAAAAATATTTAGGAGAAAAAAATTATGAAGTTGACAGAAAGACAGAACGAAGTTTACAATTACATTAAGGCGAATGGTGGTCGCGTTTCTATGGACGAGCTTTGCGCAGCTCTCGGTTCTGATGCGAAGCATCTAAATCCGGTTGTTACTACTCTTGGTGTTAAGGGTGAGCGTGCAAAGGGTCTTGTGGATTACGAGAAGGTTGATGTTGAAGGCGCAGATAAGCCTGTTAAGTATGTTTTCCTTACTGAAGCTGGCAAGACATTTGTTCCTTCTGAGGACTAATTACTAATATAAAGAAATCTTGGAATGGGAGATTTCTCCCATTCCTTTTTTAAAGAACCAAATAAAAAGGAGAAAATAAAATGTTGAGACAAGCAGAAAATAAAGTAAAAATTGAAGGTATTTTATCAGAAATTAATCTAGAAAATGGTTCTTATGAGAAGAACGGTAAGCAAATGGAAACCGTTCGTGGTTCTATTAAAGTATTGGTTCAGCAAAATATTAATGGTAGACCTGTGGACAATGAGATCCCAGTTTAGATGTTCGCTAATAAATATACAAATGCCGGTAAGCCGAATCCTGCGTTTGAATCTATTATGAGAATTAAGAATGAATTTGTTTCTATCGCGGCAGCTGGCGGCGAAGAAAATGCTGATCGTATTAGAATTACTAATGCAGATATTCGCATGAATGAGTTTTATGATACTAATGGCAATCTTGTATCTTATCCGCGCGTAAACGCATCTTTTGCTTCTAAGATTAGAAAAGAAGAGTGCAGACCAGAAGCAACTTTCGTGATTACTATGGTAGTTGGTCAGCAGGATTATCAGTATAATGCTGAGGGAGAAATTGTAAAAGATTTCTTTGGTAATGATAAGTATGTTATTACTGGTCTTGTTCCTCAGTATGGTGGTCGCCTTGATAAGATGACTTTTGTATGTTCCAATGAAAATGTTGTTAATGCAGTTCGTAATTATTGGGAAGTTGGTTCAACTGTTAAGGCAAGTGGTCGTTTGAATTTTAGTTCAACAACTGAAACAACTAAGGTTGAACAGGGCTTTGGTGAACCGATTTATCATAATCGTACTATTATTGTTAATGATCTTGTAATTACTGGTGGTTCAGAGGCTCCTCTTGAGGGTGAAATGGCTTATGAACACTCTGAAATTCAGGAAGCTCTCGCAGAACGTCAGGCTAGACTCGAAGCAGAAAAGAATAAGCCAAAGACTCGTACCGCGCCCGCTCCTATAACTGATACAAGAAAGGCAACCTTTGATGGTCTTGGCTTCTAAGGAGGCCTCCTATGGCTATTGATATTTTAAATTTAAAACCAACAGTCATTAGTCGTGATTTAAAAGGTAAATTTGTTTGTATTTATTCATTACCTAAGGTTGGAAAAACCAGTTTGGCTTGTCAATTTCCTAAGAATTTACTTCTTGGATTTGAACATGGCTGGAATGCGATCGCAGGAGCTATGGCAATTGATATAACGAAATGGGCGGAGTTTAAAACCGTTTTACGTTAGCTTGAAAAGCCAGAAGCTAGAGAACTATATGATACTATTACAATTGATACCGTTGGTATTGCTTGGGAAATGTGTGAGTAGTTTACCTGCGCGCAGAATGGTGTTCAGAAACTTGGTGATATTCCTTGGGGCGGCGGATATAGCGCCTGTAAAAAGGAATTTGAGAATTGTCTGAGACGTATTACTCAACTTGGTTACGGTCTTGTAATTATCGCTCATGTAGAGCGCAGAATTGAAAAAAGAGCTGATGATTCTGAAGTTGAAATTCTTGGCCCAGCAATTCCAAAAAGAGCTTATGAAATTGTAAATCAATTGGTTGACATTATTGGTTATATTGATGTTACATGGAACGAAGATGGAACGACTGAACGTTGGTTATACACAAGAAAGACTCCTACTGTAATGGCAGGAAGTAGATTTAAATATCTTGCACCAAAAATTAAGTTTGGATATAATGAATTAGTAAATGCAATTGCCGATGCTATAGAGAAGTCAGAAAAACTTGATGGAGCAACAGTTGTTGATAAAATTGAAAACACTGTTGAAGAAAAGAAAGACTTTTCTAAAGTACGCGCAGAAGCTAGTGACTTATGGGCAAAACTCGTAGGGAACAATCCAGAAAATGCCGACATAATTTTGAAAAAAGTCGAAATTATTATGGGACATAAAATGAGACTTTCTGAATTTACAGAAGATCAAGTTGATTTACTTGCACTAGTTGTTGATGAAATGCGAGAAATGTAAATAGTCTTAAAGAAGAAGAGCAGATCAGTCGGTCTGCTCTTTTAAATTTGACAAAAATTCTATTTTATGGTATAATATAATTAGAGAAAAATAGGAGTAAAAATATGCCGATTTGTAGAGTTTGTAAGCAAGAAATAGATAAGTCTTTAGATAATTGGATAATGCCGTCACGCAATCATTATTTCCATAAAACATGTTATGGTCGTTTTAAAGAAGAAAAAGAAATAAAAACAGATAAAGATTATATTCCATTGATTTTTGATTATATTGCGCGCGACTTAAAAGTTTCTTATGATTATTATAAAGTTAAGGCACAAATTAATCAATTTGTAAAAGACGGAATGACTTGTAAAGGGATATTATTTACTTTAAAATATTATTATGATAAATATGGTAAAGAAAATTGGGAACGTGGTTACGGCGGAATTGGTATAGTTCCTTATTGTTATAAGGAGGCTACAGATTATTGGGTAAATATTGAAATTAAACGTAAAGGTAGTTGTGAGAAAATAATAGAATCAATTCAGCAATTACAGGTAAAACCAGTTAATGAAATAAAATTAAATGTAGCTCCAAAAAAGAAAAAAGTAGAAATAAGTTTTGATGATATATTAGGAGAAAGCGAAAATGATAATTGATAAAGGCTGTATCCAACAAGTTTTGGGTGGTATAATTAAAAATCCAAATATATTAACTGAAACTGAAAAGTATAATTTGAATATTTCAGATTTTAATTCTACCTTTGAAAAGTTATTATTTAGAGCAATTAGTGGTTTATATGAGCAAGGCGCGCGCAGTATAAATATTATTGATATAGAAAATTCTTTAAATGCGGACGCTGTTGCAAAGAAAATTTTTGAATCTAATAATGGAATAGAATATTTACAAGATATTGAAGATTTTGTAGATAAAGATAATTTTGATTATTATTATAATAAATTAAAAAAAATAAATTTATTAAGAGATCTACAACATCAAGGAATTAATATTTCTCAATTTTATTGTGAAGATTTAACAAACGAGAAAGCTTTTGAAATTAATAGTAAATTTGAAACATTAACTATCCAAGATATTGTTGACGAGATAAAAAGAAAAGTATTAAATCTTGAAACTTCATACATAAAAAATGATGTAACTGAAACTCGTAGTGCATATGATGGAATAGATGAGTTAGTAGCACATATTTCAGATGGATATTCTGGTATTGGTATGCCGATTCAAGGAATCATTTATAATGAAATTATAAGCGGCGCGCGCAAAGGTGCGTTTTATATTCGTAGTGGTGGTAGTGGCGTATCAAAAACTCGTCAAGCAGTTGGTGATGCATGTTATTTAGCATACCCAATAAGATATAATCAAGAAACTTGTAAATGGGAACAAGTCGGCAATAATGAAAAAGTATTGTTTATTGCAACAGAGCAAGATTTTTCAGAAATACAGAAAATGATCTTGGCTTATCTTACTGGTATTAATGAAGATAGATTTAAGTATGGACACTTTAATGAAAGAGAAACTGAAATAATTAAAAATGCCTTATGGATTATGGCAGAATATAAAGATTATTTTCAGATCGTTCGTATGCCAAATCCAACTATTGCTCTTGTAAAGAATATTATAAGAGAAAATTGTTTAATTAATAAAGTAGAATATGTATTTTATGATTATATTTTTATTGGGCCTTCATTATTAAGTGAATTTAAGGGATTTAATTTAAGAAATGATGAAGTATTGCTTATGTTTGCTACTGCATTAAAAGATTTAGCAGTTGAACAAAATATATGCGTTATGACTTCTACACAGTTAAACGCGCGCGGAGATGATAATCAAAACATAAAAAATGAAGGTGCGCTAGCTGGTGGTAGAGCGACAATTAATAAAGCTGATGTTGGTGCAATAATGTCAAGACCAACTAAAGAAGAAAAAGAAGTACTTAAACCAATTTTTGCTAATTTTCAAAATGAACCAAATATTGTAACAGATATATATAAAATTAGAAGTGGCGCTTACAATCAAGTAAGGATATGGTCTTATGTCGATTTAGGTACATTAAGAAAAGAAGATATGTTTTTAACAAATAGTCAATTAGAAATAGTTGATTTTAATAACCACGGAATTAATTATATAACTAATTGGGAAGATGATAATTATAAAAAAATAAATGAATTAGTAAAGAAGCTGAATAATAATGGATTATAAACAAATTATTGAAAATTTAAGCTTTGATTCAGTCATAAAATTAATGCAAAAACTTGGAGCAGATAGATATATAGAACGAGATAACTTTATAATTTTTCCAACTATCTGTCATAATGAAGATGCAGCTACTGCCTCAATGAAATTATATTTTTATAAAGATACTAAACTTTTTATATGTTATACAGAGTGCGGTTCTATGTCAATATTTAAGTTTCTTAAACAATATTATGAAACAAGAAACATTGAATATGATTGGTATAATGACATTTATCAAGTTGTAATAGATTGCGCGAATATAAGATTTATAGATGGATTTGAAAAGCCTAAATATGAAAAATTAAAAGATAGATACCGCCCGCAAAAACAAGATGTTATATTACCAAAATATCCCAATGGTATTCTAGATACTTTTACTAAGAAATATCCAGTAGAATGGCTTATGGATGGAATTACAAAAGAAACTATGGATAAATATAATATCTGTTTTTCAATTAGTCAAAATAAGATAATTATTCCACATTATGATATTAATAATAATTTAGTTGGAATCAGAGGGCGCGCGCTGAATGAGTGGGAAGTAGAAAATATAGGTAAATATATGCCAGTACAAATTGAAAAGAAATGGTATACTCATCCACTTGGATTAAATCTATATGGATTGAATCAAAATAAAAATAATATTAAAAAATATGGCATTTGCTATGTTGGAGAAGCAGAAAAATTTGTTTTACAAATGGAAAGCTTTAGTTTTCCGAATTGCGGTGTAGCAGTTTGTGGTAGTCAATTTAATAAATATCAATTAGCTTTACTTATGAAAAATTGCCACCCAAGAGAAATAGTTATTTGCTTTGACCAAGAAGAAAAAAAGAATGAAACTAGCTATTTTGATAAATTATATAAGCTATGTAGTAAATATAAGAATTATTGTAATTTTTCTTTTATTTATGATACTCAAAATTTATTAAAATTAAAGGAAAGCCCAACAGATAATGGCGAAATAATCTTTAAAAAATTATTAGAACGGAGAGTTTTTGTAAGGTGAGATATGAAGTAAGAGATACAACAAAAATAGATAAGAATTTTGGATATAACTTATTGCGCGCGCGAGGCATTGAAGATGTAGAACATTTTTTACATCCTACAAAAGAACATTCACTATAGGATTGGAGAGATTTAGATGGTATATTAGATGCAGTAGAAATATTAGTAACTGCGTTAGATTGTGATACTCCTAAATTTGCATTAATAGTAGACTGTGATGTTGATGGATTCACGTCTGCCGCGATTCTATATTAGTATATAAAAGATATAAAGCCAGAAGCTGAAATAGACTACTATCTACATAGCGGCAAACAGCATGGATTATCAGATTTATGCGATACTATTATCGATAAAGACGTTCATTATACGCTTTGCCTTGTGCCCGATGCTGGTAGTAATGATTGTGAATTTATTGAAAGATTAGGAGAGCTATCCACTCCTACGCTGGTTCTCGATCATCATATTATAGAAGATACAACAAAAATTAGTGATTGGTGTGTAATTGTAAATAATCAAAATTCTCCGAAATATAAAAACAAAGATCTTTCCGGCGCGGGCGTTACTTATCAATTTTGTCGTGCGCTTGACTGGAAGCTTGGGAAAAATTTTGTAAGTAAATATATTGATCTTGCCGCGCTTGGTATTTGTGCTGATATGATGAGCGCGCTGTCCGAAGAAAATCAATATTTTTGGCATGAAGGTTTCACCCATATAAATAATTATTTCTTTAAAGTTTTATGTGAAAAACAAGACTATTCAATGGGTAGCAAAATAAACCCAACTACAGTTGCTTTCTATATTGTTCCACTTATTAATGCTATGGTAAGAGTTGGTTCAATGAGTGAAAAAGATCGTATGTTTCGTGCCTTTATTAATGGAGAAGAATTAGTACCGAGTAATAAACGCGGTGCAAAAGGGACAATGGAGAAAGTAGCTATTGAAAGTGCGCGCGAATGTACAAATGCAAAAGTACATCAAGATAAAGAAAAGCAAGCTATTGTAGATCGTCTTGAAATTAAGATCCATAATAATAATCTTTTAGATAATAAAGTATTATTTATTCGTTTAGATGATGATGATGATTTTCCCGCCGAATTAAATGGCCTTGTGGCTATGTAGTTAGCTTCTAAATATAATCGTCCAACTATTGTCGCGCGGCTCAATGATGAAGGATATATTCGTGGTAGCGCGCGAGGACTTAATCAAAGTGAATTAGCCTCTTTTAAAACTTTCTTAAATGATACTAATTTATTTGAATATACAATGGGGCATGATAATGCTTTTGGTATTTCAATTAAAAATTCTTATTTGGCTGAATTTCATAAAATCGCAAATCAAGAGTTGAATAATATTGATTTTGGTGAAAATGTATATGTTGTTGATTTTGAAAGATATATTACAGATAATTTATATGATTTAATTTGTGATTTAACTAATTATGAGAATGTCTGGGGTCAACAAAATCCCGAAAGTACAATAGCTGTAAAAAATATTATAATTCGTTCTAATGATATTCAAATAATTGGAAGAAATTCAGATACTTTAAAAATAGAAAAAAATGGAATTGTCTTTATAAAATTTTTTGCAAAAGACCTTATAAAAGAATTAAAACAATTTGAAGAAATGGAATTAACTATTATCGGAACACCAAATTTAAATGAATGGATGGGTAAAGTTACTCCACAATTATTTATTAAAGATATGGAGGTCAAATAGGTTAGTAATTTAACCTTCTAAAATAAATAATTTGAAAAAATTTTAAATTTATGATATAATAAATATATAAGAATAGTAAAGGAAGGTAGATATGGAATATACAGGAAGCTTACATACGCATACTGATTATAGTAATATTCGCCTCCGCGATTGTATTATAAAATTAGAAGATGGAATTTCATATGCAGAACAACTTGGACATAAAGTAATTGCAATAACAGATCATGAATTTACTGGTTCGTGGATAAAAGCCAAAAGAATTGCTAAAAAGCATCCTAATATAAAAGTAATTCTTGGTAATGAAATTTATCTTTGTCGTAACGGTTTAAATGCGCAGAACTATAATAGAGAATATGATAGATATTATCATTTTATTCTTTTGGCTAAAGATCGTGAGGGCGCGCGTCAAATAATGGAAATTTCAACTCGTGCGTGGAAGCGGTCTTATATGGCGCGCGGCATGCGCAGAGTACCAACATATTATCAAGATTTAATTGATATAATTGGTAAAAATCCAGGGCACGTAATAGGAAGTACAGCTTGTTTAGGCGGCGCGCTGCCGACTCAATTACTTAGGTATAGAGATTCAGAAGATGAAAGATTAAAAGAAAAGATCGCTATTTGGCTTGGTCAAATGAACGATCTTTTTGGTGTTGGCAATTTCTTTTTAGAAATGCAGCCAAGTAAAAATAAAGATCAAATATATGTAAATAAAAGAATTTTAAATATTTCAGAAAATACAAAAATTCCTTATATTATTACAACCGACTCTCATTATCTTAAAAAAGAAGATAGAACTATTCATAAGGCTTATCTTAATGCTCAAAATGGTGATAGAGAAGTAGATGAGTTTTATGCTACTACTTATATGATGGGAACCGAAGAACTCGAAAGTTATTTTAAATATTTAACGCGTGAACAACTTGATACAGCATATAGTAATATTGAAAATATTATGAATATGTGTCAAGAGTATTCACTTGAAAAACCGTTGCGTATTCCTAATTTAAAATGGCATGGTTTTCTTTCGTATAAAGATGAATATCCAAAATGGTTTGAACTCATTCCAGCTTTGGAAAAGTTTAATAAATCACAATACCCAGCAGATAGACAATTAGTCGCAGCAATTATTAGCGGTATTAAATCACATCCAGATGTACAAAATGAAGAGGCATATAAAGAAATAAATCTTTGTCTTGAAGATACATGGGTTTCATCTGAGGTTAACAAAGCACAATGGAGCGCATATTATCTTAATCTTCAAAATATTATTGATGTATGTTGGGAAGCAGATAGTATTGTAGGTCCAGGTCGTGGTTCGGGTGTAGGTTTTATCTTATTGTATGTATTGGGTATAACTCAAATTAATCCGTTGCGTGAAACAACTAAATGTTTCCGATGGAGGTTTTTGAATCCTGCGCGTGTATCTGTTCTTGATGTTGACTTTGATATTGAGGGTTCAAAGCGCGCGCAAGTATTGTCAAAGTTTAGAGAAGTATATGGAGAAGATAGAGTTGCAAACGTTGCAACTTTTAGAACTGAAAAATCTAAATCTGCGATTCTTACTGCCGCCCGCGGCCTTGGTATTGACGTAGATATAGCTCAATATATAGCTTCATTAATTCCCGCAGATCGTGGATTATTGCGTTCACTTGACCAATGTATGTATGGTGACGCAGAAAATGACTGGAATCCAATAAAGCAATTTGTACATGAAATGACTGAAAATTATCCAGAACTTTGGAATGTTGCTCATGGTATTGAAGGATTAATTTGTGGTAGTGGTATTCATGCTGGCGGTGTTATTTTTGTAGATGAACCTTTTACGGAATCTACCGCATTAATGCGCGCGCCGGATGGTACGATTTGTACACAGTTTGAATTACACGATGCAGAAGCAGTTAGTCTTATTAAATATGATGCATTATCAGTTGAAGCGATGGATAAAATTCATAACTGTATTAATCTTTTATGTGATTACGGTTATGCAGAAAGAAAGAATACATTAAAAGAAACGTATGAAGATATAATTGGCATTTATAAAATTGAACGAAATGATCCTAAAATGTGGAAAATGGTTTGGAATCATGAAATTCAATCGTTATTTCAAATGGAAAAACAATCGGGTATTCAAGGAATCGCTCTTCTTAAGCCGACTTCTGTAGACGACTTAGCTACATTGAATTCTGTTATTCGTCTAATGGCGCAAGAGCGTGGCGGTGAAATGCCAACTAATAAATTAGCGCGTTTTAAGCAAAATCCAAAACTTTGGGATGCGGAAATGGAAAAATGGGGTTTATCAGAAGAAGAACGCAATATTCTTCATAAAGAACTTGATACTTCTTATGGTATTTGCGAATCTCAAGAAGGTTTTATGCAATTAGTACAATTATCACAATGTGGTGGTTTTAATCTAACTTGGGCAGATCGTTTAAGAAAAAGTATTGCTAAAAAGAATCCTAAAGAATTTGACCAGCTTACTGAAGAATATTATAAAAATATTGAAGACAAAAAACTTAGTTATAATCTTTGTAACTATGTTTGGAAAGTATTGGTTGCATATAGTCGTGGATATGGTTTTAATAAATCTCATACTCTTGCTTATAGTCTTATTGCTCTTCAAGAAATGAATCTTGCATTTAAATATCCGATTATTTTTTGGAATTGTGCTTGTCTTATTAATGATGCAGGTGGAGAAGAATTAGAGGAAAATGAAGAAAATGAAGACATTTTAAATGAGACAACTTGGGAAAATAATATTGAAATTTTTTCTTTAGAAGAAGATGACGAAGAAGACGAGGATGAAGATGAAGAAGAAACTGTAAAAGAAACAAAAAAGAAAAAACAAAAAAAAGTTAATTATGGTAAAATAGCTTCAGCTATTGGAAAAATGAAAATGGCAGGAATAGAAATTGCACCGCCAAACATCAATAGCTCAACTTATACCTTTTCTCCAAATATTGAACATAATACAATTTTGTATGGTTTAAGTGGCATAACTGGATTAGGAGATGATAAGATTAAAGAGATTATAGCTTCTCGTCCTTATATGTCGTTAAATGATTGTATCAATAAAGTTAAATTAAAAAAACCACAAGTTATTAATTTAATTAAATCTGGTGCTTTTGATCAATTTGGAGACAGAGAAAGAATTTTAAAAGAATACGTTGCAGAAATTTGTGGCGCGAAACAGCGAATTACAATGCAAAATATGCAAATGATGATAAACTACAATATGATTCCAAATAAGTATATTTTGCAACAAAAAGTATTTAATTTTAATAAATATTTAAAGAAATTTAAAAGTACAGATGGAAAATATTATAACTTAGATGAAAATGCTTTTAGATTTTATTCTGAACAGTTTGATATGGATAACCTGTTACCTTCAGAAGATGGATATTTATTTTCAATTAAGCAAATGACATGGGATAAAATTTATAAAGATCAAATGAATATTATTCGTCCATGGGTAAAAGAAAACGCAGACAAACTATTAAAAGAACTTAATGGATATTTAATGGACGAAACTTGGAATAAATATTGTAGTGGTAATATCTCTAAATGGGAAATGGATAGTGTTTCTTGCTACTTTCATGAACATGAACTCGCGCGAGTATATGATTTTGAAGATTTCTTTGAGCTGCCTTCTTCACCAGATATTGAAAGAATTATTCCTATAAAAGGAAAAGAAATTCCAATTTTTAGGTTAAGTAGAATAGCTGGGACTGTTTTAGATAGGGATAAGAATAAAAAAATGGTTACTCTCTTAACCACAACTGGTGTAGTAACCGTTAAAATATATGGAGATGCTTTTACTTATTACGATAAGCAAATTTCAGAGCGCGGGCTTGATGGAAAAAAGCATGTTATTGAAAAATCAGTATTTAGTCGTGGTAATAAAATAATTGTAACTGGGATTAAACAAGAAGATAGTTTTCTTGCTAAAAAATATAAATCAACTCCTTATCATTTAGTAGAAGTAATTACCAATGTTGCAGAAAATGGTGAAATTACTACGAAAGGTGAAAGAGCGGAGGCGACGGAGCATTGAGCATAGGCTTATGGGATGCTGACTTTATGACATATAAGCAGCCATTTTTCAATTTAGAAATAATGAAAATGGCTGCTTATTATAAGCAGCAAAACGAATTAGTTAAATTAACAACAGTTTTAGAACCAGAAAGATACACTAAATTTTTTGTTAGAAAAGATTACGATGATGGTATTTATCCAAAAGAATTTTTTTTACCAAATGTAGTTTATGGTGGAAAAGCATTTAATTATTTATATTAGCCAATGGATTTAAAAATAGAAAAAACTAAACCAGACAGCTATATATATGAAAGATTTAAAAGAAAAAATTTTAAAGACGAAAGTGCCTATATTACTATGTTATCATGTGCACATGCAAGACTTACTCTAGATGGAAAAACTGTTTGGGAAGATTTTTTAGAACCAATAGAAAAACAAAGAACTTGTAGTATTATTTTACATGATTACGATATAGGAAAAATAAATTAGGGTTTTGATGCAATTCAAGATTTAATAAAATATATTGATAGAAAAGATAAAGTTTTTATTGGTACTAAGTTTCCTATAGAAATTTATAATTCTGCCGAGTTAGATAAATGGCTTACCTTAAATCCTTTAAAGAACTTTTTTTGGATTAGATATTTTGGTTTATTAGATGATAACACTTTTAGAGAAATTATAAAAACTAAAATATCAATGTAGAAAAATATAGAATATTACGTTACCTATTCATGTTCCGATGAGGATCATTTCGTCAAAGAACGACTACCAATAATTTTTAATTAGGTCTTAAATTTTTAGATGAACGAAGCATTAATTGTACTTAAGTATGAAGAAGATTTTTTCAAAGACAAAAGATGGGAAAGAATCCTTGATTTCTTTAATTTTTACATGAGAGCAAGAAAAACTAAAGGTAGAAAAAAAACTCTTTATAAGTTTACAAAAGATTTATTTTTATTGAAACGTCATGCAAAATATGAATTTGAAGTTGAAGAAATTAGAGAACTTTTTCAATTTGTTAGAGAAAAAAATTACGAAGTCTTTAAAATGTTTTATGAATAGATAGGAGAAAAATATGACTAATTTAGAAATCAAGCAAAGGATTGATGCGAATAATAAAATAATACAAGATGCCTTCAGTCCTAACCAATTCATTCTTAATAATGTAATTAAAGATCTATTAAAGGAGAATGAAGATCTCCAAAAACAATGTACACATAGTTTTGTTGATGGCTATTGTGAATATTGTTATAAGGAGGAAAAAAATGATTAAATTATATAGCACACATTGCCCGAAATGTAAAGTTCTTACAATGAAATTACAAGCAAAAAATATTGATTTTACTGAAATTGATGATGTAGAAGTAATGAAAGCTTTGGGCTTTAAGAGCGCGCCGATGCTTAGTGTAAATGGAACATTGTTAGACTTTAGTGCGGCTTTGAATTGGGTTAAGGAGCAGTAACATGAATATTAATATAAAACTTGATAAGAATTTTACTACATAGTTTAATAAATTGCAAGAAAAATATGGCGAAGAATTTGCAAAACTTAATGGTTTAAGCGATGATCAACTTAGTTACACCGATTTTATTTCTAACTTTATTGAGGCTGAAACTGTGGCAGATGCATCTGTGGATAGTAATGCGAATGTTGGACATAAAGACATCGTAACACTTCTTAATGAAATGCCAAAGCCTCATCGTAAATTACTTGCACTCCGTAAAATTTATTACGAAATGAATAAAGCTTATGGGTTTAAAACAGCTAATGACTGGCTTGAAAAAGAATGGTCACGCGCGCTTTATATGCACGATGCTGATACTTCTACTTTTAAACCTTATTGTTATGCTTATGATCTTCATGATTTAGCTGAGCGCGGTTTATTCTTTCTTGAAGGATTTAATGCGGAACCACCAAAGCATTTGGGTACTTTTATTGATTTTGTAAAAGAATTTATTAGTTATAATGCAAACAGAACTTCTGGCGCCTGCGGGCTTCCTAATTTAATTCCTTATATGTATTATTTTTGGAGCCGTGATGTGGCAAATGGGTATTATACTCGTGATCCAGAAAGCTATGCTAAGCAACATATTCAAAGATTCATCTATGCCGTAAATCAGCCATGTGTGCGCGATGGTATGCAAAGTGCATTTACAAATACGTCCATTTTTGACCATGAGTATTTAATGGCTCTTTTTGGCGGTTCTATTTTCCCTGATGGAACCTTTATGGTGGATGAAATTGAAGGTATTATGGACTTCCAAAAACTTTTTATGGAAGTTATGAGTGAGATTCGTGAACATAATATGTTTACTTTCCCAGTTAATACAATTTCTCTTTTAAAAGTAGATGGAGAATTTAAAGATGAAGAATTCGCGCGCTGGGCATGTAAGCATAATATGAAATGGAATGACAGCAATATTTTTGCAGATAGTAGTGTAAATTCACTATCAAATTGCTGCCGTTTAAAAAGTAATATTGAAGATTTGGGTTATTTTAATTCAATCGGCGGCGCAGCTTTGCGCGTTGGTAGTGTCAAAGTTTCAACAATTAACCTCGCGCGTATTGCTTATGAAAATAAGACAGAAAAAGAATATCTTAAAGCTCTACAAGAAATTACTGAATTAGATCTTAAAGCTTTGGATTGCGTTAGACATATTATTGAAAGAGATATTCAAAAAGGTCTATTACCAAATTACTGTGATGGATTAATTGATATTAATACGCAATATAATACAATTGGAGTGCTTGGCGTCTATGAGACAATGCGCGCCTTTGGATATACAAAGCAAGATGACTTTGGCAATACTTTTTATACCGAGGAAGCATATAAATTTGGTGAAAAGATTTTCAAAGTTATTCATAATACCAAGGACTTATTTGGCATTGATAAAGACTATAAAATAAATTGTGAAGCAGTTCCGGCCGAATAGGCTGCTGTAAAAATGCAAAAAGCAGATGAAATGCTTTATCCAGATTCAGTTATTACTGATCTACCGCTCTATGGAAATCAATTTATTCCGCTCGGTATTAAAACAACCTTGCAAGAAAGAGTAAATATTGCGAGCGCGTTTGATAATTATTGTAATGGTGGTTCTATACTTCATGTTAATATTGAAGCGCCTTTTAATAATTTTGACCAAGCTTGGAAAATGTTGAATTATATTACTGATGCTGGTGTAACATACTTTGCTTTTACTACTAAAATTCAAGCTTGCAAACATAATCATGCCTTTTTTGGTAAGGTTTGCCCAATTTGTGGTGAACCAGTTGCTACAGAATATAGTCGAATCGTTGGTTTTTATACTCCGGTTAGAACTTATTCAAAAGAAAGAAAAGCTGAATGGTCTATGAGAGAATGGGAGAATGTAAATGAAAATTAAAGGCTTAGATGAATGCGATTTTGTAAATTACAAAAAGCCTTCTATGTTTATTGCTTTTAATAGTTGTACTTGGAAGTGCGGGCGCGCCGATTGTCAGAATAGCGCGCTTGCACTATCTAAAGATATTGAAATTTCTAAAGAAGAAATTTGTGAAAAATACATCAAAAATCCTATAACAGAAGCTTTCGTTTTTGGTGGATTAGAGCCATTTGATTAGTTTTCTGAATTAATTAGTTTAGTAGATTGTATTAGAAATAAATATAATATTAAAGACGATATTGTTATTTATACTGGATATACAGAAAGTGAACTTTTTTATGGAGATTATGTAAAGTCAGACACTGAAGTCGGCGCGCATAACTTTAAATTTTTAATTACTAATTATCATAATATAATTATCAAATTTGGTAGATATTTACCGAATCAAGGTACCCATTTTGATAGAGTATTGGGAGTAAAATTAGCTAGTGATAATTAGTATGCTTTGGAGTTTAATAAAATATGAATGAATATATTAATACCATACTTGAAAAAGAACACGGATATTTAAATGAGTTGTTAAAATAGGAACAACATCGGCAAGATAATAATGTTGAACTTATTGCTAGCGAAAATTATGCTTCTGATGCTGTTCGTGCGGCAATGGCTTCTTGTTTAACAAATAAGTACGCTGAAGGCTACAGTGGTAAAAGATTTTATGGTGGATGCCAATATATTGATAAGATAGAAGAATATTGTAAAGAAACTTGGCAAAAAGTTTTTACTACTAATTATGCCGTAAATGTACAACCACATAGCGGAAGTCAAGCAAATGAAGCAGCATATGCAGCTGTTTTAAAGCCTGGTGATACAATTCTTTCTCTTGATTTGAATCATGGCGGTCATTTATCACACGGCGCGCCTGCAAATTTTAGCGGCAAATTATATAACGTAGTTTTTTACGGAGTAGATGAAAACGGTTATATTGATTATGAGGATTTGGCAAGTAAAATTTCTCGTTATCATCCAAATTTAGTCTTAGCTGGCGCGAGTGCATATCCTAGAGAGATAGATTTTAAACGAATTAAATTCTATATTGATGAGGTTTCTAGAGTAGATTATATTCCTCATGAAGTGTATTTTATGGTAGATATGGCACATATTGCTGGATTGGTCGCAGCCGGTGAACATATCAGCCCGTTTGGTTATGCAGATATAATTACAACTACAACACATAAAACACTGCGCGGGCCACGCGGTGGATTAATCTTTTGTCGTCCAGAATTAGAAAAAAAGGTTAATAGCGCTGTTTTTCCAGGAACCCAAGGTGGCCCATTTGAACACATTATTTTGGCAAAAGCGATTTGCGCGGAAGAAGCTTTAGAGGAAGATTATAAAAAATATATTCGTAAAGTAAAGATAAATGCAAAAGCTATGGCTAACACTTTTATTCATTTAGGATATGATTTAGTAACCAATGGAACTGATAATCATTTATTACTTATTGATTTTTCTAAAACTCATCCAGAACTTACGGGGCGCGCGGTGCAAGAAGAATGTGATAAATTTAATATTACTTTAAATAAGAACTGTGTTCCAAATGAACAACGTAGCCCATATGTAACTAGTGGTGTAAGAATTGGAACGCCAGCTATGACCACAAAGGGTTGGGGTGCATCAGATTTTGCATATTGCGCTACAAAAATAGATAAAATAATTAAAAATTTGACTAATAAATAAAAGTGTGATATAATATAATTATAAGGTATGGGAATATGATTAAAGTAGATAAAATAGAAGTTTCTAATTTTGAAGGTGCATTTCGCGGATTACGTAATCCAATGAATAGTTGGAATAAGAGTGACAGTTATTTTGGTATTACTCCTGAGGATGGGGATTGTCGAAATATCGTTTGGGCTTGGGTAGAGTAGAAAAATAAAGAGTTAAATTATACAGTTAATAGTAATAAATATTATGAACTTTTTGACTACTTTTATAACTGGTTACTTTCTAATAGTGAATTTTTAGATTGGCCCGATGATTGTATGATTGCTAGATTTATTGGTCCAAATGATATGCAACTCGCGCAGCGTATGATTGGCGGCGGTACTGAAGAATCTAAATTTATGCGTTAGATTTTTGTTACTATGGATATAGATGCGCCGTTATTCTGGTGGAAAGAAATGGATACTTACAAAGTTGGTACAGTTGCTAATAGCTGTTCTACAATGCACAAAATTACTTCCGCGCCGATAACAATGGATAATTTTTCATTTAGCCCATATACTGAATTTTATCCTATGTATGAAAAAATTATAGAATATTGTGAAGATTTAAGACAAAAATATCTTGAAACAAAAGACAGACGATACTGGCGCGCGCTTATTGAAATCTTGCCAGAAGCTTGGAACCAAAAACGTACATGGACTGCTAATTATCAAGTTTTACGTAATATTTATTTTCAGCGCCGCTATCATAAACTTGAGGAGTGGCATCAGTTTTGTGATACTATTGAAAAACTGCCTTATGGAAAAGAACTTATATGCTATGAAAAAAAGAAAGTAGAAGAATAACTTCTAAAAGGAGAAAAGAATGACTTTTAATTTTAAAAATAAACTTGTTGTTCTTCATTCATCTAATACATTTACAAAAGAAGATCTTATAGAATTAATGAATGAAGCTTATAATTTAGGTTATAAAGAAGGATATGATTGTGGATATGCAGCCGGAAAAGCAAGTCCTTCATGGTGGACAACAACCATTCCATCAATTACATATACTAATACTTCAACTGGCGATATTTAGCCATCTAATCCAATTACTATTACATCTAGTAATTCATCTAACCCTATTTCAATTATGAGTGATAAACCTTCAAAAAAAGATATATTGGAGTTTAGATACAATGGAACAGAAAGATAATAAAACAGTCAATCCTATCGCAGATGCTTTTAATGCTCTCGCAGAAACACTTAATATAAATGAAGCTGCTGAAGATGGTACTGCGTTATTCGGCGCGCTTCTAAACATGCCTGATGAAGATTTTAAATCAGTTAGTCCAGTTATTTTAGATGAAATTAATAGATCTTTAAATAATCCTAACGATAGATTTACTTTAGTATCTTTAATGGCTTCTTAGGGTTATAAAAGTGATGATTTAGTCAATATTTTTACTGAACTATGTGAACAAATAGATACTCAACTTACTGATATTAGTCAAATTAAACGAGATTGGATTAAATAGTTAATGGGATTAATAATTAATGCCATTAATGAAACAGAAGGAATTTCTAAGAAATTTGTTCGTATTCCTTTTGAGAAATGTCATCAAAACGCTAAAGTACCAGCTTATGCTCATGAAACTGATTCAGGTATGGATGTATATGCACTAGAAGACATTACTCTCGCGCCTGGTGAACAAAAAATTATTCCGATTGGTATAAAAGTCGCGCTGCCCGCGGGATATGAATTGCAAGTAAGACCAAAGAGTGGTATTAGTGCAAAAACAAAACTTCGTATTGCAAATGCTCCAGGTACTATTGATGCTGGGTATAGAGATGAAATTGGAATAATTGTTGAAAATACATCTTATCCGATTGAATCTTTTGAATATGAATTTAATGATGATGGTAGTGTAAATGTAAATTCTATCTCGGTTGTACATGGAAAGTCTTTTACTATTGGGAAAGGTCAAAAATTTGCACAACTTGTTCTTGCAGAAGTACCAAAAGCAATTTTATATGAAGTAGAAAGCGTAGGTGAAATTGGCGAAAACCGAAATGGTGGTTTTGGCTCTACGGGATTACAGTAATGGCAACCATTACGATAGATACTATTTAGTAGAATCTACCAGAAAATTGGAAACTTATAAGCACTTCATATAAAAACTTAGATACAGAACTTGAGTTTACTTGTCCTGTTGGACATAAAGTATATAGCACTTGGAAACGTATGAGAACGCGCGCGGAGTGCCCACTTTGTAAAGAAAAACAAACTCTTTCTGAGAGTAAAATAGTTCCTAAAGCAAAAGGAGTTTATCGCACAATAGCAATAGATCAAGCTACTCATATAAGTGGTTACTCTATTTATGATGATAAGAAACTAATTAAATATGGAACTTTTACGGCGCGGCTTGATAAAGAAATTGAACGTGATGACGAAATTAAAATGTGGCTATGTTCATTAATTACAAATTGGCAACCAGATTTAATTGCCCTTGAAGGAATATAGTTACAAACAGAAGGAAAAATGCACTCAATGGGTGTTACTACCTTTGAAACACTCGCGCGATTATAGGGCATTTTAATGGAAGCTTGCTTTGAATAGAAAGTAGCCTTTGTTATATGTCCAACAAATACTTGGCGCGCGCATTGTAAGGTAAAAGGATAGACGCGCGCAGATAAAAAAGCTTCAATGAAATTACTGGCTAAATAGTGGCATGAAGTTATTGTATCAGAGGATGAAGCAGATGCAATCGGTATAGGTAAATATGCTTCAGAAATTCACGGCGCGCGCCATCAAATTTCAAATTGGGAATAAAAAGAAGAGGCCATAAAATATGACCTCTTTTTAATTTAGAATTTTTTAATTTTATCCTTCATTTCCATTGACCAACTAGTTATATGGTCATCCATTAATTCTTTTAACATACTATCTTCATCTTTCATCATATCCATAAACATTTTTTTCGTCTCTGGGAAGGATTTTTCTAAACGATCATTAGCAGAAGAAATCAAAAATTTAGCCACTTCAGGACTTTCATCTTTCATTTCATTCGCCCACTCTATCCACATACCAGCATCTTTTAAATCATCCATCATTTTGCAATAAATAGCTTTGTATTTTAACATATTAATCTACATAGAAAACTGACATATGCGGAGTTGTAAATGTAGCATCCGCGCCAGTAGTCCTAACTGTTATAATACCTGTATTATCAATTGCGCAGCAAGATGGTCTAATTGGGATGATAGTTGTAAATGCAAGATTTACATCTGTGGTATTGGTAGCTGATAATGCACTTGCAGTAGCACCAGGAACTTCTTCACCATCATTAAATAACTAAACAGTTATTGGCGCAGTTTCGGTAGCTTCTGTCGCTGCCGCAATTGTATTAAAAGAAACATAATAGTAGCCCGGTCTAACTAAAGTTACCGATGGCGTTCCAGCTACATGACGTGAGCTGCAGCTGGAAGCCACACGGTTAGTATCGAAACTAATATTAGAACCGGAAGTTAACACCTAAGGCGCCAAACTAACAATATCTAACATATTTTAGTTCCTCCTTATAAAGAGTTTTGATTACGCACCAAAACCGCCACAACCGCAACCGCAACTAGAGCCATAGCCATAGCCATATGGGTTGATTGAAGCATAAGGAGAAGTAGTAAGATACGCTGGACGAGAAATTGGGCGTAAAGTATCAATAAGTCCAGCTGTCTATTGCTGCTGGCTAATCTCGAAATTGGCTGCCTGAAGCGCACGATCGCGATCAGCGAGTCTGTCACGCAGATCTTGAAGAGTGTTAGCAGTGATAAGAGAACGAGTAGCTTCTGCTTCATTATGAATTGCAGTAGTTATCTCGCAAGTATTTTTATATGCCTCTGCTTTAACACTATCAATATTGCGCTCAATGCCGCAATTAGCGAGCTGCTGAGCATAGCGATTTTCAGCAATCTGTTGTCCGAGTCCACAAAACCCATCAAGCATATCATAACGGACATTACCCCAAGCAGAAGTAGCTTCACGTTCAAACTGACTAATTTCTTGTTCAATCTCACCAAGATTGCGGAAAGTATCCTGGGCATTATTTGCTTCATAAAGCGCGGAACGAGTTAAAGAACCTTCTACAGAAGGATTATTTCCACCGTAAGCACCGCCCCAATTACCGAACATTCCGCCGCCACCTAAAAGGGCTAACCAGACCAAATAGATAAAAGGGTTGTTTATCCAATTATCTGTACCACCATCTTTTGTTAAGGCCATTACATCGGCCGCAGATAAACCATTATCCATATTAAATTGTCCTCTCTTGTCTTTTTATTTTAAAACTCTAGCTAGAAGTTTTATTACATTTTTTTAATTATTTCCATTCCCTATTGAATGTCCTATTCTGAAATACCTTGAAGGCGTGCGCGCTGTGCAAGTTGAGAAAGTAAACCGTCATTTAAGTTATGCGCGAGAGCTTTAAACCTTGCTGGGTCTATTTTCTACTGCTGCTATTGCATTTGACGAAACGGCGCGGGTGTGGGAAAATTATTGTAATAATTCATTTATTTTTCCTCCAAGTTCTTCCATTTTCTTTTCTAATGCCCCAATTTTTGATAATAAAAAATCCTCAGAAGACTTTTCATCTACTGAGGACTTTGAATCATTATCTTTCTTTTCATATGGGGCTATACTATAAACCATAAAGTTTGGCGTACCATTCTATAGTGACTTAATATACATTAAACCTTCGTTTAAGCATAATGCTATAGAAAGGCCATTATTCATTGGAACATTTGCCACTTCCAAAGAGCTACCAATCAAGTAAACGCTTCCATGTGGCTAAAGGAAAAATGCGTTTGGTTGATAAGATACGGGTTGCGTACCATAATTATAGCCAGTTGCCATATTCAATTGTCCTCCTCTTGTCTTACACTTATAAGTGGGATTAGAGATTGACAATTATAATAAATTGGAAATTTTAGGAATATTTAATTAAATTTGTTCCACTTACTATATAAGGAGTGCATGGAACAAGAGTTGTGCCATCTGTATCTACTACATATATTTTATACTAATCTAAATTGCTTCCATTGACTATTCGGATAGAATTATTCAATACATATGTAATTGTCGCTCCGGTAATACGTGCATAATTAGTACCAGTTAAGGTTTGACTTGTTGGTGTAATCATAAGCCAATAACGACCAACATCTAAACAATGTTTAAATTGATCTGTAACAGTTACTGTATAAGTTGCTCCAGCAGTTCCAGTACCTGTAAAACTAGTTTTTGTTGAATAGTATGACGAAGTGTTAGCTGGATTTAAATACGAAGTTGGATTTGATGAAGACGTATTCGGCCCGCAGACATACCCATTAAACCCTGTTCCTACAGTATCAGCTGAATTTGTAGTAAAAGTTAAAGTAGCACTAGAAATTTCAGAAGATTTTAACCCAGTTGGAATTGTGAAAGTACATTTAGTTTGAGAATTATATTGATTCTAAGTAGCTTCCCAATCTGCCGTAAAAGGACTGGAAGATGTAACACCAGTTATTGTGACTTCTCTTGCTTGTTGCTGTACGCCAAAACGTGTGCCTAATCCAGTATCTGAAGTATTAGCCCAACTGCCCCAAGTTAAAGTGGCACTATTACCATCTGTTTTAGCATTAGCAGCTGCAGTTGACGCATTAGTACCAGTTGCTGTGCCTGTTGCCGTACCAGTTCTTTTTCGTGAATAAGTGGTAAAAGTTGAAATTGTAATACTAGGCATATTTTACCTCAAGCTTTTACAAGAACTATATCATTTGTTACAGCGCCACTTGGAACGGTAGCAGATGTGGTAACATATACATGACGTAATGTACTATCTCCGCAATACAAGACCTCTTTATAATCAGTACCTGTTGTACTTTGTACTTGTAATCTTCCATTATTACTTGAATCAATATAGAATCTTATTCCACGAACTAATTCAGCAGATGTATTTTTATATAAATCGAAATACAATGTATTTGCTATAGCAGCAGTTCCTGTAGCAATAGTGGTATGAATATCAGAAAGCAAATTATTATTTGAGTCTACAACTTTTAAGCCGCCAGCGTACATAGCATTCTAATAACTCGTACCCCTACTAACACTTGTCGCTCTTTGTGTAATAGCTGGGTGTCCAGCATATTGTAGAACTATTGCGTTATTAACATGTAATTGACTTCTAAATAATGCAGTAGCATCAATAATTGAAGAATCATTAGGTGTCAATTTAACAGTAAAAAGATCCCAAGATGAGGTTGTACCTGGTTTTGTCATAAATAGATCAAACAAATTATCATTAGCTGTTGTGATCTATTGACGAATAGCACCTGCCTAGCTACCATTTTTATCAAGAAAAGTAATACGATTACCAACAGCAGAACTAGGAGCAGTAGAAGAATTAATATCCATTGAACTATGCTTCAAATAAAGAAATGGTTCACTTTTATTAATAGTTAAGTTACCTGTAAGGGTGCCTCCACTTAGAGGAAGGTAAGTATCAGTAATTACATTACCATCTCCATCTTGAGTTGCACTTGTAGCTGTATCAGCACTTGTAGCAGTAGTCGCGTTACCATTAAAATTATTAACACCCGTAGCTAAACTAGAAATTATCGATTTATTATTTGTATAATCATATAGATACCAACTATTATTACCATTGGCAAATCCTGCCCAAATAGTTCTAGTATCAGTACTATCATTCAACTTACTTATCCAATATACACGCTTACCATTAACGATATCAACCGTTCCCATAGTTAAATCATCCGTAAGGGTTAACTTACCCGTAAGAGTGCCACCAGTTAATGGTAAATAACTATCTAAATCATCACTATTGGCAATTGGAAAAATACTATTACCGCCATTTCTAAAATATAGTCTATTATTTCCAGTATTTAAACCAAGTTCATAAGTATTTAAACTACTTGTAGTAGGTACAGTAGATCCATGACGTAATGAAAATCTTATTGCCATTTTATCCACCTCCCATTAATAAGATTATTAATCTCTTCCACTTTCACTCTCAACTTCATCTTGCTTATGATAAAACTTAGAATCAATTAAAGAACCATATTCATCGACAAAATAAGCACCATGAACTGGAAGTGTGCGGCGCGCGGCATAAGATAAAATATTGTAATAAGAGCTTTCAGCTAAGGATTTATCTTCAAAAGCGTTTACTAAAGAAGGATAAGTTCCATCTTCTAATTTCTAAATTTCAATAACGAAATACATAAATATTTCCTCCAATTTTATAAAATAAAACGTGAGGCGCCATGCGTGACGCCTCACGAAGAGCGCACTTTTAAACCTAATTAAAAGTAAAAAATCTTTTATTCTTCTTCAATAAATGGCATCAATTGCTCGAATTCTGCATAAGAAAGTTCAAGAGCCTCTAATTCGTCTAAAGTAAATTTTCCATTAAAATCTAACTCAACTTCTAAATTATTAAGCTCTTGCATTTCTTTCATACACTCAGCATAACGAGATTCATCAATCACAACACCGCTCTTATCTTCAAGAAGTACAAAGTCTCCATTTTCATCTCTCTTGCCATAAGTTTGGACAAGACGATTAATATTTTCATCAAAAAAAGTAGTTTCTTTTGTAACTTGCGCAAAGAGCTTTGAAAATTTATAAGCTGTTTTAACAGACATCTTCTTATCTTTTACTTTAGTTTGAATTTTAGACAATTCGATAACTTGTGATAATTTCATAAATATATAAAATCTCCTTTATATTTTCTATTTATATTATAACAAAAATTATATTAATTGTCAAATTTTATTACCATGAGCCGCCATCTAAATATAAACCATCTGAATTTATTGTGAAAGTAGTTTCACTTCCATCTTCACCTATATAAATAACTTTTCTATTTTTATATGGACGAATAACCAATAATTGATTGCCAACTACTTCATTATCAATTTTTTTCGGCGCGCTGGCGTTCATTACGAAGAAGTTTTTACCATATAATAAATTTGGAACCGTCGCGTAGTAAACACACTTATTAATAATATCAAATTCATACTAAGTTTTTGTAGTTTTTGGAGTATAAGTATCAATTTTTTCTAAATTGGGTTCAAGAGTAATTCTTGCACCAATGTAAGCTACATCAACGTTGGTTACGTTACTATTAATAAAACCATTAGTGCTTTGAACAGTTGTTCCTGTAATAGTGAATTCATCATCAATTACAGTACCTATTGCCTTTGGATCTGAACTATAAGCAAATTTAATTATTTTTTTACTATAATTATTAATATATGGTACGCTACCAACGCTTCCTAAATCTGAAAAAGTAACTTTTATATCAGTATTACCATTTTTCTCTACTAAATTAAAAGTTAAATTATTTATAATAGCATTTGAATCAATTCGAGCAAAATAATTATTTTGAATACTTTTATCTATATGCGTAGTATTTTCAGCAGTAGTAACTATTGAAAAAGTGACTGTTTCATTTGATCTACTATTAGTACCAGTAACATAACGAGTAATTGCTGGAACCGTATAAGTTAATATAAGATCATTATTGTACTAATATTTATGTTTACTTCCAGATACAAGACCCCAATTACTACTATTGTTTGCTATTGTTCCAGTAACAATTTTATTATATCGATTATCTTTTAATGTAATTGTTACTTTTTGCCGGCCATAGACTCGTAAAGTTCCGCTTGGCAAAACAAATCTTAAAGTTTCTCCTTCAAAGAAAGTATAATTATTTGGAACATTTACATAAGAATTATTAGTTGTTAAAATCTTAAGTCCCCAACTAGTTGAACCATTAAACTCTATATTTTCAACAAAGTTTAAATTTATTGTTTTAGAACTAGAGAAAGTTACACCTGTAAATAAAGTTTTTATTTCAACAACCAAAGAAGCAGTTTTTTGAACACATGGTTCAATTGATAAATTAAAAAGATTTTTCCACTAAGTAGTGGTAATGTTACTTAAATTTGGCTAAATAGTTACTGTGCCAGAGCTATTACTATAACTACAACTTAAAGATAAAGTATTATTTCCATTTTTAAAATAAACATTGTATGCTTCACCAATGGTGCTAGTTACATCATTAGTACTACTAAAATCAGTCGGCTATCCAGTAATTTCGATCAAAAAATTAGTAGCCGTATAAGGTTTTATAGTAGATGAAGAAGCAGAAGAAAATACTGGAGTATAATTTTTAACTCTTGTATAAATTTTTGAAGTAGCTGTACCACTTCCTATTGTTGCGTATACTTCTTTATTTCCATACTAATATAAAACTCTTAATGTATAACTTTTCCCATAATCTGCTTTACTAGATAAGTTAGCTTCATAATTTTGTCCAGTTATAATAACATCATTTGCTAATCCCTTTAATATTCGAGTAAATCCAGAAGTTGCGCTCTCTTCAACAATATATAAATAATTACCAAAATGAGAAGTATTACCAATATTATTATAAGTATTACCACTTTTATTATTGTAAATATTTACAGTTGGAACTGTTGGTAGACTTATTGCTGCGGTCTATGAAGTTACCTATTCTCCTAAATCGTCAGTAACTTCTAATTTTAAATATATTGACTATCCAAGATTAAAAATATTTAAAGCGCTAACATTATAACTTGTCTAAGTAATTGTCGAAGTCGCTGAAAGATTATTCCCATTTTTAAAATTAGTATTATTACTACCACAATAAAAATACCATTTATAGGAAAAAGTCCCACTACCTTTAGTTATCTTTGCATTACAATTAATAATGGCATAATTATTACCGCTTGCTGTCATTGTATGCGAACTTATAGATGGTTTTACATTTACAGATAGAACTTTGCTATTGATGGAGTTATTATATGCTGAATCTGAGCCACCATCAGCAACCTTTATCCATATTTTTCTATTAGTACTATTTGCAGTTAAACTAAAACTCTTACTTTTTTCAGTCCAATTAGTAGGAGTGCTGGCATCAGTAGTAGTTAATGCGTAATAATATTTAATATTCTAATTACTATTATAAGAAGTATCAACAGTTACATTAATAGTCGTATTTCCACTAGTTTTTACTCTTGACGAAGAAGTAGTAAAAGATGGAATCGCTGGCGTGTTATATGTCTTAGCAATTGCCTAAGTTGAACTTATATCTGAATAGTAACTTGATCCTGCACTACCTTTAGTAACAACTTTAAAATAATAAGTAGTACCACGAGTAGATGGCATCTAAAAACTATAAGAAGCAGAACTATTTGTACTAGAAATTTCGCTTTTTCCAGTATAACTTGACGTAGTTGGCGCGCTGCCACTTTTATAATATAAAGTATAGCCAGTTATAGAATTGTTAGTTCCACCACTCGCGCCACTCCATGAGATAGTAACATTATTTGATGGCAGTACAGAGGAAGTATTTACGTTTATAGAACTTGGCGCAGTAGCTTTCGTATAACTAAGAGTATAAGTTAAAGTTACTTCAGTAATTCTAGCATAATTTTTACCAGTTAAATTGGTTTCGCTTGGTGTTACAACTAACCAATATTTACCTGTAGATAAACACTACTTAAAGCGATTTGTAATTGTAAAAGTATAAGTTTGACCGCTAGCTCCAGTACCTGTAAATTCAGTTTTTGTACTTTGGAATAAAGAGCTATCAACGTTGGTAAAGTTAGTTGGCTCATTTGAAGAACTACTAGCTGGAGAACATACTAAAAAACTTATGTTAGTTGATAAAGCATCAGCTGAATTTGTTTTTATAGTTAATGTAGCACTTCCTAAATTAGAAGCATTAATTTCTGCTGGCTTTTCAAATGTTAGTAAGACCTATGACTAATATGCAGTATAAGTACTACTCCAATCTGCATTCCAACTACCTTCTTGAAATGGTATCGAGCTATATGTCCTTTCTGTTCTATCAACACCAATTCTTTTATCATCATAAACGTTAGAATTACTCCAACTGCCGCCAGCAAGATTAGCATTACGCGCTGTTGTTAAACCAGCCTGAGATGCTAACTATGAGCTTGGATAATCATATACAGTTCCACTTGCACTAAAAATTTTTCTTTTTGTAAAAGTATTCTTAATTGTAAGATTCATATTTCCTCCATTTAGCTAACATAAAGACAATAATAATTATTATTAACTTTATAATTTAGCTACTTAGCGTTTGTGCCAGAATGATTTTCGCGAATAAAGACTTCTCCTTCATTAATAACCTTTCCGCCAAACAAATCTACTCCATCTGAATTTATTAAAATACCTTTTGTGTTTTCATATTCTCCACCTGTGGTCTACGTTTCATTACCATAAGATAGCTATAATTCACCGCCAACATTATTTTCATTTTGACCGACCAAATATATACGAGAAAAATAGTCAGTAGTATTATTAGATTTAGAAATTATTTCTGAGCCAGACCAAGATACTGAACCAGTTTTATATTGTGTTGCGGTTATGTTAATATTACTATTAGAAAACTAAATAAATGGATTATTATTAAAATTATAATAATAAAACCCGTCAGTTTTTATTCCAAGTACTTTAACATCATCAGTTTCATCTGGTCCTTCATCTATATTATTCTATAGTTGATAAAATACTATACCGCCTTTATTTTCATCACCAGTATCATAGATCTTTAAACTTGGATCATTACCAGTGCCATAAATAGTTGGCGTTTTAATAATACTTTGAGTAATTAAAGAATTAGCTAGTACCGCACCTCTGAATTCACCGCTGCGCGCGAATATTCTTCCTTTATCTGTTACAATAAATGGAGCTTTTTGAACGTTAATTTCTTTCGTTCCTTGCGCGCCGCCCCAGAAAATGATTTTATCATCTTCAATATCTTCTTCAACTTCAGCATTTGCCCAATTATTATAATTAAAAGATATGTTCTAATGAGTATTAATACCAGCATAGGTTCCTTCATTATTTGCTGTAACTAAGCTACCATGTAAGAATACGTTATCAGCATAAAGGCCATACCCACTAAGATAATTATATTCAGGGCCTAATGTCTCGGCTAAAATACTTAAATCACCTAATAATAAGTTAGTTTTATATGTAAGATAACCAGTATTCGTAGTATCAGAAGACTACAAATCTGAAAAATGTTCCATTATTAAGGCTTTTCTTGGTAAGATATTTCCAGCAAAATTGTTATCAGAATTAATACCTATTAATAAGTCGCTTTCAGAGTATCCAAAAGAAGTTAAAGTATAATAATTATTATTTAAAACTTCATTATAATCTAAATTGCTAGTTAATTGTACATCTAAATAAAATTCTTGTTTTTTTGAATCGCTATAATTAATTACTTTACCATAACGAATATTTTTTTCATTAGAGAAAGCAACTATTCTTCTTGAACTACCAGATTCTTCTAAAATTACAGATACTACATTTTCTGGACTAATTTTATTTTCGGGTAGATCTCTGTCATCCCAAGCTCCTTTGTTAATTATTATTTTCATTTTTGAACAATTAGCCGGAACTGTAACTGAAGTATTATTATTAACAGTCTAATAAGTAAGAAATTCATTATCTGAATTATAAAAATAGGTTCCAAAAGTACTCTAATTTGATATATCTGCCGCGACCCAGGTACCAATTAATTTATAAGTCTAACTTGGAATTACATCTAAAAATGTTTTAGTACGAATTCTACTTTCTGCATCTATTAGTCTTGCCTAGCCTAAATTGTATCCATACCAAGTCGTGGCTTGGTCTCTTTCTTGGACTACTTGTTCTAACTAATTACAATCATTGAGAACTATTGAATTATTTGTTTTTACGCTAAGTCTAAAAACAACAATTGGATACTCTTCTAAACAAACGAAGGGTATCTAAATTCTAGACCAATCATCAGATTTAGTAATCGTTATTTCAGAATTACCATAAAGATGCTCATAGCCAGAACCATCCTTACCCCTAGTTTTTCTTCCCCAAATAGCTAATTTAACGGTAACTTGCTCTGTCGCTGAATTATTAGAAACTCTTACATAACTAGAAGCAACATATTTAGCATTAGCATCTAATTTAATTTGACCTATATTACCATTATCTCCTCCTAAAAAGACATAAGCGTCATTATCAGAAGAATTTACTGAAGTATTAGCCAAACGTAAGCTATTTTTTCCGGCGCGCGAGCTACCTGTGATTATCTCAGCAGTAGCATAACCACTTTTATTTGTCCAAACATCCGTTATATTTTCAAAACTATCATAATACTCATATAAATTGCGCCCAGCAGAACCCATAACACCCTACTCAAAGGAAGAAGAATTAAGAGAATACACTTGATTATTAAAGTAAGTCTCATTTGGCTTTGCGCCATTAGCTTCTTTCAAATATACTCTTAACTAATCTGCGTCTAATTCTTGCGCGGCCTCAATTCGCTCAATCTCAAAAGTTGGCTTAAAAATAAAACTGCCGCCCATTGAACGAACATTTTCAGTAGTAAAATTAGCAGCATTAATAGTAGAAGCATTAATAATACTAGCATTAACTTCACCCTAAAATGTACCATCATGTGCATGAATGACACCATCAAAAACACCATCGCGCGCGTAGATTACGCCATTAAATACGCCGTCTTCTGCTTCTAAAATATCAAAATGAGCAACAACATTATCATTAATCTTTTTAATGTACCAATTACTACCTTCTATATATCCTTCATTGGTAAGAGCAAACATTCTCTAACCTTCATTATCATAAAGACGTAAAATATCAATCGCGCCTTCATGTACTGGATTATATCGATCTTCACCAGTATATTCAGGATTAAATAATAATAAGTTTCCAATTTCTAAATATTCAGTAATTTTTGCGCCATGCCCAATTTCAATATTTTGAACTTTTATAAAGGATTCTCTATTTGTTCCACTAGACTATAAAATTAATCCTTCTGTTTCTAAAGTAGTCTCTGTAATTGTAAAACCACCAATTGTGCCACTTTTAGCTTCAAGTCCATTTATAATAATATTATTTGTTATTAATTGTTGAGTTTCTACATCGAACCAAAAAATAGCATTTCCATTAGCGTCTCTTATTGTAAAATTACCATTAGTAATTTCTAAACCATCTTGACTAAATTTTAAACTGGTACTATTAATTATTGAAAAAATCGACTCTTGGTACATTAATAAACGCAAAGCGTTCTATTCTGTTGCATTTGATAAATTAAGAAATCGACTTAACATTCCATACTAAGTACTATATACTTGTACTTCTAATGTTACCGGCGCGTCGGTTTTAAATACATCATTCTTCCAAAAATCTTTTATATCTTGACTTATGTCTTCTAATATAGAATCATTCTCTAATAAAGCCGTACATAAATCTCCGATGTTAAATAACCAGACATCAGTATATACTTGATTAGACCCTTCTCCTACTGTTTCGCGATGTAAAAAAGTATTACCTATATTCCCAAAGTCAGTAAGGAAATTATGCGTTCCTTTTTCTGCTGTATTTACTATTATTCCAACTGTAAAATTGTCCGCCGCGGCAATTTTATAACTTTTATCTTTTTCATCAAAAGATTCTACGGATATTCTTAAGGTATTAGGAGAGCAACGAAAAACGTATGGCTCTCCTTCAGCCTTAATACCATCATTTGCTTGTGGAAATTTATATATATTATCAACATTAGTATTAATTCGGTTAAGATTACTACTATCTCTACCATCGCGGACTTTTACAAGATTAATTCTATTACTTGTTAATGATATAACATTCTATTCCATTTTGTCACCCCGCGTTCATCTAAACTTCAAAATACATCTATACGCCACTCCAAGGATTCTAATTCCAATCATTATATTTTAATATAAAAGTAGTTATGGGTGGAGTAGTATGTCCTTCTACCAATTCTATAGGAGAAGTTGGCGTAAGATTATCAAAATCTATTTCAGTAAAATCTCCACTATCAAATTTAATATACCATTTTATACCAACAATATCATTGGTAACTTCTAAATTATTTTTATATACATGACCAGTAATTGTGGTCTAAGTAGATAAATCAGAAGAATTAATAGTATAACCCTAAGAACTTTCAATATTAAAACTATAAGCATCTGCTGCTCTTCCATCTAAAGACAATTTGATGCTCATCATGCTATTCATACTGTTAGTAAGAAATTTATTTAATGTGCATCTTATATATATTAATCCATCACTAAATAAAGAAGAAACATCAGTATAATTTAACTAATAATCTGGATACTAATTACCAACTTTTTGAATTGTTGTAGAAACGCTATTTGTAAAATTGGCATTATCAGCATATTCCCAAATAACAGATTGAATATCTGAATCATCTAAACCTGTAGTAAAATTAAATAACAAACTTTCCGGATTTGGATCACCAAATTCATCAATTCTAAAAGTATCTCCTTTTTTAGCTACCAATCTTACTCCAATGGTTTCTGGCAACTTAGCAATACTCATGCCTCCAATTGTACCAGATGGGAAATTTACACCATCAAGCTGCATTTCACCATGTCCCATAATAAATCCATCTTCAAACACTATAAATCTATCGATATTAGTACCTCTGCCGGAAGGAACGCTAGTAGTATCATCATATTCTCCATGAACTGAGATGACTTTATATCCATGATTACTGCCAACTAAAGCAATTTCATCTGCGGTAGCTTGCTTACCAACACCAATATAAATCTAATTTCCAGTTTGTGTACCAATATCCATCTAAGACTTCAACCATAAAGTACCAGTAGACTTCGTTTCAACAGTAGCAATACCATTCTCATCATAAAGCGCGAGTCCATAGATTTCTTCGCCATCATTACCAGTTGCTAATAAACCAAATTTACCACGTTTTATTGCAGTACTTAAATTAGAACCAGTATTATCTAATTCGTAGATGCCTTTGTCTTCATCAACTGCAATTTCCGCAATATAATTATATGGCTCATTCGTACATTGGACATATATATTATTAGCATCTTTATAATAATAATTGCCAGGTGCTATGGAATAAAGATTTATAAAGTCTTGACCATTGACTTCAACATAGTCATAAGTTTCACCATATTCATCAACTACTGTTTGGACTTCTGCATTTACTCGTTTAAATTTATTATCACCATAGGAATATAATGTAATATCATCATTAGGACTAATACTTACATAACCATTTCTATAACTATTTCTAATAAACAAACCATTCCAAGTCAACGCAAACATCGCGCGCTGCTCTACTTCGTTTACTGTGGTGAAATTCGGCTCAGTTAAACCATTAATGCCATAAATACCAAACCTGTCATAATTTACAAATCTTGATGGATCATAGCTATATATAGCACCATCCGTGCCAGTTTCAAAAGCATACGCGCGCAATCCACGTGAATCCCATCTAAAGGCAGGATAAGTACCAGACATTATATTAACTGTATCTGCATCAATAGTGCCAGCGCTTAGATAATTAGTATTAATACCACTACCACTTATTGCTACACCCCAAGTTAAACCACCATCATTAGAAATTATTAGGCCTGCGCTCGTTAAACACGCAATCTGCGCCGGATCGTCTAATTTTGTTGCAACAAGGCCATTGACTCCAAGTTCTACGCTTTGATTCTACGCATTTTTAATAACATACGTAGCAGTAGCCATTGTGCGCGCCATCGTGGCGGTAGAAATAACACCATCAGGCTATATCGCAGAAGCAGCTCGCGCATATTCACCACTATGGTACTACAATGATTGAGTTGTAGCAGTAATGCGCTAAAATAGATCTTCAAAATGTGATTTATAATTTTGAATTTTGATTTGATTCTTTTCAGGCTCATCTAAGTTCTAAGTTAACTCTGTAACTACAACAGTTTCCCGCTGAGGCGTTTTTAAACCATTAATAATTTTATAGCCAAACATCTCAACGTCTTCTACATATGTTTTATGTCCAACTTGGAAGCCATAAGCTTCATATCCTTCAAGAGGACTTAGATCTATTGGATTAAATGTATATGATACTTTTGGATAAGCAGATTGATATAATACATCAAGAGCATCAAGATAATATAAATCATCATCCATATAGTTATCATCAATCCAAGACCCCTCTTGAATATAACGACCATATTTTGCATTAAAATCTTTTTCTATTTCTGCAGTAGCATTTGCAATTTCGGTTAACTACTTTTGATATGCTTCATATTCTTCTTTTGCCTACTCAAGCGCCGCACTCTTTTCTTCATAAATTTTTTGCTATTGTTGTTTAATAGTTTCCAAATTTCTAATGCGCGCGAGCAAAGCAATTGCAGCAGTATCATCAGTTAAATCATGCCCATCGCCAATATTTTCAACACGAGTAACTGGCGCGTACATATAAATTTCGGTTGTAGAATTACCACCGCCAAAATTAACCTTATAACGCTTAGCACTATCAACTGAATTGCCATTTTGGAAATAAATATCATCTATATAATGTCCGTCAACCATTGTGGTTTGACCAATACTGCCGTCCAACTAATAAAAATAATCGGTACTATCTTCAAATTTAGTTTTATCATAATGAATAAATTTATTATGCTTTAATGTATAATAAGTACGACCTTTTTGTGGCTACGTTGCAGTTTCTTTCTTATAGAAAGTTACTGATTTATTACCACTTATAGAAGTAACTCCGCCTTTTTTGATATAATAAACTTCATTTGCATATGATGGAATATTCTAATTTCTAACTCCACCATAGCCTTTTCTGCCATACTAATTAAAGAAGTCTTCATATACATACCCAGTCAGCTATTTTAATTGGCCACTTACAGGATCTTTTAATTTAGCAAGATCTTCTGTAGCATTATTATAAGCTAATTGCGCGGCGTTTGCTTCAGAGGTTAATCTATCAATATCAGTAGCTATTGCCGCGGTTTTAGAAATTAAATCATTTCTAGTTTTATTTAAAGTAGCTAAACGCGGATATAATCCAATGGAGCCATTAAAGGTATAATATAAATCTCTATTAACTTCAGAAATATTCAATATACCTTGAGAAGTATAATAATCAAGATTTAAAGCAAAGTTTTCTTTAGTTGGATTATCTTTTGCACGAGCAATAGAACAAAAACCATTATCAGCAAACTCATTATTATTATTTTTTACAATAATTTTTGTAACAATTTGTTCGCTATCTAAAGTGCGGTTATTATCTTTTAAATTGATTCCGTATTTAAATCCAACAAAGTTATCAGTTAAATTCTCTTTATAGAATAAAACTGATTTATCTTGACGCTTGCGCGCGACTTTTTGATAATAGATTTTCGTACTATCAAACGCGCCAGTAGCTAATTCATATTCTTCTGTTGTTTGATTATATACATAATAAGTATTAGCTCTATAAGTACTAATAGTTAAATCAATCTAATCATATTCCTATGAATCGACTATTTTTATAGTACCATTATCTTCATGATGAACTATAAAACGTACCCAACATTCAAAAGTTTCACTTAGCTCTTGAAGTAAGTTAAAGCGATTACTTTCTTTTGCAGTTATACTACGAACCTTTTCAAATTCAGCATCACCGCTACCATAAACTGGAGAATATAAATCTGGGTTACTAGAAGAATAAACATAGTCTTCTTCTGAAACTTTGCCAATATTTTCATCTTTTGGATAAAAATAATGTTTTTCAACCACTGAAGCTTCAGGAGTTGAATCGGGGTAAATCTCATTTCCATTTGAATCAAAAACTTGTGGGAAGAACTATACGTCTTCTATATAATATGGATTAGCATTAGTATTACTATTCTTTATAAAGAAAATACCAACATTTTCGCGCAAAGAATCTAAACTAGCAGCATTTAAACAAGTCAAAGTTAACTTAATATAATTATCTCCTTCAACCGTTTGCTCAGTAGTGCTACTATCACTATTAAAGTAAACAATGTCGTGATCTGGATCATAAGTATCTACTTTAACATATTTTTTAACAGTGCATCTAAATGGCATTGTTGTTTTATATGTTAAAGAATCATTATTTAACTGCCCAACTTTTATTCTTAATGTATATTTTCCACCTTTTTCAAAACTTTCAATTCTTGAAAAGTTCTGTAATATGCCATTATTCATAAGGCGCGCGTCGGAATTTTTAAAAGTAGCAAGCAAATAAGACTTTAAATTGAAGTCATCCGCAGTAGTGCGCGCCGTCACTTTTGGATACACAACTTGATCTAATGAAGAACCTTCACCATACATACTCCAGTATTGTGTATTCTAAAAGTTGGAAGAATTATATATATAATTATATACTGTGCCAGAAGTTATATATTCATAGGTAGTATAACCATAATAAATTTTACTACCTTGGCCATCCATATGATATACATTAACTGTTTTTCTTAATACTGAATCATATGCGGTTTGCTACTTACGCACGTATCTACAACCACGATAATCAGCAACGCCAAAATGATCGTTATCAATACCAATTAATGTATTATCGCTAGTCCATCTTGATGGAGAGACAGTACAATGAAGATCAAAAGTTGTAACATTATCACAATCAATTGTAACACCGTCATCCAATAATTTTGGTGTACCATTATTAGATACGTATATAAATTGAAAATAATCACATTCTTGTTCAAGCCAAGAACTCGAATAAATATAAATTATATCGCCCGCGCGCAATGTAGGAACAGTACCAGATCCATTTGTAATTCCAATACTTTGAAAAGTTGAAGCATCAGTAATTTGTGCTTTATAAAGTGACTCGTCATTTGTCTATTGAATAACCACGTCATCTTCATTAGCAACTTTCCATTCAGAATCTTTTAATACTTTCGCGCCAAGCTATTGAACAGTACCCATATTATTTTCTAATTCAGTATCTAATTCAATATTAAAACCAGTCTTACTTAATTCATTAAGCGCAAGACTTGTGCAAGTATAACTATATTTATAATCTCGGCCTTTTTCTTCATCTTTCTTTATGATAAAATCATACCAACCATTAGCTTCTGTAAAGTCATCGCCGCCATCATATTTTAATTTAACTTTTCTTTCATCAATTACTAAATCAATTAATGGGTTACGCACGAATTCACCAGTTTCATAATCTTCGTATTGATAATACATATCAAATTTTAATGTATAAACGCCATTGATATTACGACTAAGAACTGGATTTATGGCGCGCGCCGGCGACGTCATAACATCAGACCCAAGTACAACTATTCTTTGTTCAGTATAATATTGGTAATCTACAGAGCTAAGATCTTCTATATTTCGAGTTGAAATTTTTGTAGATGTACCTTTTTTAGTACCATAATATAATAGTACGTCTTGCCAAAGGCTTATTTCATAAGGCTTTTTAAATGTACTCATTTTATTTCACCTCAGAAGTAAAGATAATCATATTGCAAGATAGGAGTTCCTTCCGTCTATGGAGCTTCATAATTAATGACTTCAAAATACCACTCTTCAGTCGGATCATTTATTACTGGTATTTTAAACCATTCACCGGATTCTATATATTCATTATAAATATTACCAGTAGGAACTGTATTTAAAACTATTCCTTCTATGATATTTAATTTAGAATTAAATCTTACAGCTGTATCTGCGCCCACCTTGCCCAATGAAGTTGGTTTTCCTTTTCCCTTTAAATTAGCAAACATTAAAGTATGACTTTCTAAATCTTCACCAGCGCGAGTTATTTTTATGCCAGTCATTCCAGCACCCAATGAAATAGTAAATTTAAAATCAGTTTCTAAATCACCTGGATTATAAATTTTTATTCTAGCAGCATTAGGATCCCAAGTATCAAAGTCTCCTTTTTGTGAAAGTAAATTTGCACTTAAATTCCATTCATCTTCATTATTATATTCACTATAAATATGAATAGTTTGCTGATTAACTTCTTTTGTCAAATACTTTTTATTATTTGGACAATGCGCGAATGGCTCGTAACAAGTAAATGTATAAGTCCCTTCGCCTTTATAAACTCTTGGGCTACTAAAAGGAATATATTGTAATTGTGGTGTTCCGGTTACTTTAGCATAATAAATTTTGTATGGCTCTTCATCAAAAATCAACTAATGAGTCTACTTATCACCAAAAGTTTTTCGCATTAAGCGAATCTAATCCTCAGTAACTTCATCAAAAGCAATATTTAAAGTAATCTGGCGTTGAGTATAATAAGAACCAAAAAAATAAGTGCCATCCCCACCAGGAACCTAAACGGTTTTATCTTGAATTGTTGGAAGTAATGCATCTGTATATCTATTAGATGACGTTACATGAACAACTCCTAACTGGGTAGAATGGACACCATTATATGTAAAAGATATAAAATCGCCTTTTATAGACATATGTCATTCCTCCTTTAACTCAATTATAATAAAATCGCCTTTAACTCTATAAATAAAGTGGGATTTGTTCAACCCCACTTTATTTATTTCGTTTTAAAATTTTATCGTAAACGACTTAACGTGTTTACGTTACGATATGCACCGTCTTGATATAAGCGCGTTTTAATGCGGTCGATCGCGCGGTCAACGTCATAATCGCTGCTCATTTGGTCAACGTGGACGTCAATATCATAGTAATTATCACCGCCACTAATAGTATTATTAGTAGAACCATGATATAAGTCGGATAATACGTCGCGCAACTAGATGAAGTTTTGAGTGTCGCGCGCATTGAGAATAAGTTCAGGTTTGGATGGAGTACCGTCAAGCCATGCAAGACCAGTTTCGGTATTAAGACCACCGGTTGCGAACTTGGTAATTGAATGATCGCTATCGGGATTATTTTTCTTTTTATACTAAATTTTTGGATTCTAATTTATTAATGCATTTAATCTATCTGCCTCTGCTTGCGCAGCTTCCGGTGTGTACCATCTACCATTATTCGTCTTTTTAACTACTTCCCAAATTCCGTTTTTCTACTCTATATCATAATCTCTATAATTCTACTGTTTTTTCTCTTCAGTAGCTGTCGTGGGTGATGGCGGATTTTTCGTACTTACTGCCGGCTCTGGCTCATCCTTATCTTTACCAGTTTTCTCTAAAGTACGATATTTTCCATCATAATCCTAGTACACGTCAGTCCAAATCGTTTTGGAACCATCCGGATTTACAACTACTACATTTCCTTTATCATCGATAGTACCAATATGAGTCTAACCATTTGCATCGGTAAATGTAATCTCTGTTCCTTCTTTTGCGCCAATATTTTCAAGTTGGCGACTCATTGACAGATAAGCAACGGCTTGGGCAACTAAGTCTTTAAGTGTTGTATACCACTCCTACTAGCTAATTTGAGATAAACCAGCAAAACCTTCTCCTTCCTTAAGTAGTCTATCTAAATCAGAACCTTTTACTAATGTGCCATCTGGCCCAATTCCTTTTCCAATTAAATCATAAACCTAATCCCAAAACTCACCGTTCTTCTCCTGCCAATCAAGAGATTTCTGCATCAAATCAATCTACTGTCTTCTCTAATCAGCAGCTTCTTCGTTCTATCTCTGTAACTCGCTAATCTTCTAATCAATTAACTAGTCAGTATAGTCTTCTCTTCCTTCAGCAAGTTCTTTTTCAAGTTGTGCGATTTCAAGAGCGTTCGCGCCGGATGAATCTTGACGTAAGTAAGCAAGTCTTTGCTCTTTATCAGATAATTCTTTTTCAGTTTTTTCATTATCGCGATTCTAACGCTATAATTCTAATTCCTAATTAATTGAATCGATTAATCTCTAATTAGCATCATTGATTGCTTCATCAACTGCAGTTAACTCATCAATCTTATCTTGAATTTGCTTAATGAGCGCGTCGCGCACTCTATCTTCTAATGAAATATATTGCTCACGACCACGCTTTTCAATTTCTTGAATTGTAGATTCTATATCTTCAAGAGCCTGGATTGCTTCATCATACTATGACTAGAATCCTTCCATTTTTTGGAGATATTCCTTAATTCTATCTCCTTCTTCGGAATCTTTTACAGTATTAATTAAGTTCCAGTCAATTTCAAGCGTCTTATCTTTATCATTCCACCATGCGTATTTCTATAGATCGCTATAGTCTTCACTATTCATGGTATCGATGATTTGTTGTTTGCGTTTTTCTGCGAGATCTGCTTCGATTGCGGCGCGCTCACGCAATAATTCGATTTGACGCTTTAAGTTGTTATAGATTTCTTGGCCACTCTTTTGTTCGGCTTCAAGGAGTTGCTAGTAGTCAGTTTCTAGTAAGTTGCGGAGACGTTCGAGTTCGTTGGAATCTTCGACAAGATTATAATATTTATCGAAGTCATTTTTAAACTCTTTGTTTCCGCCGCCACCGCCGCCTCCGCCACCACCGGCGCGATTACGATTAATAGCATTACCAGCACTATCAGTTACAACTACTTTATAGTTTGAACCAATTGGTACATCATTAATATCGTCATATACGACTCCATCAGCTACCCAAGTAATAGTATATCCAAAACCTTTTAAGAACTCACCAGCTTTTGTAGCGCTGTCTAATACCTCAGCTAATGATGCAAAAATCTAACTAAAATCAGCAGTTCCATCTATAGAAAGCGGTATATTGCTCATCTCGGTAATTATATTATTTAATTTTCCTGCTTGTTCTTCAGATGAAGCAAATTCATTAACTAAATCTTTACCAAGAGCTTTTCTAATTTCTTTTCCTGCTTCTTCAGAGCCTTCAGCGTATTCGTTAAAAGCTTTTTCATTATCTTCAACAAATTTTGCGGTTATCTTTTCATTGTTACCAAAAGCTTTTCGCGCGGCTTTTGCAATTGCATCAAGAGCTTTCTATCTTGTCTATGGGTCTTTTGATTTAAGAGCTTTATTATTATCTTTAATAGCTTGCGTTAAATCATCATAATTCTTTTCTGCTTTTTTAGCACTATCTGCATTAACTTTAATAGCTTGCTTAAATTCATTTTGCTCAGTTTCATTAAGCTTTAAAGCATTAGTATTTTTATTGAACCATTCTGTATTTCTTTCGACTACATCAGTTAAGCCTTCTTCTTCAATAATAGTATCTAATGCTTCTCCGGCCTATTGCTTTTGAACACCAGTATATTGTTCTTTTTCATTTAATGATGCAGTTGCTAATTGGGCTGCATCCATTCCTGTAAGGGTTGTTGCTACTTCTTTTGCAGCATCATTTATGGCTGCATTATTAAATAATAAATCTAAAAAAGTAGACCAGAATTCACCTACATTTTCAGCACTTACATTTGAACCTAGCCCTACTTCATTGAGTTGCTCAGGCTTAAGTCCAGAACGGCTAATTACTGAATTATAGTAACTTGCTTTTTCCTAATTAGTCCAACCTTCAAAGCTTGCTTCAGAAACTGGAGTTGGATTAGACGTTATATAATCATTATATTCTTTTTCGGCTTGTTCATATTGCTATTTATAATAATATTTAGCGCGACCATTTATTGCCTTATCATATAAATCTTTATATTTGTTTCTTCTATCCCATAATTCTTGTTGCTTTTCAACATCCTAAAAACGATAGCTTCCAGTAACTCCATTATCCTAAAATCTGTCACTTACCGTTTTTCTTGCAGTTGCCTACTAAGAAAATTCTGTTGGAATATTATTAGTAATCTAACGTACTACCGCCGCAAATCCTTCTAAGCTATCACCAACATACTTAAAGCTGCCATCAGTCTATTTCCAAAACTTATTAATTAAATCAGCATATTCAGTATCTTCTAATAGTTTTTTAAGAACTTCATAGTTTTCTTTAGTAATTTCGCCTGATTGCTTTTCAAGCATACTATTAACTATTTCACGTCCGCTTTCTATTGTTTCTACTGCACTCGCCTTAGTCCAATTCTTAGTAGCAATACCAGCTTCTTCAAGACCATTAATAAAATCTGTAAAAGCTCCTTTAAGACCTAGTGATTCGAGGTCGATACCTAAAGTATTTAATGTATCAAAAATACCCCATAAATCAGAAGAATTAGTAATATCAATACTACCGAGAGTCTAGAAAATTTGTTTTATTTTTTCGGGATCTTCGATTTTTATTATATTGCCATATAATTCTTCAAATTTACCTGCCTAATCTTGACTATATCCACTAAGTTTTTTATATTGTTTGTCAATAGAACGAGAATAATAAGCATTACCACTTATTTTATTATCACTAAAGTCTTTTTTTAAGTCACTTAACTAAATCTTATAGTCATTTAAAATATCCTTGTCTGCGCTCTATAAAGTCTTCTATATTTGTTCCCACTAATTTAATAAACCGTCGATCTCAGCTGCAGTAAGATCTTCTCCATTATTAATTAATTTTTCAAGACCTTTTTGCGCTTCTGGACCTAGCTTTTTAAAGTCATCTTCTGTAGCTTGCAGCTATTCTAATGCAGTAATACTTTCATAATAAGCTCCAAGCCAATTAATTATATACTAATTATCTCTGTCGGCTTCATCGCCGCTTAAATCTTTATAAAGACTTTTGCTATACTCATTTTTAAGTCCACCAACTCCACCGGCAGAATTCTATCTATAAGTAGTAGCTTTTTGTTCCGTTAAAAGACCTTTTTCAACTGCATCTTCAAGAATTTTATTATATTTTTCTTGATTATTATCAACTAGATCTCTTTCTTTCCAATCATAAGTTTTTCTATTGTCACTCATAAAACGAGAGGCAATATTGGCTTCATTAGAACCATCAGATAAAAGGAAAACAGAACGCTAATACTAATCTTGATCTGAATTTTTCGTTATAGGTTTTATTGCAGATAAAATTGGACCTGTTAGAACATTTAAAATGTCATCTAACCCATTTTCATCTCCAGTAAGATTGGATTCTCCTTCTTTATATAATTTTGTAAATTCTTCTTTACCTAAAGTTGCTATTGCTTCTTTCTGTTCAAGAGAAAATTTATTAAAAAATTGATCCCAAGAAAACATCCCAAGAGACCCTTCTTTATTTGCAAAGGTTCTCTCTAAATTACCCTAAACAAAATATTCTTCTATTTGCTTTTCAGCCTAAGCTCCTCGAGTTTCCTTACTTTCTCGATTAGTAAAATTTTCAGTAATTGCTTTTAAAGTTTTTGAACGATTTTGTCTTTTCTAAATTGCGTTATTTAATGAATTTTCATCTATTTCTAGCTAACCAGTTTCAGAATTAAATTTAACTTCTATCTCTGGATTCTCATTAGCTAAATCATGAACTAACTAATTTATTTCTAATAATTTATCCTTATATTCCTACGTTCCTTTAGTTAATTCATTAAGCTAAGTAAGTAACTCTTTATATTTATCTCTACCACTTAATAATTTATCATAAGCTTCAGAAGCCTATTCTGCAACTTCCTACGCAGTTTTTGTTTCGTTTTTTAAACGATCTAATTTTTCTTCAGTTGTTTCTGTGAATTCTGCAATTATAGAAATTACAGCGACCAAAGCCGAAATAATTGCTGCAGCCCATCCAATAATAGGAATAGCATTTATAGCTGCTGTTGCTGCCGCGGAACCTGCTTGTGCAGCCGCTCCAAAAGCTGTAAACATAGTACCACAAACACTAAGTGCAGCTGATAAAACACCGAGACCTTTTGCTAAACCACTAAATACTTTTGCCGCATTAGTATGTCCAGTTTTTTCTAATGCATTAGCAACTAACCCGAGTGCGCCGGCCGCTAAGCCTGCTGCCATACCAATAGCTTGTAATGATCGGCCATATTGCTACAAAGCCTATTGTGTGCTCTAATCATTAAGAATTTTCTAAGCTCCTTCTAGTTTGGCTTGTTTTTCAGCTACTGTATTTTCAGCTTCTTTTATTTTATTACTATTATCTATAGGCTACCCATTCGCACCTAATAGTCCTGCTTTAGACGGTTCTTTTCTAAGCTCTTCTAAATTAGCTACTGCAGCATCATATTCTTCCTAATATGTTTTAGCATCCGCAGCAGCCTATTTTTTTAAATTTTCTCTATTTAATAGCTCTTGTCTATTTGCTCCTCTAAAAAGAGAAAAGCCTGCTTTAGTATCACTAATTCTACTTTTAACTTTTTTCTAATTATAATAATATCTATCAATTAAATTAGTTGGTACTTCATCTTTACCTGGTATCCTCGTACCGATATAAGTACCAATTTTTGTCATAGAACCTTTAAAAATTGCACCAGCACCTTTAAAAACACCAAAGGCAGCAGCTAAACTAGTAATCGATTTTATTGCACCATTTCCACCAGAAATCTTATCAATAATGCTATTAAGTAATTCTAAAATTTTTGTACCAGCATCGATAGCGCCTTTAATAAAGTCACTATTAGCAATACCCATCGTAAAGGTATCCCATTCAGCTTTTAACTTTGCAAGCTTAACTTGTAAAGAATCAAGAGTTTTTTCAAACTATTCTTGTCCAGATCCTGCACTATTATAAGCCATCTATGTTAACTCAACAGTACGGCTATAATCCTGCATTAATGCCAAGAAACGAGATTGCTGACGAGAACCAGCAGCCATTGTAGCAATATAACGCTGCTATACGGTAGTTAAACTGCTCCATTTACTAGCTAGTTCAATAAATATATCATCAAGTCCTTTAGTACCAGTAAAGAACTCATTTAAGTTAATACCAGCAGTACGTAAAGCTTTAGAAATCTTATTTACGTCTACTTCTTCACCTTCTTCGGTTGTACCAAGAAGTTCACCTTCACTATAAAGCTTTTTAACTTCAGTAAAACGTGCAATAACCGTTTTTAATGCAGTACCAGCAGTTTCAGCACCTTCACGAGTACTTTCAATAATCTGCGCGAGGAACGCCGCGGTATTTTCAAAACTCATATTAGCACTGTTAGCCAATGCTGCAGTTTTACTCATAGCAACAGAAATTTCTTGTACATCAGAAGCTGTATTCTGCGCGAGCTTTGAATAAACGTCATTAATACGAATCGCGCTAGTTTCATTTAATTCCATATTGAAGCCGCGCAACGCACTGGTCATATAGTCAGTCGCCTATCCAGCTTCAATATTAGCAACACGCGCCATCTTTAACGTTTCGATACCAAGATCTAAAGCGTCATTCATATTTAAACCTTGCTATACATACAAGGTCTGCGCGCTGTATACGTCAGAAATTGCACTTCCTAACTATTTGGCCTGTTTACTATATTCTGGAAGTGTTTTCCACATATCGCCAACAGTATAGTCAGAAACAACTGCCGTTTGTGTCATAACGGCATCAAGCTCTTTTGTTGTATCAATTGCTGAACGAATCGCACGGCGCATTAATTGGAAACCGCCAGCGAGTGAGAAGAAATATTTTAAACGAGAAGTTAAATGGTCAATATCAGATGCGGCATCGCCCATTCTCTTTAAGCCTTCCCCAGCAGCTTCGCTTTTCTCTTTGGCTTCTTCTAATGCTGGGCTAGCTTCTCTTTTCATAATTTGGGCAATCTACTATAAGCCAGTTTTTACTTCTCCATTAGCCTCAGAAGCAAAAGCTTTTACTTTCGCTTCAAGTTCTTCCATATTTTGAACGCCTTTAATAGTTTCATCACCAAAAGCTTCAGCTATTTTGCTTTTTAAAGTATCAAAGGCAGAAGCATCTTTAGCAGTTTTCTAAAAGTCTAATAAAGCCTGGCCCGCTGAGGTAAAAGAGCTTTTAGCATCTGCTTCAGCAGCTTTAGCAACATCTACAGATTCTTTAAGCTTTTTATACTATTCATTTAATTCTTTTAAATCATTAGTATTTTTATCATAGTCTGCTTTGGCTTTATTGGCATTATTTGATGCATTAGTAAAATTTTCCTAAGCTTTAGTTACTTTATCTAATAAATCGCCATATTCTTTTAAAGTTTGCGTATCTAATTTTTTCTAATCATTACCATTAATAGAAAAATCTTTATTAAGACGAAATTCTTTTTCTTGTGCGTATTGCCTTGCTGCTTCTTGAGCATTATTAAGAGCTTTCTAAGCGACTCCCTTTAAACCATTAGCAGAATTTAATCCACTTAGAGATCCAGCACCTTTATTTTTATCATTTATTTTATTTTCAAGCTTAGTAATCTATTCTAATTTTTTTGCTGCTTTTTCTTCTGCGGCAATTCTCTTTTTTGTTGCTGACTCTGCAGTAGTTCCCGCATTTTTAGAAGCCTATTCTAATTTTTTATATTCTCGTTCATTTGCTCTTAAACTATCATTATATTCTCTTGTAGCATCAGAAACTTTTTTCATCTTATCAGCGAGTCCGGCAGTCATCTTTGCCCAACCAGTTTCTCCTTCCAAACCCGCTTTTTCAATTTCTCTACCAATACCCTTTATAATACCACTTACTTTATTTAAGCCACGATCAATAGTGCTAGCGTCTCCTAAACTAGTAAGAGCCTTACCACTTTTTATTTCTAATTTGTCTAATTCACTTTCCAAATTAGAAAATAAAGTTCTTAACTTTAAAGTACCTTTTGGATCAGCACCAATTTTCCCAAGAATATTTGAAGCCTATTGCGCCGCCTATCTTATCTGACTAATATCTGCATTAATATCAAGTGTATATGAGATTCTTTTTTCAGCCATATATTCACCTCAAAATAAAAAATCGACATTAACTAAAGTTAATGCCGATATTATTTACATATCACTATCTATGTCGTCATTAAGGAAGTACATTTCGACTATTTTCTGCTCGCCGCGCTCGCCTTCTGGAATCGCGACTGCCTATAATCGCCCGACTACTGGGTTCGCATTTTCTCCCAAACGCATAGATAAGTCAGACATTAACTTTAATTTTGGAATAATAATTATTCCGGTATGGGTTTGACCCGTAACATCATCCTTAACTTTTGTTCTTCCTTCTAATCTTAAATACCCCTTAGTTAGTCTCTAACCAACGGTTACAAGATTGCCGCCTTTTGTATACTCGTAATCATAGTCTAAAATTAAATCAACATATGGTTCATTAATTGAATACTTTTTATCTTCAATTTTAGAATATGATATTTTTTCTCCAGTATCCATTCTATAAACATAAAAATTCTTTGCTGGAATTTCTTTAGTTGAAAACTATCCATCATCGCCACTTTCAACGTTTTCTCTCATTGGAACTAAAATCTTTTCACCAGTCTAAAAATTTACTAACTTAGAATTACTAAGCATAGCAAAATGAACTTTTGAAAAAATTCCACGCTCAAAAGAAAAACTAACTTGTTTAGAAGTTTCCCACCATACGTGCGCGCGATCATCAAAACCACCATGCGCGGTTACATAGGTTTTAAACTCTTGTAAACCCGCAATTTGAACAGAATCAAAAAAAGCAATTGTTTCTCCAGCTTCTATATATTTTCCACCTATCTCTATAGGATAAGTAGCTTTTAGTTTAACAGAATACAACTCTTTTATCCCAAATTCATTTATTGCCATTTGTATCTCCCTTAAAAAGAAAAGGTGGAAGAATTCCTTCCTCCACCTTTTCAAATTTGAATTTTAAATTCTATTAAGCATTGGCTACTAAGTCATACTGAACGAGCTTCATCATATCGCCATCTTCTGGACGGAGAACGGTGAGGTTCATATTGAATACCGCCGGATCGCCTTCAGCTTCCAAAGTAATAGTATTCTCAGAAGTCATCTTAGCCTTCGGAATAATAAACTGGAAGAACTGGTCAGAACCATCAACATCAGAACGAGCATAAGTATCGCCCTGGATGTAGTAGGTGCCTGGGAATGTATCGCCAGAAACTGTAATTGTCTTACCAATAGCAGATACCCAATAAGTAAACATTAACTTATGACCATCAAGCTCTGTGCCAGTAACATCACGACCAGTTGTATATAAATCTTTTAATTCCTGCTCAGTAAATGCTGAATCAAGAACTGTGCCATCTTCATCATAAAGCTTGGCTGGAGCATTGCTAGGACCAACGAATAAAAGCTGGCCATTCATTTTAACTTCACCCATTGGAGCAGTACCTTCTGCGCCAAGATAAAGCTTTACACGCTTACTGCCTTCAGCTGCATCATAAATATCAGCTGTAACATAGTCATTAATAAGCTTAACTTTATTGCCATTTGCCTTACCAAGACGAACAACAGCAGTCTTCTGAATCAAGGAAGCACCCTGAGAAGCAGTACCATTACCAAACATAATAGCCATAGACTTTGCAGAGAAAAGTGCGTCTTCAATAGTTACATTAATCTCCTTGCCATAGTCCCAAGTAACAAGCTTCGGGTTGCCCTTACCACCACGGGCGTCAACAGATTCAGCAGTTTGCTCAATAGTGGAAACCTTTAATGTATCAAGATATAAAACGGGGTCGCCGCGAGTACCATCGCTATTAATCTTATAAAAAGTTACATCTGCAACCTCTTTAATGCCATATCTGTCTAAAATAGATGCCATTTATATAGCCTCCTATTATTTAATTTTTATTTGTATTCATCCAATATTCTACTTTTATCTTTTTACTATCCGCGCCGGCAAGCAAACTTCTTATATCAATATCATATTTTTCTTTCTATTGATATTTATCTACTAGTCGTTTCGCTGCGGCATAGCTTATCTCTCCGATATTAAGTGGATTTAAACCAATACCCATACAACAAATTGAAACTAAAGTTTCTTCAAAAGTTAAACCTAATCCTTTTTTAGCTTTTATTCTATCACGATAACGAGCTTTTGCTTTCATTTCTCTAATGCGCGGATGCTCATTTGGATTTGGCGGATCTACTGGTTTTTCGCCAAGCGCGCGCCGTATAGAATTCTAAAAATCAAAAAAATTATCTTTATTAATGATTCTTAAATCTTCGATCTTTTTAATTTTTGCGATTTCTTCTTGCAAATTTCCAATTATTATAGATCCTACATTATAATGGAAAGTAACAGGTTCTTTAATAAATAACTCAAAACTTTTTTCAACCTATGTTTCAAAAGTCTTATTATACATTGCATTAACCATTATATACTCAAAAGGCGTAGGTGGCTTTATTGGCTAACCCTATTGATCTTTTTTATCAATGAAAAAATCTTCAATTTCTTCTTGAGAAAAAGTTAATATATTATAAATTTTTTTAGTTTCTTCTTTTAATATATCATTAACCGTCGGCGGATAAATATAACAAATATTCTAAAATGACTAAGGTAACTTTAAAAAAGGCTCAATCATAGGTTGTTATATAGAACTCCTATTCATAACAACTGATTTCATCAGTTAAAAAATTTAATTCAAACTATCCACCAGTCATTTTCCCAAGGCCGTCTATCGTTTTATCATTAAGAGAACTCTAAATTTCTCCTAATATTGCAAAAGGACGTAACTAAATATCTTTTATAATCCACTAAGTTAAAGGAACAAAAACTTCTATGTTTATTTCAATATCATTAAATTCAGTATTCTCGCTATTCTATACCGCGCGGACAACTCGAATACTAACAATTGAGTTAGCAGTCTCTTTTGGACCGACTCGAGGCACTATTTTTACCAATTTATCAAAGACTTCTTTCTAAATTTGCTCCTAAGTTAAATCCTCTCCATTTAATGGATCTTTATCATTATAATACAGAAGCTTTAATAATTTCTAATTAGACATTAATCTTTTCGCTATTTTTTGAAGATTAACTCCAATTTCTGCACAATTGCGCACCATTATTCGCCACCTCCATTATTAAGCCAATAAAAATCATTAGGATCATCCTCTGGAGTCTATTCTGGCTTAGGAGTTTTATCATATTCATAAATAGGATCGACGCTTACATATTCTACACCAGGAGTAGACTATCTATCATAACCAGTAACTCTATAAGCTTCTAATAATTTTCCTTCTCCAATTTCAAAATAATCATCACGATTTAGATTCTCATTAGTTGGAATAACAAAGAAACTAAGCTTTAAGTTCTCGGCATAAATAGTATCCATTCTACTTCTAGAACGAATTTCATCTTTTAACATATTATCTTCTTGACCATAAAAATATGCTAAAGTAGAATATTGTAAACCATCGCGCGCAGTCCACGTTATAGTATGAGTCATTTTCAAAACAACATAACGATTATAGCCACTAGCTTTTATATTTTCTAACCAATAAATCATCCATGGCACTAAGTTCATATCCTTATCAGGTAACTATAAAATAGTGCCAGTTGGAATATTTAAATTAATTCTAGTCAATAAATAAGCTCTTGTTTCTGTTTCATCCTATTTATATCTTTCTAATAGGCCTGGCTCGACTTTTTCATTATAATCAAAATCTATTCTATAAACGCTTTTCATTAAAAGCAATTCAAATTGTTTTTCTCTTTGAGTCTAAATTCGAGACTGATAATTTAAACCATATCTATTTAAACGCTTAAGATATACATCTTCAAAATAACTCATTTTGAAAGTAACCCCATACATTCAAATATTGTCTTCCTAAAATATTCGTAATCTAAATAACGAAGAGTATTGGTTTTATTTACCAATTCAACCCAATTTATAGTTCTATCTTCTTCTGGAAAACCACTTAATTCAATAATTATTGAATCTAAAAATTTTTCCCACTCACGATTTTTTTCTCTTTCGCAGAGTAAACCATAATACTTACTTTTTAGCTTATTATAATATCCTTCTAAAACCAAACTGTCAACTTGCATAAGTATCTCCAGCAAGTCTTCTATAACGAAAACTTTTACCTTTTCTAGAACGATAATAAACTCTTTCAAGCTTCAAAGCATTATATTTTTCTGCTTCAAGCATATCTTTAAATTTCGCAAGTAAGTTAGCCTATGAAAAATCTCTTTCTTCATATAGCGGCTTAATATTTTCCCAAGTTAAAATAGTCCTATTTAACCACTCACATTTCATATAAGTAGCTAAAATTTGAATTTCTTCATTACTTAAATCTTCATTGAAACCGTCGTCTCCACGGTCAAGAGAAACTCTAGGAAATTTAAACCAAGGAATTGCTGCTTCAAGTAACGCACGCAAATCCTAAGTTAATTCTTCTTCAGTCCAAAAACCCCATTCATCTTCCAGGATTTTAGCTAAAAAAGCATCATATATTTTTTCATAAGGAGTCATAAGAAACCTCCTTAAACTTCTCTATTATATTCTATAGACTTAATAATATCAATTCCAGTCATTGTTTTTAACATATCACACTTATCAAAATCAATCAACTTATTCTCAATAGCATACTGCGCGAGTGCTGTTGCTTGATCCATAGATAAATCAGCGAGTTTTTGCTTAAATTCATGCACCGGTAATACAGTCATATAACGCTTACGTTGCGCATCATCTAAAACAATAATATTTTCCGGTTCAATCGCGCCCTCTGGTTCCAAACCAAGTTCAATCTTTGCCTACATATCATTAATATATAAAGTGCCATTTTCAAACATATTTCTAGAACCAGTATCAAATAAAATTTGCTCCAATAATTCAAATGGAATTGCAAATTTATCGCCTTTCTTTAACCATGTGTGATTAAAATGCAGATCTTGAATTTTAATTCCAACTTGTGCGTTAATTGTATTAACAACTTCGATTTTCTTATTTCCTTCCATAACAGAATTCTCCTTTTAACTCAATAAAAAATTAAAATGAGGAAGGAAGAAAATCTTCCTTCCTCATAAGTTTAATTACATACCATAGGGGTTATAAATAGTCTGCGGAATCGCTTGATTCTCATATACGCACCAATTGTGGTAAGTAAGAATCGCGCAACCCATCTTCTTCCAAGCGTAGATTTCCATAGAATTGTCTTTATTCTCATGATCCTTAACCTGAGTTTGACCTTCAAGAACAACCTTGACAATCTTTTCGCCGCCAGTCGGAATGACATAAGCAAGACGAGGATCAATCCAAGTCTTATCATTTTTTTCATCAACGAAAGACTGCGGAATCTGAACGATAGGAGTACCACGGAACATATTCACATAACCAGTATTGTGGATTGCATCGATATCCTGTGGATGATAGACACCACCATAGTTGCCAGAAGCAGGAATAGGAACGATCGCATCTGCACCCATCTCAGCAATAAACTCAGGCGGCGCAAAAATAACCGCACCCTGACCATATGCACGAGCGATACCAACTAACTTAAACATCTTATCGCTATCAAAACCATTCTGAGAAACGGTATTTACAGAAGGACGATCAGCAACGCTCAAAGAAGCACGAAGAGCTTTCTGAACCTCAAGGAATACTGCGTCAGTTAAACCTTCAACAATAATATCCATTAATTCAGCCATATCTTCTGCGCCATCAAGATAACGCTCAAAATCAATAGTAGCACCGCCGCCAACTGCATGCGCGCCAACTTCAAATGTGTCCTTATCAAGACGGAATGTCTCATAAACACCAGAAAGACCAACCTGTGTTAAGAACTTCTTAGCACGCATACGGCCCTTCTTAACGGTAAACATAGCTTTCTGGCCCTGCTTTACTGTCTTAATTTCCGCAAAAGCACCAAGAGTATCAAGTGCTTTCTTAGGAAGAATTTCATCAGCAGTTTGAATTATGATGTCATAAATATCATAACGATTTCTCATGAACTCATTGATGGAACCAGCCATCTTCTGAAGTTCACCACGGAGAGCATCTTCAATATTCTCATTAGAGAACTCTGCCGGAGTTTCACGCTTTGCAGCGAGAAGTGCTAATTCATATAATCTCTTATCCATTATCATTTCCTCCTCTAATTATGCTCTCACGCAGTAAAGCTGTACGCCATACTTTCCATTGGGCATTGTAAAGGCATTTCTAACCACCAAATAAGCGCCACTCTGAGGAGCAGTCTTAGTAAGCTTATGTGCACCATTCGCGCAAGGAACTGCATAAAGCGGAGTTGTTCCAACCGCCTCAACAGCAGCCTTTAAAGCCGTCTCGTCGGCAAATTCAGTATCATCGTAAGCAATACAATTTGTAGTATACTTATCACCAACGCTTAAATAACCCGCGCGAGGATAAAAACTATCAACAAAATTCGCGTAATTCTTTAAACCAGGAGTACGCTCGTCATAAATGTGCTCTGCACTATAAACCAAAACGATAGCGTTACCATCGCCAGGGAGATTTAAGGTTCTCTTAATTGGGTCAACTTCAAGCAACATACCATTCTCTGCAGGTGCATTAGCAAAATCGGTGCTATCAAGGGGAGCCTGAGCCTCAATACGACCATCTCTGCGGAAAGCGACGTTGTTCAGTTCAACTTGACCAAAACCGTCAATAACTAATCTTTTTAAAGCCATTATATATTCCTCCAAAGATTACTTCTTATATTTTGAAATTAATTCTGTTAAACTTCCAGTATTATCTTCCACTTTAGGAACATAAGTAGGATTTTTTGTAAAAGCAGATAAATTAGACTTCTTTAATTCATAAGCCATAGCCATATCAAGAGCGGTATCATTCTCATATTCATCGAGCTTTTCAGTGAATTCTTCAATGATTTCATTTGATAACAACTCAGAATAAGAACTAATAATAGCCATCTTCTTTGCTTTTTCAGCTTCTACCTTATAATTTCTTAAAGCCTCAACTTCATCTGTTAGAGTGGAAAGAGTCTGATTAACATTATTAAAATTGTTCTCAGCATTTTCCTTATCTGTATTTAAAGTAGCTACTTTATTTTCTAACTCTGAAATTTTAGTGCTATATTCTTCAATTTGCGCAGCTAAATTTTCTTTTTCTTCAATAGCTTGAATACCATTATTATAATTTTCTTCAATTAGCTCGTAAGAACCAACTGTTTCGCGCAATCTATCAATAATAGCTTTTTCAGATTCTGTAACATCAATAAAATAGCATTTTGTTTTTTCACCAAGTGCAACAGTGTCTGTCTCATTGTCTTTAGTATAGTTAACTCTATAATAACAATTATCTTCATAACTAAATACGAGCGCATAATCATCATAAATATCTTGAATACCATAAGTAATGAGCCAACCGCCTTCTTCGTTATACTTATCATTAAGTAAAGTCCAAATTGCATTAAATTTCTGTTCATCAGAAACTTTAAAGTTTAAATTCATATTTAAGTTGCCTCCATTAGAATTTTTTGAATTATATTTTTCTAATTCTTCAAATTTCTAAAGCATTTCATTATATAAACTAAAGAACGCCGCGCCCTCAAAGCAAGGTTCAACTTTATCCCCTAGTACCTATAATCCAAAAAATAAACCATCGGTGAATTTGAATACTTTTTTGCCTTCAATGAAAACCCATTCGCCCTTTATACTTGGTCTATAAAGTTCCATAGAATGAGATTTCCCAACTATTTCATTGGCTTCTTTATAAAGTGCCGTGTAAACGTACACCGCGCAAGTTGCATAGGTTCTTTCAACACCATCTTCGTCAAGATGATTAACCCATTCAACCTCCGCATTCTCTGGCACTACACCATAAATACGCCCTTCGTCATTACTAGTTCCGTGATCTGTAAAATCCTGTTCATCGTCCTAATAAATTCCTTTTAATGGCGCATATGGTAATGAACTTAATAAGCGTTCAGCAAACTCGTCACTTATGTAAGAGCCATTACGATTTATTCCTTTATAAAAAAGTCTACAACGGATTTTTGAAATAGTCGGCGTAACCTATTCAAATTCACCATAGGTTGTTACTTTAAATTTAAAATCATTCATTAATCAGCGCCTCCCTAAGCGTCTAAGGAACGCTCATTAGCTATTGTTTTTGCAGATTTTTCATCATCTGCCTTTTTTGGCCTTCCAGGCCCTTCGGCAGATTGGGTGTAAGCCGACTATAATGGTATTAGTTTTTTACTTAAACAAAGTACATCATTTTCTAAGTCTTTGATATTATTTAAATCCCTCTACGAAAATCCCATGGCTAAAGCCGGTAACAATAAACTATAACCACTTTGCGCGAGTTTAAAAGAATCGGTAATATACTATGATTCATTATAATATGTAATTGGGAAAATAATATACTTAAATTGCACGGTTTTATTAGCAAAAAACCGATTAATTAAAAAAGTAAAAAATCTTGAATATTTATTTCCTAGTACCATCATTAAAGCAGTATCATTCTTAATAGAAGTCTCAACTGATAAATTACCAGTTGCCGCAAATAACTAACTAGTAACGCCGGCTTCTGCATAAATATTCTACATCATTTTTTCTAAAGTATTACTAGTATTGTCATTAGAAGTCTTTGAGACTATTGCATCAACATCAGCGTATGTCGTTAAAACTGAAACATTTTTATTTTGCTTCATCATACCAACAGTACCCTAATGAATTTCGACAGCTTCTTCTGGTTCAAATAGTAATCCGCCATCTTGTAAATGAGGAATTTTTTGAACAATTATTTTTCTAATTTCTTCTAATTCTCTTTCTCTTTCAGTATCAACTGCATCATCATACTAAATAGTTGCTGGAATTACATTTAAAAACAATGGATGTCCATCAAATAAGACAAAACAAATTCCGATTTCTGCTGGAACCATTACCCAAGAGGACAATGTACCAGGAGAACGAATCCATTTTTTATAATAAGAAGAAATTACAGAAGGATAGGTTTTTAATGCTGTATCACGATCTGATTCATTTGGAATGGAAAGAAAATAACTAACGTTAAATTCTAATATATCATTTCCTTCTAAATCTTTAAAACGACTTCTACAATAACTAAAAGGTAAATCCATTATAGAAAAGCCTTTTTTATTTGAGGAAATCAGCACTCCATAATAAGCACCATCAACTAGTACTCTCCAAGAAAAATTTGTAAATATTTCTTTTGTATCAATAGATTCTATATAATCAACTACTTCATTATACCGCTTCTAAATAGTTTTTTTGGAGAGATTAACAGATTTGTCACTATTGGGAATAACTAATCCGCTATATTTTAAAAGCGTAGCATAATATAAAATAATTTTTCTATAGAAGCCATCTTTATAAAAATAATTTCTTGAAAGAGTTTGCTATTCATCCAAGCTGCCTGAACTCAAAATTCTTGCAACATCATCTAAATTATAATCTTTTATTTTCTAATTTATATTAAAAAATCTATTATTCCAAGTATTCCATGCTTCTGTAGATGTCGCAATCATAGTCTACTAAGCCTTCTAAAAGGAAGAGAAATCCATTTTATTTATTTTACTCATTTTCTCCCCTCCGTAAAGAAGACTAATTTTCTTTTGTTACCTAAAGTATCAAATTTACGTCTTTTTTTATAACTTTCTTCTTCTATTTCTTTAATTCGCCATAGACCGTAAGCAAAAGCTGAATATTTATCTTTTGGATAATGAGTATTAATTTGCTCTAATGTAATATCTAAACCAGTTCCAGTACGTTTGAGTCTTAAATTAGCCATTTCTTCAAACAATTTGGTTGTAAGTTCATGTGGCATAATTCTTTCTACTCTTTCTTTTAAGGACATTCGCTATCCAACTTTAGTATTTAAAAGTGAACTGCGCGCCTCCTATTCTTTTATTAAAAAACGAACTAAACCGTTATTAATTCGGCTATAAGCGTTACCATGAATTTTAGAATTCAATGGCCCATTAGCTTTTAAAGAATACAAAATACGTGGACAATTTTTAGGCTAGATTTTTTTATAATCTTCATTATTAAAAAATCCTAACGGGCCAAATTCTTCGCCATTTTCATCAATCTAAGTCTATATCATTATATCAGCTAAACCTATGCCCAATCCATTAGTATCAATTACAACTTCACGTGGTTGGAAATCTCTAACTAATTTTTTAATATCTATTGCTTGCTACTAAAAAGTTTTTGTTTCAGACTACCGTCCTAAAACAAAAAGATTAACTAGCGTTGCATAGTGTTTTTGCTTTATAATGTTGACTCGCCAAATACAAGCTACTGTTTGATCTGAAAGACGTCCAACGTCCACTGATATTAAGTAATATTGTTCAGCTCCGGCTCTAAAATTTGCGCGCTTTTCTGGATTTTTAATTTTTCGATAATGCTATAATTTATCAAAATCAAACCACGATTCTTCACCACCACCAGTCCAAATACTCATATACTCGCGCGCGAAAGTTTCTTCATCAAATGAAGGACTCATTTTTAACTTTGTTACGAAGTCTTTTGCAAGAAGTCCATGCATTTGCGGCAATCTATAATCGCACCCAAATACAAATGTATTTTTAGGATCTATTATAGCATCAACAAACATATCTATAAGTTTTATATAAGCAAAACTAGTTTTTAACCAAGCAGAGGTCGCGCATATTGTCTGTTGATTTGGCTCACGTGGATTTACTGTTCCATCGGGCAAACGGCGCGAAACGTTCATAAGAGGGAGGACGACCGTATTTACTAATTCTTCGTCATGGAGCTTAATTTCATCGAGCAATCCACCATGCCTTCTGCCGCCTAGCGTGGACTCAATCGCGCCAACTACGTCAAACTGAGATCCATTTCTAAATCTTAAAGTAACATAATCTTTTCCATAATTGCCCGGACAGTCGCTAATATCTCCACCAATAACTTCTTTTCTCAAAAGTGGCCAAGCGCGGAATATTTCTGTAAGCTTTTCTTTTGCAATCTGCGCGGCCTAGTTTTTATTCGGCGCGCAAATAAATCGTTTAGTCCCAGGTAAGAAAATACATTGTAATACTTCGCCAAGAATAGTAATGAATGATTTTGAAAAAGCACGACACGCAGTAACATATACATTTTTGTATCTCATGATCGCGCGCAAGAATACACGCTAATAAGGAAAAAGCTAAATCTGCGGAGACTCCGGCGCGATTAAATCTAAAAATATATCCGGATAAACGGTAAAAAACTAAGCATATCGTTCAAACAACTTCTAATTTTTTTCTAAGTACTCTTCTGTTAAGATAACCCCTTTTTCAAGTGGTATACCTTCTCTTTTATAAGTTTGAATATCACTAATACTTCTATTTAAGGAAGATAAATTAATAATGCTCATTAAATTTCCTCCTTAAAGGTTTCTTCTTTCATTAATTCATCGTAACCATCGTTATCATATTCATCTAAATTATATGAAGTTTTAGTACCGTAGTAATCTTCTTGCTCATTTTCATTAACCATTTTTAATTGTTCTATACGACGAGAAATTTCTTCTCCAATGCCGCTTTCGTTTATATAAAGACGCTAATTGAAATTTTCAAAATTCTTCATCATTTCATCTAGTACGTCTCTAGTCACATTGTCATAGAACTAATTTTTCCATCCTCTCTTTTCAAGCCATCTAAATAATTCACCAACGCTATCAAAGTCATTAGCATTTTTGGCATTTTTAGGAGTGAATTCGGCAATTTTAACTAACTTATCATATGATCCAAGCAATTTATCAAAATCTGCGCCAGCACGGATGCGAGAGTCTAGCTCAAGAGAAATTTTACAAAGCTACTAAGCTTGTTTTATCTGCAGCGCGCCGTTTACGTTTTGTGTTGCAAGAATACCATTATATAAATCTTCTAAATATATAAGTTCTTCTCTACTATAATTTTCACCCCATTTTTGTTCTAATTTACCAAACTTTTCATCACTAAGTAATGGCAACTCATCTTCTATTAACCCATTGTTCTTTAGCTCAACAAACTATTTATAGTAGTCATCCCAACCAATTCCTTCATAGTCTTGAGAATTGAAAACACGTGCATATACTGGAAAAGTATCATCTCCATTAGACGCGCGCAGCGTTTCCCATTGTTTGGGTATAAAAGGTATGTCTGCCATCTAACATAGCTTATCTACTGCCGCCCAACTAAAAGATTCTGATTGTAAGAATTCTTTTATGCAATCATTACAAATTGGGAGTACCTTGTCTGGGAAAAATAAAGAAGAAGTAGGTGAATAAGAATCTGCGCCGAGGTCTCGCGCGCATCTATTACATTTCTTAAATATGAAACTTTGTCTTTTAACTGGTATATTTGGTCTAAAAGCCATAATATTTTATGCCTTATTTGCCTATTTAATAATTTTTAATAAGCGACGGCGCGCGAGTCTATTTTTAGTTTCATATTTAAGTAATACTTCATTAATTAAATCATATCCATCTTTAGGAATTGGTTTATTGTCTTTGTCTTTTTCGGCAGTATATATATCTACTCCAAGTAAATTGCAAACTCCTAAAAATTCTTGCGGCGGAAGTTTTAAAATAGCTTCGCTAAATTCTGTATATTTATATTTTTGTGTCATAAGTTTTCTCCTTTATCTTTTGCGCGAGCTTTTTTGTCACAACGCTTGCACTAGTTTGAAAAACCGTCGGCCGCGCGCATTCTGTGTACAAAATTTGTAGAATTGCATAGTAAGGTCTAACCACACGTTTTACATTTTTTAAAATTCTCTGGGAAGGTTAAATTTTCTATTATTTCGCTATGAAGTTGCGCGGCGGCGCAAATTGCGGGAATTATTTGCTGATGAAAAATTGTACTTATATAGTTAACGGTATATGTCTTGTTATATTTTTTATTTATAAATGATGAAATATCTTGATTTGATTTCTTTTTAATTTTTAACTATAGGATTTCTTTTTGAGGTTCTGTTAATAAGGCGCGCGATATATAAAAATCTAGCGTATTAAAAAACTCTTCAGAATTTGAAAAGCTATCTATATTTAAGAGCTATTCATTCTATATATCTTCAAAAAATCCAAAAGTTTTTGCAATATGGTCAGGATTTCTAAAGTCAAAATGTGGTTTCGTCTAGATTTCTTGCGCGCGTGCCCAATAAAATTTCATTAAAGTTTGGAGTTCTTTTTGTGAAAAATCAGAAGGGCAAGGAAAGCGGTCTTTTGGAAATACCTTTTCCCAAAGTTGTACCCCCTCATATCTAAGGCCGCACGGCGCGCAAATTATATCAGTTTCAAGATTAAGTGGAGCCGTTGTAGTTTGCGGCGCGCGCTCATGAAGTGTAATATTAGTTATATAGGTGTCGCGCAATGTAAATTGCTCTCGGCGCAGTTCTACAAGTAAGTGACGTTTTTTTAAGTATTTAAATTGGTTTAATTTTTGCGCCGACTCGCGCATTTTAGTTTGTTCTTCTTCGGTAAAACGCGCAATAAGTTCTTCACGAGGTGGCTTTGTACGTTTTCCATGCGCGAGATCATAGTAGTTTAATTCTAGGTCTAACGTATCGATACGACGCCATAAATCTTCAAATAGGGCTAACTCGTCGGACGTGCTAAGTTCTTTACGTATTTTTTCTCGTGAAAGTTTTTCTTTTGGATACTTCCATTTTGGCGCGTTTGGCGCGATTATGGAGTTCTCTGAAAAACCGGGTTGCGCGAGTAAGTTATCTAGGGATTCGACTTGCGTAGCTGAACCTTCCCATAAGCCCGCGCGAGTTTGAATTTGGATTTCTTTATCTTGGACTACATTTTTATCTGAACCTTGCTTGCGGCCCCATAGAATATAATTAGCCATTGTTTCAAGTTCATCGTGAGAAGGAGGGCGATACTTGAATAGGTCTTCCTATAAATATTGTTTGACGAATTGCGCGCGTTCGTCGGTATATTGTAAAGTAAAGTCTAAATTTAATCTATTAGGCATTTGGCTGCCTCCAACGTATAATTTTTCCCTTTCATAAATTTATTATACTATAGAATTGGGAAGAAGTCAAATTTTAGAGTAGATTAGAGTAAGTTGGAATTTATATATAGTTCAAAATTTTATTTCGTGAAATTTATGCTCCAGGGCGCCCGAGTTAGAGGCCTTTAACTCCTCCATTTTCCCAAATACAACGCCCGGGGTACTATATATTTTTGGAATAGTCAATAAATATATTTTTACCATATACATCGTTCAAGCCTATACGTTTCTTAAATACCGCCCGCCCTATATAAAAAAAGAGTGGTCACGCCACTCTCTCATCGAACCACCGCAACATTTTACTTGACGTTGCTTTGTAACGAATTTGCGTCCGTTCGTTCAAACTTGCAAACGTTCTTGTAAAGAGTTCAAACTCTTTTGCGTTCATTTCGTAAGTTACCAATCTATCATCAAGAACACAACCGTAAATCCACATCGTTGACGGTACTTTTTCAAAGTAGGCCTTAAGGATCTCATCGAACGTATTGCCGATCTTGTCCGTTGTCAAAGTGGCTTTTCCACTCTTGATACTTGCATTGTATTCCGGCATATCCGAACCGTCGCACCACTTTGTATTGGCGTCTTTCTTTTCGCTTGCGCCGTATGCAACCTTTACAAGGATCTCAACCAGTTCTCCACCGTTGAACCAGTTCGTGCCGTTCATCGTGTACGGCGCGCCTTTGTGTTCGGGATTGAAAGTGTAGGCGGTTTTGATTTCGAAAGTCTTGCGGTTCATAGTCTGTTCTCCTTTGCTTTTCTTGATTACATTATAATGCCTTTTGTCCGGTTTGTCAATCAAAAAATTGATATGTTTACAATTAGTTCATAATTGTATAAACAGAACGATTATTGCATAAATTATGCAGCAAACTGTAGGGTGAGTGTCCGCGTCTTTTTAAGAGTGCCACTCCTTATCTCTGTATATAGAATAGCATATATAAAGTAAAAAGTCAATACTTAAATTGTAAACAAACTATGAACAAAGTCGTAAACGTTTGCGTTAGTATCAGTATAGCGTAAACGTTTGCGTTAGTACCAGTATAGTTAAACGAAATAAAATAAAAATGATTACTTTTGTTGTATTAAGACCGGGCACTTGCGTAAACGTTTGCGTAAGTATATATTATATATTATATATTATATAATGTGCATATTAACGCAAACGTTTACGTTATATCGTATAGGCGCAAACGTTTGCGTTATATCGTATATGCGTAAACGTTTGCGTTATATCGCGCGAACGCAAACGTTTACGTTATATATGTATTAAGTGACTATATAAAAAAAGAGGACCTTTCAGTCCTCTTCTTCGCCGTAGTAAGGGAAGGTTTCATGTGCCTTTGCAAGGGTTGCAAGCACGGAATCGGGGATGCAAGGGTTCTCACACAGGCGGGCGAATCCGATCGTGATTTCATGTTCAAGACCGTAGATACGGATTACAGTTTCAAGTGCCTCTTCGCGGTTCATCATTGTGGTTTACCTCTCTTTCTTTTTCTGATTAGATTATACTATACAAACGTATATTTGTCAAGAGTTTTCCGGAGAAAAAAATAATATATTTTTTTGAAACTCCCGGGCATTTTCTAAAAAGATATATTATTTTTTTTCTAAAAAGTACTTGACAAATTTATCAAAATACACTATACTATAAACAGAAAGAAAGAGGGGGACAAAAAAATGTATCAGATCCGCAGCACAAACGAAAAAGGACAAATCTTCTATTCCACGACTTTTAACTCCGCATGGGCAGCAAATATGATTGCAATCGGTTACGCAAGACAATACCCCGAACTTGTAAAGGTTCAAGTCGTAAACCGTCACACTGGTTGCGTTGAAAAGACTTACGTCAAGTAAGTCTTTTTTTATGCGCGAATGTAAAATCTATGTAAAGTCTATTGACACTATTGACTATTAGTAGTATAATAAGGATGATGGAGGAGGGGCAACAATTAAATAATACCAATTAAGTTACATTTATTTCTGTTTACCCGGGCAAGTTAGAGCAGACTAACCAAGCAGCGAAGCAAATTGCATTTTACATAAACTTTACATAAAAACTATTGACAGACCCGGATTTATAATGTATAATGTAGTCAAGAAAAGAGAAAGAGAGGAACACAGAAATGACGATCAAGAAGGTAGACAACCACAGGGCGGTGAAATGGTTCGTAATTGACGGACAGGGCAAAGCGGTCGCGGGGTTCACGACAAAGAAAAGTGCCGAACAAGCAAAAGCAAATTACGAAAGTTGGGGTTGGAAATAAACCCCAATTTTTTTCATGCTGCGAAATAAAACAAAAATCATTTTATTATATTTATTTATCTATTTACGTAAACGTTTGCGTAATTCGCGCGCCAGGGCATAAATTTTTACATTGATTTTACATAAAAGTATTGACAAACCGGGGAATCCATGCTATAATGTAGACAAGAAAAGAGGAAGAGAGGATAAAGAAAATGAGTAAGATGGAAATGATCGAAAGAGCAAGCAAAATGACGGTGGAAGAACTTGAAAATGCCGAATTCTTCACCGAAATGGGTGAACGGTGGACGGTGCAAGATATGACATGGATTAGCGTAATCCGCGCCGAACTGAAAAATAGAAAGAGAGTCTAATGACTCTTTTTCTTTTTCAAAAGAATAAAATAAAAATCATTTTATTATATTTATTAGCGTAAACGTTTGCGTGAATACCCGGGCAGCCAATACATAAATTATGCAGCGCCGCCCGCCAACATGCAATTATGAACAAATTGTTAACAAACAAAAAAAGTATTGACAGACCGGGCTTTGTATGTTATACTTATATCAGAAAAAGAAAAGGAGAACAAAACAATGAAGAAAATGATTGCAAAGATTAAAGATTGGGTTGAAGATATTGCCGATATGTATCTTACGGATCCTCTCTTCTGGTTGGGCGTGTTCGGCGCAATTGTGTGCATTTCGTTGGTCGTCTTCATTGTGGCCATAATCATCAACGACTGCCATGGTAAAACAGTAAACGATGGCACTATGCGGAACCTTTATTGGACAATGTACAATGTACACAAAATTCTCAATCACTAAGGGCGCGCAAGCCCTTATTTTTTTTATGCTCCAACTATTCGTTAAATAAGTTTTTAACGAATAGTTCTATGCCCGGGCGCCAGTGCATAAATTATACAGAATCTACTCTCATTATACAATTATGAACAAATTGTAAACAAATTTGAGAATTGTTGACAAATACGGAAATCTATGCTATAATGTAGACAAGAAAAGAGGAAAGGAGCCAAAACGATGAAAATCTTCTTCGACATGGACGGCACAATCGCAAACCTCTACGGCGTAAAAAACTGGTTGCCGATGCTGATTGCAGAGAACACGAAGCCGTACACTGAAGCAAAGCCGATGGTAAACATGAACAGCCTTGCAAGAGTTCTTAACCGTTTACAGAAGCAAGGCAACGAAATCGGTATCATCTCTTGGACTTCCAAAGGCGGAAGCAAAGAGTACAATGAAGCGGTTGCCGAAGCCAAAAAAGCATGGTTAAACAAACATCTTGCAAGCGTCAAGTTTAACGAAATTCACATTGTAACCTATGGAACCCCGAAAGCAACCTTTGCAAATGCCGAAGCAATTCTTTTCGATGACGAAGAACTGAACCGCAAAGCGTGGACTGGTAAAGCGTACAATGTAAACGCAATCGTAGAAACTTTGAAAAGCCTTTAAGGCTTTTATTTTACGACTATTACGCAAACGTTTACGTAAATGGTTGTACGCAAACGTTTACGTAAATGGTTGTACGCAAACGTTTACGTAAATGGTTGTACGCAAACGTTTACGTAAATGGTTGTACGCAAACGTTTACGTAAATGCCCGGGCGAAAAAAAATAAAACAAAAATCATCTTATTTTATTTCTCTTTAGTCGCCCAGTGTATAATTTATGCAGCGCACGGAATCATTATGCAATTATGAACAAAATGTGAACATTTGAAAAAGGGGTTGACTTTTTGAATTTCTCATGATATAATAAATATAGAAAAAGGGACGGGGAGTGGTACCGAAAGGGAGCGCGAACATCCACCGACCCATTAAATACAACTTATACAATCATATTAATTTTTTTTCTAATTTTACATACTTTTTACAAGAAACCCGTTGACAGAACCGGTTGCGTATGTTATACTTGTATCAGAAAAAGGAAAGGAACTCAAAGAAATGACTAACACGGCGCTTTTCAATTCCATGATTGACAGATACAACCGCGCTTCCTATACCCATCAATACATTTTCGGTTTTACTTTTGAGGGAAATGTATACATGACCAAAACGGATGCAAGCGTTCTTCCGTTCGTTCTCACCCTTGACCATGCAAGCCGCGGCGCGGGCTATTCGATCCGCTTCTGCCCCACGAAAGACCAAAAAATCTTCATGCTGAACAATTCGAAGGTTCTCTGCTCGGTAAAGTACTTCGAAGAAGCTTGCTCGGAAAGTATTTACAATCGCGGCGAAGTTTTTGAAAAGCTCGTAACCGAAAGCTTCGGACAGGAATGGGAAAAAGATAACCTTCCCTTCACCGAGGGCGGTGACATCGAAGTAAACGGAATCGCCTATCAAATCAAATTCCAGCGCGCGACCTTCGCAAGCGAAAAAACACTCGCGCGCGTTGAGGCGTAAAGCCTCTTTTTTTTTATCGCCCGGGCACGACCTGTTTTACATAATCTTTACACAAAAACTCTTGACAAATAAAGAGCCTTGCAGTATAATAACTATGCAAGGTGAGCCAAGGGCCACCAAGCCAAGGGGCATAGGCCCTCTCTCCGCAAGACGCAAAGCACACCAAGTTCGAAAGTGTGAGACCCATGAGAGTCAGTAAGTCGTCTACCCTTGTAAAATATAAGTGGGGCAAAGATGCCGCGGATGGCACAGTTGGTTGTCAGTGAGCGCAAAACGAACCAACCGCCGCGGATGGACGGAGCAGAGCCATTAAAAGGATCTATAAAATAGATCTTTTTTTATGCCATAAAATAAAACTAAAATCATTTTGTTTTATTTATTCCTGTTTTACCCGGGCGCCGAGAAATAATATATTATTTTTTTCGCAGAAAAGTATTGACAAAACTCACCCTATCTGTTATACTATAATTGTTCCAAGGGGGTGAGGGAAACAGCCGAGGGCACTCACCCACCGAGGGAAAGAAGGTTGCCAAGGGGCGGTATGTTGAAGCGCAAGGCGCGCTCGTGAGAGCCGAAAAAATTTTTGAAAAACTTTCAAAAACCCCTTGACAACCAACGTAAAGCGTGCTATAATGATTACAGAAAGTGAGGAGCGAAAGCCCCACTAAATAAAAAGGGTCGCGACCGACGCGAAGCCGAAAGGCAAGAAAGGAAAAAACTATGACGAACAAGGAACTGTATCAGGCAATCACCGAAGGCGCGGTTGTTACCGCAGAGATGGCGCAGAAGGCGCAGGAACTGCTTGCGAAGCAGGCAGAGGAAGCCGTGAAGGCGGCGCAGAAGCGCGCAGAGAAGAAGAACGCAGAGGACGCGCCGCTTGTCGAAGCTGTATCCATTCTGCTGTCGCAGGCAGGCGCTCCGCTGACCGCTGCTGAAATCGTCAGCGCTGGCATCGGCATCGCTCACACTTCCAAGGCAACCGCTATCGCCAAGATGGTCGAGGGCGTTGTGGTGGGCGAAAAGCGCATCGGTTCGCGCATCGTCAAGACTTACAGTCTGTAAGTCACAGAGGGCGAAAGCCCTCTTTTTTTTCTAAAAAAATTTTTATATATAATATACAATCCGCGCCCGGGCGCGCCAATATTCACAAAATAGTTACATTTTAAAAATTGACTTTTTGGAAATTTTATGATATAATAATTATAGAAAATAAAGGAGAGAAAAAAATGAAAAAATATCGTGTGCGTGAATTTTCCATTATTTGGTGGGTAAAAAATTTCCTTTATGTGAGTGCTATTTTTAGTCTTTTCCTTTTGATGGTTTGGATTATGGCATGAAAATTTTTTCAAAAAAGTATTGACAAAACAATTCAAAGATGATATAATAAAGTCATCAAAGAAAGGGAAGAAAACTTCAATGGAAAAAATGATTTCTGAAAATCAACTGCGCGCACTTCACAAAATTCGCGGAGATTGGGGCGATGTAAAACCCTATACAAGAATCGAAAAAGATAAGAAAAAATATTCTCGAAAAGAAAAACATAAGAAAGGATGGGACGAATAAATGGAAAATTCGAACAAGAAAAAGTATCATGTTGAGGACGGTCATTGTCCATTCTGCGCGAGTGACAATATTGACTATTACGACAGTTACCCCGAAGACGATTACTTCTTTTATAATTGTGGTTGTAACGATTGTAACAGGAATTTTCGACTTTGTTATCGACTTACCTTTGACGGAGTTTGTTTTGATGATGATGAAGGGAACTTCTACGACTTTGATGCTGATGGGCATGAGATTTAACTCATGCCTTTGATGCCCGGCGCGGGATTATATATAATATATTTTTAGAAAAAGTATTGACATTTCAAAAAAGTTTTGATATAATTATTACAGAAAAAAAGGAAAGGAAAAATACTATGGCAGAAAAAATTGGTGAAGCAACTCGTGCACATTTGATGGAAATTGTTCGCAAAGCATTTGAAGTAGAAGGACTTGATGTTCTTCGTGTTGGCAGTGGTTCGTTCGGTATTCCCGCCGTTGAAGGTGAAGAAGAAACCGCCGTGAAAATCGTATTCCAGATTCCGAAAGGTGAACGTAACGGTACGGGATATGATGTATACGAAGACGCACAGGCGTATGCGTTTAAGTGTGCAGAAGCCGAAAAGAAGCGGCAGAAGAAAGCAGAAGAAAAAGCAAAGAAAATTGCAAAAGCGAAAAAGGAGAGCAACTAATGCTCTCCTTTTTTTCCTAAAATTATGAAAATTTTTTATCGTTAGATTTCTCTAACTTGCCCGGGCGCCCAATTTTACACAATCTTTACACAAAAAGTATTGACATTTTTTACCCCATCTGTTATACTATAATTGTTCCAAGGGACAAGAGATTGTCAAGGGCAATCAGTTGGCAAAAGTGGTTTTGAGATTCACCCACGAAGCCAAAAAAATCTCAAAAAAAATTCTGAAAACCTCTTGACAAACTCCCAAACCTATGGTAAAATGATTACAGAAATAAGGGGTTGCGACCTACCGCAAGAAAGGAAACAAAAACTATGAAGAACATGAACGAATTTCTCACCTCTATCGCAAACGGAACTCTGACCGATGACGCAATCGCTTTTGCAAAGTCCGAACTCGAAAAGCGTGCGACCGCAAATGCGAACGCCGCAAGCAAGCGCAACGACAAGTGGTACGCCGAAAACGGCGAACTTCTCGAAGCCGTTCGTTCATTTCTCACTTCCAAGGGGCATCCTGTGACGGCGTCCGAGATTGCCACCAACGTTAGTGGCGTCTACACTCCTTCCAAGGCAACGGCACTCTGCAAGCACATCGAGGGCATCGTTATCGGTGAAGGACAGGCAGACAAGCGCATCGTCAAAGTGTACTCTCTCTAATGAGAGTACACCATGGGTGCGACATAATTGTCGCACCTCGCGCCCGGACGCGATAAAATATATTATTTTTTTAGAAAAAACTATTGACTTTTCGATATAAGTATGTTATACTAATTACAGAAAAAGAAAGGAAATACAAAAATGCTTGTTAAAGACTTAATTGCATGTTTTTCTTGGTACACTCGTTACAGTATATATTATATTGACGATATTCACAATAAGGTTGGGCAGGGAATGGGCAATAACTCCAATACCAACGTAAACGATGAAAAAGTTGTCGGTATTCGGCACACACCAAAAGAAATTATTATTTATATCTAAGGAGAAAAAAATGAATAAAGCAGAGTATAACGACTTTATCAAATATTTACACGAAGAAAACGACCGCCGACTTGCCGAACAAGAACAAAAACGGCGAGAAAGAAAAACACAGCTTTATCACGAAGAACTTAAAAGAATCGAAAAAGAACTTGCATTTTTACAAAATCGACGCACAGAAGTAGAAAAGTGGTTGGAAAAATACGGAACAGAAAAATTTAATAATGAATCACTATAAGCGGTTTTCGCCCGGGCGCATTCCAGGAAATAATATATTATTTTTTTTTAAAAAAATATTGACAAATCTCTCAATCTATGTTATACTAAATACAGAAAAAAGAAAGGAAATAAAAAAACATGAAAAAAATTGATGCTTTTCAAATTTTTGAAGATGCCGATACAAAGCATCTTCAGACAATTTACCTTGATAAGCATGGATTTACCCATGAACAAATTAAAAAATGGACAGGTTATGCAATTTCAACAATTAAAAAATATATTCACGATTTTGCAGACCGTATCGAGGAAGCGTGTAATAAATTCTATCACATCACACAAAAAGTCAAAGCAGTTATGCGCGGCGGCAGACAACTCGTTTACCTCTACAAATTTTACTATGAAAATGGAGAGTTAATCTGTTCAAAAGTCGGTACAACAACAAGACTTCCTGAACAAAGATTAAAAGAAGAAATCAGATACTATCAAAAACATGGGATCGCCGTTGCTAATGTTGAAATCTGTTCCGTAATTGATTGCGGCGCGATCCCCGCAGAAGGAGCGGAAAGTTATACACGCGCCGCTTACATTCGGAAACACCCCGAAGCTTTCCATAAAAATGATAGGTTTTTCGGTGTTGATATTCCAACAAGAACATTTAATAAACTAGTTGCCGAATATTTAGGTAAGGACATTGTCCTTGCCTAATGACCGGGCGCACAAAATATATTATTTTTTCTGCGAAAAAGTACTTGACAAATCCATAATACTATGTTATGATATATACACAAAGAAAGAAAGGAAATCCTAAAATGACCAAAGCAATTTACTTCGATATGGACGGAACTCTCGCAGACCTTTATAATATCAATGGTTGGCTTGATGCCCTTCATGCTTCTGATCCTTCGCCGTATATTATCGCGCGTCCTCTCGTTCGTCTCTCTACACTCGCGCGCCTTCTGAACAAGTTACAAAAGGAAGGATACCATATCGGTGTCATTTCGTGGACAGCAAAAAATTCTACTGAGGACTATGAATGTGCCGTAACTGTTGCAAAAATCGGTTGGTTGAAAAAGCATTTGCCGTCTGTGGAATGGGATGAAATTTCTATTGTTCCCTATGGCACACCGAAGCAGGAAACCGTTGCATTTCCCGAAGGGATTTTATTTGATGATAATGCAGGAATCCGTGAAGCATGGACGGGTGAAGCATTTGACGCAAATGCAATTATTGACATTCTGCGCGCCCTGTGAGGTCGCAGTTTGCCCGGGCCGAAATAATATATTATCCTAAAACTATTGACAACGCGCGCATTATATGTTATACTTATATCATCAAATGAAGGAGTCAATGACTATGGCAAAGAGATGGGGCAAACCCGAAAAGGAAAATGACCATTGCGTCAACTGTCCGCATTGGCGTTGCGGAGATGGCAAACACTCGTACTCTCGCAGACCTTACTGCCACGCACAGGGCGGTGACTTCTGTTTAGAGGAAGCCTATGAAAAAGAAGAAAAGGAGAAAGAAGAAAATGATTTGTCTTTATGATGGTTTTCGATGCCCCTTTTATGAGGATGGTAACTGTAAAGTAACCGACCCAACCTTTGACTGTTCCGAATATTGGCGATACAACTTTGAAGAAGAAAGTGAGGAAGAAGAAAATGTCGATTAAGCGTGAAACCCCTTGCGATGACGGAGTTTGCCCCTTTGACGCAACGTATAATTGCGATTGCGAATATTGGTGCGGTGCAGAAGAACCGCAAGATAATCCCGAAGTTTGGGATGATGATGAAGACGAGTATGACTATGACGAGGACGAAGATGAAGAAGATTACGATCTTGAAATAGGGTTCGACCCATATATGGGGTGCTATACAGAAGACTGTTAAAGTCTTCTAACTGCCCGGGCGCGCAGAAAATATATTATTTTTTTTGAAAAAAAGTATTGACATTCTGTAAGGGGTGTGTTATACTATAATTGTTCCAAGGGCGAGACCCTGTGGGCGAGGCTAATGGTGTGTAAGTCCCAAGTGAGTAGGCGGAAGGGCCCAAGCCGAAAAAAAAGACCAAAGCCCTTGGAACCCCTCTCTTTCAAAAAAATTTTTTGAAAAAGTTGAAAAAAGGACTTGACAAACAAGAATCTATGTGCTATAATAAGTACGTAAGATAAAGAAAGGGTCGTGACCAACCACGAGAAAGGAAACTAAACTACTATGACGAACAAGGAATTTCTGACTGCTGTATCCGAGAACAACATCACCGCCGAAGTTATCGCACACGCGACCGAGGCACTCCGCAAGGCGAACGAATCCGCAAGCAATCGCGCCGCGAAGAAGTCCGCCGAAGATGCTCCCATGCTTGATGCTCTGCGCAACTTGCTGACGAGCGCGAACCATCCCATGACCGCCGCGGAAATCGGCGCGGCACTCGATGTGCATACGTCCAAGGCAACCGCGCTTTGCAAGCGTCTCGAAGGCGTCCGTGTTACGGATGTTCAGGTTGACCGCCGCGTGGTCAAGGGTTACAGTCTGTAACCCAAACGAAAAATGGGAAGTAATTCCCATTTTTTTTATATAAAATAGTTAGAGTTGTCTAACTTGCCCGGGCGATTTTCACAAAAATATATTATTTTTTAGTATTGACTTTTTATTCTCTATGTGTTATACTTATTACAGAAAAAGGAAAGGAAAGTAAAAAAAATGAAGATTAATCAGTTGCCGACTGCCATGTTTGGAGATGTAAATCTCGGTGAAGTGTTTTATAACTATGATTATGAAAAATTCTTCATGCGGATAGAATGCACAGAAGAAGGAAACGCGGTCTGCCTTTCTGATGGCTCATTTGCCCATTTCTTCCCTACTGATGAAGTGCGCGTGTATCCGAATGCCTCACTCAATCTTGAGTGAGGCCTCGGCCCGGGGGGGGGGGCGCGTTTTACATAGATTTTACATAACTATCTCTTGACTTTTTGCAATATATCATGTATAATAAATTTGTAAGTTAAAGAAAGGAACAAAACAAATGGACAAGACCATGCGCGTGTTGATGCTTGACACCGAAACCACTAACTCTATTGATGACCCTATTGTATATGATTTGGGTTATGAAATTTTTGACCTTGACGGCAACCTTTACGACCGCAACAGTTTTGTAAATGCGGACGTGTTTTGTGATAAAGAACTGATGGCTTCCGCATTTTTCGCAGACAAGATTCCTGCCTATTGGAGCGATATTCAAAGAGGCAAGCGTGAACTGCGGACTTGGCGCGCAATCATCGAAACATTGTACAAGGCAATCGTTGACAATGATGTAAAAGTGATTTGTGCCCACAACGCGCGCTTTGACTATCATTCTATCCACCTTACACAAAGATATGAAACCTCGTCACGTTGGCGTTGGGTGTTCCCTTGGGGCGTTGAATGGTGGGATACTCTCACTATGGCAAGAGAAATTCTTGCAGATAATGATGAGTATAAAACCTTCTGCGTTGCAAATAACTTTGTGACCGCAAACGGTAAGCCACGATATACTGCCGAAGTCCTTTACAAGTTTATTACAAACGACTTGGATTTTACAGAATCGCATACAGGTTTGGAAGATGTTCAGATTGAGCGTAAAATTTTCGAGTATCTTTTGAGCCTCGCGCCCTCTATTGATGGTAGACTGTGGCGGGATTAAAACCGCCGCAGTTGCTTTGCCCGGGACTTTACGTAGATTTTACTTGACGAGAGACCAAGAGTATGGTATACTTATTACAGAAAAAGAAAGGAGATAAAAACTATGGCAAGTTCCAAGGTTGGCGAAAAGTCGCGTGATGAGGTTATTTCCCATATTGTGGAAAGTCTGAAGTCCTTTGGGTATGATGTATTGCAGGTCGGTTCTGCATCCTATGCCGTTCCCATTGTTGAGGACGGCGAGGAAAGTGCGGTGCGCATTGTGGTGCAGATTCCCAAGGGTGCGAGGGATGGCGAGGGTTATGACCCTTATGAAGAGGCGCAGGCGTACTCTTTCAAGCAGGAAGAGGCGCGCAAGAAGCGCGAAAAGAAGGCCGAAGAGAAGGCGCGCAAGATCGCCAAGGCCAAAAAGGAAAAGAGTGCATAAGCACTCTTTTTTTTGTATCTTTATGCGCGCCGGCCATTTTGCCCGGGCGAAAGTCAAGTTTTACCCATTATATTATACTACAAATTTTTTTGCTTGTCAAGAGGGTCAAATAAAACAAAAATCATCTTATTTCATTTATTACGCAGCGGGTGCGCATATGCAAATTTTGACCGGATGCAAATTTTATACCCGGGCAAATTTCCAAATTAATCAAATTTTAAGAAGCTGCAAAATAAGCTGCGAAGCTAGGAGCTGGAAAGCTGGAGCTGGGAAAATTTGCAAAAAGCTGCAAAATATGCTTCAAAAGCTGTCAAATTTTACGCGCAGGTCAAAAAAGCTGGAGCTGTCAAATTTTAAGATTCGCGCAAATAAGCTGCGTTCAAATTTTGAAATTTTTCTAAAATTTTAGTATAATATATATGTAAGGTGAAGGGAGAAAGAAACCGAAGAACCTAAAAAATTAATGGGTGGCGACCGACGCTGAAAGGGAAAATCACTATGACGAAGCGTGAATTTTTGAATGCAGTTATCAATGGAACCATGAACGACGAGACCAAGGAATTTGCGACGAAGGAACTCGCGCAGATCGACGCGCAGCTGGAGAAGAAGCGCACCACGCTCACTCCGAAGCAGGAAGCCAACCTTGAGCTGGCAGAGCAGGTGTTCGCGCACCTGAGCGATAAGGCTATCACGGCAAACGACGTGTACGCGCTCGGCATCGACGGTATCACCAGTATTCCGAAGGCCAGCTCTCTTCTGCGCATGCTGGTTGCGAATGGCCGCGCGGTGTCTGCTGATGTGAAAGTCGGCAATAAGCTGCAGAAGGGCTATACTCGCGCTGAATAAGCTGGAGTATAAGAAAAGAGCAACGTTTGTTGCTCTTTTTATTTTATGCGCGCCGAAAATTTGACACGAGTTAAAATTTGCAATAAATTTATGATTCGCGCATTATACGTTCAGCGTATACGTTCAGCGTATACGTTTTAATTATACGTTTTAATTATATGTTTTACGTATACATTTAATGTGTTATTTTATTGTACGTTTAACGTATTATATATTATATATTATATTATATATTTTATTTTAAAATTTGCTTTGGTGTTAAATTTGGCGCAGAGACCTATCCTACCCTAACAAGACCTAACTAAACTTTACAAGACTCATTCCATCTCACTCCATTCTCACGCACTACCCCGTCTCGCCACTTCCACTCCCGCATCGACTGTATACCCTAACGTATACGTTTAAACGTATACGTTATACTTATACGTTCTTCGTGGCAGCTGGGACTGGGGCGGCCTTTCGCCCGTTTTAATTATACGTTTAAACGTATACGTTCTTCGTGCACTTGGTGGGGTTGAACGTTTGGTGTAACGTTCTCATCTCCGGACATTCCCTAACCTTTTTCTGTTACTTTTTATTTCTATAACACCCCTTAATTTACATTTTAAATGTAATTTTTTCAATTCAAAACTATAATTTTTTCGTACACGAAATTTTCGGAATTTTTTATGTACGTTTTTCGGAAAATTTCACGCGCATTTTTCGGAAAATTTTAGAATTTTATATGCGTTTTCCGAAAATTTTTTGGAATTTTTTCCGAAAATTACACGCGCATATAATACGTTTTTGGAAAATTTTCCGAATATAGTATGAGGTTTTTGGAAAAATTTCTAGAAAATTCCCTATAACTTAAAACGTAAACTGCGCGCGGAGCATAAAAAAATCCCATAAACTGAATACTCTTTACGGGCGGATTTAATGACAAGAGAGGACAGTGCCCGCGTCTAATGCGCCTAGACCACAAGAGTATTCAATTTATGGGATTTTTTGGAAAATTTTTAAGCTGCATAACCATAGGGATAATATCCACTATAGTCAATTACCTTAATGCGCCCGTCGCTATCATAGCCAATATTACCACTATGAATATCGTTAATACCAAATTCAGAAAGAAAATCACAGAATTTAGTTACTTCATCTTCATAATAATAAAACGGGAACAGAACCGAAATATATTGATCGTCATCATCCAATAAGCTAGAAATTTCATCATTACTCATTGAACCAGAACAACGATTCCACATATCAGAAGTGACCAAAGCTTCATCAACTTCAATAAAATCCGTTTCAAAAACGGGCGTTCCAAAAAATTTTCCGATTTTTTTACACGGGACTAAGAACTGTGCAACTCCATATTTGCACGCTTCCGAATACATATCCGCCTCGCGCGCAGCATGGTTTACTTTAAAATCAGAAAAACCAATTTTAATAAGAGTAGACCAACCATCAACATAAAAGCAAGCCTTAGTAGCTCCATGAAAAACTCTAACAGAGATTTCAGAATTTTCAACAACTACATTAAAGTCATCAAATTCATCAAGCTCTTCACAGAAATCATAGAACTTTTCTTTCGACGGCGTGTGCATAAAAGCAGAAAACGCTTCGCTAGATCTCACCATCGCGCAGATAACTTTCATGTAATCTTCCATTATTCTTTTCCCTTTCTCATTCTTTCTATATATATTATATCAGAATTTTCAGAAAATTTCAAATTTTCAATACGTTAAACATAATTAGCTGTAACAAAAATTCCCAAAGCTACGCCCGCAGAAAAAAAACCAATACAAGCTAGAATCCAAGCTAAAGTCATATATATCTCTCCTTATACAAAATCATATGTTTTTAGAAAAATAGATTCTTTACATGGATAAAATTCTCCATCCACACCTTTGATAATATAGTCATTCAAACTTACACACATATCTCCTTCAAGTGTAGAAATCTCAAGAATTACAACGCTATCATCTAACGTAGGATAAATCGCAGTCAGCGCGCCGTGACAAAATTCCAAACACTCATGTAGATTTTCACCAGTCCATTGGCAAGCTTGGACAACTACTGGTTTTTTACGACAATTTACAATCATTTTTTATTTCTCCCTTTTAAATCTATTCGCAGTTCCCATATTTCATGCGTCAAACTACTTATTTTATCGCAAATCATAAACGCACTTCCGACAATGCACACACCAAGAATAGCAGTACTGATTCCAAGGCAAGTAAATAGGTCATTCATCGATATACCTTTTCTTTTGCACATAGCGAGATAAAATCTGGCTTACTTTTCTCATGAATCTCATCCCAAACGCTTTCGAGCGCAAGTTCATGCGTCATAATAGGTCTTCCGAGAATCTCCTCGATATATTCATAGAAGATTGAGAGCTTATCTCCGCAGAGCATTGCATAACCAGTATATGCTGAGACGATTGCTTTTTCTCTATCTGTCATTCCCGTTCTCCTTTCATGCTTTATCTTCCATGCTTTTTCTGCACACGTAATGTGTCTTTCCGTTCTTGCCATCATCAACAAGTGTAAATATCTGACCGTCTACAACAGGATGACACTCAGTAAATACATTAGTGTACAGTCTGTCTTGCATAACGATTGTAAACGCCATAATAATCGATTCATCAGGCAATTCAAATAACATTCTTTTCATTTTATTTTTCCTTCATCCTCGCGCCACAGTTCGGACAATAGTTCGGCGTGTTTGTGAAACTATTATGCACAATCGCGTCACACTTTGAACATTTTGCAGTTGAACTACCAGTAACCGAAATTCCTATAATTATCCACACGCCCTCTTTTGGCAACTGTGCTTCCAGTTCCGTAATCCGCTTTTCATCTGCTTCAAGCGCGTCGGCGGCTCTATCACACCACACATACCACGGTACGCCAACAACCGTTTTGCGTTTTTCAAAACAATAGCGTAGATTATAAATTAGTTCCTCATTAGTCATTCGTATTCACCTTTATTTCAATTCCAAGGTTCTACTTCGCGCAACATAAAATTCATAGTGCCATAATGCTTTTTTGTTAAATAATGAAAACTATAAACTATTAACGCTCCTAAAAGTGTTGTAACATAATGATGGGTACTTTGACCTTGGCAAGTAATTATTATATCAAATTTTTTCATTATTATGTATTCTACTCAAACCGCAAAAATTTTTAGTAATTTTAGGCATTGGAATCTCTTCATATCGATCATTCTCTTTATTATACTTAAACCACAGGGTATCTTTAGAAAAATCTTGTCCATAAAATCCTTCTACATATGGTTCAATAAAAGCATAATCATATACTGTTTCCCAAATATCGCAATTATTTTCTTCTACACACTTGCGCGCGTCCTCCAAGGAAGAAAACCAACCAATAAAATTACTATTTCCAAGATCTACCCAGTTAAAACCTTCAACTTTAGTACAAGTAGAAACAAAATAAATCGTGACAGGCTCAATAAAATCATTAAAATATTGACGCACTTGAGATTCAGTTACTTTTTCACCCATACGAATAAAGTTTAAAGCTGCGCTAATTGCTAATTCTTTTGATATATATTCATTCATTTTACGACATCCTCAACAGTTGGAATATTGACCTCAATACCAGCATATATATATTTATTAGTTTCGGCTTTATTGTAATCTACATAAAGAATTTCATCAGTCATGTCTTCAAGAAAAGTAAAGAAATATTGCGCGCGTCTCGCGTCTTCAAGTTCTTCTTCCCAGTCTTTTATTGAACTTTCACATTCAGCAATAGCTTCAAGTTTATCTGAAACAGAATTATTAAAATTTTTAATATATTCAACATGAGATTTTTCAATATTAATTTTTTCTTTTATACGATTCTTTTCTTCTTTAATAGCATTACAACAATTCTTAAGAATTTCTGTGCTAAAAGGTGCAATCTTCGCATATGGTGCATAATTAGCAGCTACTTTATAAATATAAGAAGAACGACTAAAACTAACAATTGGAATAAATTCATCTGCGCGCCGCATAAAAAAGTTAATATACGTACTCATATCTCATTCTTCCTCTCTTAAATCTCCGCGAATAGCATCTTCAAGATCTAACCACTCCAAAGTTTTCAAATAGTTTAAATCCCACACTGAAACCAAACTTCCATCTGCTTGGATAATTTCTTCGCAATAGGCTATACCAACTAAATAAGTTTCACTATTCCATTTTGTCGCATATGATACTTGAGTAGGTTTATAAAAATAAAGCCGCGCGCACTTATCTTTGCCAATATATTCTTCCATATTACCACCAAAGATCCCAACCATATTCCGTAAGCCATTCCATAGCTTTTCTGTAGCAATACTGTCGATCTTCATAAATAAGTTTTTCTTCTTCATGGAGCTTATTTAATTTTTCTATATCAGAGCACTCTACAGTTGCATAAGTTTGTTCTTTTTCATCTTTTTTAAATACAAGCTTCCCAGGAAACTTCATTTTATTATAATTAAAATCTTCAAGGCAGTCTAAAGATTGGAACAAATGTAAACTTACTCCGCGCACTTCTGCCTTCCATGCCGCGCTATCTTGATCTTCAGAATAATAACGACTAATATATCTACAAGGGTATCCTTCGGATTTTTCTGCAAATTCTTCAAGCGCGCAAGCCATAAGACCAACAAAATAACTATCAAGATCCATTAAATCAAGATCGCAATATCCTTGACGTACTCTTTGCGCGGCGTACTTAAAAGATCTAAAAAACCACTTTATATTCTTCCACCAATTAGAAGGATATGTCCAAGGACAATATGGAGAAAATAGTTTAAAACTATTAATTTTTTCGTATTCGGCGCGCAGCTTACTTTTTTTCTTCTCTTTCATTTTCATTCTCCAAAACTATTAAATAACCACAAAACTCGTTAGCTTCAATTTTATCTTTAAGAATTTCCTCCGTAGTAGTAAAAAAATCTTCTATAGTCATGTCATCTGGTTTTACCATACCAAAAGGAAATGGTAAAATATTTATTTCTTTTTTAAATATAAATCCCTTAACAAAAGTTCTTACCATACACCACTACCAATAATGTTCTCAGGGGTATAAATCCACTTACTAGAATACTCATTTTCCATGACTGGCTTACAAAGACTTTTTGCAATCCACTTATATTTAATTCCACAACCGTCACGCCGATTATTATAATGGACTTCTACAAGATAAGCTTTTTTACTTTCTTTAACTACTCTGCGTGCGATGTAACCTTCCATAGTAATATTCCTTTCCTATTCTTTCTATATATATTATATCATAAAAATTAAAAAAAGTCAACTTTTACGTTGACTTTTTATTTTTAAGTACTTTTTACTTTTCGTTTCTTGTGATTAAATTCGTTATAATACCAAGTATCAGCGCGCACGCTACTGTAGTAATTGCAATTTCACCCATGCCGGTACTAAAACTAATACTTAATCCGCCAACACCAGCAATAAGAATTACAGAAGCAGTAAATAGATTAGAATTCTTATTCAAATCAACTGGTTGCAACATCTTTAATCCACTAACCGCAATAAATCCATAAAGTGTCATACACACGCCACCCATTACGCAGGCTGGAATACTGTCAAGTACGACCATTAATGGCTTAATGAATGATACAATAATCGCAAGAAGCGCCGCCGCTGTAATTGTAATTACAGAAGCGTTTCCTGTAATTGCAACACAACCAATGGATTCACCATAAGTTGTATTTGGACAGCCGCCAAAGAAAGCACCAGCCATTGAACCAATACCATCACCAAGAAGAGTACGATGAAGACCTGGGTCCTTAGTCAAATCACGATTAATAATAGAAGATAAATTCTTATGATCCGCTAAATGCTCTGCAAATACTACAAATGCGACCGGCGCATACGCAAAGAAAATTGTGAGAATATAAGTTAAATCAATTTGACGTAAACCATCCCACGCATTAAGAAAACTAAATTGTGGAAGGGCAAATACACCATCAATTTCTTTAAACTTAGACATCTCAATTAGAGGCGCCGCGCCAGTAATACTTAGAATTAGCGCTAACGCATACCCTGCGCCAATGCCTATAATGAAGGGTACTAACTTCATTCCTTTAGTTCCGTAAACACTACTAATTATTACGGCAAAGAGTGTTACAAGCGCGCACACCAATCCAAGGTAACCCGCGCTCATCATATCACTTACAGCATTGCCTGCAAGTGAAAGTCCAATAATAGCCACAATCGGTCCAATGATTACTGGCGGCATCAGCTTGTTAATCCATTCTACTCCCGCAAACTTAACAATTAGTGCAAGAATTACATAAACTAATCCAGCAAAGACCGCGCCAATAATTAGTCCAAGGTATCCAACGCTTAGCGATACTGCACCACCAAATGCGGCAAACATTGAACCAAGAAAGGCAAAAGAGCTACCAAGAAAAACAGGACTTCTGAACTTAGTGAACAACTGGTATACTAATGTACCAACACCTGCGCCAAATAGCGCGGCGCTAGCGGTCATACCATTTCCTACAATAGCCGGTACAGCAATAGTTGCCGCAACAATAGCGAGCAACTGCTGAAAAGCAAACACAAGTGTCTGAGAAAAACGAGGTTTATCTTCAACATTATAAATAAGATTCATTTTATTCTCCTATGAGGTTTATTTAATGGGCTTGCAAATCACATTCATGCAGCTGATTAAGCATTTCCCAAAGTTCTTCGTTTTCAATACTCCTATGAACTTTTTCAAGATACCGTTCTCCTTTAAAAAAGTCCATATGATGATTAATTAACCAAATAATTTCTAGACCATTAAAAAGATCGCCAGTCAGAAGAAAATAATAATAAGCACTAACATTTTCATGACCATAATAATGAGCAATACCATCATCATCAATAGTCTGAGTAAAGATCTTTCCAATATCGTGGCACAGTGCCGCGCACATCACAATTTCAGAGTACTTTTTTTCAACAGCATAATTTCTTGCTTTGATTAAATGTTCATCAAGCGGCAGCGTATGATGGGGATTTTTCTGGTCAAAGTTTCGTAAAGTGCTTAACTTTTCTGCAATTTGACCATCAGAATAAGGTTCTCCATAAATAATAATATCATCCCAACCTTCAGACCAAAAAGGAACCTGAAACTGAGAAATCTGCCGATAAATTACATGGTCTGGCACTTTTCTTTCTCTGTACTCCTGCCTTTTAATGCACTCTTCCGGTGAAACAATAAAAATAGTACAGCGCTTGAAGCAGTCAAAACTAGAAATATTATGAAGAGTATGCTTACGATACTTTTCACCAACATTACAAGCATCATAAATTACGTGATACCCTTCAGAAAGATACTTACGAGTGCGCGCGAGCATCACGTCAAAAACTTTTGAAGGATCTCGTTGATCGCTTTCATCGCCCCAAAGCTCTCCACGAATGGCATCAGAAGAAACAATTTCACATTTCAAACCAGTAATATCTTCAAGTTCTGCTTTTCTCGCAAGAGCATAAGTAGACTTTCCAGAACCGGCTACGCCAACAAGCATTTCAAAGATGGGCGTTTTTTCATCAATCAGCAACATATTTTCTGGCTACCTTTCCATTACATTTATCGTCTATGATTTTTTTAGCATCCGCGCGCAACGAATTATCATCAATACTAATTTCTTTCCATTCCAACTTATGTACAACGAACCATTCGCGCGCGGCTTCAACGATAGATTCATCTTCTTCGCCCTTAATGAACCATCCGAAAGTGGTATTATACCAGATATGCCTACTCATGTACAGCTCTTCCAAGTAGGGCGTAGGGTCGCCTTCAAAGACCCAAACAAAACCTGAAGAACCCATAAGAACATATTCAAGAGAATGCCAATAAGAATCATATTCACGTGCAATAGCATTTTTATCAGCATCTGGATACATTCGACAATATTCATCGGTACTATACCAACGAACCTTACGAGTTTTTCCAGTTTTTGTCTCAACGGTAACATATTCTTTACCATTTTCTTTATAAGGATCGGTCAACTGTTTAAGACCTTGAAAGCTTTTTGCGACCATAAAACGTTCCTTTCTTAAATTTCTGACAAGTCGGTTTTCGTTAAAATTTCTTCTAGTTCATAAAATTCGTCAATTGAAATTATCTGCTTTTTTCCATAAAATTCAATTAACTTATTAATTGCTTCTCCAGCATTACCACCACTAGTAATCCCAGTATCGGTGATAATTTTTTTATTTTCAGAAAGTTCATCATAAAAAGTAACTTTATAATGATACATTACTTTTGATCTCCTTTATTTTCTATAATTATTATATCATAAATTTAGAAAAATTTCAAATTTATTTAGTTCTTTTAATGATACGAAGCGCGCGAGCCTTTTCAGCTTTCTTAACATCTTCATCATCCCAATCTTGCGCGCTCATATAATAAAAACATTTAGGACAAAGTCCAACAATTACATCCGCACGTTCTTTACCAATTTCTTCAAAATGCCCGCACTTCTTACAAAACCAATATTTTTTACTCATTTTCTTTACCCCAACTTATAATTAAACCATGAATATAACCATTGTCATATCTAATATAATGATCTTCTTCTACTTCAAAACCATTTTCTCGATATTTATCAATTAATTCTTTACGGCCCTTTTCAGCAGTTGTATATAAAGCAGGATATTCTACTGTTAAACTGTAATCACCATTTTTCGCACACTTATCGATATATTTATCTATTAACTTGCTATCTTTTTCTACGGCCAATTTAATCCATAACTTTTTACATTCATCAGTTAATTTTTTTACGTCGCGCGCAGTATACATTTACATCATTTTCTCCTATTATTTTATATAATAATTATATCATAAAATTTAAAAAAAGTCAAAAAATAAAGCCCCTAAGGGCTTTAATTCTTAAGTATCACTTTCACTTGAATCATCATCGCTTAAATCATCAATTAATTGCAATAAAATAGTTGGATTTAATACCTTTTTACCAGAAGAAACGTCGTTGATATATTGAACGAGAATGTCTCTTGGAGTTACTTCTTCTTCTGTAGTTTCATTATTAAGAGTGGTCTCATCTGCCATTTACTTTTCCTCCTATAACTTAGTCAAATAAAAGTAAAAATATTAGATATTAAATACAACTTATTCGTGCTTAACGCGACAAAAGATATGAAGTACTTACGTTCTTAAAGCTAAAGTTCGGGTCAGTAGTCTTATAATATACATATCCCTCACGCGGACAATTATGAGTTCCTTCGGTTACTTCTGTGCTATAGAAACCATCCGCGCTCTTCTTGAACTCGTCAAAATCGTCCGGCATACGATAAGAAGTATCTACGATGGGCACAATTTCCATACCATAACTATGCCAAATTAATTCTGCTTCACGCATATCATACTTGCCCTTAGAGCTATCAATCATATGAAAGCAGAAAAGATGATTTTCCTTAAGATGATGCGGGTTCTTCTGAATATTCGGACCGCAAATCTCGCCCTGCCAGCATACATAAGTAAGATGGCGGTTATCCTTTAAATAGCTCTTAAGCTTAGCTTCAATGTCATACTTCTTTGCCATTTCCCAGTACACATTTTCATCATAAAAGCATTGCTGCTTCTCGTCAAGCATACGCACATTGCGCGAGCACACATAAAATTCAAACGGCTTGAACGGATTATGAGTGCGCGCGAGAATATAGGTAGCAGAAGAACCGTCGCACTTTTGAGTTACAATATAGGGGGTCTTATCCTTAAGAACCCAAGGCATATTCTCGACTCTTTCTTCGTCAGTTCGTTTAACGAACGGGAACTTAGTCGGGAACGAAGTTTCAGACTTCTTCTTCTTGCGCCCAAAGAGTGCAAACATCAACTTACGTCCCCATTCACGCCGCATGAACCAGCGCGCCCACTTCTTCTTGAAAATATTCGGACGACGTTGCGCCATTGCCTTGTACTTATCAACCGGTGCAGAAGACTTGTTATCTTCATCTTCAATATGGGTTACGCCAAGCTTTTCAGTAAGGAAGCGAGATTCATTATCAGGCCAGTGTTGTGCATAATGGTCAGTTCCTTCCCAAATAAAGCAATGTCCATCCGCATCAATTTCATTAGTCCAACCGAAATCTTCAGCGTGCATAAGCAAACCCTGCGACACTACGCCGCACATCTTAATAGTCTTAATCTTATACTTGCGCTTTGCGAGGAAAGCAAAGCATTCACGATCGGACGGAACACGGCTATCAACCTCAAAGTAAATCGCCGGATCACCAACCTTAAACTGTTCCTTCTGAACGATTACATGCCATCCACCAACGCGCGCGAGTTCTACACGATCATAACCCTCAATAGGCATGATTTCATCAATAAGAACTACATACACAAGTTCACGCTGTCCATTCTTATTAAGCATAATTAATCTCCTTTCAACTTAACGGTATAAATCAAACCTTCTTGTTTAATTAATTCATATTTATTAAAAAAATCATTCATATTTACATTATCTTCTACAATAACTTTATATGTAATATCTGGTACTTTTGGAAGAAAAAAGTAAGAAATTCCCATTAAAAAACCTAATACACATATTCCAAAAATTATTATAGTGCTTTTCTTATTTACACCTTCAATTAAGCAAATAATGCCAACCCATGCAAAAATAAGAAAAATTCCCATACCAGCGCCAGCTATAATTTCACCCCAATCTGGCACAATCATAGCAGTTGTTTTATCAAGAATAATTACTCCATCCATCTTACACCTCAAAAACAAAACAATTTACTTTATGACTCACAACAGTGCAAGCATCAAGCGCGACAATACCTTCATCAATAAATGGTTCATGAATAGCATCTTCTTTAAATTCTGTCTTACAAGTCTTGTGTATATTCTTATGTCCCCAACTCACGTTCCAATGACCGCAAATTATTGTTTTTCCTTCGATGCATATGCCTTTTGACCAAAGTTCCATACCATTTGCCCAAGTAAAAGTTTTCTCCCAGTCATATTCATACTCATATTTATCCCAATCTTCAATAGGAATAATCGAATAGGAAGTATACACTTTTCCATAAACATCCCGATGATAAGCGATTTCACAAGGAATCCAAGCATGAGTAATAATATAATTTCCAATGGTGGCATAATATTTAGTATTACTATAATACTCCTGCCACTCTTTATTTTTCCGCATTTTTTCTATTACTTCCGCTCTATCAGCCTGCGTAATATCACAAGCAGTCTTCCAAGTGCCATTTTTTATATCTATTGTCCGAGGATAATCGCTACCATAGATCATTTGGTGCATAAGAATTTCGTGGTTTCCACAAATAAGAATCTTTTTCTCATTAGGAATAGAGTTAAGAAATTCAAGCACTTCGCGCGATTGTGAGCCACGATCGAACATATCACCACAACTCACAAAGATATGGTCAGGATTATTTTTATCGTACCCTGCTTCATTAAGTGCATAAATCATTTCATCATAGAAGCTATGTACATCTGCTACGCAAAAATATTTAGTCATTGTTTAACTCCATTTTCACAGCAATTTTCATGATTTCATATTGCACACTTTCAAGTAAAGCGCGCCCTTCCATATTTTCGTCATCAGTTCTTATTGCACAAAAGTCATCGGCGAGTTTGATTACATGCTCCATTGAAGCATCAGCAACTCTTCGCGCTTCTTCGAGTCCCATAACACCAATTTTAATATCTAATAGATATCCAGGATCTCGTGGCTTTAAACAATCTTTATAAGGTTCGCCATTAATATAGCGCTCCAAATACTCTTCTACTCTAAGTAAATGATGAAGCTGCTTCGGATCGTATCCAAACTTAGCAAGTACTTCTACTTTACTTGGATACTCATGCTCCATCGCATGATACTTTTCCATCGCTACACCTTTCATAGACTTAACCGCGCGCCATTCATTCATACGAGCAATTTGCTCGCGCGCTTCAACTAAACGCGACCACTGCGCTTTATAAAGAGGATTTACGATACAATAATCAGTAAATAAGATTTCGAGAAAGTTCAGATTCTGCTTTCTAAAAGTCTCCATGTACAACCGAACATCTTTCCAGTCAATATGCTCGTTATTTGCGCGCACGTGAGTAGTGCTTACTGGCTTACGATTAAGCGCGATGTCTCTGAAAGAAGGAACAACAATAAGTTTAGTATCTACATCAGAATTTTCATTGTCAAGACCATAGTTCTGTGAACCCTAAAGAAACAAACCAACAATTTGATTGCTTTCAAAATATTGGCGCGCTTCAGCAAAATGTTCCAGCATACTCTTGACTGTTTTCTCTTTTAACATATATATCACTCCTACTTTCATTCTCTATAAATATTATATCATAATTTTTAAAATTTTGCAAATTAAAAAGAGTAGAGATTTTAACTCTACTCTTCGTCAGTCTTATTTCTATCAACTTTTGAAACAGGAACTAATTTTTTACAAGCTGGACAAATAATTAATCCAGTAACAACATTATTTTCAAATTCAAATAACTTTACTAATTCTGTATCAAATTTGATATTAGTATTGCAATGTTCACATCGGACTACTTTAATCACTTGCTTTACCGTAAAGAATAATATCGTTTAAACTTACCCAATCAAATTCTACAATAGCTAGATCAGCACTCATTTCATTGCGCGCGGCGCTCTTTAAGATTTTATCAATAGGAATTATATTTCCATCTTCGCCGTTAATTAGAAAATCGTGATAAGCAATCGCGCCATAATATGCACCATTTTTGAAGTATTTTACCTAAGTCGGGCCATCATAGTATAGGTCATTTTTTGACATTTATTATTTTATCTCCTTTTATTTTTCTATTATTATTATAACATAAATGGAATTAGATTTCAAATTTTTAATATCCATATTTAAAATTATAAGAACTAGTCATTCTTACATTTACCGAAATTTCTTTTGCATTACTATTTTTATAATCAACGATATTTCCAGAGAAAGGTTGATCTTTATTTTCACTTAAAAATAAGGTACTAATATTTAAACTATTCATACTATATTCATTTTTTGCTTTGTATTCTTCTAACTCTTTAATTATATTTTCTAACATGGAACTTACAAAAAAAGGTTCCCCAGCAACTAAATATAAATTATTACCGCCACCGATTAATTTTGCAGTAGCTTCTTCAAGATTCGCTAAGCCACCTTCGAAACTTGCATCAATTCCCATATACAATAAATAAGGAGCAAAAGAAGCTAAGAAAATATTGATTTGGTCTAATAATTTAAGGTGGGTTTTCCTTAAAGTTAAATAATTTCCAAAACTTGCGTTTTTTAATGAAGTTATCTTCTGTTTTTCTTCATCTTTTTTTGAATGAGTTTTATAAGGGTTTGGATTTAAAGAACTCTATTTATAGATAGTCTTTCCATCTTTGTCGGTATAATAAATATAAGGCACATTAAAATCTTTACTAACCATTAAAGAAGAATAAGCATCAATAAAATCTTTAAAATTAATACCTGTTACCTAAGTTAATCTATTAAAAATTGTTTCAATAGCTACATTATCTATAAAAGAAATTTTATGAGAAAATTCGTTTTCAAAATCTTTGGTAGTATTTTTTACCTAGATACCAAAGTTAACTTCTTTACTAAAATTAACTATAAAGTCAGAAGAAATTTGTCCACCATTATACGTATCTTTTGCTGTCCAACGAATACACTGTTCTATTGATGTAGTAGGTATTAATGCATTTAGCGCGGCTGCGGCGGTATATTCTCCCAAAACGCCTATAATGTCATTACTATTTTTGCCTACAAAGAAAGCATCTGGATTTTGCATAAGCATGTCTTCTAATATTTTATAAGAAGTATATCCGTATTTCTCACCAAAATAATTTGGTATTTCTTCTTTTAAAATTTTTCTTAACCTTTCACGATCTTCATCAGAAATTTCTGATTTCTTTTTTCCTTGAGTTGCAGAAAAATAATTTAATTTAATTGTACTTTTTGCTTTAGTTTCAGAACCATTTGTAGTAACAGCTATTTTTGCTTCTTTAAATTTTTCTTGTAAGGCTTTTTTTCTATTTTTACTAAAATTATCTAATAATATTACTATAGAATCACCCTCTACCTTAAAAAGCTCTTTTTTAACCTATTGAGTGATTTTTATATCACTATTTTTTATTGTACTCTATAATAATTCTAATGCTTTATTAGTTAAAAGTGGTTCAGTAAGGGGCTTTTCTAATCCATCTACTACTTCAGCAATAAAATCATTTTCAATATAATCCATAAATTCGCTTTCGCCAGCTTCATAATTATTTTTATATTTATATACAACTTCATTATAAAATTTTGGACCAATAAAACTAGCCAAGCCAGAATCAACAAAAAATTTTTTAAATTTGGCTTTTAATTCAATTTCGTTATTTACTTCAAAACAACGTAATATATCTTTTTCAGTCTATTTAGCTCTATTACAATAATGTTTAAGTAGACTTAAAGTTTTATCTAAATTTTCTTCTTTTTTATAAGAAATCCCAGTTAAATTTAAATAAGCAGCTTTTCCTTCTTTTAAAACTTTACTATATCCACCGATAGAGGCTAATTCATCTAAACTAACTGCCATAATATCACCTCAAAAAAAATAAGGGCAGCCTATATAGACCACCCCTTGGTATATAATAAACAAGCAAGAGGTAATAACCAGTGCTTGGAATTTAATTTTTACTAATTATAAGTGACTTAGAATTGCGCGCGCTTCAAAAAAAATGGTACAAAAAAAAGAAACCATATAAGGTTTCTTCATCACGAGATCCATTGTTTAAGTTTTCAGAATTCAAGTCAGAAATTTTAAATATAAAAATATTTGCTGTCGGGATCTCATTTCAAAAATTTTAATTTATGCAATCACGTTCAATGCGCGCTGCCCATATAGGGTCTTCTTTTTTTAATTCTTCAAAAAGAAGCAGTTTATCCTTATAATTTATATATGTAAATTCCCAATCAAAATAAACACCATAAGAAGAATTGCCCGCTAAAAAATGTCCATTAATTGGATCATAAAAAATTTGCAATGATTTGAATTGTGTACTTAAAATAAAGGCAAACCAATAGCAATTTCCTTGTGTCCAGTTACAATCTTTGGGAAAACGTCGCGTAATAAAATCTTCTACTTTATCTATAAATTCTTTCATATTAATGGCTGAGGCGGTAGGACTCGAACCTACACGCGCGGATTCAAAGTCCGCAATCCTAACCGTTAGATGACGCCTCAATATGGCAGTGGATAATGGATTCGAACCACCACAAAGAGAGTCAGAGTCTCCTATACTACCATTATATTAATCCACTTTATTTAACTTGCGGATTTGCCGCGCAAGTTTTCGTAGGACGCCAGTGGACTTAACATTACGTCCATTGGCTGCAAGACGATTATAACGAGATTGGATTGCTTGTCGTTGAATTTCAATAGTCATAAATAATACTCCTCCACTGGTGTCCCCGATGCGGCTTGAACGCATGACCACAGCATTAAAAGTGCCGTGCTCTACCTACTGAGCTACGGAGACACGTAATAATAAATGGTACGGTTGACAGGAGTTGCACCTGCACGTCTTTCGACACGAGATCCTAAATCTCGCGCGGCTGCTAATTTCGCCACAACCGCAAGTAAGGGTCGGTGGGTCGGCTATCCCACATCGCACATATAGTCAATAGACGCCATTTCTATCCTCGACCCTTATACTGGCACTGCCTGCAGGATTCGAACCTGCGGGGCTTCCGCCCTATAGTTTTCAGGACTATTGGCATCAACCACTCGCCCAAAGCAGCATAACAAGACACTTTAGTACGACAAATTGCTAGTCAATTATTACATATTTGCTGTGTGTGTCTTAAAATTAAAGTACAAAAAGAAAGGAAACACACGGTTTAGGGTTAAAGTCGCGCCGAACTCCGCAAAACTTCGACTTTGGTAGGGAAAGTGGGACTCGAACCCACGACCGCTGCTTTATAAGAACAGAACTCTAACCTACTGAGTTATTTCCCAACGAAAATGGGAGGTTTTAACCGATGACCTCCTAACGGCGCATGCTTCGTTAGACCGCCTAACGCGACGTCTAGTTTTAAGTTTCACTAGATTTTACCACTCTTTACCATCAAGTGATAGGAAGATTTTCTTTTCCAATCTCAAAGTCAAATGAGTTGATACGTTCAAACTTCATTGAAAACGGCGGCTCCGTTTATTACGCGCTGCCCACCGCGCGCACTTTTATTTTTCTTAATGGCCGAGAAAAAAAGTATAAAAACTCATTTTAAAGCCTTCGATATTCTTTCACGGGAACCGCCTGCTATTATTATACCCCGTATATTCCTTAGAGAAGCTACCTCTAAACGGCTGAGTTCTTTTATAGGACCTATTGAAAAAGACGCTATCTTTTCTCACCAACCAGTTTCTACTGGTGAATATCGTTCCACTCTGACTTGACGTAAATTGTACACTTTACGTAGATGGCGCGCCATCATTTGGGAGTTGTGACCCCGCATTAGCAAATTACCTATCTGCCTAATGCCTGCATTAGAACTGGATTCCGAGAGAGAAAGAAATAGAAAGGAATAAATGTTTTCTTTCTCTCTCACTCTCTATATATATTATATCAAAGATTTAAGAAAAAATCAAAATCTATGATTAAGAGATTTCCAATTTCGGGATTTTAGTCGGCATCCCGTTAAGCCGTTAGAAAGCATGAAGATAACTTGTTGAAAAGAAAGGAGGTGACTGTGTCTTATCTTCTTTTCACTTTCTATATATATTATATCAGAATTTTAAGTAAAAATCAAAATATAATAATTAGAAAATTTCAAATTCATCTAGCAAAGCTTCAAGCAAATCAGGTTCATTAGAAGAACAATGATAAGCACCATAATCTTTGCAAAAATCTGCAAGTACTTTATGGTAGTTCTTCTTAGCTTCCATAAGCTTTTTCGCAGCTTCGTTCACTTGCTTCGCGCGCTCTGCACGTTCAGAATCCTTTTTCTTACGCGCGGCCTCTCGCTCTGCTTCAGCTTTCTTACGTGCTGCCTGAAGTTCCAAATACTTCTTTTCAGAAGCAATAGCTTCTTCTTCGGTATCAAATACCTCGTTTGTGTATTCATTCCAATACTTAGTTT
>Ga0247608_10000173_pt1 | contig 120399 bp, 160 predicted proteins | sample 176DNAGHGlowgp2_FD_193490 | JGI IMG/M metagenome (GOLD analysis project Ga0247608, IMG submission 193490) | Sheep rumen microbial communities from Palmerston North, Manawatu-Wanganui, New Zealand - 1766 DNA GHGlow gp2 | ecosystem: Host-associated > Mammals > Digestive system > Stomach > Rumen...
AATATTTAATATGATTCAAAGATATTATTATGATTACAATAATTAGAAATCATATTCAATGTGATGAATGTAATACCCACTTATCTTACGATAAAGAAGATACTTATTTTTCTTGGAATTGGAGCCATAAATATAGAGTTCTTTATATTGATTGTCCTAAATGTGGTAATTCAATAGCAATAAAAAGAATAAAACAATGATTATTACTTGCTTGAATGTAAAAATAGTAAGTGTTACTATCTTTCTAAGGATGGTTTTGATTATCTTTCAAGAGTATTAACAAAAAAAGACTAAAAAAATGGGATTAGATATTACTGTAAGAAGAATATGTAAAAAAGAAGAGGCTGAGGAAAAATACGACTACTTTAGACTTGTTGATGATAAGGGAAATTATGAAAATGATTTTCCTACATGGACTAAAGAGTTTGAAACTTCTGAAGTTGAAGAATGCTATGATTGGCAGAAATACAAAGAGGAAACTGGTATTGACCTCAATAAGTGCCGATGGCTAGGAGAGTCTTATGATGAAGAAGGCTGCTTCTTGGAAGTTTGTCAAAAAGATGCAAAATTACCAGAATGGAATGCTGGTAAAGGTTGGAAAAACTTTGATACATATAAAGAAGCACGTGATAAGGTAGTTATCAAGATAGACCTTGAAAAAGTACCTACTTATGAAAAAGAAATAAAAGTTCTTTATTATCGGGATGTGGGTTATCAAAGAAAAGGTCTTAATCCCCATTTCTATGATGACTACGAAAAAGGTAAGATAGGTTATTTTGTATGGACTAAAGCTGAACTCGAAAGATACAAAGAAGACTATTGTGATGAGCCTTACGAATATCGTTACCCAAATGGCGAAATGTCTGGTACTATGATATATCCAAAAGAAGACTTTCAGCAAAATATTATTAATAATTTTGAAGAATGCAAAGACTGTGTTACATTTAGTTGGTAAATGAAAAATACATTAAAGACTATTTCCACGTTAAATGACAATAAGATTAGTAGAGAATTATGACACGAGAAGAAAAGCAATTACTATGGGTTGACTTGTGCGCAAGATTGCCTTATACTGTTAAAGTATACTATCAAAAACTTGAATTGCCTTTTACGCTGTTTGAGGTAAACCTAAAAGGAGATGTTCTTACTTTAACTGATGATATACAAACTAACTACTTTGTTCAATATGTTCAAAATTCAAAGCCATATCTCCGTCCGATGTCAAGTATGACAGAAAAAGAAAAGAAGGAATGGTATGACGTTATTTGGAAATCACAAGAATGCAGTATAGAGAATAGCGAAACTTCAACTACATATGTCAGTGATTGGTTATTGGAGCATCACTTTGATGTACATGGACTGATTAAAAGAGGACTTGCATTGGAAGCCCCTAAAGAAATGTATAATATTTAATGGAAGACAGAATAACAAGTACAACTTTTCAATAGATAGGAAAACAATCATCTCACTTACAGACATCTATAAAAAGCTTGGTCAAGTTGTCTAACTTGACCATTTGTCATATTAGAGTAATAAAATTGAAATATTATGACAGTAGAAGAAATGTGGCAAAAATATATGAATACTATAGACGGTTTAATTAAAGTAATGTAAAAGCAATGACAAAGGAAGAGAAAAGAGAAATGTACAAGCCGCATAAATGGAAACTGTACGAGAATGGTGAGTATATAAACACTTATGATTCACATAATGAGGCTAAGAAAGCAATGCATCAGAAGATGGTAGATGCACGTCTTGATTGGCTTGATTTAGATTATGAAATAAGAAGAGTTGATTAATATAATTTAACAATTTTTATTTTGATTTATCCAAAATACTTATTATCTTTGCATCAACAAAATTATCATCAATTTTTCAATATTTGAATATATTTATTGTTAAATAATATAGGATTATATGAGAAAATTGATTATAGAGGAAAAGCAATTTAATATGCTTTTTGAGCTAAACAATAACTTGAAATTCAGAGAAGTTGATAGAGATATTAGAGAATTAGGTTTCACTCGTAGGAATGGTGTTAACTGTTATGTGTATAAAAATAAGGATGGCGTTACAATAACTATTCACGCACATGGCGATAACTCTCAAGCAAAAGCTGATACTTTTAAGCACGTTGTAGAAGGTTTGTCTAAATACGGTTGGTTCAAAGATGCAAACAATGTTAAACGTATCATTCCAACACTTAAAAAGTGGGGATTTACTGCTAGAGAAATTCAAAACATCATTTCTGGTGTGGATACAACTGAAGATGATATTAAAGCAGCTAATGAGGAATATGCAGACGCAACTGTACAACGTGTGTTCGATATACCTAATTCAGTATGTGTTCTAGATACTAGTAATGGTATTAACCTTTGTCGAAGCAGTGAGGATAGAAGACCATTATTGGATAACTGGTATACAGAATTTGGATACCCACGCAACGGAAGAAACATTCCTTGTCTGAAATATGACAACACTGAAGACGAAGACAATTGGAGAACAGAATGCTATCCAATTAACAAGGATGGTACATTGGATTATGAAAACGTTATAATTGAAAGTAAAAAATATGGAAAAAGAAGAATTTGGTAATTTCAGTAGTTTTGGATTTTACTTTGGTGATTGGATTGTGACAGCTACACGTGATAGATTTCGCATAAACAACAAAGGAATCAAAATGTTGGTCACAAAAGAAGAAGACTTGAAAAAGGTAATCTTCGACACAAAAACCAAAACAATTTCAATGGTTGTTGAAAACCCAACATTACAAGCACAATCAAGAACATTAGTGCTCGAAAATGACATTGAATTGTTCGAGGAAATACGCAAGGACATCGAGCATCTGTTGACGAAAATGCATATGGTAGAGTCAGTGACACCAAACGAAGATAGAACCGTCTTTGAAATTAATAATAAGAATGAGCAGTAACCAAAAGTTATTGCTCATTTCTTTTTAACATATTTTAAGTATTTTTACTTGCTCATATAAAAATTATTGTATATATTTGTATTATGCTAAAGACTTATACTGATTTAGACCAATCGAAAAAATTGTCTAAAATTTTACCAATGCAAACGGCTGACATGCATTGGGAAAAAAATTTCACCACCAACAAATGGTCTCCTTCTTTATGTCCGTTCTTATTCGTAAGATTTACTAGAACAGAATATATAGACGAAGTTGCTGTTCCTTGTTGGTCATTGGCCACACTGTATGCTTTATTGCCTATTGACTATTCTTTGAGAAGAACTACAGACTGTCAATACTACATTGAGAACATATCTAACGGTTTTTATCCAGAAACACTTCCATTCAAAAACCCTATAGATGCTTATGTATATATGATTATCGAATATTATAATTACAAGAGTAATAAGAGAATGAACGAATTATATGAATTATCCGATAAAATAATAAAACAAATATATGCTAGATTGCAGACAAAATGAACAAGGTGAAATTGTATATGATAACATTTTATTAACCAAAATTCAGTAAAACTTATTATGTGTTGGGTTTCAAAAGAATGTAAGCCATTGGTATCCGATGGTAATGTAAAAGTAATTAAAATCTGTGGTCAAAAAGCAAATTCTCTATTATTTGGCTATTTTCGAACATTGTTCTCCTATCATTTGAATTTGACTTATAAAACAGAAGTAAAGATACATAAACCTTACTTCGCTAATGAGTTTTATGGAAGAGAAGGTTTTCATTGTTATTCAGCAGATAAATGCACTTGGAAAAGTGATGTTAAAAACAGAGTAATAAAAATAGGCACTTATTCAGATACTTTAACATATTTTGCATCGTATCCGATAGATTATGCCAACTTCAGTAATGTAGTTATTGCCGAAGGGTATATCCCAAAAGGTACTGTTTACTATATCAACATGGATGGCGAAATTATTTCAAACAGCATTGTACTAACTAAAATAATACAGACAATATAATATGTGTTGGGAATCAAAAGAACTCAAACTGTTAGTCTCTGACGGTAATGTAAAGGTGTTCAAAATTTGCTTAGTAAGCGAAAATGGAAATAACTATTTTAGTTACTTGTATCGATTTAAATACATACTTAACAAAGAATATCATACCGAATTAAACATAAAAAAAGTCATCACTGGTGGGCTTAATTATGGAAATGAAGGTTTTCATAGCTATTCTGCTGAACATTGTAAGGCAGAAAATGGTTGGAGTGATATGATGACACACTATGCAATGTCAGTGCTATCAAAAAATAGAAACATAGGAATATATTTTGTTAGAAGGAACAAACTGCCATTAGCATTAATAAATGGTTATATACCAAAAGGTGCAAAATACGCGATAAACGCAGACGGTGAAATCATATCTGATTCAATTGTTCTTACAGATGTTGTACGCACATTATCAGACAAAAGCTAACAAAACAAATATATTATGTGCTGGAAATCAAAAGAATTAAAGCCATTAGTTTCTGATGGTAATGTCAAGATAAAGAAGGTATGCTCACTATATAATGATGGTAACATACACGGTTATTATTATAACAATTTCATTTATGAATTAAACAAGGAATATCAAACCAACGTAAGTCTACTATTCGACATCGACAACTTTTATTGTGGGAGTGTAGGGTTTCATAGTTATTTGTATAAGGAAGTATCTTTAATACCAAATAGATATACTCTTGATGCATACCTCGGTACATATTTCATTACTGCATATTCCAAAACAAGTGATGTCGTTATTGTTGAAGGTTATATCCCAAAGGGCGGTATTTATTATATCAACGAAAACAAGGAAATCATTTCAGACAGCATTGTATTGACAAACATAACTCATAGATTAACAGAATTGTTTTGACAAACATAAAACAAACAATATGCTCGACTTAGTATCTTACAAAAAAACAGTAGACAGCGCATTCGATATTATCAGAAATTGCGGATTTAGCGTTGGTGACACAGTATATCGAGTTGTAAACAACGAAATCAAGAAAGACACAATCATCCATATAGAATTCAAGGTCTCTGCCAATCTTGTAGATTACAAAGAATACCCACAAAGCGCAAATATTATGTATGGACTGTATATCGTTCTGAAGGAAGGAGGAAGCTTTAAACTTGAAGAATTAAATCGTAAATTCAGCAAAGATATGATACAAGCAGTAACGCTTGAAGAACAGCGTTTGCATGATTCAATGGAAATGCTCAAGCGAAAAATAGAACATGGTACAATAGAGCTAAAATAAAATATAACCATTTAACATCTTTTAGCCATTTTTATTTGTCTTTCTAAAAAATATCCTTTATCTTTGTTCCATCAAAATTAATATATATATAAGAATTATGGAAAAGATTAAGATGTTATGGGAAAAATTCCAAAAATGGTTGGAAGAATCCCAATATGATGGCATTCTTAAAGTTAGAGGTTATGAATTCGACATCGTAACAAATGCTTTTGGCGAAAAAGTAAAAAGCACCAAGAAATATGCCGTTCATAAGATGGTAGTAAAGTGCTATGATTTAATATGTTACACTAGTTGGGAACTTTTGCACATCGATGATATGAACACAAACGGTGTTAATAGAGTTCAATGGATTGGTCCAAATTCTAATGGTAAATATGACACTACAAAGATAACTTGGTTCAACAGCAAGGAAGAAGCTGAAAAAATCAGACGTGATATGATAAAGAACCCAAACAACTATATAATTAACTAAAAAAAATATGGGAAAATTATTAATATCCTATGCCATAGGTTATATCTTCGCTTTTATCATTGCATTCTTAGATGCAAAAATTACAGTCAAAAACGATGGTACGAGCGCGAATTCACTTGAGGATGCATTTTTTGTGTCATTCTTTTTAGGATTCTTTTCTTGGATTACTGTATTTTTTTGGCTTTTTTGCATCTACGATAATTTCTCGCCCATCAACGTATATAAGTCAATTCAAATCAGATGCGGAAAGGTATTGTCAGCAGAAGATGCTTATAAACTCTCAATCAAGAAGCAAAGAGAACTCAAGCGCAACAAAGTAAATAAGGAAGTGCAAAAGGTAATGGGTGAAATCAGAGACGCTTTGGATAGAGGCGATTATGCAGCTTCAATCAGTGAAAACTTGCTTGACGAAACAAAAGAAAAAATAAAATCAATGGGTTATACAATTGAAGAGGAAGGTAGTTTTATTACAATCAGCTTTAATAGAAACTTCAAATTATCTACACCAACGAAATAATATGTGCTGGACATCGAACAAATTACAACCATTGATTTCTGACGGAAATGTCAAAGTCAGAAAGGTCTGCAAAATAGACAATGGTAAAATATATAGCTATTTTTTCCAAAACTTCCAATATGAGCTAGGAAAAGAATATCAATCCGAAATATATATTTCTATACGTAAAGGTAAACAAAATTATTATTACGGTTATACAGGTTTTCATTCCTATTCGGCAGACAACTGCTCCATAGGCATATATACCAATTTTCATGGTGTTTCTCGCTTTCGAGTACGTTGTCATACCCTACAAAATTGTGTCTTGCATACATTTGAAGACACTTGCAATTGCGCCGTATTTGAAGGATATATACCGAAAGGCAAAAAATATTATGTCAATACAGTTGGAGAAATCATTTCCGAATCCATTGTACTTACAAAGAAACTAAATAAATTATGTGTTGGACATCTCGCAGTTATCCCGTGCTAAAAACAGCCGAAGAAGATATTCCTATTATCAAAATAGGAATTTTTGTACCTCCTATACACTGTATTTCTCCATGCTATCGAAAGACCTATATCTTTCATTTAACCTATTATGAAACTATAGGAAAAATATTAAAATTATATAATAATACTTATGATATAAACGAAGGTTTTCATTCTTATAGACAAGTAGAAGGAATGGATATTATAACTCAAGACTTCGGTTTGCTGATATATTTCAATAATCAATTAATTGATGATTGGCCAAAGTCTTGTATTGCCTTTAAAGGTGTTATTCCAAAAGGCTCTCAATATTATGAAAATGACGCACACGAAGTAGTTAGTGCCCAGTTAAGAATTATTGGAATTTATAAATAATAACCACATCATTAGAAGGAGTCCAGGTCAGAACCCTGTTTGGAAACAGACTGCACATCACCGTTTGTCTGTTTGGTGTATAGAATCTGAAATAGCATATCTAATGATTTTTGATGCTGAACGCATCATTTTTAACCAAAGAAACACTCACCCTAAATGGTGGTTTCTTGGTTTTATGACAGTAGATAGCAACAAAGGATTTATAGATTACGATACTTATGATGATTAATTCATCTATAATGGAAGTATTGTAAAAATCATATCTAATGAAAAGGAGAATAAAAAAGAAAGGAGAATGTGCCCACTATTTCGAAGGCGAACCTTTCCTTGTAACTGATGACCCTTATCCAATATACAACAACGAATTTTATTGCAAACTCGGCAAGTTCAATTGGACATGGGGGAATCATTCAGACGAAGAATTGCCTTGTAAAAAATGCAAGAAATTCAAATTGTCTATGACAAAAATTCGTAAGGCCAATAAAGATGGAAAAATATTTCGTCAGATGCAGAAAGAAGCGGAGCGATATTATAGAACGCATCCGCAAGAAAACGATTCCACTATCATTTGCGAAAAGCGATGAAATCTCGTAACTAAAAATACACCACTATGGACAATATAGAATTGACATTCTCTATGCCGAAAGTAATTTATCCGATAATGTGCGATAAAGATGGGCAATCCAAAAGACGAGAGAGAAGAAAGAGTGCCAATAAAGACAAAAGCCGTTGGCACATCAAACAAAACAAATAAACAAAAAAACTATGGACACATTCAAACAAACATTTCAAGTTAGTTGTAAGAATTGGTACCCATCTTCAACATTACTTTCACTGACATGGCTCAATAAAAAAGAGTTAGAAGAACAAAGAAAGGTAAACAAGCATCCTAAATAAATAAAAAAAAATACAATTATGGACGATTACAAGAAAAAATATGAAGACGCTGTTACAAGAGCAATTGACTTTTGTGATAAATTTCCAGAAAATAGTTCAATGCTAGATACCATCTTTCCATAACTTAGAGGCGGCAAAGACGAAAGAATAAGAAAACGGCTTTTAAAATTTGCAAATTGTTGGAAACAAGGCGGGTATGCTTGTGCAAATTCTGATGAAGTGGATGACATAATCGCTTGGCTTGAAAAACAAGGTGAACACAATGCCCAGATAGTAAAAAGAGCTACGACTGAAAAACAAAGAGTCCTTCTTACTGAAACAAATGGTGATGCAAATATAGATTGGGACACTCGTAGCCTTCAAGATGTAAAATTTATGTTGAAGTATGGCTTAGATTACATCAAGAAATTGGAAAAACAAGGATATAACTAAACGACTATGAAAAAAGAAATAACAGTCTGTGACGTATGTGGAAGTAACAAGAATGTAACTTCCCTACAAATGCCAGTGCTGCGTGCATATGATGCTACCGAAGGAAGAATTTCTTTCCGACCAATGACATTGGTTATGAGGCCAATCGACCTTTGTGAAGATTGCTTGCGCAAGAGTACAAATATCATCGACCTAACCATTATGGGATATGGTGAAGTAAAGATTGTCGAGAACAAAGAACTAACAATTACTAATAGCTTATAAAACATGATTAAAGAAGACTATGTAAGTTTTGAAGTGGCCAAGCGGCTTAAAGAGAAAGGGTTTAACGAGCCTTGTAATGGAAGATATTCATATAGAGGAGGAAATGTTATTATAGAAAACTATCCAATTTCTAATGAGTCATTAAAATATCATCCAAATATAGACGGTATTTCTGCACCAACTCTTCAAATGGCCATAAAATGGTTAGAAGTAGAGCATAGATTATTAATATTAAAGGATTACGTTAATGTTTTCAACAGTGGCTTTTGGTATCGGTTATCTGTGATGAAGATAAAAGAGGACGGAAGCATTGATGATGTATTTGAGTCCTATTGTATACACGATAAAGACTATAATAACGGTTGTAACAGAATAATAAAATATTGCTTAAAACAATTTAATATAACCCAACAAGATATGGCAAAATATATAGAAAAAGCTACATTAGTAGCGGAGCTAGAGAGAAGGCGTAGTATAAATTCAAAAAACAAATTAAACCTTGTTGCCGAATTTGAGGATAATTATCTCCTTTCTTTCATTGACGAACTTGAAGAGAAAGAAGTGTAGCAGGATTGAAACATACACTATAAAATGAATTAAATAATATGCCAATAATCTATCCTAAAAGAATTCGTAAAAAACTTTATTCTTTAAATCTTGAAAAAGTTAAAGAAAGTCTTGCGAAGAATGGTTATAAATTTATACGAGACGGTGGTTTTAAAAAAGAAGATAAACCATTTAAGTTTTGTAATTATCTCTTCTATATACACCCAGAAACTAAACTCAACATTAGAGTTGGCTATGACTATCCTTTGTTTGGAAATAGAAATGCCATTTTTGAAATTTGTTATACCAAAAACGGCAATCAATGGTGGACAGATGTCATACCTAATTTCTCACAAAATTGTTGGAAAGAAGTCAGTGATTGGTATGAGTTAGTAAATGGAAAATACGTAAGAAAGAAAATCATATGAATTCTATCCAAAAGATTCAATCAAACAAAAAATTACACTTACCGATTTATAACACATTTAAGAATATGGACGAAAAAACAACTGTAACAGTAATAAGCGGCGTTGAAGGCTATTCGATTTACATAAACAATTATCGAATAGCAGGAAACAAGCCGTGGGGAGGAGGAAAAGTTGTCTGCGAGTTCAAAGTTGACAAGAAAAACATCCTTGAACGATTATAACCATAAATAGGTAGGGTGCAACTTAAAAACAATACGACTATGACATTCGGTAAATACAAAGGCACATCGGTCAAAGAGATATTGACTTTCGACCTTCAATATATCCTTTGGTGCATAGATAACATAGACAACTTAATGCAGCGTCTGGACGATGCTGACAAGCAGATGTTAAAGTATCTCCTCAAACCCCTTGAAGGCATCAAAAGCAAAAAAGTAGAGGATATTTTGTCTGCACTGGAAGAAAGAGGCATACTCTCGACATATAGTGATTATGTTGATTCAAATGATGACATTATATTCAGCATTGACACCATCTACGGATTTGCGAGTACCGCAACACGATGTGGCGAAGCGCTATACATCACCGAGTCTAAGATTCGCTTTATAGAGTCGATGATAAGCAGGTGGGTAAAAAGCATTGCTACAAAAGAAAGATTAAACAAGATATTCCCCCTATACTAATTATAACCCTAAATAATCTATGAAAGAGCTATCAATAGAACAAAAAGCAAAAGCTTACGACGAGGCTATTAAGAAAATACAATCCTATGTTGTAGATGAATACGGTTGTACTCGTATAAAAGTTGTTAATGTTTTCCCCGAACTCAAAGAGTCAGAGGATGAGAGGATAAGGAAAGAACTATTAAATGCTTTTCAAGAATCAGAAGATTCTCTTTATATGGTTCTAACTCCGTTTAGAAGAGAATCATTTATTGCTTGGCTTGAAAAACAAGTTAAATTATAAAAAATTATGGGATATTATAAAGCAGGTAAATTTTGGAATAATGAAACTCTATGGAAATATGTAAAAGATAAGGAAGCTATAGATGTAGACGTGGCACAATTGTCTAATGCAAATTTCAATGGGTGGAATGCACAAACTGTTGCAGATGCAGCAAAGGAAATAAAAACAATCTTATCAGTGGATTTAAATTATCCGATTATTATTACACAAGACTATCAGATTGTAGATGGATGCCACAGACTTTTAAAAGTAATGATAAATAACGGCACAAGCATAAAGGCAGTAATTATTGATATAGATGCAGATGATTTTCCAACACCCGATTATGACGAATGGAAAGCAGTTCAGCAAAAAAACAACCAATAAAAAAAATATTGGCTGTTTTTTTTTGTTTTTTAACATTTTTTACTTGTATATCATAAAAATATTCACTACCTTTGCACCATCAAAATTAATAATAAAAAAAATAATATTAACAACCAAATAAATAACAATTATGGTATTTACAATTATTAAAGCTATTGCAATCGTATTTGGATTAGTGTGGTTTTATTTATGTTTTGGCGGTAATGATAACAATCATGTAAATTGTGATGGTATCAAATTTTACAAATTACAAGATGTTAAAATGCAAAGTCCAATTGCACAAAAGATTTTCGATTTTTACAAATCAATGTTGTTGGATAAAAAACTGATTTTAGCAGAGGTGTTTTGTGATATTGATTTGCGTAGAGAATGGAATAAAATACGTAATGATGAAAATTTGGTAAGTGGTCAAGATGCCAATATTATTGATGCATTAGATACATCTTTTTGTCATTATTTACAAGAAATAGCACCATCAAACATTATTTTAAATCCAGAAGAAAAATGTTATTTTAATTCTCAATTATGTGTAGTTAATACTGTACAAAAAATTGGAAGGAATGTAACGTATGGTGGAATTAGATTTAATGAGAATGGTGTAAGAAGTGGTAATTGTACTATATATTCAAATGACGTTAGCGGTTTTAAAGTATTTGATTTTGGTACTGTTGTAGTTACCAATCAACGAATTATCTTTAAAGGGGAAAACAAAAACAAAGTAATCCCAATTGGTACAATTCTTAGCGTTGACAATTATGAAGATAATGGGGTAATCATTTCAATGAGTAATCGAGAAAATCCAATTATCATTCGATTTAGAGCTGATAAGTGTTTTTATCATCGTCCACAAAGCGAGTACTATTGTTTCTATAATGACTTAAATTGGTTTAATAAAGCAATCGATAAAGCATTGTATAAACGTTTAATGCCAAAGGAAGTCCAAGATATTAGAAAAGAAGCGGACGAGTTAAATTTTTTGGTAGCTAAAAAAACAATGGTTGCCGAAGGATTAGAAACAGAATAGTAAATTGCAAGGATATACAATTTGGCACCAGTTGGATAAAAAAAATCTGACTAGTGCCTATTTTTTATTTTACTTAAAATAGTTACTTTTTTTCTTGTTTTTCCGTCATTTTTTTTATATATTTGTAAAAAAAGATGATGGATAAAAAGCATAGGAAACCTAATGGGTATTGGAATAATTATGAGCATTGTTATGAAGAAGCACAAAAATACAAAACTAGAGGTGAATTTTCAAAAGGATGTGTTGGTGCATATTATTGGTCAAGACTTAATGGCTGGATAGATTCTTTTGATTGGCTAGTGAATAATCAAATATTCGGCAATAACCAAGTAGATTGTGTTTATGCTTATGAATTTAATGACCAAAATGCTGTGTATGTTGGTAGAACTTTAATGAGAAGAGTGAATAAGAGGGATTATGAACATAGACACAGAGAATATATAGACAAAAATGGTCATACTCACACAAATTATGATGGTGTTTATAATTTTTCGTGTGATAACAAATGTGAAATTCCACCTATTAAGATTTTAAAAAATGATTTAACTCTTGAAGAAGGAAGGTTTTTTGAAAACGAATATGTTGAATCATACAGAAAAAATGGATGGGCAATTATTAATAAAGGAAAAACTGGAAAAAACAGTGGCTCTATTGGTTCATTAAATAAGGGAAAATGGAATGAAGAAAAATGTAAAATAATAGCATTAGATTGCAAGTCTTTGTCTGAATTTAAAAGAAAAAATGGTAGTGCATATGAAGCATCACGTATTAATGGATGGCTTAAAAAATTCGATTGGTTTGAAGATACTAGTCAACTTATTAAAAAAGCACTTCTACAAAAAGATAAAAAGTGGACTGAAGAAGAATGTTATAATTTAGCAAAAACTTGTAAAACAAAATCAGAATTTCAAAATAAAAGTAGTAGAGCATATGCTGTTTCACATATTAATGGGTGGATGGAAAAATATACTTGGTTTGTTGATGGTTTCTCTTTAATTGAACCAATAAAATGGACTGAAGAAGAATGCAAAAAAATAGCGGTTAAATGTAAAACAAAATCAGATTTTAGAAATAAAAACGCTTCTGCATATTATTCAGCACTACATCACGGATGGATAAATAATTATGATTGGTTTATAGATGGAAATATAATTGCTGCTGACAAACGAAGAATTTACACAGAAGAAAAATGTTTTGAAATTGCTCAGAATTGTAAAACAAAAGCGGAATTTAAAAAAGAAAATAATACAGCATATAATGTTTCACGTATTAATGGTTGGATAAAAAACTATACTTGGTTTAAAAGTGGTATAGGAAAAGATAGAAAATGGTCAGAAAGTAATATTAAATTAGAAGCAACAAAATACGTGCATAAACGTGAATTTATGCTTGGCTCAAACGTTGCTTATAGGAAAGCAAAAAAAAATAACATTTTAAAAACTATGTTTAAGATTATGAAATTTAATTTTAAAGGTTATTTTGATGTACCTTGTTTCGATTTAGAAATCAATGCTGATATATCTATAAATAGTTATAAATATATACAATTCACACATGAAGAATCTCAAAAAATTGTGTTTAATTACTACAAAGAAGAAATGCAACAAGGAAATGGAATAAAAGTTAAAAATCTTGGATATGAATTTATTAGACTTACTGGTTTTTATGATATATTTCCTAAAAAACCAAGTTGGGAAAAATTTAAAAAAGAATTTTGCCCAATTATTCTTTATACATTTGAAATAAAGGATGATATAATTCTTTTAACACCAATTAATGTAAATGAAAATAATAAGATTTTCCAAAATGATAAAAATTTGATTTTGAATTTATGAATAAAAAATGGACTAAAGAAACTTGCTATGAAGAAGCCAATAAATATAAAAAAAGAGGTGATTTTGCCAAATATTGCGGTTGTGCATATAAGGTAGCAAGGAGAAACAAATGGCTTGATGAATTCTATCCAAAAAAATACACAAAATAACTAAATACACGTAACACAAGAAACAGTCAATTTTCAGTAAAAAAACTGTTTCTTGTGTATTTTCTGGTAATTTTTTGAAATTTTCAGGAAAAAATTAAAAATTTTGAAAAAAATAAAAAAAAATTAGTCAGACCATTAAAATCTGACTAATTAAAGGGGGTTATCTATGTTGTAATATGCTGATTTTCAGTGTTTTATTGATATTATCGATATGTTCTTCAGAGAGTGTTGTACCGAGATAGTGTATGAATTGCGCATCGCTATTATACCAGAAGCTCCAACCTTCATAAGTATTATCCCAAGATAGAGTAGTGTTAATGAAATCTACTCTATTATTTTCAATCATGTAAGGCAGATAAAATTTGATGACATTTTGAATATTCATTTCAATTTTTTTATCTTTCTTAAAGAAGTTGTTTACTCTGGATAATACCTTTTTATTTTTTATATTATTGGCGAATTTATCTGACAGACCGTTTTGATTAATGTATCTGATAAACAAATCAATAAGTAATTTAGTATAATATTCTTTCATAATTATAATTAAATAAATTGTTATACACATAGGTACTTAATTAAGTACCCTATTTTCCATTGAATTGAGTAAAATGGTATTTGTGTGATATTAATCTCCAATTATAATCTAAATCCAACCAAAAACTATGCCCTTCAAATGTAGTTCCCCAATTAAAGAAAATGCTAATCCAAGCATCTGGATGATATTTATGTAGCAACTTATATTTCATATCAGCTTCTGAATCACAATATGGTCTACTAGAAAGATAATTTTGCGGATGACATAATGAATAATTCAAATAAGAGTCATAAGCATTATTATCTTTCAAAAATCTAAAAAAATATTTCAAAAATTTAATTTTTAAATTGGATTTAATTTCTAATAATTGTTCTACAGTTAATTTTTTAACGTGTGTCATAATAAGAGAAATAAGTAGTGTAAGTATCTATACTATTTTTTTTTTATATACAAATCATCATCTAATAAATCTTTCCATTTGGAATGTAAAAAGCTCCAATATAAGCTTCCTTCATCAGTTTTTCTCCAAACGAAAGCTTCCATTATCCAACTATATGGGCTTAATCGATTAAAGAATTGTCTTATTAAAGTAGGATTCACATCGTTTGTTTCTTTTATTTTTTTTAATGTTTTATACAAAGGATGTCCTGGGCACATAGCTGTATGAGACATATTGAACGTATACTTATCATATGCATTCTCATCCTTCAAGAATCTACAGAATTTTGGTATTATATCACTGTTTGCTTCCATATGTTATATATATATAGATATATAGGTACTTAATTAAGTACCCCATTTTTTATAATACTCCAGCCATAAATTCAAAATTGAATTCATTACCTTTATCAATTGACTGAAGAAGCTTTTTCCATTCTATATTAATATCCTTCCAAAAGTAATGGCCTTCTTTTGTTTCTCTCCAAATAAAAGCATAGAATAATAGTTTTTCTAATCGAGCAGTCTGGTAGATGTATTTATCATAATCCCTTTCGTGTTTTATTGGACTACCATTACAATATATGCCATAATAACAATTGTAAACAAATTTATCAAAAGCGTTATGTTGTTTTAACAATCTTTCGAATTTTCCAAGTATTTCTTTACGTCTTTCGTTAGTCATAATTATTAGTTATTTTTTTATATAAAATTTTCCATTTATAATCAAGTTTTGACCAAAAATCCCAACCTTCTATTGTTTCAGACCACGCAAATGCATCATGAATCAAAAAAGGTAACAAATTATTTTGTTTCATTCGAATAATGTATAAATCAAAGTTTTTTTCTTTTCTTGCTGGATTACTAGTGCAAAGAACTCCATTATAACAGTAATTTACAAATATGTCAAAAACTCTCTTTTCCTTTAAAAATCTTTCAAATTTTTTAAGGATATATTTATGTTTGTTTATTGCTCTTGCATATTCTTTATTCATATCTTTGTTGATGTATATAGGTACTTAATTAAGTACCCTTATATTATTTTTAGCATTTTTTTTGAAAATACAATAAATCAACATAAATATATAAAAAAAAATTGATAACGTCAATTATCAAATATTAAAAAATATTAAAAAAAGATGAAGGTCGTTTAAGCCTCCATCTTTAACTGATAGCCAGAAATATAATATCTTTTTGTTATTTGAGCTTGCTTTTAAGATATTCCAACCAACGTTTGTTTACATCAGACCAGAAATCTTTGCCTTGAACTGTTTTCTTGAGGAATAATGGGTAGGTACAGAACTTCTTTGGGTCTTGAATCATCAATTGGAATTTTGCCTTATCATAGGTCTTCCACTGTGCAAGCATTTCATGCTTAAAAACTGGGTATATCTTTGTACGATATAACCAGTTAATAAAAAGCTTTACGTATTCGAACTGTGACATAAACTTAATAACCGATTACAATACGAGCGTTAATGATTTCGCAAACTGGCATATAATACTTGCCTTTCACATCAACCAAATCCTTCTGTTTAATATTGGCTTTGTCGAAAGGGAATACATCAGCCAAGACTTTCAACTGATTGTTAATTTTGGTCTGAATATAGTTTGGGCGATAATCTGATGGGTTGATAATGATAGCTTCTGGTACGAGCTGTTTAACGGTTAAAATTACATCTAATTTTGCCATAATAGTAAAAAAGTATTAAAAGTTGACATTTATGTTTTTTTCGTAATGCAAAATTAATACATTTTTCTGTAAAAAGCAAGTTTTGCAAATTAATTAACCATTTATTAACTGAATATATAAAAAATGTTAACACAATAAAAAAAGTTGGTAAAAAATTTGGAGATGCCATAAAAAAGCATTAACTTTGCAGCGAGGGAAATAGATGGTCTTGCTTGGATACACAGTTTTATTTGGATGAATTTATGGTGTTATAACCCAATCAAAATAATAGGAATCATTTTGATTTCCCATATATTTTATATATAATAGACATAGTTATTAACACTTTAATTATTTCTATTATATTATGCTATTCGAAGTAACTGAAAATATTGTAGCTACAACTACAGTCACTGTAGAAGCTGCAAATGAAGATGAAGCTTATGCAAAAGCTGACGAAATTGTTGCAAATATGGATATTTCACAGTTTATGTTGGGTGCTAAATTGGAGGGAAGTTTGCAGAGAATTTGATTAATAGATTCAAAATTTTATGTTTGTTATTTTTGAAAGATGTGTTTCACAACACATCTCTTTTTTTTTGTCATCTGATGACGCTGCAATTCCCTCGCTGCAAAGATACGACTTTTTTTTGAAAGTACCAAATATTTCTTGTACTTTAACATTTATTTAACACAATAAAAAAAAGAGCACCACCTTTTGGGTGATGCCCTTTGCAGAATGTTCACGTGTTAGATGAACGTGGTGAATGGAACGAAGTCCGTGCCGTTATCGTACTTAATCGTGCAGTACTTCTCGCTGAAATGGAGACGTACACCGAAGCGCTGAATAAGAGCGTTCACGCGGCTGCATGTGGTCTTTGAGAAGCGGCAAGGATGATTCTCCATATCGGTAATGGTCACATAATCGCGTGTCGCGTTGGCGATGTGTACACCGTGGAGGTAAACCTTGGATACACCGTTGCGTGTGATAACTTGCGTATTGCTCTTGAAGAAGTTACGGCCATTCATAATGGCTTTGTTCATTTCTTTCTCAATCTGTCTCATAATTGTTACTGTTTTATTGTTTTTGATGGTGCAAAGATAGGGTATTTTGAGCTAATATGCAAGAAAATATTAATCTTTAACAAAACTTTAACTGATGTGTTAAATTAATGTTAAATAACCAGAGAAAGTTGCAAATACCAAATAAAAGTCGTATATTTGCACCATCAAAATTAAACAATACATTAAAAAATATAAGAACTATGACAGTAGCAGAACCCCAATTTCACAAGTTAGCTGACGAATACGAGAAGCTTATCCGCAAATTTTTCAAGGTAAACAACATCAAGGAAGTTGTTTGCACCGACAAGAAAGAACACTTCTTTGACCTTATTGAAGTAAAGAAAAACGGCACAATGACTGTGTATGCTCACGGTTTGACCAAGACAACGTGGAAGAAGTTGTATTTCGATTTTACAGTTGATTATGCTATATGTCTTGCCAATATGGAGCACGATTTGTTCTTGCAGCAACGCCAAGGCAAACACGATAAGTTTAACTTTTATTTTTACGATTGATTATGAATAAGAAGTTTTATGTCATCTTGGGTGACGGTGAGTGTGAACGCGCAATAACCCCTCTCTGCGACACTGAAGAAGAGGCAGTTGAAAAAGCCTATAAGGTAACTAATACAATCATTGCAAATAAGAAGGAGTTTTGCAAGAAGCTTCGTGAAGAAAGTTTCACCACTGATACCAAAGATAATGAGTACTACTTGTTTGGTGCTGATGTCCATTTCATCCCAAACATCTACTACATTTCTGAAGCGGATAAGGATAGTATTAACGAATCTATTGCTGTTCAATTCCCCATCAAAATCGAATCAAATCGAGAGACGAAGTTTGTTATGTGCTCTTACGACAGCAAACATAACATAAACATTATGTCTTTGTTTTGTGACACAGTACCAGAATGCTTGAAAGACTTCGTAGAGTCCAATTATATGGTCTTGATTCCATCAATCATTGAGGATGTGGTTGGCAATTGGCGCACAGTCATCAACAACAAAGTGTATTTCATTGTTCAGCTTAATGTCTATGCCTAAAAAGTTACATATTGTAGTCCCCAAAGCTTTGGTGAAGCTTGATAATCTGCAAGTCCGTATGGCTTCAGATTATCCCTACGACAACAAACCAACCTATGACGAAGTGCGCCAAGAGATTATCAAAATCCTTGATATGTTTGAAGATGTTAGCTATAATTAGCTAACATTTTTTTTATGTGTTAAATAAATGTTAAACCGTCAAAAATATTTGGCGGTTTCTATAAAAATCCATATCTTTGCAGCGAGGGAAATATGCATATATATAAAAAAAACCATCCTATCGTATTGATAGGATGGAAAACTATGAAAAAAGAAACTACTTTTGTATAAGGAACCTCGGAATGTTGCAACCAACGAAGTTGCCCAATACAATTAAAGGATAATACTTAAAAGCATATAGCTGAATCAGATAATGTTCGGCAGAGAACATATAATAAGCATCAGCAATACTGTGATACATTCCACTCAATATGAATGCAGCTACACCGAAAACTACTAACAGTTTGTTGCCTTGCCTACCACTATTGACGATTAACGTCATAATCAGACCACAACCAATACCCTTAAGGAAGTTATCAAATTGACCATCAACTATTCGGTCATCAATGATATTGCTTGCCATATCGTGCTCTCCTATAACAAAAGCAACCAATGCACAACCACCGATATTCAAGAGCAGTATGCCAAGTAGCTGTAGCCATTCCTTTGGCTGTTTATAATTGAAGAATCCAGCTTGCCCCGTGTATAAAGGAAGCTTATATTCAATCACAGCAAGCAATCCAAAGGAGAAAAGTACGCTACCATACACTTGTCCAACGTTCAGATATACCGCTCCACCAAGGGCAATAAGAACGCCCGATAGGATTGAAGACTTAATCATATCTTTTCAAGTTTAACGTATGAGTGTACGATATTAGGTACTGTGATTTCGTCTTCGTCATTCAAGCCATTGAACTCACGAATAGACTGTGCCATTGTTTCACAGTTGCTAACAAAATCAAGTGTTGGATATTTAATCACAAACTCACTTCCCTTATAGTTAGGACAATAGCCAAAGCCATCATATAGCTGAAAAGTCATTGTATGAGGCTTGTTGTCATTGAAGATATTGTTGGAAGCATCGTCATTGAACTGAAACGTCTGAATGCAAATTAATTTGCCATACAGTTTCTCTAAAATTTCTTTTGAAATAGGATTTTTCACTTTATTCATATACAATATAAAATTAAAATTTCATATCGTAATTATATATTCAAAATATGAATTACGGTATGAAATTTTATTAAATAATGTTAATTCTTCTTCTGTTTGTCTTTCTTGGAAGCTTTAACCAATGTAGTACCATCACACGTAACACTAATGTGAAACTTCGAAATACCATTGATTTCAGCAGCCTTCATCTTGAACCATTTGCCGTGGTCTACTGGTAGATGTCTATCTGGACAACTTGGGTCTGGTGTTTGGTTTGTCCACAGATGAATCATCTCGTGGATAAGGACTTCAAAGGCAGTTTGCTCTTCCAATTGATAATAATCAGTCATCCTAATAACATCAATGCTGAACTCATTTCCGTGAGGGGACAAGTCGATGCACTGTTGAAATTCTCCCAAATGAGTCTTCTTGTGTTCAATCTCAAAAACTGGTTCTTTCAATTTATTCTCAAAGAATCTCTTGTTGAAGATAGGGAAGTACTTCTTCATAAACTCAATAGTTGGAATCATATTACTGTGTGATTTTTATATTAAACTTGTGTCCTTATGCTGTTGATACATTGACTTCTGACTTGGTACGACCTTGAAAGCCCCTACCATAGTGTGGTACACGAGAAGTCTCATATTGCCACCGATGCACGTGCCACTGTTCTTGTCAATCTCGGCATCCAAAACGAGAGAGACGCACGAGAGCCCGAAGTCATCAGTTGTGAGATAGTCACGATTCTTCTCAAGTTGGAATTGCTTGAGCTTGTCAGCTCTGAATCCAAACACGAGACTGTCACTTGTGAAACTGTCAAAACGCTTTACTTGGGAAGACACTGCATAATTGTTCTTACCTTGCATATGCGCCTCATTGAAGTAGTCATAGCTACAGTCAATGTTTTTATCCTTCAGCATCTTGTCAAAAATAATCTTTGCATTCTCTGAACAAGACTTGCGTCCCTTGCAACGACTGAAGAAGAACTCTACCTCTTCTTTGGTCAAGTCTATAGCGAAGTTGCCACAAGGTGCTGAAGCAAGAACAGATGTAGCATCCAATTCGTTTGCACTGCAAACCCATTCCTTCTCTGTCTTGTCAGTTGGAACATTCTCCCTATCAGCAAAGTTCTGCTCATACTGACTGTACTGTGTGGCGTGGAATTTGTTGACGAAGAACAACGTATTCAGTCTTTTGTTTTCAGACCTATATCCACACATACGTCCAAGCAAGGCTTGTGCAGTTGCAGCAGCAGACAAGCTGTAGTCATACACTAAGTATGTATAGTCCTTGAAGTTGCCGTGAATCGTTACACCAGCTCTGAATGCACCCTTGATTAACACGAGAAGTGGTTTGGTAGGTATCTTTTGTTCCAAGAGAATAGGAAGTGTCACACCTTCGAACTTCTTGTTGAACTCAATGGCATCTATTTGTTCCTTGAGCCTATCAGAAAGCTTGTCATAGTTGAGCTTGCTTGTTGAAGCATCCATTTGATAGACATCAAAATTATACTTCACGAAGTTACGCTCTACCAATTCCTCATTCTTGCGTGTACGCACGAAGAAGATACCGTCAATGCCATCAGCCTTGCAACGAGTCAAGCCCTCACGAAGGGCAAGCAGAATGTCTCCAACATCCTCACAGTGTGACTTTGCATCGTGGACGAGTCCTTCATTGATGTACTCGCTGACTCCAACGTAACCACTGTTTGTTGGAAGCTCGATAATCTCCTTGCACTCATTGACATCAGATATTACCTCGCTGAAAGGCGTTGCAGATACTGAAACAATGTAGATGTTACGAGAAATAAGCTCGTTTGGATTTCTCCAATTGATGCCTTGCTTCTCCAAGAACTGTGTGAGCTTATTCTTCTTGCCGCTACCGTAATGACATTCGTCAATGAAAAGAATGGAATTGTCAATAGAGCCATCAAAGCCCATCAAGTCACTGTTTTTAAGAAGAAAATACTTCTTTTGTGTCTTGTACTTCAAAGAACGCTTTCCATTGTAGGTGTTCTCTACGGTTGCATCGCTGACTTGCTTGATGACACGCTCGAACGTTTGCTCCTTAAGACCACAGTCATTCATACCACAAAGGAAGAAGAACTTGTTGACCATCATAGTCTTATCCAAGTGCAATGCATTGACAATATTAACAACAGCATTCACTGCACCAGTTTTTCCACTCTGCATCTTTGCAACTAGAATCACGTGGTTACGTCTTGTTTCTGCTCGATTGAAAGCCAAAAGTATATTCTTTGCACATTCAATTTGGGTGTCGTGTATATAACCATCGCACCCAATAGAGCCACTTCTGAATAAATTGTTATCAGACGATAAAATAAGATTTGTAATTACTTCTGTTTGAGTAAGAGTTTCTGTCATAGTTATTTTAATATTTTTGCAAAAATACACCAAAAATCTGTAAAAAGCAAAAATACAACTACATTTAACTTGAAATTAACATATTTCATAAAATTTCTTAATACTGTCCATTATACTGAATAACTCAAAATTTGACAGTGCTGTCAGCTTATAGATATAACCAAGAGGGAATTGAATCTTTCCAATTCCATCCTCAATAAATACATTAATATCAGTTGTCCCGTAATTAACATAAACGTTTGGAATTGAAAGACGATATTGTTCATCTTCTTTACCATATCTTCGCATCAGCTTATGTATTCCCAATAATAGATTCATATTATATAGTATTATATGTATATAAGGTACTTAATTAAGTACCCTATTCTTAATGTGCAAAAGCATCAGCTTTCACAAGCTAATGCTTTTTAGAACCCACGAAAAAATAGGTAAAGTTATGAAGAAAGTATGTTGGTAGAGATGGATTTGAACCACCGAAGCCTCATAAGAGGCGACTGTGCCACTAAACACAGCCCCATTTGACCGCTTTGGTATCTACCGAATGGTTGATAGAGAGGGATTCGAACCCTCGAAGCCTCCGAAGAGGCGGTTGAGCTACTAACACAACCCCATTTGACCGCTTTGGTATCTATCGGGTAATTAAACCATCATTGTGTCTTAATTACAATACGATTATATACACAAAAGCGGTCAAACAGAAATGTTTTTTGTTAATAAGTGTTAAGATTTACTTCAAATACAAGTTCTCCAAACGGTTGTTGAACTTATTACCATCTTTATGGAAAAGACGATGACCACCTTCTATTGAGCCATTGAATGTTTCATAGACAAGATAACAAGCTGTAAGCTGTACTTGCCCCCACATACTGCGATTCAAGCGAACTGTCGGATTCTTGTGGCTTTTGTTTGCTGTCTGCTTCATAACATGCTTGGTGTATTTGTTGCGAATACGACCAAGGTTTGAAGCCTCATAGCCAATATATGGGGAATCTTTCCAAAACTCAATTTCATCCACGTCATAGTTGATAACAAGCCATCCATATTCATCAGAAAGATAGTTGTTGATGGCATCATAATCGTCAGCTTCAATGTAATTTGGAAGCTCTACCTCGGTTGGAAGGGTGATGTCTTCGCCATCAGTCTTCCATACAATGTTAATAGCTTTATATTTACAATCCATAGTGATATTGTTTTTTAACGCTGCAAAGATAGGTAAAAATCGGCAATGCTGCAAGATTTAACGACACTTTAACAAAACATTAACCAATATGTTAAATTAAAGTTAAAGTACCAGAAATATTTGGAATTGTAGTGAAAAAGCTCTATCTTTGCAGCGAGGAAAATAGCGTACGGCAAAAAAAATGGCATCATCTCATTTCGAGATAATGCCATTCCTTAATGATGTCAGTGTTATGGAATTGTTATCTTTCCCTCGGCAATTTCATCCTTCAATTTGTCGATAAAAGATACAAGCCCATCAGCATACTCCTTCAAGTCATCCCAATCCGTGCGACTCTCGCACAAGTCTTCGGGTGAACTCTTTGACAAGTCACAGTAGTACAAATCGTTGTCATACTCCATTTCGCCATAAGCAAGCTTTTCAAAACAGTTTGTGACTTCGCCATAACATTGATAGGAATATCCTTTGGAAATCATCTTTTTCATTGCGAAGCTCCAATATTCTGACTCGTTGCGTCTGCGGTCAGCGAAGTATTCTTGAACTGTCACCAATTGGCCGTTAGCTTCGATATACTCTTGTATAGCTGCTTCACGTTCAAGCCCTATCTTATTAGAATTGTTGAGAGCTTCGATAAAGCTCTTCCATTGGCTGTCCGTGTTATACTTGTAAATCTTCAACATAGCTTTAATTGTTTACTTTTCAACATGCTCTTGCTGAATTTCACCACAGCACAACATAATGTCTCCGTAGGTGATGTCTCTTGGCTGTAACTCGTCCAAACCGCGATAGCAAAGAACTTCCTCTGCAAGCTTCTTGTGCCTTACCACATACTCACGTTTAGGATACGTTATCAAGATACGCTGTGGGGCTGTAGTGTCCTCTTTGTCAGCCAACTTGCCAATTGCGAACCCATTGAAGCACTCTACGTCATAACAGTGCTCCTTATCGTCTTTGAAGAACTTCTTGTCATAAAAGACAATATCTTGTTCAAAAATTACATTTTTTCTTGCCATAGTTTACTTGAATATAGTTACAATTTTGTTACGAGGAATACGGTTTTCGCGGCAGAAGGTCACAGCTTCAGTATATTTGTCGAACTCGTTTCTTTCGTCCATTGAGACAAAATCGTCAATCTTGACCGAAGCCCATACAATATATTTCTTTTCCTTCTTCATAGCTTAATTCTCACCGTTAGTCATAAACACTTCAATAAGCTTGGGAATAAAGCCACAAAAGGCTACAATACCGAAAAATACGAATGGATGCATCATAATAGTATTGGTTTTTATTGTTAGTACTTGTTTTAATTTCACTGTGCAAATATAGTGCTTTTAATTGACACCGCAAACAAAAACAGTAAGTTTAACAAAAGTTTAACTGTATTGTTAAAAAATGTAAAATGGCACTGACTTGCCACTGTCAGTGCCATCGAGTCAATCAAGCTCTCTTGCCTTTTGAAGTGTTGTGGGCTTGTGTGCCATACTCCTTCCAACCAAAGGTTGCAGCTACGAAAGGACGAATGCTCTTGGTGCGCTTGAAGAACTTCTCTTCGGTGTCGATAACTCCATTGACAATATCATTCACGATTTTCTCTGCCTCATCGTGTGTATCAACATAACGATAGACAACATAGTTCCATCCATCGTGGTGAGCGCCTTCAGCACGAACATTGTACTTGTCTGCATAGAAGCAAACATCGTCACAGCCGATACTTGTGGTAAGCACTTTATTGACGTTAGTGCCAATAATCTTGCCTCCTTTTCTGCGGCCATACCAAAATCCAGCATCAACGAAACCTACGATATAGCCAACCCCTTCAATATTGAGGTTGCAAACTTCATCGTAAAGCCCATCCAAAATGCATTGATAGACCCTTTCATTGTCAATATCTTCAACGTCACAGTCATTGCACTCTGCAAGCATTTCGCGTGTTTCCTTAACAACCTCTTCGTCATAACAGTCAAAACTGCTGAAGATAGTGAGCTTCACTTGCTTAATGTTCTTTGCCATAGTTTTATTTGCTTTTAATGTTAGTAATTGTTTTAATTTCACGGTGCAAAGATAGGGAAAAAATCAATACCATCCAACTTTTTTCTTAACATTAACAAAACTTTAACCGATATGTTAAATTAATGTTAAAGTACCAGAAATATTTGGAATTGTCACCAAAAACCCTTATCTTTGCAGCGAGGGAAAGAGCATACAGCTACTTGTCATCAAAAGAGACAAAAAAAAGGACACCCGACAGTAGTCGGATGCCCTCCAAACAATTATTACTAACCTTAAAAACACGTTGTAGCTCAAGTGGGATTCGAACCCACACGGTCGAATGACCAAGGGATTTTCTTACTACTCTTGCTTTGATACAAGCCAACTTCGTGAGTTGTTGTAGTCTGGACTATTTCTTCACCATGCCAATTTGGTTTAGGTGTTTCGTATATAGTCTCTACGCCATTTAGGATAAATATCCATTTAGTAAGCCATCGCCAAAGTTTATGTCACCATAAACAAGGTTTCTGTTTGTTAGCGAAATTCTACTTCCCAATATTTTTTATTTATTGTTTTTTCCTTTCGGAAAGGAAGCACTCTTAATGTTTAGACCTCGATAATTATCTGTTTGTGCGTGGCAATTAGGGCATAAAATTTCAAGATTCTCTAATCTATCATCGGTTGTTATTCCATTTTTATGGTGTAACTCCAATGGTATTTTTTTACCCATCCATTTTGTAAGCCCACAACATTCACATTTTTCTTCTTTAATTTGTTCTCTAAAAAGCCTATTTTTTAATTTATAAGAACTATAATGAGAATTCTCAACTAATAATTCATCGGTTTTTATTTGGCGTTTAGGATTAAATTTTAAACCTATATTCCAACCTTTACCCGTAAAATGTGAAATATCAATTTCATACTTTTCAATAATTTTATGAAGAGTATTATAATTCCCACCACAAGGTTTTAAATTAAAAAACCTAAGCATTTCAGCAATACTATGTGAACATTTTGCTGCTTCTACATATTCTTCTTTCGTTCTTTCTTTTCTCATATCATATTACTTTAATAATAAATAGTACGATATGAGAAAAAGTAATCACGAAATTATGACTATATTTTGGCCTTTACCAAAAGTCCCTAGTGTCTACCAATTCCACCACTGAGCCATCATTTTTGCTATTATATAAAATAAATATAACAAACAAAAAAATTAGGCTCGTAAGGCTTCAAGTTTTTCCTCTATTGCCTTTGGTGTGATAGCTTCACCGCCACCGAAGTAAACAGTGCCGTAATAGGTGTCATCGAAAGAGTCATAGACTTCATAACGGCCATTGCCGATAATGCTCAAGTCCACTTCTCCATAACCTTTAACGTAATATGATGTCTTCTTCATTGTTGTAAGTTTCAAATTAAATGGGGCGCTTGCTTTTCTTCGGAAGCGCCCCAACAGTTAAAATTGGTTAGCTTGCAGCTACAGTCACTACTTCAGATGCTACAGTTGGAGTCGAGTCTGAAATTGCCTCTGAAACCATAGAAACGAGCTTCTTCACATCGATGCTCTTTTCCTTGGAATTGTAAGCCGTGAGTGGAAGAGTATCCACAGCAGACTTGAAAAGCTCAAAGTCAGTGGTGACAGTGTTGTAGATACTGTAAGCTGCGTGGTACACGCGGTCGCTTGGATGCGCGTATCCGAAGTGTGCTCCGAAGTACTTGGCGAACTCTACGATTGCCTTGGCGGTTTCTGCGTTCCACTTCGTATGAGCTGCAACAAAGCCGCTCAACTTGTATGCGGAAGACGTACAACCTACATAGGTGAGACACGTCATTGGAACACTCATTTCGTCAGCTATCTTGATGGCCTCCTTGCAGACCTTCTTGAGAAGACCGTACTGACGAAGGTTCAACGAAGGTGCAACAGCCATAATGCGAATGGCATCGTTGAGGCTCTTCTTTGCAAAGTCAGCACCAAGAATTGCACACAGATTCTCTAAAGTAATTTTCTTTGCCATAGTTGTAATTTGTTTTTTAATGTTAGTAAAATTTGTTAAAGTAAATTGTTCTCCTTGAGCATCGATTCTAAATCGGAAGTCTCAAAGACATAGCAATAGTCTTCCAACTCTCTATCGTATCCGACATTGTGGTCAAGAACAGTGTCTGCATCAAGCTCTCCGACTTCAGTGCCATCTACCTTTACGGTGAACTTCTCGTCAGTGAAAGGATTTTCACTATCTGCATCGAACGAGTAGGTCAAGCTAACCTTGCGTCCGTCAGCCGTATCAAAATTGATAGGCGCTAATAAAGTTTCTACAAAAAGTCTCATAATCGTGTTGTTTATTAATTTTTACACCGCAAAGATACAGGAGATTTTTGAATTTTCCAAGAAATTTTACGTCTTTAACATTATTTTAACATTTCAGTTAACAAATGTTAGTTCTGACGAAAGTCTTCGGCATAGCCTTCTTTGTTTTTTTAATGTTAATTACTGTGCGATACCTAACACCCAAGAAGCCCTAAAGTACTTCAAAGCTTGTGTCGGTGTCATTGGCTTTGGTGTTTTTTCCATTGTAGGCTGTGAAGCAAGAAGCCCACGTTTGCCACTATAGCACACCTTCCAATTTGTGAACCTTTCGGTTATTGTTACGATTTCTTTATCCATAGTCTTGTTTGTTTTTTAATTTCACGGTGCAAAGATAAGGAAAAAATCAATACCATCAAAGAATTTTCAGTTATTTAACCAGTTTTTAACATATGTGTTAATTGAATTTAACAAAAGGTACTTATTTAAGTACCCCATATGCATATATACAAACAAAAAAAAATGGACACAGTTTCACAACTATATCCATTTTATCTTTTACCTTGTGCCACTTTCACAAGCTCGTCACACGGTAACACATCTTTCATCTTATCGAGTGTTGTGTTTTTTCATTAATTTTGTTTTTCAGTTTATAAAAATACTCGATAAAAAATCCTTTGCCATCACTCTTTCCTCTAATATAAATATATACAATTTTTTATTAAAATCAAAATTTATTCATATTTTTTTTTAATTTTTTTTTTGTTTATTAAATATACTCCAATACCTCACAGTAGATTTTTTCCCTCTCTTCGTCAGTCAAGACAAGCTCTTCACAGTTCTCGTCTTCGAAAGTATTACCGCACCATACTTCGATGTTACCTTCTTCGTTAACTACGAGACAGTCCACACGAGCACCATTGTGACGAATGCCGAAGTCACTTACAGTGATGCAGTTGTCTTCATATTCTTCAAAAAGGTCGTAAATACAAGTTTCAACACTTCCAATAACGTTACTGTTTTCTTTTTTGATGTTAATACTTTATAGTGTTGCCACACACCATCATTTACACACTGTTGAGCAAGCTCTTCAGCTTCTTCCTTGGTTTTGAACTTCTTTGGGCTAATACACACACCTTGCTTTGCCAAAGCAATCAAGAACCATTTTTTATTTGAATTGTTATTAGTTGTTGCCATACATCTTTGTTTTTTTCTTGGTGCAAAGTTACGAAATTAATAGCATATCAGCAAGAAATAATACTGTATTAACAAATTTTTAACAGTATAGTTAAATCCAAGTTAAAGTACCAGAAATATTTTGTACTCTCACGAAAAAGCCCTATCTTTGCAGCGAGGGAAAGAGCATACAGCTACTTGTCATCAGAAGACACAAAAAAAGCATCGAGCATAATGCCCGATGCAAAAACATTAAAAAACAATAACTATTAACAAAGCTTGTTGTCCCTCCAAGACTCGAACTCGGACTTTCAGACTCAAATTCTGACGTGCTAACCATCTACACCAAGGGACAGTGTTGAATTGCTTTTATAAATATATAAAAAAATAAAATATAAAGCAAATAGAAAAGAAAAAAAAAGTGCCGATGGGAGCCAACGTGCCAAGTGCCGTGCGATAGTGGGGACTTTCTCATATTCATAGGTCCGCACCTTGCAGTGCGTAGGGGCGATTGTTGTAGCTCTCATCGGCTTTTACCCAAGGGCCGACTGTGCGGCATAGTTATGCGGCATTAACTATCCTAACTCATTTATTTTGCCGCTAATAATGAGATTATTGGAACCTTGGTTTCAAGGGGCATTCTCGTGGACTCGATGGCGTAGAAAGGCGCAAGTATCTGCTGTTCGGAGTGGCACAGTGACCGCGTAAAGCGTGTTATAGTTTGTGCAGACTCGGAATAATGTCTCTCGTGGGAACCGCGTAAACATAAACGTGCGGTAAAATGAGACTTACGTAATGCGTTGTAGCACCTTGGATAGGATATAATCGCCTATCCACGAAAATGCCCGAAAATTTATATTTCCTTAGCTTGAATATCGAATTCTATCTTGTCGATGTGCATAACTTGTGCGCTTGTTGAGCTAATATTATACATGCAGTTTGTTCAATGCACCAAGTATAGAAGAAATTAACAGTTTTAATTGGGCTGTCCCCTAATGTGCTGCCTCATAGCTGTAGGATTTACAAGTTACACTTACCTTTAGATTCATTTCTCAATTAATAATTTTGATTTACCCTCAAAGGGGTCGGTCTCTTGCATTCATCGGTATGTCGGTCAGTTAAGTTGTTGATTATTACCGTATATAAAATTATAATAAAATCTATGATTCTACTACATTTTATTTCTTGCTTCAACGAAACACTGCTTTTTAGGAACATAAAGTTCGGCCATCCACAGTTGGTTTCTCCACAAGCGTAAATTCGGTAGTACGGCTACCTATTTTTTATTAGAATATGTGTTAACTGTTACAAACCCCACTGTTTGGTTGGGCTATCACTTTGCCCAATAACTACCCTCTTTGGCGAAGATGCTGTAACGAATCTCGTCCTTACCAAACTTGTGCGGTACTGCGAAAACGCGCTTGCTTTCTACTGCTGCATTAAAACGTCCTTTTGCCATAGTTGTTAGTTGTTTTTATTTGTTTTATTAATTTTGACGATGCAAAGATAGGGTATTTATCGTTACCATCCAAGAAATTTTAGGTCTTTAACATTATTTTAACACTTCGTGAACAATATTCAAACTTGTGACTACTGAATGAGTGTCATTTGTATTATAAGTGTACTCACAATACATAACGTCATTGCCATCAGAATTGGTTATCTTAACAACACATTTGTTTTCATTTGGGTCAAGATTCTCAACAACGATTGACAGATTTTCGCCCAAAACTTTTTTTAAGTTTGCCACTAAAGATTGCGGAAGATAGGAAATAACCATTCCCACACCAATTCCCAAACGATTGAAAATATCTTGTAATACTGTCATACCTTATTTATTATTTATGTTTGCGAATAAATACATAAGATGTAAAAGAAGCTGAAGAACATTGGTCTTTCTTTTCATCTTCAATAATTGGAGATATGTAATAAGCATTATCCATTATCTCAAGTTTTGTTCCATTTGCATTATTTACCAACATAGTTGTTACTGTTTTTTAATTTCGTAACACAAAGATATAATAAATAATAATCAAATCCAAGAAATAACTGTGAAAAAATATTAATGTGAATAGATTTTAACATTTAAGTACCCTATATAATAATGGCTTGACGATTATCGCCAAGCCATCTATCTGCAAGTCAGAAGAGATTAGGCATAGACAAAGGTGATTGACTTGCTTGGGTCATACTCCATCACGTCAGTGCCATCACTTGCCATCTTGAGAAGAGCGTGAATGCCTTTCGTGGTCGCTGTTATATTTTCACCGATACGCTCGTTGAGCTGCTTGATGCCCAAACGTTTGCCATCTTTCGAGCCATAGACCACTTCCTTGCCCTTATACATTGGATTCGCATAGAGCTGCGCTTCAACGCACCCATCAGCTATCTTGTTGATTGCGGTGAGCATATCGTCCATTGCATAGGCAAGCTTCTCGATATAGCCGTAAATGTCCTTGTCTGACTTCTTCGCTATCTTCTCTATTTTAATAGCCGCATCAGTTGCTTTGTGGTGAGCTTCCACAAATTCCTCGAAATGTGGCTGAATATGCTCGTCACGAACGATTGTGCGCCAAATGTTGCCCCACTGCTTGTATCCGTGACGGAAGTAAGCCATATAGCTCTTGGAGAGCTTGAAGCTCGTGTTGATGTTTGCCACTTGCATTGCCAAGAGACGCATAGCGGTGACACTGCGCTTCTTCTTCGCTGCCCTCTTCTCGTCTGCTTCTGCTTCCTTCTTCTTGGCTCTCTTCATTTCCTTGTACTCACGAAGTGATACCTTGCTTCCATCACTCAAATAGATTGTTGTCTCGTCCAAATAATCGGACACACTGAAAGAACGATTCTTTGCCATATTGCTATTGTTTTTAATGTTAGTAATTGTTTTAATTTCACGGTGCAAAGTTACGCATTTTTTTTGACTCAACCAAATTTTTTACAAAAAAAATGATGCCTATTAAGTTTATTTAACAATTGTGTTAAATTCAGGTTAAAGCCATTAAAATATTTTGTACTCTCACAAAAAAGCACTATCTTTGCAGCGAGGGAATTGAGTGTGGTCAGATACTTAATTAAGTACCCTATTTGGCAGCACAAAAAATGGCATCGACTTTCACAAGCCAATGCCATTTTTCTTTTATATTCCTACTGTACCTTTGTGGTAAAGTGCTATTCGTGCGCTCCCTCGGAACAGTAAAAATATAAATAGCTTAAAGTTTCAATTTAGTGCACTGTAGAAACTTTTTTTTCACTAATTTCTATCATCTTCCTCGTCAGACTGCTTATGATAGTCTTCATCATTCTCGGTGCTCCAAACAACCTTGCGCTCTTCTTGGTCATATATTTCAATGTCATCACTGTGAGAGTCACCCCACCAATAATCGGCAACTGCTGAAGCAATAACATCGGCCAAATAATCCGAAGAATATAGAATATCGTCTTCTCGACCGACAATGCGCTGACAATAACGGTCTTGGTCTTGGTACTCATAATCGCGTGTGCGCTTGTTGTAAAACGTCTCATAAGAGTCGCTAATACAAAGCCAATCAATCAACAGTTCGGGGTCGTGCTCGAAAAGGTCATCAAGCTCGGTCTCTTCAATTCCATCGGGGTAATACTCTTCCAAAAGCTCTTGAAGCTTCTTAATTTCGTCCTCGGTGAAAAGGTCATAGACAACTTGTGCGCCACGTGACCACTTAATGTCGGTCAAATTCTTTTCTTTATAGACTTTAATCATATCAGTAGAAATTAAAAGTTAATAATTATTGTTTTGACGGTGCAAAGTTAGTAAAAATATCAATACCACCCAAATATTTCATCAAAAAAATGAATATTATTCACATTATTTAACATATCAGCTATATATGGGTACTTATTTAAGTACCTATTAACAAATGCCCAAACCAAATTGATGGAATGGGCATTTTGTTTAGAATAAGCTAACTGAAAGCCTCATAAGCCACAAGATACCGAAGTATCCTATACATACTGTTGCCACACACACGATAAAGCAACACAGTATGAAAGCCAAGTATTTGGCATAATCGAGCACCTCTTTCATAACAGTACTGTATTAGACTTCAAGCTCCACAAGAGGCACCCAAATTTTGGTGCTGCCTACTCTCTCATTGGGGGTGTGCCAACTGCTTTCATCGGCATCGTTTGGAGTGTCAAAATAATTGCGGTGTGCCACAAAATCCTTCATACGTGCCTTCTTCTCTGCTTCAGTGTGGACACCCATAACATCCCAAATGTCTTCGTCACTCACAGTAAAGTGATTGCCCTTAAGTGGACCGTACACGAGCATCGAGACTTGCGTTGTCTCTTGCTTGTTTGCATCGAGCTTAACCACGATATGCGCGGTAGAGTCATTGTTGGTATTCATACCCACTTTGACAACCTTGAAGAACGTGGTGTGCTTGCCTTGAATGCACTTGAAGAAACTGTATTCAACATACACAGTGCGCACCTCCTTAAACTTTGGATGCTTGTCATAATCATCCTTATTGGCCTTCCACCAAGAATTGGCTGCGGTAGTGGTTGGAAACTCTGCAACTGCATTTGCAGTGCCATCGGTGTAATAAACCTTGATTTGATACATAGCTTTGTTGTTTTTTAATGTTAGTACTATTGTTTAATTTTCACGGTGCAAAGGTACGCATTTTTTTTGAATTGTGCAATAGTTTACCCAAAAAAAATGCATTTTATTAACATCATTTAACATTTGCCCCTATTTCAGCTATAAAAGACTGTTCAGAGCTGTATGCTCTTTCCCTCGCTGCAAAGATAGTGGTTTTTTCAATACAATCCAAATTTTTTGGCAAGAAAATGCATTTCATTTAGATTATTTAACATTTGGCCATATAGATACAAAAAAATGCCCACACTTTTCAGTGTAGGCATTGCAAGCATCTGCCGTGTTACTCTTCGTCTTCAGTGCAGATTTCAATCAACGCGCAAGCGCAAGAAGGAAGAGAAGGCTGTGCTTTGTGATAGACCGCCATCATAAAATCGTCAAAGACACTACGAGCGCGAATGGCATCAATCAAGTGCTCCAAATTCTTGATGCGGAGTGTCTCGATGTCGCGTGTCTCGTCACCCCACTTGATAGTGACGTGCTTTGTCACTTTGTCTTGAGCAAGTGTGTAGTAGTCGGCTTTGTAATGCTCAAACTTTGCAAGCACAACCACTTCGGTGTTATAACTCTTCATCAACTCAACGATAGCGGCAACAAGTGCCATCTTGTAAAGACCTTTGTAAAACATAGTTTTGTTGTTTTAATGTTAGTAACTCTTGTTTAATTTTCACGGTGCAAAGATAGTGCTTTTTTCAATACCATCCAAATTTTTTGCCAATAAAATGCATTTTGTTTAGTTTTTTTAACATTTGGGGCTATAGATACTTATTTTAGTACCCAAATATATAATGAAAAATGCCCCACACTGAAAAGTGTGGGGCATCCTCTGCGTTAGTCGCGCTCGTAGCGCTTATTTCCTTGCCAAATGCGAACGATGTTCGTGACAGTGATGTCCTTGACCTCAACAACCTCTTCGGGAGTCAAGCCATATTCGAGCTGCTTCTTGCAAACTGAATGGCTGCGAAGGAAGGTTTTGATTTCGGCTTCCTCTTCGGGAGTAGCTTCGCGCCCATCAACGAAATACGTGCTTGTTACCTTGCTATTGCCGTTAGATGCGATGCGAAGATAAGTTACTGTGGGGTCGGTGTCCTTCGTGAGGAAATAAGGATAATCGCTCCACGAACGGCCTGTGGGCTTGTCCTCTTCGTAAGGCTTGGATTCTACGTCAATACCCAACTCCTTGGCTCTGCGCTCTATTGTGGAGCTGTAGCCTCTGCCGATAGCGATGTTGTGGTAGTGACTTGCCTTCGTCACACGTCCGTAAAACTTGTTACCCCTCTTGTTCATTGTGGGGACTGTCACAATATCCATCTCTACACCGAAGGTGTTGCGCTTGATGGACTTAACCACCTCTTCTAAAGTCATTTTTGTCATAGCTTTGTTGTTTTAATGTTAGTAGCTGTTGTTTAATTTTCACGGTGCAAAGGTACGCATTTTTTTTGGCACCACCAAATATTTTGCCAAAAAAATGCATTTTATTAACATCATTTAACAGTTCAGCTATATTTCAGCTATATACAAAAATTTCGCGTATAAACGCTTTTTTATTCCAAATGATAAATCTATCCACTGAATAATTAAAATGCAAAATAGAGCCATTTCTGCGCAAATATGGGCATATTTCCGTATATACACGCGTATATGCGTATGCGTGGGCATATATGGGTATATGGATGGGGCATATACCTAACTATTGGGGGCGATGCCTCCCCCACCCTCCCCCTCCTACGCATCCCCTCCCCCCGACCGAGTTTTTGGGGGCTTACCAAACGGCAACGGTTTCTTGAATAAAATTTTCCAGAAATTTTTGTCTTTTTGAGGAAGGGGGTGGGGTGTTTTAATTATTGAGTGGTTTTAAAAAAATTCCAGAAAAATTTTTCTATAATTTTATAGAGCTGATATTATAATTAATTTTGGTATTTTTTTATCGTTTCATATATTTATATAAAAATACATTTATAATATGAAAAATATAATTAGATTAACAGAAAATGACTTACATAGAATAGTAAAGAATGCAGTAACAAGAATATTAACTGAAGGTAATCAATGGATTGGCGATTTTGGTAGAGAGAATTTCAATATGTTGCAACAGAAAGTAAATGATTGTGGTGGGGCGTGTTCATTTTCATTGAATGGTACAGATTTTACGATAACACCTAGCCAAAGAGGTTTTTTAATACAAAGCGGAACTGATTTTGGATATGAATCGTTTCAAATAGATTCTGCGTTGAAAGCTGCTTGGAAATATTATAATGGTGTGAGATAATTATACTATTATGTAAAGTAAAGAATAAATAAGCAACCAATATTTTAATTTATTGGTTGCTTATTTTTTTATCTTTTTCCAAGAGTTTCAAAAGTGATTTAGTTCTTTTGATTGTTTCTTTTGCTGCTTCAGCAAGTGTTTTACCATTGAAATCTTTTTCGTCTTTTTCTTTCTTGCTTGTATATCCTCTGTGTGGATATTGAAAATAATTGTTAAAAAGATTTACATTTGTCAACAGATTCTTGTTGGTAATGCTGAAATTAAAATTGAGTGTTATTTGTTCGTACAGTATTGGCAACTTGTTAATGTGGTTATCGTCTTCAGCACGAACTATGTAACCATGAATCAAATTAACGGTAATTGTATGTTCGTTTATAATCTGTTTGTCTATGCAGATGTTAAATGACGAGTCACCTATCCAACCGTATTCTTCTCCTATTTCAATTGAATCGTAGAACTGATGTGCAAGATTGAATGGTTCTGTTCCGAATACTTCGCAATAGCACATGTAGTATAAGGTTAAAGTATTGAGATAAGAACGTCCATAAAGCCAATTTGTATCTGCGTGTTTTTCGTCAAGTATTACCTCATCTTGATTGACAAAATAGAAAGCATAATACAGTTGGCAATATTTTCCAAAATCATATTTTATCATACTCTTTCTGTAGAATTTGTCATTAGTTGCAAACTTGACAAGACGTTTCTTTTTTGCTGCATCGAGCAGATTGAGGATGTCTTTAATTGTAATTTGAACCATATATGTTTTTATTATTGAATTAAATCATATGTATTCCATCTGATAACACAATCTTTTTCAGATTCGATGGAATAAGAAAGACCAATTTGGTGGAAAACAAAACGTAGGTTTTTTTTCCAATAAGTATCCACAAGAATAATAATAATATGTTTCTGCAATATCCCACAAGCGTGGATAATAGATTTCTTTTTGAAAATTATTTTTTGCCTCATTAACCTTTTGGACAATATCATCTAATAGTTCCTTATATTTTTCCCCATAACGAGTTTCCTTAAAAACTCTGTTTTTAAATTCAATATCTTCCTTTATTAAATTTTCAACATATTCATCGAGTTCTTTTTCTGACAATGACAATAGTTTTGGGTCGATTTCTTTAAAATGATAATCGTCTTTAGGGTTTATAGCCATAGCAAAATTTGCATCATATCTACAGCCATAAATTTTTCCTTTATGGGTAATGAAATAAATCAAATTCTTATAGCGATTGTTAAATTTTGACATTTTTTCTGCGACTTATGCGCATTTTGCTTGGAATTCAGAACCAAGTGCAAGATAAGTTTTTACTTCTTCTTGTGTCATAATATAATTAAAATTTACTTATTATTGTAATAGTATTGTGTGTTTTTGATTGAATTTGTTGGTATAATTTTTGTCAGCACTATTTTATCGGAGATGATTTCACCGTATTCGTTCACGTAATATTGTGTTCCTTTTGGCAAGTATCCTTCTATGAGGTATGCTGTTGCATCTTTAAAGAAATTATCTTTAAGCAGATATGTTGTGATGTTATATATTGATTGGTCTAAGAACGTTACCACTCCAACACTTAACCTCTTTATTCCACCAAATATGCTACCAATTACAAATGGGTTCACCTTGCATTTTGAAGCGTCATAGCTATGAAAACCTTGGTTTCCCCTGTATGTTTTACTTTCTTTATTGTAGGATATATCAATGGTTGTCTGATATTCTTTGTCTAGTATGTAGTTGAATGAGGTATACCAGTAACCGCACAATTGTCCAAATCTCATTTTGCACACCTTAAAGATTTTGACAGTACCGTCAGAGACAAGTGGGATTGGTGGCAATGGTGATGCGTTTTTAGTCCAGCACATGTTGTTATGTTTTTTTTTGTTTTAGAAATATATGAATTCTTCTGATGTTGAAATAACTTCCTTTTGTTCACCCCACAGTAGTGCTACTTGTACATTGCAGCCGCTATCGCAATATTTACAATCTGATGTGATAGATATTTTAAGGTTATCCTTGATTAATTGGATTATTTCTGTTTTACTCATTTGACTATATATTTGTTTGGATTTGTCAGAATATCGTTAAGTTTTTTTTCAGCATCTTCCTTTGTATCGAAGTATGTTCTGTTTACGCTTGTTGTTCCTTTTCTCCATTGAACGAGTTGGCAGTTGTCAAGTTGTTTACCTTTGTAGATACATAGTCCATATTCTGATGTATAGTCACCCCATGTGATGGTCTTGCAGATGAAATACATTGTCTTGGTGTTTATTTTTTCACCGAGGACGTTATAGTTGCTTGTTGTATATTCCTTTACGCTGTAGGTTACTGCTGTTGGATTTTCGTCACCGATTGATTTCCAACTATTGAACCAATCGATTATTTTATTGAAAAAATTTTTCATTTTTTATTTTTGATTTTTTTAAGTATTTCCAATGCCTTTTTGTTTCTCTTGATAGTCATTTTTGTAGACGTGATGATGTCAAATGCTTTATCTGGAAGTGGTGCGATTGTTTCTTCCTTTCCGTTTACAATTATTGTTGTGGTCAATGGGTAGTGTGCTTGATTTGGGTATTCGAATATTGCATCTAAACGCTTGATTTCTTCCAATAAATTTTCATTTTTTGGATTGATTTTAAAGCATTCGGTATATTCTTCGGAGAACATTGGCAAACCAGCGTTACTGTTGCAATAAAGTAATTTTACGGTAATTGTTCCGTTTTCAGACAATTGTTTGTCTGTACATATATTGAATGGGTTTCCGTGCCATCCGTATTCACCGCCTATTTCGATATAGTCGAACAGTTCTTGTGCAAGATTGTATGGTTCTGTACCGAATAATTCAAGATAGCACTTATAGTAAGCGCCTACTGTAACAATATATCGTTTGCCGCACACATATTCTTTTCCTCTGAAATATTCTGTATCTATATGTTTGTGGTCCAATGGTACTTCATTATACACATCGAAGCAGTAATACAGATAGCGGTAATCACCGAAAAAATCGTTTTCTATCCAATCATTCTGCTTGAAGACATCGTTGCTTCCATACTTTACCAAGCCCCTTTCTTTTGCCACATCGAGCAGATTGAGGATTTCATTGATTGTAATCTTAACCATATTCTTTTATGTGTTATATATTTTTTCTTATTGCAAAGATACTGAATATATTTTATATTATCAAGATAATTTTGTTAAAATAGGTTAAAATAAAAAAAGCAACCAATATTTGATTTATATTGGCTGCTTTAATATTAAGCTCTGAAGTCATTTTTATCGAAATGTTGTTGCCCATAGAAGTTGTTAAGGTGTTGCGCTCTTCTTTTTGCTCTTGCTGCGCTTTGTGTTCTTGCCCTTGGTGGTATGAATTCTGCATTTGGCACTTCGTCAACGTAGTCTCCCTTCTTGTCCACGTAGCGTTTCAAGCTTCTGTTGCCGTATTCGTTGTTACGAGGTATATGGTTGCTTGCGAAGTATGTATTCTTATCCTTGTCATATGGATTTGCTGGTTTCATTGTCATTACATCATTGAACAAATCGTATTCTGCGTCCTCATCGTTGTTCACGTCTGCGTAGGTTTGTGCAAGTTGGTCTGCTCTTTGCTTTTGTCCTTTTTCTATCATTTTGTCGTGAGCTGACTTGACTGTTGCATATGAAAGACCTTGGCCGTGAGCTTCGAGTATATCTCTAACGCATTCTTTTATTATATTGGTCAATTGGTTTTCTGTTAATCTGATTCTATTTTTCATAAAATTGCATTTTACAATAAATATAAAATAATTCTATAAAGAAATGAAAATGTATTATATAAAAATGGGGATAGTAACTAAATACTACCTCCATTTTTATTTGTCAGCTTAATTTTAGTTCTAACGCTTGCCTATAGCGCTTGACATATCGAGCATCATATTGGAACCGCTCATAACGGTTGGCACTGTTCCGTTCCACTTCTCAATCCAATCCTCTTGTACGATGAGTGGGCTAAGTGAAGCTGCGATGGTGCGGTTGTAGTATGCTTCAGCGTCTGCCTTAATCTGCATAGCCTCTGCTGCACCCTTTGCTTCTGCGATACGAATCTTTGCCTCTGCTTCAGCCTCCTTGACTTTATTTTCTGCCTTGAGAGCTGACTGTACGGCTGCGTTCTTTTCGTTAATCATCTGTGCGAGTGACTGAGGAGGCGTAATCTGTGATGTGAATTCCTCCACGATGAATCCCTCGTCCATAAGGGATGATTCGAGGCGATTGCGCACGTCACGCTCGAAGTTTGCGCGATTTGACATAAGTGAGTCTGACGTGTACTGATTTGCGCATGTACGGTAAGCTTCGTAGATACAAGTGCGGATGTATCCGTTCTCAAGGTCTTCGATACCCTTACGGTACTTGACAAAGATGTCGCAAGCCTTCTCAGGGTTGATGCGGTAAGCGATTGTCGGGTCCATCGAGAATACTGAAGCGTCCTTTGCGTTGACGTTGAATGCCTCGTAGTTCTTACGCTGAATGAATGTTGGGTATGTGAACACGCTTGTGGTGATTGGGTTATAGAATACCCATCCCTTGCAAGTACCTTCCACTCCACCATAGTCTTGCTCATTAGCTGACCACTTATGGAACTTGATACCGATTTCACCCGAATCGATTACGGAGCAAGAAGCTGCACATAAGCTGATGAGGATAAACGCAATCACTGAAGAAATGATTAACTTAATGTTGCCCATTTTGTTTTAATTTTTTTAAAGGTTTATAATGTTGATTAATTTTAACACTGCAAAGATACGGACTTTTTTTTGTATTTGCAAGTAAATTTTGTTAAAAGAAGTTAACTGTGTTATTTTTTTTAATTATTATTGGAAAGACCTAATTCCTTTTGTAACTTGTAATATAGGTTAAGCTTTGCTTTACGTTCGTTCTCTTCCCACGTTTCTTTATCTGTGATAATATGTTGGAGGTATTCGTCAGACCAAGTTAGCTGATATACTGGGAATCTTACAATAGCTCCGTTGTCACAATGTCCTTCGACAGTATGGTTTCTATGGTTAAAATAATAACGGTTAACTTTGGTAAAGTTGATGTCCTTTTTTGCCAAGTAATATCCTACTCTTTTGCAATTGTTTTGGAAAACAGAATCCATGATTTCATAATCTTCCAAAAAGCCTTCACCCACTGGTATTTCCCATCTTACTTCTGCTTCACTGCAAATTGGTAGAATGGAATATCCAAGCTGATTAAGTATTCTTTGAACTTCATCTGAAGGGTAAGGAATCAAGATTGATTTTTTGCCCAACTTCTTTGCCTCTTGCACTTGTTGTTGAATGTTTTGGATTCTTTCGTCATCATAGAAGATGTTATATTCTTGTGTTGGCATAATCATTTTGTATATTATTTTGTAGGAACCAAAGGTTCGAAATATGTTAAATCTTCTGGATATTCTTTTAAGAAAAGCTCGCACTTTCGTCTTTTAAGAACTGCAATTTGCTGTTCGATTTGGTCAAGCTTATATTGCATAACTTCTGATTTAGGGACAAATTTATAAGTGGCTTGATACTCCTTCAGATATTTATCGAAGAAATAATATCTATGACCGATTGTTAGACAACCCTTTTCATCTACAGCTCCATAGCTTACAACTTTGCAGCCATCTTCAACATAAGTCATTTTGACGTACTTGTACTTTCCTTCCATATGTTTTAAAAATAAATCAATTTAACTGCTGATTCTGAAGACACATTATCTTTTCTTTTTCTAAGTTCGTTCATTTGTTCAAGAATGAATTTCCTTTTATGGTTTTCGACTACAATTCTTGGTACTTCATCAAATCTTGTATCAACAAGTAATTTTTTAAACAACTCGAAATCCAAATGTATATAGTTATAATGAAATATATTTGTTTTTGTATCCAATACGCCAAAACGATAATTGTAAGGCTTATTAGTATTAGATGTCATTTTGTAGAACTTATAGTTGTCTTCTTCCATGCTTAAACGTAATGACTGATATATATTAATTCTTTTGGTTTTTCCGCATAGATTTTTTCTTTTCTTTCTCTAAGCTTATTAAGTTGTTCAAGCAATTTTTTCTGCTTATAAACCATAACTTCGGTTTTTGTAACTTCCTCGAAAGTGTAGTATGGGCTAAATCGTTTATACAAATCAAAATCATAGGAAAAGTTACCTACACACAAACAATTTGTTCTAGTGTTTACCGCACCGTATTTGATTGCTTTTGAGCTTTTATGTGTTATTTTAATGTATTTATATTCGTCTGTCATTTCTTCTTTTGATGAATTGGTGGTACAAAATCACTTATTAAAACCAAGTCTTTTGGCTCTTCATAATCAGTTTGATGTATTCTTGACCTAAGAGCGTTGATTTGGTCAAGGATATATCGTTTTTTATTGTTTAGTACAACAATTTTTGGTACTTCCTAAAACGTTAAACAATCTCGACCGATTTTAGACTTGTATGTATTAAAATTCAGTATTGCGCCAGTTCTCAAGTATATTTGATTGTTTTCATCTACACAACAATAATGAACTTGTTGTGTACATTTGTTAGTAACTTTATAGTATTTAAAATTTTCTACCATTGTCTAATGATTAATTTCTGTATTGCAAAGATACATATTTAATTTAACACTTGAAAGTAAAAAGTGTTAAAAAAACAAAAAAAAGAGAGTAACATTTAAGTTTCTCTCTTTTTTATTTTTTGTTAATCGATATGAAGAACTTTCTTAAACATATCCACGACATCTTCATGACCAGTATGTTTTCCTTTATCCTCACTAATCTTGCAAGTATCGGAGAAGAATGGGTAATTACTGTTCTCTTTGATTGCAAGGAGCTTGATAACGATATTCATTGGTTTGATTTCATCTACGATACCTTTCCAATCGTTTGTCCAAGCTGTTCCTATACCATAACTGATTTTAGGATATTCTTTTCCAATGACTTTCTGGATATGGCAAGCATCATCGATTGACAATGCATTACTGAAGATGATTATCTTTTCCTTTGGGTCGATGCCAAGAGAGCTGTATTTGTCACAAATCTTGTGGAACTGTTCGAAGTTGTCACCACTATCAATTCGAAGTCCATCGAAACAGTTTGCAAAGTCTTTGTTGAAGTTTCGAGCAAAGGCATCGAAGCCGTAGGTATCATACAAGTATGTTCCCAAAGCACCCTTGAATGTATGTCTCCATTTTTCCATTGCAATCTTATTGGCAAGCAGTGGACCATACAGACCAGCGATACCGCTAATCCATTCGTGTGCCATTGTTCCGATTGGTGTGGTGTTGTACTTCATTGCAAGGTAAACGTTAGATGTACCAACGCACTTGCCATTTGTTTGACAAAGTGGTGATAGGAATGTTGGTCTATTTTTGGTTGCATTAAGCATTGCTTTGAGAGCAGTTTCCTCCGTTTCGAAAGAAGAACGTCTTCGAGTGCCGAAATCAGCCCATACGCATCCATTGTCAATCATTTGTGCTGCCTTGACAAACGACTTTGTATAATACTTTTTGTAATCGAATTTTTTGTCAAGTTCAGTAATCTTGTAATAGAGTTCTGAAACGATTGCAAGAACCATTACTTCTAGCAGAACAGTTTCTGCCCACAGACCTTCGAAAATGATATGCAGATGCCCATCTGTATCTTGTGAAACGTTAACAAGGTCGGAATTGAATCGGAAACCACGAAGATAAGTGAAGAACCATTGTGGAAGGTACTTGCACTTTTCCTTCATAAAGTTTATTTCCTCTTCTGTGATTGTCAATGTTTCGAGAGTTTGTATTTCGGCTTTTAAGAATTGGTCAAAATGTTTTGGATAAACTGTTTTGTTCCTATCAACAAACTCGTACCTTACGATTGCATCTGGAAAGTTATCCACGATTGCGCAGCACATTGTAAGTTTGTACAAGTCTGTATCTGTAAAGTGTTTAATAATCATAAAACTATTCTTCTGTTTCTTTGTTAGTTTCTGTTGGTGTAGTTTTCTTACTTTCGTATGGATTGGTAAGGAATTCGAATACTTCCTCCTTGTTGTCGGCAAAATCGAAAGCGTTGTTACTTGAAAGATGGGCTATGATGATGTCTTCAACTTCATCGTTACGGTCTTCTACAGTCCACTCACCGAACGACATATCATCATATACGATATAGCAATTACGGAGAGTAATGGCCATTCTATCGGTGGACTTGATTTCCTTGCCGTGCACACAAACGCATTCTACAGTTTCACCGTCTTCTGTCGTAATCTTGTCAACACTGACGCTGAATACATTGAATGCATTTGCTCCGTGTGGGTATACGTGAGCGAATTTCTTGTTAAGAAGAGCTTCTACTACCTCTTTAATCTTTTCAACTGCCACTTGGGTCTTTGTAATTACTTCTGCCATTTAATTGAATTTTTTAAGTTGTTTTAATTACAATGCAAAGATACACCTTTTTTCATTAAAAAGCAAGAAATAATTTATAAAATATGTTAAAACCCACATATTGCGCATAGCATGCTTTCTATTGGGTTATCAAACTTCATCATATGGTCATTTCGTATTCTACCATCCTCTTGAATGTCATATCTAACGTTTTTATACATTATATAATAACCATTTACACCAGCTTGTGCAATTTGAGCTTGCACATAATATAATTGCAATTCGTTATGAATTATTCCTATGCATTCATTTTCTGGTGAAAATACTTTCATAGTGAAATTCTGTATTTGTTTGGTTGGTAATACATTAATTGCCATAATTTCTAATGTTCACAAATAAAATAAAACTTGTTGTTACAAAAGGGGCAAGTGAAGACTTCTTTCCATCTCATTGTTACGCCATACTTACCATCTTCAACTTTTTCTACGTCTTGTATTTCTACAGACAAGTCATTATAGTTTTTCAAATAAGAATCTACATTTTCCCCACAATGCGGACATAATGGGGAATAATCTTTATCGTGTAATATTTCTTTCATCAGTCATTAATTTTTTTGCGCATAACATCACCATTTGTGTCAGTAATGTATATGTATTTATTCTTTTCAGATGGAAGAGAATTGCTGATAGACCATTCTGAATCGTTTTCGCTTACCAATAAGATGGAACCGTCAGACCATTTGCACCTATAATACTTTCCATCATATCCAACTATCATTACAGTATGTTTACCGTCAGTGATTGCATCACCTATTTTAAATTTCATATCTCATTATAACCTTTTATTATTTTAAGATTTGGGTTAAAAAACACATTTCCAATCACATGATAAGCAAAATCCCTAATCCAATCGCCAACTATTGTTTCTACAAATTCAAACGAATTATGATAATCAGAAGCAGTTGACATAATTTTGTGATTGTTATCCAAGAATATCTCTTGTCTTACTGGTGCTCTGTCTGAACACAATCCATCACCATTATAATTCGATTCTAAAACGTCACCAACATAAATTGGTGTTCCAATGCAATCATAAATACCAGTAAACTGTCTGCAATCATATTTATATGGAATATACATAATTTTATGATTTTAAGTGTTCTATACTGTAGTTAGTATATACATTTTTATTTTCAAACAGAAAAAAACACCTTGGATTTTTTATTCCAAAGTATTTTTTAATCCAATCAATTTACCCAAACTTCTTCATCGTAGGAATCTTTTTCGATTGCGTTTCTGTAGAATTCGATTTCATCAATAGAAACTGGTTTATAGTTGTTAGCATCGACACCAACATCGTAACCGAATGGTTTACAGCAAATAGTCATAATTATTTTCTTGTATATTTTTTTTCAATGTGATACATATTTTTAGTTGCCTTAAGAGCAAGCCCATCTTCTATAAGGTTTTCTGTATCAAAGAAGTTAGAAAGAAGAAAGGCATCGGCTTTTCTTGTATATTTAGCAAAAACAAATGGAGAATTCTTCTCTGCATAATCATCATCCTCATGTTCGAGTTCAAAGATTGGCTGATTGAGTAAATCAGCAAATATATCCTTTTCAACTTGCATCATTGACTCTGGTTGACGCAAATATGGTTTGATTTCTGATACGTAGGCTTGAATAGCTCCTTTGTCATCAATTGGCTTGAAATTAAACAAAAAATTACCGTCACCATCATCAAACCCACCTATGAGTTCTAGTGGTTGTGTATAACCGTCTACCTTGCACTTTACGTGATAGGGGGCTAATGCACATAAAACAGTAAACATTTTAAATTTTTGTTCGTTTGTCATAATTATTTTTTTTAATTAAGTATTTAATGTTGGTTGTACAATAACACCATCTTTAATTAATTTAATGGAAATAGGCTCTTGCATACAAATATCAAAATCGTCTTTGTAATATTCATTGAATACACTGATAGCTGATGTTAGACTATCTGCGGCAACAGCAACCTTTTTACACAATTCACTGTGCTCTATTTCATATAAGTTCATCGTATCCATTTTTTTCTCTTTCTAAACGTAATAATGTCCATAAATCTCTTCGCGCATGGCTCATTTCCCAAGGATAGTCGGTTAAGTTTCCATGTATATCCATAAAGATTTTAATAGTTTCGTTTCCAATAACGTCATTTGAATCTCTATGACCAACAAAATAGAAATCGTTAAGAATACTAATGTCGTGAGCTTTATGAATATATTTTACAACGTTAACCCTAAACTTATTGACTTGCTCTGCTGTCAAATCTCCAACAAATTCATCATTAACAAATAATTTGATTGTATTGTTTTCTACTTGTGGAATTTGAAGAGCAGTTTCTTTCTCTGTCATATTCAATTTTGTTTTAATTGTACATTCCTTCTTTAGCTTTAAGAGCGTAGCCTTTCAAAATTAGACCATTAAAATCAATATGATGATAATTTAGAAAGTCAAATATTGCTGAATTTGGAACTTTTGTTCCATCTTCAAGGTGGGCATAAATGTCAAAAGAGTAATATTCCTCACATTCCTCGTCTGTCATATCTTCCATTGGGCGAAGATATGGTTTTATATCCTCAAGGTCATGCCAGTGATGACCACTATCAACAATAACAAAGTCATCTTCTATAGTAAAAGCACCAATAATTGTAGAATTTGATTCATAATGAGTAATTGTTTCATCATTCAAATCATTTACGTTAGTAATATTGAAAGATAACTTTATCTTTGTGTTTGTACCAACTCTAGCAGCTAAATCACTGAATATTAATCTTTTTTCCACTAGCGCCAAAGGATAGATGTCTCTGACATCAAGAATTCTTCTCTCAACAATGTTTTCCCTTGGGAATATGTATTCAAACTCGTTGAGAATCTTATACCTTGATACAGTAAACTCGTTAATTGTAAAGCCATTAGATACAAGTTCCTCCAAATCTCTTTTTGAGAACCACTTCTGTAGTGTTTCTTTGGATGGTGCACTTGCAAACCATCTTGTTCCCTCTTCTCCGTAGATTGGGTCGAATTCCATTGGCAAATCACGGCATTTACCGTCTGTCAACATGTCGAACAAAGGTTCCCATGTGCCATCGAACTTACGCCACAATCCTTTTTCTTGTTGGGTGTGCTCAACCCTATATACTTTAATATTGCCCATCATAACTCTATAGTACCTAATTCAAATTTATCTTTGTTTATTTTTTGCATATTCACTATATTTATTTGAAATTTTGTGCCAAAATTCATATCCATCTTCTGTACACGAGAAAAAAAATGCGGTTTCAATCAAATCTATTCTGTCTAAATGTACTATAACATACATAGCCCAATTAACCCAGTTGTAAAATCTAATGTGGTGGCTCTTAAAGAAAGCGTTGAAATATTTCTCATAAACTCCGTTATCTTTCAAGAATCGTAAAAAGTCAATTAGTGTTTTATTCATTATATACTTGTTTTAAATCAACTAAAATTTTATACCAAAAATCATATCCCTCATTTGAAGAAGCAAATGTAAATGCCCCTCCAAGAATATAATTTTTAGGTATTGTAAAATTAGACAATCTACGCTCAGCCCAATTCAGCCAATATTTTGTTTTGTCTTGATTACCTATCATTCTATATGAAAAAAAATTTTCAAAATAAGCATTATACGCTGAATGGTCTTTTAACACCCTTAAAAACTGCTTTATTGTTTCATTCATAATTTAATTTTATCAAGTTCGCTTACAATATCCCACCAAAATTCTGAACCTTCTTCGGAAAATGAAAAACTGAATGCACCACTAACAAGCATAGAAATTTCTCTACCAAATACTTCACCATTTAAGCACATATTAGCCCAATATTTCCAATATGTATATGGGTCAACATCATCTATTTGACGGCTTGAAAAGAAATTGTTGAAATATTTCTCATAAGCCCCCTTATTTTTCAATATTCTGAAAAAGAGCTGTATATTTTTTTCGTTCATATTGCAAATATATTAAAAAAAAAAGTAATATACAATGATAAACAGTTAAATTATGTTAAATGGCAACAATTCGTATTTTTTACCAACTGTTGCCATAATTTTAGACTATCTTAAACGTTTCTGTATCAAGTATATATGCTGCTGCATTGTCAAGCATTTTGCAGTTACCGAATTCCATTATATCACCATATGCTACTTTGTAGTCTTTATCATAATAAGCTTGTATAGTGTGGCCGAATACTTGCTTGATGTTTCTGATTTTATTGTCTTCTTTAGCTACATCTTCTTGCGTTTCGTGTACGTCTGCCCAAATGCAAGAGCTGAAAGCATCATATCCACCTCTGTAGAACGATACCATATAAAACAATTCCATTCCATTTGGACTGTTTGGCAATTCATTTAATGTAGTGCTGATTAAGTTAATGTCTATTTCTTTATCGCCAAATACTTTGTTATACCAAGAACTATTGATTCCTGCGTGGGTAAACAATATATCATCAGCAACGAATGAAATATTGAATAAATTAAGCTTCTCTACAAACAATGAATGGATTTCATCATGATGTTCTTTAGAATGCCTACTATGATAATATGACAGATTATAATAGCTGTCATATACATATGGGAAATCGTGGTTTCCAAGCAGAAGCACTACTTTTTCCATATTTTCTTGCTTGAATGCTATAATCTGTTTGAAAATATCGATTGCAGTCAAAACATCTATATGCTCAAAGTCATATGGGTCTAAATAGTCACCAAGGAATATAACCTTGTCATATTGAGATATATCTTCACACGGCTTTTTCCAAAAATCTCTACCGTGAACATCTGGTATTACTAAAATTTTCATATCTTAAAAATTGTAAATATATCGATATTATATAAAAAAAATATTAGAATAAAAAAAAATTACTATTATATTATATTTTAATTTAGTTCTAAAATACCTTATATTTATTATTATAAATATAAAATTATGGAGATAACTAATAGTATTGTCAAGAATTGTTTAACTGAATATGTACAAGATAGGTTTCAATTATTGACTGAAGACCAAAAAAGAACAATTCGCAACAAAATAACAAGGGGTGTTTCATCAAGAGTACCTCATCGTGTCGATGATACCAAAATGATTGAGAAATTGGTTGATGATATATGGAATACATATGTTCTTCACCCACTTCACGATGGGGTTCATCATAGGCAAAATGATGAAATCACTATAATCAATCAGAACATTGAAAGATTGATTCCATATGTTATAAAACAAAAAAGTGATAATGAATCTGAAAATGTTACTTACTATATTACAACAAATCCAAGAATTCGTAACAGTTGGGAGAACTTGATACAATCACAAAGGCAGAACAGAAATGTAACTTTGTGGGGAAACGATGGTGGAGATTTGACTTATTGGGATGTAAACAAACGTTATAATGATGCTGTAAATTCTGCTAAAAACACTAAAATTGAAGGCAAGTACCATTACTCTGTTTACAAGGTAGAAAACTACGATACACCAATTGAAGGGTTGGGAATGACAGTTAGTGAACTTGGACAGTATACTGGAGGAAAAGGCTCGCTAAAATGTGTTCCGTTGTGCTATACACAATCTCTAAATACGTATAACAATTACACAAAAGGCAATGAATACAACATGTATGCTCTACTGCGTGACGGTTGGCAGAATGAACCATGCAAAATGACAGAAGGTTATCCATTGGACAGCTATGGTTTGTCAATACTATTTGTAATTGTAGACCCTAATGGAAACATTGCATACAACAATGTAAGATGGAATCACGGACCAAAGGGGTATCCAAGAAGTGTTGACAATATATTCACTTATAAGGAATTGGCAGAAATTGTTGGTAGCGATGTAATGGAACAAATTAACACTACTGCTGATGTGGACCAATCGTTACGTTTTACATATGAGGTTGAAACTAAACTTAAAGAAGGTCAAGATATTAACGACATATTTATGTCTAAAGGTACAGAACGCTGTGGTTATATACCAGTTTGTTATATGCATAAATGGAATTTTCTTGATTCTTCAAAGTCTTTGTTATGTGACGAATGGTTCGATGGTGTTGGTAGTTTTCATCCAAATGGTTTTAGTTATGTCTATAAAAGCAACTTATATAACTTTATTGATTTTAATGGAGAACTTGTTTGGGATAGACCGCTTGAAGAATGGTTTAATCACATTGATTCGTGGTCATTTGATGTTTATGGCTTGTGTAGGGTTATGAAAGACTATCATTATAATTGGTTAAAGACTGATGGTACACTATTATTTAATAACCAACAACAAGAATGGCTAGATAGAGCTAGTGATTTTCATAATCAAATTGCTTATATAAAATTACATGGTAAATACAATTATATTAGAACTGATGGTTCATTGGTTTGGGATTATGATGACACACAATATTGGTTTGATGATGTTGCTGATAAAGGTTTTAATAACTCCAATGTTGCTATGGTAACAATTGACAGATTGGTTAATTTATTGAAAACAGATGGAACACTAGTTTGGAATAAACCACCTGAATTATGGTTTAATCACATTGTTGCTAATGATAGTAACAAAGATATATACCAAGTAGAACGTTCCAATAAATATAATTTCTTAAGAATGGATGGTACATTGGTTTGGCAGAAACCTTTTAATGAATGGTTTACATCAATTGGAGCATTCTATAATGGTTTGGCAAAAGTAACTACATCATTTGGTGAAACATATAATTTTATTAAAATGGACGGAACATTGCTGTTTGACGAAACAGATGATACAAAACATTTTGATAAAATTGGTAATTTCGCTAGTGGACCAGCATTTGTTTGCATAAATAATAAATATAATTTCATTAGAGAAGACGGAACTTATATTTGGGATAAACCAATAGGGCAATGGTTTGATAGTGTTAGCGAATATTTTAGAGAAGGTTTTGCTTGTGTGCGCAAGAAAGGAGTTGCAAATTTTATATCTACAGAAGGAAAGTTGTTATGGAAGAAACCATTAAAAGATTGGTTCAGTGGTGTAGACCCTTTTTATCAAGGGATAGCACAAGTACGAAAGAATGGCAAAAATAATTACATACGAACAAACGGGAAATTAGTTTTGAATAAACCATTTGATGAGTGGTTTTTCTGGATGGGTAAGGTTATAAATAGCCCTAATATATTTATTGTAAGAGATGCAATGAGATATAACTATATTAAAGATGGTGAATTGTTATATAACCAACCGCATACAAAATGGTTTACTGATATAAGCAGAATGCTTGATAAAATCAATGATAATATATCTGGCTTCCTTGTACAAAAGGGATATAGGCACAATTTCTTGAAACTTGATGGAACACTTCTCAATAGCAGTTTCGTAAGTAAAAGTGAATTAGAATCTATAATTCGAAGAATAAAACATCAATCGTCCAATATACAAGAATCCTTAAGGGAATATGTAACTAAAAATTTACAACTTCTTACTGAAGACCAGAAGAAGACAATTCGTAACAAGATTGCAAGAGGTATTGTTTCAATGACTAATCTTGATGTAAACAGTACAGAAGTACAATCGTTAGTAGATAATGTTTGGAACATTTACGTTGTACACCCAATTGAAGGCGAAAAGCGTCAGAATGACGAGATTACTGTAATTAATCAGAACATTGAAAGATTAGTACCGTATGTATTGAAGCAAAATGATTCTGAAAATTACTTTATAAGCAGCAATCCAAGGATTCGTAAAAGTTGGGAAAACTTGATACAAACCCAAAGGCAGAACAGACAAACCAATATATGGCAAGACAATGATAATTTGCTTTATTGGAACACAAATAAAAAGTATAATGATGCAATAAATGCAGCAACAAGTGAAGAAATTAAAGGCAAGTATCATTATAGTGTGTATAAGATAGAAGATTACAATACACCAATTGAAGGCTTGGGAATGACTGTTACAGAACTTGGCAAGTATACTGGTGGACAAGGCGCAGTTCCTTTGTGTTATACACAATCTCAAGGTACATATAACAGTTATACTGAAAACAATCAATTTAATATGTATGCTGTGTTGCGTGATGGATGGCAGAATGAACCTTGTGAGATTGAAGAAGATTATCCATTGGATAGCTACGGTTTATCAATGATATTTGTAATTATTGATGAAAATGGAAAGATTGAATACAGTAATGTTAGATGGAATCACGGACCAAGAAATTACAAAAGAAGTGTTGACAACATATTCTCGTACAATGAATTGAGGGATATTGTTGGAAGTAATGTAATTAAGCAAGTTGGGGCAAATGTAGAAATAGACACATCGTTACAATTGACATATGAGGTAGAGAAAAAGTTGAAACAAGACTTATCTATTTACCAAATATTTGGTAATGTTGGCTTTTTTAATGACGGTTTGGCAAAGGTTTTCTATTCTGGTTTATACAATTACATAGATTCATCTGGAGACTTACTAACTGATGAATGGTTTGACTTTTGTTCTCCATTTCAAAATGGGCTTGCTGTGGTACGAAAAGGACATAAGGCAAATTATATAAAGACAGACGGTACTTATTTATACAACACAGATAATACTGATGATTGGTTTACTATGGCAAGTTATTTTGATGAAAATGGTTCTGCTATCGTTGGAAAGAATCATAAATACAATTTTATTCTAAAAGATGGTACATTCATTTGGAAAGGTGAATGGTTTGATTGGGTTGGTGATTTTATTAATGATATTGCTCTAGTTAAAAAAGATAACAAAGCTAATTTTTTAAGATTTGATGGTACATTAGTTTGGAATTATGAAAATACAAATGATTGGTTTAATGATGCTACTAATTTTAGTGCGGATTATCATGTCTCATTGGTTCAAAAAAATGGTAAATTTAATTATTTGAAGACTGATGGTACATTTGTTTGGAATTATCTTGACACAAAGAAATGGTTTGATGGTTCTTATCATTTTTTTGATGGTATAGCTCAAGTTAAAGTCAACTATAAACATGAAGAAAAATGGAACTACCTCAAACTAGATGGAACTTTTTTATGGAAGAAGCCACTAAAACAGTGGTTTGATAATGCTTATAGGTTTGATGAAGGTGTTGGTATAATAGAATATAAAGGCAAAAAAAATTGGTTAACAGCCAAAGGTGAAATATTTTGTCAAGATATGTGGTTTGATGGGGTTGGAACATTTCACGAAGGGATTACTAAAGTAGAAATAAACGGTAAATTTAACTTTTTAAATAGTAATGCTAAGTTATTGTGGGGGTCTTACGATGACACAACAGATTGGTTTGATTACGTTGATAGGATTGAGCAAGGGTATGCTAAAGTAAGAAAACAAGGACGTTGGAACATATTACGACCAGATGGTAAATTATTGTGGGATTATTCAAATCCTCAAGATTGGTTTAATAATATTGGACCACTTGATAAAGAAGAAATAATATCTGTTTCAAAAGATGGTAAAAGTAATTATTTAAATCTTCAAGGTAAACTTCTAAACCAAAATTGGTTTGATAGTTGTTTTGTATTTGAGAATGGAGTTGGTAAAGTTCAAAAAGACCAACACATGAATCTAATCAGAAAAGATGGCACATTTGTATGGAACAGACCATTGAAAGATTGGTTTATTTTCATTGGCGAAGTAGACGATTTTGGTTGTGCAGAGGTATACACACATTATCAAGGTGCAACTGTTGGTAACGTATTGAAAATAGAAGATGGTACGTTACTGTGGAAGAAAAGTCCAAAATTCTGGTTTCGTTACATTGACGTTAATGAGATATTACCAAATGGTGTAAAAGGTTATAGAGTCTCAAAGGCAATAAAGACTATGATGAAATATAACTTCTTAAAGTTAGATGGTACTCTTCTTTTCAAAACATTTTTATCTGTTCACAGCTATAAGTTGGCAATGAATGCTTTAAGTAATAATGATAATCAAATAATACAAGAATCTTTACGAGAATATGTTAAAGATAAGTCGTTGTTGGCTGAAGCCGATTCACGAATTAAGGGAACTAGAAACACAATTAAAAGGGGTATTGCTGCAATAACCAAACTTGACATTAATGACCCTATTGTAGAAAACTTGACAAATGATGTTTGGAATACTTATGTTGTTCATCCTATCGCAAATGAAAATCGTCAGCTTGACGAATATATTGCCATTAGGAATAATGCTGACAGACTTCTTATGTACGCTGTAAAACAGAACCAAGATGGTACATATTACATAACAAAAAATCCACGTTTGAAAAATGGCTTTGAGAATCTTATTCAAGCACAAAGGAAAGATAATACAAAACAAATACTTGATAATAATGCAAATTTGTTCCAATGGTATAACACACAGAAATACAATCAAGCATTGGAAAACTTACAAGCCAATAGTAAAAAAATACAAGAAGGCAAATATAGTTACAAAGCATATCCAATCACTGATTTTTATGATAACATTAAAGGCTTGGGAATGACTGTTGAAGACCTTGGGGAGTGGACTGGTAGTGAAGAAGCTGTCGAATTGTGCTATACTCAATCTGAAGATACGTATAACCAATATACACACGGCAACAAATACAATATGTATGCTTTATTGCGCCAAGGTTGGCAAGACGAGCCTTGTGAGAAAGGAGAAGGTTATCCTTATGACAGCTACGGTCTTTCTATGATATTCGTAATTATCGATTATAATGGTGATATAGCTACAAGTAATGTTAGATGGAATCACGGTGACAATTCTTATTCTAATGTAGATAATATGTTCACCTATTCTAAATTAGTACAAATTGTTGGTTCTAACATACTTAATAAAATACATTGTACATATAATGATGACATAACTCGTAATATGTCACTTATAGTAAGACTTGAAAAAGCTTTAAGCAATATTGATGCAACTGATGTTGATTCATTTTGCGATGCTTTCGATAACATTTCACGCCAATATGAAGATTTGGAAAATGTTGAGCTATTTACTCTTGGAAGTGATAGGCTAATAACCGTAGAATATGAAGAAACATATGCAAATATATATGATATAAAAGAGAAGCATTTTATTTCCGATGAATGGTTTTCTAGTATTTCGAATTATTCATGCGGCTATAGTACAGTACAATTCTTAAATGATGGAACATGGAATTTTATTGATGAAGAAGGCAATTTTTTAAATGACAAGCGTTATGACCACTGTTATGATTTTGACAACGGATACGCTGTTGTTAAAAATAATCAAGAAATGTATGAAGTAATAAATATAAAAGGTGAATCATTATTTACCACAGATAGACGAGTCAGGTTTATTGGAGAAGAACGTGTAGCTTATGAAGACATTAATTATTCTTTATTATTGGATATGCGCGGTAAAAAAGTAGTTGACACATATTTTGATTATATTGGTTATTTTTACTGCGAAGGATATATTACAGTAAGTGTTGATAATAGAGTTAATTTTATAGACGCAAATGGAAAATATTTATCAGACGTTTGGTATCTTGATGTTGAAAGACCATTTTCAAACGGCTGTGCTATAGTTAAATATGATAATGGTATGATAAATATGATTAATAAAAAATGTCAAAAGCTACTTAAAGAAGATGCTATAAGATGGAAAACAATGTATGATTATGTATATGAGAATGTATTGTACTATATATTTGATTTAGGCAGTCGTATTAAAGAATTTGTAAAAACAAACGGTCAAATTATATGTGATGCTCTAACTTTTAGTGATTCAAATAAACTTAGGAGGTTAAAAATACAATTTTTAGATTATAGTTGGAACTATTTAAAAGATGATGGTACAATGTTATTACCATATAATTGTTATGAAATTTCAAATTTCTATGAGCATGATTATATTCAAGATATAAAGTTTGCAATTATCAAAAAAGAACCAAGTAAAGAATGTATTATTGATGTAAACGGAAATGAAATGACAGAAGAATATATATCAATGTATCCTTTAACAAGAACTGAAAACTATGTTGCTTTAGGTGTAAAAGGTCCAGATGATGGTTACAAAATTGATTATCAGTTTAACGCAATACCAATAAGTAAGGATGAATTTGTTAAGATGATAATGGATAATTAAAAAGTGAACTATATACTTGTTGACACCGAAAAATTATTTATGCAAAATTTAAAAAATTGGCACCAGTTAGGTAAAAAAATCTGACTGATGCCATTTTTTTGTATATTCTAAAATATTTATAGATAAATAATGGAGATAGAGTAAAATCTGATTTTGCTCAGACTATTTTTTTTTTAATTGAATTAAAATCATTATATTATGTTATATCTAAAATTATTTCAAACGGAACAAGAAAGACAAGCGTGTACAGAGACACAAGAATATGTGTCTTATACAAAAGAAAGTGATAAGGTGAATATACACCCAAAAGCATTATTCTGTAAATTAACACTTAACAATGGTGAAGTGGTTGAAATTGAAGGTAGTGGAGAATTAACATATGCTATGACAATACCATATACAGCAACAACAGTCAGTGTTGAAATTGGTGACATATGTACAAGTATTAGTTATAGTGTTTTCTATGGTTGTAGTGGATTAACAAGTGTAACAATAGGAAATAGTGTTACAAGTATTGGTTATGCTGCTTTCCGTAATTGTAGTGGTTTAACAAGTTTAGATTTAGGCAATGGTGTTACAAGTATTGGTAGGGAGGCTTTCTATGGTTGTAAATCATTAACAAGTATAACGATACCAGATAGTGTTACAAGTATTGGTGAGGGTGCTTTCGAAGATTGTAATCCATTAACAAGTGTAACAATAGGAAATAGTGTTACAAGTATTGGTGCTACTGCTTTCTATAATTGTAATAATTTAACTAGTATTACCTCATTAGCAACAACAGCACCATCAATTTCAAATAATACATTCCGATATGTAAAAACAAGTGGTACATTATATGTTCCACAAGGTAGTAGTGGATATGATACTTGGATGCAGAATGCAGACTATTATTTAGGAAAATATAATTGGACTAAGGTAGAGCAATAATATTTTTTTTATTCAGCAAATGATATAGACCCAGAAGACAATGATACTCCACTTTAATTAATGATATGCAATTTTGCACTAGTTAAGTAAATTAAAAGCAATAAAAGCCAAATACAAGCAATATACTGCAAGTATTTGGCTTTATTTGTATAATTATTCAAATTTTCAATTCAATGTCTACAAATATATAATTCAAAGAAAATTTGGCATCAGTTGGTAATTAATTTACCAAACTGGTGCCAAATTGTATATCATTGCCTATTTTTTAATTGCATTCTGTTCATTACATAAACAGCCTCTTCTTCACAGTCGAATTCCAAGCTTTGCTCGAACCATAATGAGGTATATCCAAAAAAGTAGTTGCAAGCGATAACATATCGAGTTTTGCCATTTCTTTGCTTTTTGATTATTTTATACCTTTTAGCAAAACTTGCATATTCACCGTTTGTCTGTATAGCGTGATAGTGCAAATATAATGCAATAAAAGGTGATAAAAGAAGCATCCCTAAAATAAATCCCATAGTAGTAATTTTTTTTTACGATGCAAATATAGCAATATTAATTGATATTAGCAATTTTTTTTAGTTAAAAATCGTTAATAGTGCTTTCCATCATTTCTATATCCACCTCACCTTTATCTATACGCTTGCTTTCCAACAAGAAGAAAGCCTCTGTTTTAAGCTTGAACGCTTCTTTTATTTCATCGCCAACGATTCTCAATACAAAGCCTTCACGAGGTACTTTATTATGACAGAGAGGTTCATTCTTTTCCATAAAGAATCTTTTTTCCTTACCAAGAAGTTCAAGTACATTTTCATTCCAATGATTTTTGGTATCAACTTCTGGATAAAAATCAGCCAACTTGCCACGGAAAAGCACGTCAAGTACGAAAAGCCTGTCAGCAATTTCTGGGCGTTCATTCATTAGATTCTTTGTCCAATTTATCACTTCATCAACTTCCCATTCTTTTTTAGAGCCATCTTCGTTAGTTGTTGTTATTCTATATGGCATAAATTTGTTATGACCAACTTCACATCCATAATCGTAATTTCCAGTAGCAAACATTTTTTGCAAGCCAGTTTCATAACCAAAAATTTCGCCATAAACGGTCATACCTTCTTGTATAGCCCCTTTCAATATCTCGTTATATTCAGCCCATACGTCTGTTTTATAATAACATTCTGTGCTATTTTCGTTGATATATTGGTTTCTAATTTGGTGTCTAGATGAATATATGGTATCATATACATATTCTATCTTTTGGAATTTGATAGGCAATGAATGGCAAACCTTATTCACTATGTTGGTTAGCCAACCAAATGGTGTACTATATTGCTTTGGTCTTTTTGTTAGAACATTTGCAAATATGGCAGAAGTGCCATGTATTTTAGTAGTAATAATTACTTCAGTATCTGGTTTAATCAAATTAAAATTCTTCTTAAGTGGCTGTGTGTCATAATGAAAGAAGAATTGACCTGGAATCATTCGGTCATATCGTTTGATTTTATTTTGGCTCCACGTATATTCTCGTACAATTCTTTTTTTCGGTGGTATATATGGAACATATGCTTTGATAAACAATTCACCATTGACAGTATCAAAGTCGTAACCGATATAATCCTTCAAATTGATATTAACTATTTCTGGGCAAAACTTTTCCATTGTTTCTATACTAAACAAGAAACCGCTAGAAGCAACACCTCTAAGTCTAATCATTTTTACTCTTCGGTGTTTGGTAAAAAAACCAGTGTTTTCTTTAATCAACGATTCCAATCTTGAAACTTCTTCCAAATCTTGATTTGTTTTTGCCAATTGAAGCTGTGTAAGGAGTTTACCTACTTGAACAGCATTTGCGTTCTTGTCGAATTCGCTTTGTTCAAACAGATTATTTACTGACAAGAACCGTTCATTCAATTGTGTTTCATTTTCAGCATAGAACATCAAATCACCTTGCTTTACCAAATCTCGTCTGACTACAATTGTTTGCCCGTTTACTTTTGTTGATGCAAGAAAATCAGAATTTGGTATAGGTTCAATCTCGCCAACCTCAATGATTGACGCACAGTATTCGTGGTTTATATGTTCTGATTGTTCTAGTATTTTCATAGTAAGCTATTCTAATTTTTGGCATTCTTCTTCAGAGTACAAAGAATGCAGTTTATTAATCCACCAAGCGGTTTTGACTTTAACTGATGGTCGTTGTTGACCTTTCATTAATGTTGAACGTTTGAAAACAACACCTTCCTTGATATTAAGTGGGTTGCCAATATCGGTTATTTTTTGTATTTGTGAAATTATGTCATAATCTAAAGACCCAACATATACAAGTTGAGCCACTTCAATTCCACAATCAGAAAACAATTTCCAAAAAATATTTGGTTCTATATATCCTTTCTTTTTCAAGAAAACATCAATTAGAGCCAAATGCATATCATCACCTTCGACATGTTTACCAGCAAAAGATTGCTCACCATACCATTCAAAAAAGAATGTTATTTCGTCAATGCCGTTAAACACACCTTTTTTCTTTGAATTTTCAGCAATAATATTTTCAAGTATTTCTCCGTATTTAGATGCTTTGAAAAATTTTACTGCGTCTCCAAGCTGTTCGCTGTTTTCATCTACTGTAACTGTTCTTGAGCCATAATTAGCCCATTGCTTCTTTTTACAATTATATGCCGCACAAAAATTTTGCCCGTCCAACTTATTAAAACCCCAAACAGTTTCACCTTTCAGTGTACCATCGTCTTGTATTCTAGGAATACTGTTATAATGTTTCATATGAATTAACCTTAAGTAGCGTGTTTAAAGAATTTACGGATTACTATCCAATACGTGCACACTAAAGTGAATACAGAAATCCCATGCTCAACATAAATGAATTTAATGTCTTCGTTAGAAAAATCCTTGCAAATCAAATTACGGATTATTACTAAAGCAAAGCACACAATATACATTACAAATAAAAATATTTGTTGCCAAGGTTTAATACTCATATTTATTATTATTTTGTTCTTATTATTCGTCACTGCCAATATATTTGCATAAACAAATAAAGGCAATTATTAAAATTACAGTCCACATACTATTTCTATTTTAAGGCCACGTCCATGATTTAACATATCAATGAACTCTTGAATGGAAATTTCCTTTATTTCTGTATATGATTCACTATGATTTCGTTTGCAAGACAAACAGCATCTGTCACATTCTATTATTGTACCGAAAGGCATACAATCATAATAAGTAATTTTAACTGTCTTTTGTATTGAAAATTACAGCTCTATCAATCAATAGTGTGGAATCGTCAGTAGAAAAGACTTGTTTACCATTAAAGAAATGTTCACATCCAAGTTCGCTGATGGATATTATTTTCCTTTGGGCAGAAATTCCATAATCAGAATTAGATAGATTATTTTCTAGCATTTTCGCAGCATTATCAAACGAATTGGATACAACATAAAATGTACCCAATCCATTTGTTGTTATTCTATACAATTTAATATCACTCATCATTTAAAATTCTTCCAGTTTTCAAAACTCATCATAATAAAATAATATTTATCGAATGGCTTTATTTGAAACCATACGCGATTATTACTATTATTGCCTTGGATAAAATATGCCCCATATATCTTATTATTAACATCTATAACAGAATCTTCATTAATTTTATCACATCCGCAACATTGATAATTTGGATGAAAAGTAAAATAATCAACAAGAAAATTGAAATTTTCCTTAATGGTTTCAGCGTTATAACTATCGTGGTCAGTCACCCACAACTTGTAAACCTTTCCGCTTATAGTGTCAATATATACGTTTACATTATGATATAAGTAATTACCAAAAAAGTATTCACGATTATTAATATGTTTTGGAACAAAACCTTTTTGGCATAGCTGTTCCTTGACAGTTTCATAAGAGCCATCAATTTGGATACCATTGAATGTGGTTATATTTTGGCTAAATGAAACTATAGTACAGAATAAAAATGTTAATAATAAGAATATGTGTTTCATTTAAATTACCGATTTATGCATTAACTGGATAATCTTCTCTCCAATACTTTGTAGATTCAGATGTTTCTTCAACTTCTTTGTCTGAATTCATATATTCAACAAATTTACCTTCATCGAAACCAAAACTAAAATTACTGAAAAATTTACCAAAATACAAAAGAGCTTTTTTAATTGTCGCAGTTTTGCCTTGCTTGACACCTTTGTTAAGGACATCCGTCAATGTATCTCCAGTTGGATTATCTACGCATTCTTGTGCGGCAGAAATATATGCATCAATGGCGGCATCATATGCCGCTTGATTATATTTGTATTTAGTGGCAAAAGCTTTTGCCTTTTCGGTAATAACGTCTCGCATATTTTTTTTCAAATATTGTTAGAAATTTTGACGTGGAGCAAGGTCAATCTCGTCAAGCAATTTACGAATGTTAACACCATTTCTAGCCGCATCCTCAAGAATTTCCTTAACCTTTGCGGTCTGTTCTTCATCAAGTTCACTCTTACGAGCTTCAACGAGTCTTAGCAAGTGGTCTTCAAACTTTTCAACAGCTTCCTTAGTATCCATTGTATTAAGAACACTCTCAATTGCATTTAGGCAAATGTCGTTTACATTGACACGTTTGCCAAAATCAGCAGCCTTGTCCTTGAACTGTTCACTCACTTCTGTTGCAGTCTTTGCTGCGGATGAAATAAGCTCTTGCATACGAGCATTCAATTCATCAAAATTAATCTTAAAATTTTTCATAATTTAACTTATTGTTTAAAAAAGTGAATAATTTGTTGTATACATAGTATCTTAATTTAAATACATAACACCATCTTGAGGTGAAATATAACAATCAAAAACATAATTTGAGTATTTAACCCTCCACGTATCAGATGTTACCCAAAGGTTTTTTTGAGCAAATTCATCAATTTGTGAAATAAAGTCAGAATAGCTTAAATTACTTCTTAAAATTTTAGCTAATGAAACGAATGTTTCTGTATTAAATGTTGTAGCATAATAAGGTTGATATAAAGTATGAATTGTATGCTTGCCATAAATATTTATTCCAATTTTATCATTTAAACATGAAATGTCAAAATGATATGTATCAAATGCCCTTCCTATAAAAACTTTTTGACCATCAATAAAATATTTAGCTGATATTTTTTCTGCAAGTTTATTTAAAAATTCCAATTGTGTCATATAATTGTATGATTTGTACTGTGAGTATATAGTAAAAAAAATAAAAAACAAAAAAAATTGTAAAAAAAAATCATCTTGAATTTTTTTTGATTACACATATATTTATATATATAATATTTTTTAATTCAAATAAAACAATGAATACAAGAAGGTTAATAAGAGAGTCAAGAAGATTTAGAAAAATGCTAGGTGAAGCATATGGTGATGATATGCCTCAAATGAGAGGTGGTCAAGGCCAAATGCCTAATGATGGCGCAATGCCTAACCAAGGTGGTCAAATGCAGCAGTCTATGAATGATGAATATATGGAGACAAATGAGGGTGAAGCAAATGCGCCTTATGAGGAAGAAACTGAACACAACAATGTAATTGACCAAATCAGACAATTGGCTATCAAGGGTATTGCTCAATATGCAGATGATATTGAATCAGAGCAATATCAATCGTTAAAGAAGATTTGGCTTTTGACAGATAAGTTCTATGAAGGACTTGAAAACGAAGAAGGAAATAATGTTAAAAAATAAGTAAATACAATGGCAAAAAAGATAAGATTAACAGAAAACGAATTGCGTAATGTTGTTGCAGAATCAGTAAAAAGAGTACTTAAGGAAATGCAGTATGGAACAGCTGGTTATGCATCTGGTAGAGCAGCTAGGCAAGCAGCAAATCCTAGTTTTGGGCAAAAAATAAATGATAGACTAGGAGGCATGTTCGGTAAAACTTCACAAGAATATGCAGACCAATCGGCAAGAATAAGAAGAATGGGACAAGAGAAAGCTGATAATGCTGATAAGGCGTATTATGATAAGCAATGCCAATTAGACCCAGCTTTCGCTGAACAATACCCTACATTTAACGATTATAAATATAGAGGTTATTCAAATACAAAACAATTTAAAGATGAATATAACAGTGGTAGAAATGGTAATCCATATTATAAACGAGGAAAAGGGTTTACAAGTGATATTCCAAAGTTCGGTAATTCATAAAAATTAATTATAGATAAAATAGTTTATTTGTATGTCTTTACTTTTAAAAATACCAGAAAAATTTCAACCTATTAGATATATAGAAGAAGTTATATCACAATTTATCACAGAAGCTGTTGATAAAGTAATAGATGATGATAGATATAATCATTGTGGATTTGAAATGCTTATTGGTATTCCAGGTTGCGGTAAATCAACATATATAAAAAAAATACAGATAGATAATGCTGATATTGTTGTTATAAGTCCAGATAATATTCGTAGAGAATTAACTAGCAATGTATCAGACCAATCACAAAATGTAAATGTTTGGAATATTGCGTTAGAAAAAATAATTCAGAACATTTCTAATGGCAAATATGTAATATTAGATGCAACAAATGTTAGCACTTATTATCGAACACAATTGCTTAATAACATAAAAAATGCTGTCGGTAATAACGTTAAAACATATGCAACTGTATTTTATAGTGACCCAGATATATCCAAAAAAAGAATATCAACAGATATTGCAAATGGTATAGATAGAGCCAATGTTCCATATGAAATCATTGATAAGATGTATGAAGATTATTTGGAAACATTGCAAACTATTAAAACAGAAGGTTTTGATAAAATATTTTGGCAATGATATATATTTATTATTATAATTAACAAAAAAAGACCAAGATTTATGTCTTGGTCTTTTTTTGTTTCTTTATCAATTCTTTTTCTTGATAATCAAATTTCTCAATCTTGTATTCTGTTTTTCTTTTTGTGCTTTTAGTAATTGATTTTGATTTGTCACAGCATTGTTTCAGAACTACCTCCAATTCTTCGGCAGTGTCAGTTATTGGTGTAAAGGTCTCTTGGAACCACTTTGTCCAAGTGATTCCAGAGTTAGAGAAATATTCATATCTGCTTATAATCCTATATTTTTCCATACATTATAAAATGTATATAGTAAATATTGGAAAATAAAGAGTTATTACTCCTTTTTCTTGAATTTCTTGACAATCCAATCCTTGATTGCCTTTATTTTGTCAATTGCCTTGATTACGAACGATGGCAATTCATTTGTCTTATATGCTGTATAGATAATATAAGACAAAAATAAAATGATTAAAATGTAAATTACTTTTGCCATAATATAATGTTTTTTTTAATTCTTTATTGTTTCAGAATATTTATAAATAAATATTTCGCTTAAATGAAAAAGGAAGAATTAATTGAAATAAAGAAAGATAAAACTGGTACTGGTTTGCTTATAGAGCACGATGGATATATCAAACCAAACAGTCAACTAATCAAGGAAAGTATGGATGGTGAATGGCATTGTCCATTTCCATTCGTAGTTGATGCCGTATTTCAAAAGGCTGACGTAAAAAATGCGAATGGTCGTATTTATCCAAGAAAAATACTTGAAAGGGAAATTGAAAACTATCAGCAAAAAATACGTGAACATAGAGCACTAGGGGAATGCTATACACCAGATGTATTAGTCTTATGTGTAGATGGTTGGAAATGTATTTCTAGTATCACAGAAAATGATTCTGTATTAACTTTAAACACCTCTACCAACGAAATTGAAATCCAAAAAGTATCCAAAAAAATTGAATATGATTATGATGGTGAAATGATTAGGTTAGAAAGCAGTAACATATCTGATTTAGTTACACCAAATCATGGGTATCCAATATATAATGATAAAGATATTTTTGAAAATTTTTACACTGCTGAAGACATATTTAATGGTAATATAAATAATATTGAAAAATGTTATATTCCTAAATTTGTACCATCTTTTGCTAATTGTGTTTCATTAAACAAAAATAAATTAATAGTTACAAAAGAAAATTATTGTGGGAAAGTAATGTGTATAGAAGTACCAAATCATACTTTTTACGTTATGTCAAATGGTAAATGCCATTGGAGTAAAAACTGCAATCACCCTAGTGATTCCACTATAGACCTTGGAAGAATCAGCCATAATATCATTGAATTGCATTGGGAAGGAAATACAGTAGTAGGTAAGCTTGAATTGAATATCAGTGAAGGTTTTAGAAGAAGCGGTATTTGCTCAACTCTTGGTGATACTGTTGCTAATCTTCTATTGAATGGCTATAAGATTGGTGTATCTTCTAGAGCAGTAGGAAGCGTAGAACAGAAACTTGGTGTACTAGTGGTTGGAGATGACCTAGAACTTATTTGTTGGGATGTGGTTAGCGACCCTAGTACAAATAATGCTTGGATAAGTATGAATGGTAAAGAAGAAATGCAAACTTGGATTGAAAATAAAGAAAATGTTGGAAATTCAAAAAATATTATTTCTGAAAAAATTACCAAAATAAAAAATATTTTAAATGGTTAGTTCGAAGATTATATCCCAAAATGATATTTATTAATATAAATATTATTTTTTGTATGGGTAAAAAATTAACAACAGAAACGTTTAAAATACAATTAGAAAAAGAACATCCAAATCTAGAATTGTTATCTGAATATAATGGAAATAAAAATTATATAACTGTACGATGTAAAATACATAACTACGTTTTTAATACAAAACCAAATTGGCTTCATAAAGGGCAAGGATGCCAAAAATGTTATGATGAAAAAAGAGGTGAAACAACAAGGAAAAAAATAGAAGATTTTATAAAAGAAGCGAATTTAATTCATAAAAATAAATATGATTATTCTAACGTTGTTTATAAAAACAATAAAGCCAAAATCTGTATAATTTGCCCAATTCATGGTGAATTTTGGCAAACTCCAAATAAACATTTAAGTGGTCAAGGATGTCCAAAATGTTCTGGTAAAAATAAAACAACAGAAGAAATTATTGATATTTTCAACAAAATTCACAAAAATTATTATAACTATAATAAAGTTGAATATAAAAATAATAAAGCTAAAATATGCATAATTTGTCCTATTCATGGTGAATTTTGGCAAACACCAGAAAAACATATTCAAGGAGAGGGTTGTCCATTATGTAAATCTAGTAAATTAGAAATGACTGTTAGAAATTTTTTATTAGATAATAATATTGATTTCATAAGGCAAGCCAAATTTAATTGGCTAGGCAAACAATCATTAGATTTTTATTTGCCAATATATAATATTGCAATCGAATGCCAAGGAGAACAACATTTTAAAGAATTTAGTGGGAAATTTAAACTTAAAAATACATTAGATAAAAGAATACAATTAGATATAACAAAAAATGATTTATGTAACAAAAATGGGATAAAAATATTTTATTTCTTTAATAGAAAATGGGAACATAAATCTTTAGATAAAATTTTCAATAACATATATAATTCCAATGTGATATTTGAAAATGAAATTAGTAAATTAAAAGATATTTTAAGTTAATAGTTATGGCCGATAAGGATGATATTATAAAAATTCACAAAAAGATAAAATTCCAAACAATTTGTCCAATTTGTGACACAGAAATACATTTTTCAATGTGGAACATTATATTTGGTTTTAGCCCAGCAGAATCATTAATGTGTCCATATTGTACAAGCAAATTTGAACTTACTGACGAAAATATGCAACACATATAAACATTTTCATACGGAAGAATATGAGATTATAAAAAAAACACAATCATATTAATGATTGTGTTTTTTTTTTGCTGTTGCCGTTATTATAAATAACTTATTATCAGACAATTAGTACGCGAGTATAGCGTAGTCAAATCTCAAGGTAATCTGAATTTCTGCCAAATCATCTGATGAATAATCAAGTGTTTGGAAGTTTGCCTTTGTACACATAGTGTTCTTCAGAATCCACTTGGATACAACAACACCAGTTGGGTCAAGCATTTCAAGCTCAACATCACGCTTATAGCCAGCAGCATAACCTTGACGTCCTGTAACTGATTCAGAATGAAGTCTCACCCATTCCATTACAGCTTGCGATGCCGAAGGTCCAATTGGGTCTCTCAAAGTTACATCCATTGTATCCCAAGTATAACGGCCAACAACCCAAGTAGAAGTGTTCAAGAAAGGAATTTCTGTATCCTTCTGACTAATCTGTGGACGAGCTGCTGATTTGCACCACCACTCTTGTATACCTAAATCTGCTGGAAATCTCAAGAGCCATCTATTTTTTCTTAGAGGCTCATAATTCAACGGCATTTTTAAAAGTAAATCCGACATAATTAATTAATTATTTAATAATATATTATTTTATATATAAATATAGTAAATATATTTTTTTAAAAAAAACATTTAAAAAAAAATTAATTTTTTTGATAATGAGATATAATTTGATACTATTCGTGTGATTTAATTACTTACTGATACCAATTTTCTTTTTCATAAAGATATTTATATAAAAATAAAATAATGAAGATAGTCTGAGTAAATCTGATTTACTCAGACTTTTTTTTTTGTAAAAAAATCTATAAATATATTATATCTAAAATTATTTCAAACTGAAGCAGAAAGACAAGCGTGTGCTGAAACACAAGAATATGTGTCATATACAGTAGAAAGTGATAAGGTGAATATACATTATGAACCATTTTTTGCAAATTAACACTCAATAATGGAGAAGTTATAGAAATTGAAGGAAGTGGCGAATTAACAAATGCTATGACAATTCAATATTCAGCAACAACAGTTAGTGCTGAAATTGGCAATAAATGCACAAGTATTGGCGAATATGCTTTTGAAAATATTGAAAGTGATGCTGGTTTTGGTTTGCTAACAACAGTCAATATTTCTAATGGTGTTACAAGTATTGGTGAGGGTGCTTTCGCTTATTGTACATCATTAACAAGTGTTACCATACCAAATAGTGTTACAAGTATTGGTGCAGTTGCTTTCTATGGTTGTACCTCATTATCAAGTATCACAATTCCAAATAGTGTTACAAGTATTGGTGAATGTACTTTCCAAAATTGTACATCTTTATCTAGCATAACAATACCAAATAGTGTTACAAGTATTAGTCAATTGACTTTCGATAATTGTACATCTTTATCTAGTATAACAATACCAAATAGTGTTACAAGTATTGGTAAAAATGTTTTCAATAGTTGCACATCATTAACAAGTATTACATCGTTAGCCACAACAGCACCATCAATTTCAAATATTACATTCAGAAATGTAAAAACTGGTGGTACATTATATGTTCCAAGTGGCAGCAGTGGTTATGACGTATGGATGGGAACTGGAATCTATTATTTAGGAAAATATAATTGGACAAAAGTAGAACAATAACAAGCACAATAAAAGCCAAATACAAGCAATATACTGCAAGTATTTGGCTTTATTTGTATAATTATTCAAAATTTCTATTCAATGTCAACAAGTATATAGTTCCTTTTTTTTATTTCTCATTTCCTTAATAGGGAGCATCAAATCTTCATATCCATAAATTTTAGAACCAATATATTCCTTGCAATATGACTTTCTCATCAGTCGATTGTTATATTTTCCCAATTCGAATTGTGTGGATGATTTTGTCCTTTTCTTTCCATCAAACTGTGTTGGCCTCCAATTTTTGTCTTTACTTAATGCTTCGCCCATTTTTTCGTGAGCTGTCTTTATATATAGTTTATAATCGTGATTTTCATCTGACAGAGCTTTTACAATACCTCCACAAAAATTACAAATTCTCCTTGATAGTCCCAAACCTTGATAATCTGGTAGTATTACTATTCTGCTGATGCTCATTCCATAAGGTATACCAGTTCTTGGTGTATTTATTAATCCAACAAAAGCTATAGGCACATCATTCCATTCAAATATAAAGCATTTACACGATGGATTGAGCTTTTCAGTCAAATAATGATGTCTATAGAATCCAAGTGTATACCAAGCACTTGGTTCAACTCTTCTCACAGTTAGATTTATTTTTGGTTTTTCTCCTTTCTCCTTATATATTAATCGGTTTTGCATCGCTTAAAATCTCTTTTTCATCTAATTTATTGTATTCCTCATATGGTTGATGACCAGCATATATAAAATGTTCTATTTCACATTCATTGTTTTTCTGTTTGTTAAGATTAAACACCCAATCTGGTTGTAACCATTCTATTATATCAAAATGGCAAGATGCTAGAATAATATGCATATTATGTTTTCTAATATATCTTTGCAGTGCGAAAGACATTGATTTAGCGACATCTCTGTTAACTACGCTTGTAAATTCATCAATGAATATGGTATCCCCATCCTTTGCTGTTCCAATTTTCCAAGCTAGTTCAAAACGCGCAAATTCACCATTACTTAATTGGCCTACTCTTCGCAACAATGTAGGAATACTTGATAAACCGATACCAAAATATAGTTCACATACTTCTTCTGGTGATTTATTTGGAAATTGTGCAATGATTGGTTTTTCATAGTTATAGGCTATTTCTGTAGTCCCTACCCTCAATTTATTAAGGACGGTGGATTTGCCGCTACCGCTATTACCTAATATTATTCCTATATTCCATTCAAATGACGAAAGTTCCTCTTCGTTAATCATTGGAACTATTGTTGTCGTTTGTTCTCTGTTTTGAATATCAAATTTCTCATATAGATATTCTGTATATTCACTATTAATAATGTTTGATGTTAAAATTATATTAGACATATAAAGTTAATTTATGTTAATTATATAAATATTTTTTTAATTTACAAAAGAGTATTTAATGAAAAAATATACTATTTATGTTTAAGAAAAGAGTTTCATGTCATGGCTATTGCAAAAAAGAAAAAAAAGAATAGAGTAAAGGGTAGAAAATATGTGAGCTTTGGTGGATGGAATGATTTTGTACACAGTGAGCATCAAAATTTTAACAAAATACCCACTAAATTAATATATATTGACAAGCTAAAAGAACTTGAAGATTCAATCGAAGAAGGACAAGGGCAAGCTGTTAATATAAAAGGTGGTGACAATATCACTATAAAAAAAGGGGATAATAATAGTGTTACGATAGGTGTTAAATTGGAAAAAAATCACGAAGAACATTACAGCAGTGGTTCTTATGTAATTAAGTCTGGTTCAAATCTTGATGAAATAGTTGAAATTTTAATTAAATCTGTTAATGAAAATGCAGATGCTATAGATGGTGAAAAAATTAACATTTAAAAAAAAACAATAACTAAATTATGTCAAATTCTATTGTACAACAAAAACTTTTGCAATTCTTAAGAACTAAAAACATTTATGCTAATAGAATTGCAGCAACACAAGCCTTAATGTCTTTAACACCAGCAGTATTTGGGGACAAAGATTGTGATGGTGCACCTATTCTTGCCCGATATAAAGATGATGAAGGTCAAATTAAGACTGTTATTGGTGTATGCTACTATGAAAATGGTAAGTTCTCAGTAACTGTATATGACGATGGTTCAGATTATTATGAGGAACTTGCAGAAATGCTCAACCAAGTCATTGATAGTGTTGGACTTGAAGTTGTTGACGATGTAATCACCTATGTCGCTGACCCAAACTGTGAATTGATTGCTAATGCAAATACTGTAAAGGAAGCAATTGATATACTAGGCAACACGCTCGAAGATTTGGAATACAAGATTGAAGAAATTGAACCCGAATCTGGTGAAACAGAAGTATATAAGAAGTATCAATTAATTGATAACGAAGGATTTGGACACGGCACAATTTCAATTCCTAAGGATAAGTTCCTTGAAAAAGCTGAATTGGTTCAAAGATACCAAAAGGATGGGAAATGGATTGAGGAACCAGCTTTGGAATTAACATTTGTACTTGCTGATGGTTCGACCGAAATTGTTGACATCCCTATCAAGGACTTGATTGATACTACAGATATTGCTTCAGATAAAGAGTTGAAGGCTGTTGAAGATGCTATTGGCGGTGAGTATGATGCTGAAAATAATGTGTTCAATCTTGATATGGATGGTCAAGTTATTGGCGATGCAACAACTGTTGTTGAAGCACTTGAAGCACTTGACTTGAAGATGAGTGAGCAAAGTGGTATTACACCTATTTCGGTTGATACAAGTGGTGGAACAATATCGCTTAACTATAATGATTGTGAATTAGCTGGTCTCCAAGTGAACGAAGAAAAGCTTGATGTATCATTTGATTTCGGAACATTCGAATATGACATAGTTGTCGCAGAATCTGCTGATGATATTGATGCTATTGACAATCCTAATGAAACTATTCTTATTTTGAACAGTCAAGATGGCGTTTCAGCATTGGCAAACAAGACTTTCAAGTCAATCACATATAAGGATGATGCAATTGAAGCTGATTCAAGGATGAATGTTTCTGATAGCTTGACTTTGGATAATGTTACTGTGGAAGGACCAAAGGGTACTTCAAACGGTGCTTTGTTGTATACAGCTCCAGTAGTAAACATCAACAATTCTTCTGTTAAAAGCGGTTCTACGGTATACAATGTATTCGAACAATTGTCAAATGGTCCAGAACTTACTGAATTCAATGCAAACCACGTTATCGTTGATAATACAGATTTGAAGCATAACGTATTCAATATTTATAAGGTAGCTAACGATGCAGTAATTACTATTAAGAATAGCTACTTCAATATGGATATGAACAATTCAAATGCTTTGAGACTTGCTAACTATACAAACTCAACTGGTGTAACAGTTGTATTTGAAAATGTAGGTTGGACATATGAAAATGCTTCTTATACCGCAAGTAGCCTTGATTGGGCTGGACTTGTAATATATCAACCAGCATCTACTGACGAAGCTTTGGATGGAAACCTTGAAAAGATTAAGACTTGGAATTTCGTATTCAAGAACTGTACTTATAATGGAGTAAAGGTTGATTCAAATAACTTCGGTAGCAACAACCAAGTAATATATCTTTACAATATAGGTAGAACTGGTCAAATTACAGATGCAGCAGCAGAACTTAATGTTACATTCGAATAATTTGTAAGATTGTTATTTTATGGTGCGCGATAATTGAATTATCGCGCATTTTTTTATATTTATAGTAAAAGTACAACAACAATGAGAAGAGGTATATACATCGATAATTCATATCACTACGTAGAAGAAACTGGATATGAACCAAAGCAATGCTGCAAAAACATGGATGGTGTTATTCAATCACTTACTGAAGCTACAGAAAAAAACGCAAAGGATATAACAAATAACACAGCATTGGATAATGCTCAACAAGGGCAAATAAATAGCAACACAGAAGTAAATAATGAACAAGTTGCTCAAATCAGAGCATTGTCTTCGCAAACACGCTCAAATACAAATGCCATTGGGGATTTAGAGGACGATGTTGAATATATTTTAAATTCATTGAATGATATTTCAGAATCAATCAGTGCTATAACTGGAGAAGGAATCCAACACATCAATGAAAGGTTGGATACTGTTGATGATGAAATAGATGATATTGTGTCTGGTCTTCAAGAAACAAACGATGCAGTTGATGCAATTGTTGAATCTGTAGATTCAATTCATATAGAAGGAGAAGAAAGCGGTTATACGACAGTTTACAACTTATTGGTTGATGGTGAAAACAGAGGTACTATAATTATTGATAATATTGCTCCTTTATACAATCTTATTGAAAATGAAAAAGAAGAAAGAAAACAAGAAGATGAAAGATTAGAAGGTCTTATTAATCAAGAAGTTACAGATAGAGAAGAAGCAGCAGAAGAGGTTAATGATTTAATCAATGATTTAATCAATGCTGAAACAAGCCGTGCAACACAAGAGGAAGAGGCTATACGAAATGAAATGGCTTTAATCACTGAATCCATAAGTGGAATGCAAGACAATATTGATGTAATTGTAGATACTGTAAGCGGTGTTACTGAAAATCTTCAAGGCGAAATTGATGAATTGGCAGAAAATACTGAAAATGAAATAGAATCTGCAAAAACTAGAATAGATTCCATAGAAGACAAAATAGACGATTGTGATGATAAGATTGCTGAGTTGGATGAGAAAATAGATGAAGAAATTGCCAATAGGCAAGAAAGTGATACCAACATTTATAACACAATTGAAAACACTAAGAATGAAATTTATTCAGCAATATCAGAATTTGAAACTGAAATAAGCAGCTTGTCAGATGATGTTTCAGACCTTTCTGATAAATTAGATGCTGCTATTTCAGCACATTCGACTGACATTCAAGAATTGAGAAATGAAATTTCTGAAACAAAAGATTCTATTAATGAGGAAAAGAATAGGGCATTAAGTGCTGAAACAGCTTTGAGTGATGCGTTAAACACTTTAGAGCAAGACGTACAAAATGATTTCGATGAAGTTGATTCCAAGATTGTAAACATTAATGATAGATTGGATGAAATAGATGAAACGACAAGCACTTTATCAGATTCAATATCACAACTACAAGCAGATTTGGCAACAGAAAAGACTGATAGGGAAAATGGAGATGCAGAATTAAAGGAATATGCAGATTCAATTTCAAGAGTAACTGAAAATCTTTCTGGCGTTACAGACTCTTTGTCTCAACGTATTACAGAAAACACAAATTCAATAAACGGCTTATCAAGCGATTTATCTGATTTGGAAAATGATGTTGCAGTTAATTCCGAAGCAATATTGGCTGTTAGCGGTGATGTAGCTACAATCAATTCAACGCTTCCTACAAAGGTTGGCAAGAGCGAATATGAATCCTTCAAGGCAGAAATATCAAGTAGAGTTCTTGAAATTGAAACAGATTACTTGACTTCTGATGATATACAAGACTTAGCAACAAAGGAGTCTGTAAACGAAGTCGCTTCAAATGTTGCTGAAGTAGGGCAAAAGGTTGACCAAGTTTCTGCAACAACTCAAGATATGCAGCAACAAATGTCTGAATATGCCGATGCCTTAAGCGAACTTAATCACAATTTTGAATCCATTATGAGTACTTTCAACGAAATTAGAGTACAACACGAACAACTTGAATTTGATGTAACAGACCTTAAAGCAAGTGTTAGAGCAATCAAAGAATTACTTGGATTGAATACTCAAGAACCATAAGAATAAAAAAAAAGTTTCGAAGAATATCTTCGAAACTTTTTTTATACTTGTTCAACTGAAGACAAAGCCTTTTCGTATTCCTCTTCAGAATCATCCCTATAGCTTAAGTCATCAATTACAGAACCACCAGTACTTGGGCGCATTGTATTGAGCCTTCTGAAATAGAAATGCAAGTCGTTATGCATTTCGACAATATCATCAATTGATTTTGGAATTTTCTCGTCTTCTTCAAAAGCCATATAATCTTCTTTTGTCAGATTTGCCAAAGCTGCAAGATACTTGGTGTTTTCCTCTTGGAATATAATATCAGTCTCACGTTCCTTGAGTTCCTTGTAATCTCTTACCAATTTGTCCCAATCAATTGAACATTCCTTTACAAAAGGAGGTACTTTGTCAACTGACAACCAAAATTCTATTTCTTTCCTTTCTGGTGTCATCAGTGCCTCATAAGTGTCTTGGTCTGTTTCCTTGTTAGGATAACCACAGCTCAATTCACATTCCTTTTCAGTGAATGTAGGTCTATCTGAAGGTTTTGTAATCAATATTCTGTTTCTAATTTCTGGACTAAAGCAAACAAGCAATACAGAAATTCGCTTATTGAACATTGTTATATATTTGTCAACATTATATTCAAAATCGTCAGATATATCGCAGCATAATAAATCCTCTTCTGCTTCAGCAATTTCTGTTGGTATCATTTTGCAGTTAAGTATGATTTCCTCATATTCTCTTTTAATATGTGGCTTTAATATTTCCTTTACATCCTTGGTTTTCAAAGATTTATAATCAACATTATTTTTTTCTGCCCATTCTTTGAGAATATTTGTTTTAACTTTACCTTTGAGTTCAACTTCTTCTCCATCGACAATTGTATATTGATGTAATACTTTTTTAACATCAGATGACTGACTGTTGTTAGAAGCGGTATTGACATAATATATTGTGTCATTCAAATCAACCTTAAGATTATTTTCCAATGCCAATTCATACCAAGCTTGTCTTGCCTTTTTAGAACCAGCTTTTGTTAATGTATTACAATCAGTAACATATTCCTTCAAAGTCTTCTTAATCTTACCCTTACTTGCAATGTCCTTAACTGGTATTTGGAAGTTATATATCTTATCTATGTAATCATAGTACATATTTAGGAATTCAAGACCTTTACCGTTGAGAAGCAAGTCAATGGCTGGACTTAAAAAGTTATCAATATAACCAGCCATTCGTCTTGATTTGATTGTATTACCAACTTTCTTTGTCTTTCCGCTGGCAAGTTTATCAGCATAATTCTTTCTTGAGAAGTTGATTGTACTGTCACAAAATTCGTCTATTCCTAATCCCATTTTATTAATCCCGTTATTCCATGCGTGACTAAAAAACAAGTCTTCGAATTCACAAACATCGGCATCTACACCGACATATTCTTTACCTTTTACGCTATTTCTACCGCCACCATTACTTATGTAAGGCTTTTCTTTGGTATATCTAAAAGAGCCTTCTTTTGGCATTTGGAAATTAAAACCGTCAGTATTAGACATTACATTTAAACCTAATGCGTTAACAACGGTTCCATCCAATGAAATGTCATATACTAAAATTGGTTTGTTTTCATTAGTTTTTTTGATTACATTAATTTGACTCATTGTTCCAAACATATTTTAAAAGACCGCAATCCCATATTTTCTTTGCTCCTATTTTTGAAGCCATCTCTTTTTCTGTTAGATGAATGTCTAATCCATATTTTTTGCTTAATATTTTTTTTCTAAAACCAAATTTATGAAATCGTTTTATTGTTCCATCCATATAGTATTTATAATCTGGTTTTAATATACTTTCAAGTTTAAATCCTAAAATGGTGTAAAGATTATTGGTTAAAGAAGAAGTCCATCGTCTGTCAGCAAATGATTTAACTGATAATGGTTGATATTTTTTTATAAAATATGAAAATAATTTACCTCCAATACCAATTGATAGATGATTTATATCAGTGGCAAACCTTGTCAATTCCCAATTATTATTTTTATCTTTAGTAAATGTCATTACGCCATATAAATTTTCTTTATTAAAAGCCCCTAAATATAGTGTTGATTTACATTTACCTTGTATATGGTTGTTTTCTAGAAAATTAGAAGCTGTTTCGTAATTTATTTCATGAACAGTGCATAATCTGCCAAATATTTTAGGTAAATCATAATCAAAACCTAACAAATGCTTTAATTTGGATTTAACAATGTCTTTGTGTAATATATATTCATCTTCAAATATTTGAATCAATTTTATGTTTTTATGTTCACAAGCTTCTGTTTTCATTAAATGATAATTCTTATTCTTGTTACTGTGCCAAAACAATCCATTAAATTCTATACCTATTTGTAACCTTGGAATATATATATCTATTTCATTTCCATTAAGTAATGTTCTATCATTTAATAAGACTATCTCGTCTTTACCTAATAAGCTTATTATATAATCGGCAATTTCTTCTTCTGGTTTAGATTTGCTTGCATAACAATGAGAGCAGCCACCATTTGGTGAAGTTATATGGTCACATGCAATCTTAACAAATGTTTGACCACATTTTTTACATTTGATTGTTATTTTTGAATGACTGTTCTCATATTCTGTTTCGATATTAGGAAATTCATAAATATCACCGAATCTTTCATACGAAGACTTGATAAAAACGTTATAATTATACTTGTTCCATTCTTTGGCATATCTTTTACCGCATTCTGGGCATCCTTGACCTTTCATATGATTTTTTGGGGTTTGATAAAAAGGCCCATGAATTGGACAGATAATCTTCACTTTTGTCCTTTGATTTCTATATTCAGATTCTGAATAATCGTATTTACAATTGTGAATTTCATTTGAACGTTTGATGAAAATTTCCTTGTTTAATCTATATAAATCACGTTTCATTTATCAAATGACAATATTTTATTGTTTAAATATTGGATTTGAGCCATTGCAACCTTTGTTTTTGGTTCAGCCTTAATTAATGATAATAAATATTTGGTTTTATCATTATCCATATTTAATAATTTATAATCAAATCTATCAAACTTTCCGTTATTAAACATATTAGCAGATAATTTAATAAATTTATCATCCACAAATATAATATTACCTTTTATTTCATTTGAATAATATTCAAGTCGTGTTTCATTATTTATGCTTGAAGGTTTTATCTCTTTTCTGTTTGAATCATATAACGAATGGTCTTCTGTAACTTCAACACAAGTATCTTCATCTTTGACTTGATAAATATCTTTTGTTGTATAATGCCTATATATGTAATTTACATCGCTCCATCCACTTCTACATAAAACGTAATAATCCTTTTTACTAGTATCATATTGTCGGTTCAATATGTCTGTTTGTATTTCATTTTCATTAATCAATTCTGATATTTCCTTAATATCTATTAAGCCGTTTTGTTTATATTTAATAAACAACGGTGTATCACCAACAAAACTATCTCCAACGATTGGCTCATACCCAATACTTTTGAAATGAGAAATCATCAATCTCAAGCATTGTCTGCCAATACAAGTTACCATTTCTGCTGCTTGTGTATTTCCGAATGGGAACAAAGAAGGTGCGCCAAAAGAACCAAAAACGCTATTGCCCAATACTTTAAGTGGGCTTTGTTTTTTATCATTTGCGTTCTTAATAATCTTCTGCTTATGTATTTCACCATTGATTTGATATATTTCCTCGTTGGTGAGATTTTCTTCTTTAAGCCTTTTCTTCAATTCCTCAATCTTGCTACCAGCTTCTGCTTTCAATCCCTTGTAATGCTCTCTATATGTAAGAACGTAGTTGAGCATATTAAGCATTGAATCGTTTCCATCAAGTACATTGTGTATCCACCATGTAAGCATTATTGAAGGATAAAGTGAATTAAAGTCAAGCTTTACGATTCTGTCAACATATCCTACTTTTAAGAGTCTTGATAATCCACCAGTGAATGATTTTGAAACACCAAATGATGGAACCGCAATACCGTTTTCATAGCACCAAGCAAGCATAATCAGTTTCCAAATACTCGCAGTACCCATTGTACAAGCCCTTTGGAATGTTGTAGGAATCATTTTGGAGATTAGGAAGTTTGCCTCATTCAAAGTAAGCTCCACCTTATCAGTTTCCCATAAGTCATCAAGCAAATATCTTTTGACAATGTATTTTCCGTCAGTTTCTGTAAATCCTTCTTCTAAAGGTTTGCTTTTACCTATTTGATACCATTCACCGTTTTTATCGTTGAATGCATATTTATTGACTTTATCATCCCATATGGTACTGATTTTGTTACCCTTGATATATACACGATTCTCCTTTTTCAAGCCAAGATATTGTGTCACATATTTCAAGTTTGCCTTTTTAATGTCTGAATCGGTTGCTTGTGCTCGTCTTACGGCATGCATTGAGTCGAGAACGGTTGTACCCCACATTTTTGTTTGATGGAAATATTCAACCTCTCCACCCAATTTCAGTACACTTTCTCTTTTCTCCTTGTATATTTCATGGGTAAAATACCTTAAAGTCATTTCTTGGAATGTTTCTGCACCAAAATCATCCCATCTAACAATAATAAAATTCCAGTCAAAATTTTCTGAATTATGACCAGCTATTTCATCGGGTTTCTCGTCTCTAATAATACGGATAAATGTCTCTATCGCAATATGTTCAGCAATTTCTCTTTCTTCTTTTGTATCACCGTCAACTTCAATAACAGTTTCAAACCCTTTGTTTGTTCTTACTCCGATGTGGGTAATCATATCCTTTTTAGGGTCCAAACCAGTTGTTTCAATATCCCAAACAAGTCTTTTGGTTTCGTCATATCCTTCATACCCTTTGAACAGTCTGATTCCACTTTCAATCATAAACTGTTCTACAACACTTACAGACAAGAATTCCTTCTCACTATTTGTTATAGCTTTTCCATCCTTCTTCTTCTTTGGGGATAATGGAGTACCAGCTTCAAAGAAGAATTGTTGGAATCTTACCCAAGACATTTTCTTTGTAGCATAAAACATATAGTTATACCCATTTGTCACTCTTTCATCTTTGGAATTTTCGCTTTTATCTACTGTTAGTGGCGTAACACGTATTCCGTATTTGTTAAGCGCCTTTATAATTTCGCGTCTATTTCCGCCAAACATTCGGACACAAGCGCTTTTCTTTGCCCATACGAACGGTTTGAAATCTATCAGTTTGTATCTTTTTGTACCGTCTTTTTTATTGAATATTACTGCCGCTTGCTCGTCTTCATATCCACATTCTATATTTACAACCATTTCCATTGGATTGAACCCTTGTAGGAAATCGTTGACCTTTGAGCTAATATCTGCTGAAAACATAGGATTCAATATTTTATTGGAAATATATAAATTTTTTTTCTAAAAAGGAAATTAACATTTATTAATATACAAAAAAAAACGGTTTGAGTTAATTCAAACCGTTTTACTAATTCAATTCATCTAAATCTATTAATTGTTTTGGCTCGACCCTTAAGCACCATAAGCCATATATGATTGTTATAATACTAATGCAAAGAAACAAAAATGCAATGTCAAACCACCATAAAGCTGCGAAGAATACATTTAATTGAAAAACAGAATCATTCCTTAAGCAACGTTTAAAAAATATTTTTTTTTGATAATCATGTCCTAATTTATAATGTAAATAATCAGATTTATTTGTGCGAATTGTTACTTTTGACAAAAATTTGACAGTATCATTTGGAATGACAGTAAAGCAATATATTGTATCTGAATCAACTACATCAATATGCTTTTCAGCTATTTTTCCTTGAACCGATTTGTCGATTGTTGAATTACATATAATTCTGCCAAACAAAGATACTATCGATATGACAACAAATAGTATTCCAACAATAAAATATAAAACACCAAAATCGTTTTTTTCCATATTAATCAATTAAAATAATTCTTTAATGATTATATGAAAATAAATTATAATATATAAAGATAAAATGTTAAAAATAATTAATTATTATTTAGTGTCTGAATTTGCTCATCTTCATCCTTGATGTAATTGGTGCTTGTACCGAATCAGACATTGCTCCCAAATCTGAAGCTACTTGATTACCATCTTGAGAATAGTATTTATCCTTTTCATCATATGCTTGTTGGTCTAATGCGTTTGCATTGTCATTATGGCCTCTTTTTCTCATCTGTCTTGCCAAATACCCCTTTTCTGCTGGTGAGAATGTATCCAAAATCTCATTGACAGAATTTTCTATCATTGTTATCAAAGCGCTTTCTGTAAGTCTTATTTTTTTCATACCGTATGTTTTATTATTTGCGTTAATTTCGTAGATGCAATCATCTAAATTTATTTCCTCTGGATTCTGTATGTCATTTACAACCTCGTCTCCCAAATAGTCAGCTACAAGTTTCTGTACTGTATTGTACGTATAATGAAGAGGTATTGGTTCTCCATCGGCTGTTTCTGCATAATCCTTGTCAATGTTATATTTGAAACCGTCTATTGTTATTGTTCTGCTTTCGTTGTCATATTGGTAATTACCATCTTTCAATTGTAATGCCAATTGCTTTCTGAATTCGGCTGCTGATTTTTTCCTTTCAGCATCCATTTTCATTGATTCAACGAATATCTTGTTTTTTGCGGTTTCGCTAATAATTATTTTTTTCATAAGTTATCTGTTTTTTTACATAACTATATTAAAATAGTATACTATTACTTAATATAAATATACTATTTATAAGAAAAAAACATATAGAATTTATTGAAAAGCCATTAAGAAATAAAGGCAAATAATTAAATATCACTTACTTTTTTATTGTTTTAAAATATCTATTATATCATTTACATTATGAAAACATTTATCACCTAAAAAAGTGTCTTGTTTTTCTTTTGTGAAATATAAAAGTTGAATATTGTTGTCTTTACAAAATTGTTGTTTTATAATATCATTTTTATGTTGCGAATCAAATCCTTGTTTACCGCCCAAACCATTGATAATTTCAAAATGGAATTTTCCTTGACATTCTATTGCAATATTTTTTTGAGGAATAAAAAAATCAAGTTTTAAAGGTAGAACATTTTTTAAACCATTTATAACATGCTGAGTTTTATATTCAATTTTATTTTCTTCTAGCGTTAATCTCATTTCTCGTTCTAATTTACTTTCTGAACATGTGGGACATCCGCAACCATTTAAATGAAGATAATATGATTGATTAAAATTCCCGTGGATAGGACACTTTATATTAATTTTATAATTGCTATTATAAATTGTGCTTTCGATATTATTAACATCATAAATATATTTATTGCCGTGAATTTTATTAAATCTTTCAATTAATTCGTTTGTTGTTGGCTTAACTTTTTTATTACATTTTGGGCAACCATTTCCACATTGTATTTTTGATGGTGCTGCCATCCATTTATAACCACAAATTAAGCACTTAAACATAATTTTTTCACCCATTGATTTATAATCGTCAATAATTTCTAAATGTCTATTTTTAAGATTTGAATCTACTATAAATTCATTCACTTTTTTTTTATGTTTTTCACGAGCACAAAATGGACAACCCTTTTGCAATACTATGTGTTCATGAGGTGTTTTTGTAAAAATTCCGTGTTCTTTACAAATAATTTGAATTTTATCATTTGGTGAAGAGTCTTTAACTAAACTATAATCATATAAATCACCAAATATTTTAACTGCTTCTGAAATTATCATATTTTTTGTTCTAAAATTATCAGAACATTTTGGACAACCTTGCTTTTGATTAATGTGCGAATAGGCAATTTTTTCAAAATCGCCATGTTTTTTACAAGTAATTATTACTTTATCTGTAGAATTATTACATATACTTTTATCATATGTAAAATTATCACCAAAAATTTCTTTAGACCATTTTATAAAATTTTTGGTTGTAAATTTTTTATTTTTAGTCCTAATTTTACCATTATAAACATCTTGCGGTAACGCTTCAATATATTCATTTGTATATGTATCAAATAAAATAACTTTAGTTCGATTGTTTATGTATATTGTTTTATCGAAAGTAAATCTATCACCATATTTTTCAACACAACGTTTTTCAAATGTTTCTTGCGTGGTTTTTCTCATAGAATATCTATTTATATATAAATATATTATTTATAATAATAACAGAATTTTATATAAAAAATAATTACAAAATGACTTTTTATATTAGAAAAAATAGCATATTACCACAAATACGGATGGAGTTGATTGAAGATGGTCGCAACGATTTTTGGAAATTCCATGACTGTGTACAGAATGCTGATATAACATTCTCTATGAAGAATATGAATACTGGTCTATACAAGATATTGAATGCTCCTTGCTACGTGAAGCTCAAGGAAAACAATGGATGTACGGAACAATATGTAATTTGCTATGACTGGAAACAAAGGGATACAAAGGAAAGTGGTGTGTACGAAGGTACGTTTGACATTACCTTTGCTGATGATATAAAGTCTGATGTTACAACTTATCCAAGCGGTCTGCAACGTATGCCAATAAGAGAGAAATTAATGATTAATATAGACTAATATGGAAAAAATTAGAGATTACGAATTGGATAAGGATGAGCAGATGATTGGTGGTGAACCAAATGGTACACCAACCTATTTCCATGTCAATGAATCATTAATAAATGAAATCATAAAGGATGAAATAGAGTATATGATATTAGAAATGAAAAATGACTAAAACACTCTACCTATAACTGATTATATTAAATAATTTATAAAAAATGGTAATAACAAATGAATTAAGGGATTTGTTTAAGATAGTAAGGACAAAATTAGGTGCACCAATCAGACAAGTACAATTGACTGATGACCAATTATGTGACTTGTTGGAAATATGTGTTGGAGATTATGCTGAAAAGGTTCAAAACTGGATAATTGAGCAGAATTGGCTCAATCTTTACGGTAAGAATTCATTCTTGCAGAATCCCCAAGACCTTGCATTCGCATTGACCACAAGAACAATGGATTTTTCAAGGGATTTCAGCTATTGGTTCTCTCGTGAAGTTGGGCTGCAACAGAGAGGTTCTTATGAGCTTAAAAAGGATTTCTTTAGGGTTGAAAGAGGAAAACAATGTTATTTAATACCCGCTGGACGTGAAATAAATCGAGTAATGTATGTTACCCCATCCACTACAAAAGCAGCTTTGTATGGTAATTTAGGCACTCTAGATACTGGTATTGGTGGAGGCTTTGGCCAATATGGTAATATGGGTAATGGAATGGGTATTACTGGCTTCTATGTTGGTTCTGCTTATGACACAGTATTGCTTGCATCGGACTTGAAGTTCAAGAATTCGTTGTTGAGAGGTGATTTGTGTTATAAAGTAACTGCTGGTCCAGATGGTACTCATATAATTCACTTGCTATCAACTCCAGGTTCACCAAATATGATGGGTGGAATTGCCTCTGATGATTCTTGGGGTTGGAACAAATTTGCCAACTGTATTGTTTGGTATACATATTACGATACATCTCAAGGCAATGGGGATTCTTTGGCTTGTGCATTGGAAAACAAGGATGATATACTTATTACACCAGACCAAATACCTTTGAACAAGATGAGGTTTGAGTTGATGAACGAACCAACGCAAAACACTATACGTCAGCTATTGGTTGCTGAAGCAATGATTACTCTTGGTATAATACGAGGTACAAATAGTGGTGTTATTAAGATACCAGATGCAGAACTTCAACTTGACTACAATATGTTGCTTGATTTGGGTAAAGCAGAAAAGGAGAGGGTATATACTGACTTGAAGGAAAGACTTGAAAGAATGCTTCCTTGGAATATGATTAAGAATATGAACGATATGACAAATCAGACAATAGAAATATTGAAGGCAAAACCGTTAGGATTATATGTAATATAAAAAAAGAGTCGGTGAGTAATTTCATCGACTCTTTTTTGTATGCTTTTCTATCATACTTCTTTTTGCTCTTGTGAACAACAGACGGTCTCAAGCTGAGCAATTTCCCATATTGTTCAATTTCAGCTTTACGTCTTGCATCTTCTTCAAAATTGAAATTTTTTGTCTTGCGTTTCATATATTTAATATTTTTTAGATTTTGCAAATATATGCATTTTTAAGTTAACGCGCAAATTTATAATTATAAAAAATGTTAAAAATTACATAAAAAATTTCAAATCCTCAATCATTAATGGGTTTGTGACAATTTCCACGCTACCATCAGCATAATAAACTCTGAAAATACAGTTATTGAAAGGTTCTAATCTATCAAATATTTTCTCTTTCGTGAAGAATTTTGCATCATAAGTAAATTCACACTTGTTAATGAACATCATATCAAACAAAGACAAATCCTCGTTTGATGACAAGAATTTTTCCTTGAAGTTTTCATCAGTATTTATCTTGTTTATTGTTTGTACTCTATTCAGCATTGATGTAACAAATCCGTTTTCCATAAACGTTTCCCACTTGAATTTCAGCCGTTCGAGATTGTTGTCGTTTATGATGATATTGTCGAAACTCTGCCATCTTAATGTGGTTTCTGATTCGTGATTTGATATATCAGATAAATATGGTCTTACAACGAAAAACATTATGCCGTTATTAGCTTCTATCATATATTTCTCGTTTTCGAATCTGACATCATCAAACACATAATTCTTTTTTGGGTCTATTCTTTCAAGCAATTTGTTAACGTGCCAATCACAGTTATAGTTTCTGATAATATCAGTCCCTATAAACTGCATTATCTCTCTTGTATTGTGAAATGTTTTATTGTTAAGTTTATCACTTATTATTTCTATCGGTATTTCGGTTCTTTTAGAAATTAGTTGCTGTTTCTGTTCGTCAAATTTAACTTCAAAATCAGACCGTTTCATATTGTTGACTTCATCAACAGTTGTCTCAAATAATTCGGCTATCAATTCCTTTAATGGCATTGCGAAATACATACGTTCGTAACCAAATCTTTCACATATGTGTGCCAATTCTGTCTTTCCATTCCTAATTCTACCAGAAAATCCGATAATCATTTCTTATCAACATTTTGCACATTTAGTTTGTCTATAAGCTCGTTGAACTTATCTTTTGGCATATATCCAACTTCCTTGTGAAGGATATTATCATTTTCATCCAAGAAAAATACGGTTGGAATGCTTCTTACATTATTCTGTTCAATGAAATCAAAATCCTCTCCACGAGCATTATCAACATTAATTTCCTTGAAATCTATTGTATCATTGTGTTCCTTCTCAACCTCTAAAAAAATTTGCTCTAAAGCCTTACACGGAGCGCACCATCCAGCGCCACATTTAATAATCTTTTTAATCATAATTTAAATCATTTTGTTCTTTTCTTTATTTTATTTAAAACTGAATTCATGGATAATACTTTTTCAGTTTTATTTTGTGCTATATTTGAAATTGTAATTGGTTTCTTTCTGTTTTTTTCAATAAAACTTTTAATTGAATCTATATCAGTAGCTGATTCTGAAAATTTAATTTTTTTCTTTAGACTTTCATATTCAGATACAGACATAATGATGGAATATTTAAGATAATCATCATCATCAATTATTGACAAATTGTGTTTTGCCCTAGTAATTGCAACATATTTCAAGTTCCTTTCTTGTTCCTTCTCCCAATCCTTTTCCATTCGCTTTAGGTTAATGTCAAACAAAGACCAACACAAAATATGTACATTATTGCATTCAAGACCCTTTGCCTTATGAATGGTAGATAATGAAATTCCATCCTTTTCATCATTGTTAAATATCTTGTCAATCCTTTCAAGCAATTCCGTTCTAGTTTTTAATCCTTCAGACAATATGATTATTGTATTAATGTTGTCTATTAGACTTCTACAAGTTGAGTTGTTAAGAGCAGTATATATATCACACATTTCCCTATTACATACAAATTCTACTGTCTTGAAAAATTGTCGATATAGCTGTGATATTATACCATCATTTGTCAAAGACTGCCCTATGTTATCTGCACTTGTGCCTTCAATAAGTTCAACAATATCCTCATAGCATCCTTTGCCATTCATATGGCATTTCTTACCCATAGCTATTAGGTTCAAATAAAGTCTAACCAAAGGAGCGTTGTTTCTGCACAGTACCATATCACCATCTTGAATGTTTTCAATCTTGCCGTTAAAATTTATGTTGCCACATACACCGAAACAGTTCCTCTCAATACCAAATACAATTTGGGCAGCAAAGTCAACAATTGAGTCATCACATCTGTAGCAAATTGGAAGTGGCATTGATATTGTGTTTGGTGTTTTTGACAAATTATCAAACGATTGTGAATCAGCACCAGAAAATGCATATATTGATTGAAATTTATCTCCACAAAATATATATCTTGTACTTATCTTTCTACATTTAAGTACAATTTGCTGTTGTGCTATTGACAAGTCTTGCGCTTCATCAACAAATATATAGTCATAACTTGGGAATCTATACGGCAGTACATTTGGCAACCAAACCATATCAGCATAATCTATTGTTAAAATATTTTCTTTGCCCCATTTTAGAAGCTTTTTTGTCACTTCCATTTCATCATACAATGGCATTATTCCAAACTTATTTGCTGTCAATGCAATTCCTTTTATACCATCACATAAATTGTTTCTACAAAAAATCAGCAAGTGCTTTATATTTGATATATATTTTTGCTGCTCGTTGTTTGACATTTTATAGAAATATTCAGTATATTTTTCAATATTTGAATATAGTTCCTTATGATACTTGAACTCATCTACAGAAGGATTAAAATCGTTATTCATTTTAATTATACTGTATCCCAAACTGTGAATAGTAGAAATTTTCAAGTTTTCAATACCAACTGATTTTTTTGTTATATCATTGATAATATCTTTATTGAATGCACAGTAAAATTTTGTAGTATCGGCTCCTATCGCTTTCATTATCTCAATTAGCGTTGAAGTCTTACCACAACCAGCATAAGCTTGTATCATAATATTCCCATTTCCATTGACAACTTTGTCTATAATTTCCTTTTGATATAAACTTAATTCCATTTCAAATGTTAAAATATTATAATACAATTATATGTAAAATAATTTACAAATAAAAAAAAATCTCATACAAGCTGAACTTGTATGAGATTTTTTTGTCGAGAATAACCGTATATAAAATTATAATAAAATCTATGATTCTACTACATTTTATTTCTTGCTTCAACGAAACATTGCTTTTTAGGAACATAATGTTCGGTCATCCGCAGTGGGTTTCTCCACAAGCGTAAATTCGGCAGTACGGCTACCTATTTTTTATTAGAATATGTGTTAACTGTTACAAACCCTAATTAGGCAAGAGCGCTCTTAATAGCGTTTACCAAAGTTGGGTTGTTCTTCAAGCTGTTGATAAGCTGATTGAAGTAACGCTGTGCATCGTCATCACCGTCATTAGCGAAACAAGACTCGGTAATTGGCTCTGACTGTTCAGCCTTTTCTCGCAGCTTCTGCCCAACAAACTCGATAATTTCACCCCTATCGGCATTTTCCAAGTCGATTTCACCATCCCATCCTTCCTCAACTACAAGATGCACAAGCTCCTTGCGGTTAAGAGTCTCGATGTTAATAGCCTCTTCGGATGCTTCCTCACAAGAAGGCTGTTCAACAGCGTCCTTAGGAAGGAAACGACCATGAGCATCACGCTTTGGTGTAGAAGGTACGGTCTTTGGGGTGGTTGTACGCTTCGTAGCAGTTGCCAACTTCGATGCTGGACGCTTTTCTGAAGCAGTACCTTGTACATGTCCCTTCTCGATTTCATCCATCGACATAACAACCACGGTCAGACCAAATGCTGTGAGTACGCTAAGATACGTAGCGAGTGAAACATTGGTCTTGTTAAGAACGTTATTTACCTCACTAACCGATACGCCAAGCATATCTGCTACTCCCCTAGTGGTGAGAGATTGCTCACGCATAATGGTCTTAACCCTCTCACACACATCGTTGAGAGCTTGCTGTGTCAATGAGCGACACGCGGCAAGAAACTGATTCTTATTTTTCATTTGTTTTAAAAAAAATATAATTGTTAAACAATACGTAAATTCTTGTTAATATCTTGGCTTATAAAGCCAAGATATTTAAAGTAGAGGCAATCAGCTATTAAGGAAGCTGAAAGATTGGCTCACCGAAGAGTGTGTGGTCAATAACCTTTGCACCTACTGGTACACGTCCTTCACACCACTTAAGCTCACGAGTCTCTGTGCGAGTAGCACGAGGTGCACAAGTTGCACGAACTGTGCGTGTCTCACAAGGAACGGTTTCGGTGATAGGTCCGCGATTTGCCCAATCGCAAGCCTTTGCGGCCTTTTCAAGGTTGCGGTACTTGCCCATATCCTCGTTGAACTTGATTGTTCCGCGAGTGGTGTAAGCGTAGTTGCTACGAAGTGGCTTGTCCACTTGTACACAGATTCCATCTGGCTCTCTTTCATCACGGACAGCCCTACGTGTCTCACGGCAGCAAGAAGTATGCGTTGGAACTTCCTCAACTTCTACGGTAAGTACGATGCCACCAAAATCAAAAGTCTTCTTCATCGTTTGATTGTGTTTGTTTGTGAATAATTTAGTTATTAATTCTCGTTGTTCTTTTGTTCTGTTACGATTATATAGAAGAAAATCGAAAAACAAAAAAAACTTGTTGTTAAAAAATGTTAAACATTGTTTTGTATCGTCAGAAACAAGTTCGTAATCGATACAAAATGAATATATACAAAAAAAATGACGAAACAAAATTTTTCGCCATTTTTTTATTATTTTTTTTTTTATTATTGATACTTCATCCAAAGACTGTTCATTTTATCAATAATTAATTTTCTTAATTTTGACTTGGTTTTGTAAATGGGCTATCAAAATCAATATTTGAAAAATCAAAATCATCTTCTTCTGCGCCCATATTTGATTGTGGTGGGGTGTTATTGTCCAATTTAGAAACATAATCACCCAAATCTTCAAGACCGCACAAATAATGCCCATATTCATCATATACATCATATACGGAAGCTGACACTCGCTTTATTATAAAAGGTATACCTTCATATTCTACCTTTATTTTTCTTTCTTTCCCTTCAGAAAATGACATTCCGTAAACCTTGTCAAAGAACAAGCTGCTTATTCTTCCATCAATGTTTATTTTCTTATCATATAGTTCTTGACACAATATTCTATATTTATGATGCAATCCAACGACAGCATAACCGTTGCTGAATCCTTCACTTCTGAATTCGTCATAAATGTGCCCTAAAGCCCTTTCCAAGTCTTCGTTGTTTGCTATTGACTGATAGATATAATTTTCAGTATCTACCTTCTCGAAGGTTTTTCCCATATCAAGAGAAATCGCAATTGGGTGACAAGACGAGAAATTATAAACAACGCATACATTTCCATCTCTATTACCAGAGAATATAAGACCTTTTATGAATTGTCTTATATTTGCTCGTTTGTAGTTTCTCAAGAATTCCCTCCAAGCGATAACTGCCCCACTAGATGTATGTCTACCTTGTGTATAATAATGACCCATTCTACGAATAACATTGTCTGAATCACGTAATACTGTAGATAGCAATGTTTGTTGGTTTCTAAGAATATATTTTATTTGGTCTTCTATTGACTTGTCATCGCCATGTGCTGCTCGGCACACCAATGGGTCAAATATTAAATAATCGCGCAAATCATCTGTACAGATTACCTTCACTATTGCGTGTCCATATTTCCTAGTACCTCCATTTCTGATTGGTTTCCCATCCAAATCGACAAGCATACCATTTATTTCCTTTCCACATTGATGAGGTGTTCCCCATCCACGACCGTGCAAGTCTTCTTCAGCGTTGTAAACAGATGACTTCAATGTGTATGTGGTGTAAATTCCGTCTCCATATCCATTGCCAGTACCAGTGTTAGTAAATTGTCTTCTGTTTCCCATTAAAGCAATGTTTTCCAATGCTGATTTTGACTCATTTGCGCAATGGTAAAGATAAAAACCATCAGATGGGTTTTCACTTACCATTTCAATGTTTGCAGTCCTATTTGTGAAATTACCATCTTCACAAAGAAGATTTCTTACGGTATTTTCAAATAAATTTTTCATAATATTCTCTTCAGATAACTCTTAAATGATTCATTTATTTCATTTATTTTTTGCTTTGCTCTTAATTGCTGCATTTTAAAGAAATTCTCATCAATTCCGCACATTTCCAAGAATTCCTCATATGAAGGTATATAACATAATTCAGAATCTTCGATAAGTAGGCTTTCAATCAAAGTACCCTTTATCAAATTTGTCAATGTAACAACAGTGTCATATACCATTATTGACAAATGCTGACTAACCAAGCAATTGTCTATAAGTTGTTTTGTATTTGTATCGTCACCTCCCATTTTACAACAAAGCAGTGTGATACTAGTGGCCAAACGAGCGTAAGATTCGCGTCCAACTGGAATTCTTCCTTTAACAAATTTTTCTTTCTGAAGAAGTTCAATCATTGCTATTTCTTTTAGTACGTTAGACAATGATTCTGTAGTAAAATTATGCCTATTGTTTATCTGTTCAATCATTGGTACAATTGAATCATATTTGTTTGTATTATGACTTCCGTTTTGTATTACTTTTATTGAAGCAAGAATATTTTGCAAACACTTCTCTACTTTAGAATTGTTTTCATTAAATGGGTTTGGCGCTTGTTCTGTAGGTTCTTGCTGCTGTTTAGGTACTTCTACATCTTCTGGTTGACGAACCATTGTTAAATCATTACCAACATTGGTTACTCGTCTTTGATATTTGTCGTGCAGATTAAGCACGTCTTCCATAGGCTGACCGTTGTTGTCGGTCATAAGTTCTGTCTGACTTTCATCATATACATAACCATATTCCCATTCTCCGTTTGTAGGTGGGGCATTATGGTTTCTACCAACTCTGTTTGCCAAATATCCTCTTGTTCCACCAGCTTTTAAGTCTCCTACAAAAGACGAATTTGTTATAGCTTCATATCCTGCTGGGTCATTGTATTTGTTTTTATATGGTACTTCAATTACAGCACCAATGGCATTAGGTATAAGCTTTCTATTGAAATACTTTGCCCAATTCCTTTCTGTACTTACAAATCTTGGTACAATACCTTGTGCTTTATATTGGGCATAAATCATTATACTGTTTCTATCGCTGAATTGAACAAATTCCCAACCTTTTTCAGATGCTCCCAACATTCTAATACCTCCGACAAAGTTCTGTAGGAATTTTTTAACATCTTCCTCGCCAAAACGCTTGAACAAATCATCAATGAATTTATCAGTCAATTCTGAAGCTGCGTTATAATCATCTTCTGTTGCTTCGTTTAATATTTGATGCTTTACAGATTCTATGTCATACGAATATGGAATCTTCATACCATTTAAAATCTTTACAATACCTTCAGTCCACATCTTGCTATCAAGAAAATCATTAACCAAATTAAATAGAACAGCAATATGTAAAGATGGAAATTGGTTGTTACTTGCGTCACCAATTTCAAGATTTATATTTTTTTCCATAACCTTGAACTTGGCAAGAGTATTTTTACATCTATCCGTTATGGTATTCATCAAAAATGTTAATGCTTTATTTGGATTCTGCCTATAATCTTCATTTGGGTTATCACCTTCATCTGGTACTGCGACAAATCTTAAATCAGCAAATTTTACTTGCTTTTGAGATTCTGTTTTATGTGAATATCCTGTTAAAATAATATGCATATTATATATATTTAATATAATTATAAATATTTTAGATAGATAAAAAGTAAAATATATTATATTTTTCAGTATATTATTCTAGTTATAATATATATCATAAATAAGCAATGAAAAAATATGTTATAAGTTTATTTTTATCAATTTCTTGTATTTTTTCGGTTTATACACAAGATTTTTCAACAAATTTTGGATTAGGATTTGTATACCCTTTTGAACGCACATATGTTAATGTAGAGCTGTGCGATAAGATAGCACCAAATTATTCATTGGCATTGTCAGCCGACATCAGCAAAGTAGAAACAAACCTTTCACCAAAATTAAAAATAAATGTTAAAAACATCTGTTTGGATTTAGGGTTCGGTTGGGGGCATAAATTTGCAAAGGAAAACATAAGTGACCACAACTTTCATACGTATACAGTTGGCTTATATTGGCTAAAGAACAGATATTATTTTGGAGGCTCAATGTTTTGGAGGTCATACGAATCGCACATAGGTTTTCACAAAGGAACTTTAAGATTATGTTTAGGATATAAAATATTATAAACAAATATCTCATACACAGTTTAATAGTGTATGAGATATTTTCATTAATAACTAATATCATCCAAATTTACATCACCAAACATATCTGATTGATTTATATTGAATTTCTTTGGAAGTTCAACAAATGGGAATACTGTGTTCAAATATTTTTCAATTCTAATATTCAAGTCATCTGTCATTGAAGTAGCTTTTGCAATGTCAGCCTTTAATTGACCGTTCTCATATGTATCAAGTGGTTTAACATATTTCAAGAACAAATCCTTGTAAAATGGCAGATAATTGTTTCTATCAGCAAATGTACTGAATGGCTGGCTGAATATGTTTGAATTCAATATACCTTTAGTGCTCAAATCTGCCAATGGAGCTTGGTTTCCGTTTGGCTTAAGCATTTGTTTCACCAAATTTACATTGTTGGAAAACTTATTGGTAAGGTTTGGGCAAATAAAGAACCATTTTACAGTCGCTCTGTTTGACATTATTTTGAACATAACGTGGAATAAGTCTGGTTCATCATCATCAGTACTCTTGCCTGGAAAATCACAAATGAACACTTGTAATGGGACAGCCTTTCTCTTTTTACCTTCCCTCGTCACGCCCCCTTTTTTTTTCATCAGATTATCACACAGATAGTTTATTTCTTTTGGAATTACTCTGTCACCCCCAATTGAGTTGTCATCCCAATTTCTGCAAGCAAGGTTTGGCTCGCTCACAAGTCTGCTTTTCAAATACTTTTGATAAGCTGTCTGATTGTAATTCCATCTATCAATATCCTTATTCTCGTATAGTGAAAGATTACCATTTTTGCTAATCTTGTTATAATACCAATCCTTGATGCATTGCTTAAGGAAATTGTCTCTGTTTTTGTGCGTGACTTTCTTTTCAATTTTCTTTGTTGCGTCTTTCAAAGCTTGATTGAATATGTCATTTACATCGTCTTGCATTTCTTCGGATTCATCATCATCTTCATCATCGTCTGCTGGTAAAATATCCTTGAAATGGTCTTGAAGTACATAAAACAAATCAGTATCATCCAAATATTTCTTTGGCTGCTTGAAAGAATCAACCCAAATAACTATGTCGTGTAATTTTGGGAACCCATCATCACCAATGGTTGAATTGCTTGCCCTTAAAAAATTTGAGTCAAGGAAATCCTTGACCAATGAAACCTTATCACTAAGTCCATTTACCTCTTCTCGGACAAGTTTTTCAACAAGTCTTTTATTTGCTTTTTCGGTTATAATAATTTTCATATTGAATCAACAAATCATTTTATATAAATATCTAATTAGCTGTAATTGAACTATAATTTAATATGCTAATTTTATCATCAGATACTGACAAATTGAATTCATAACCGTTTTCATAATCATTTTCCAATATTTCATTGGTAATCAAGTCCTCTATGTTTTCTTGAATATATCTCAATATTGGTCTTGCTCCATATTCCTTCTGTACCCAACACTTATCAACAATCAACTTGACTATACTTTCGTCATACTTGACACCATAACCAATGTCGTTTACTCTCTTAATTACCTTATCAAGCTCAAGTCTGCAAATATCAAACATATTTTCATATGACAAATCGTTAAAATATATGATATTATCAAGTCTATTTAAAAATTCTGGTGCAAATTTATTCTTTATTTCTTTTTCAATGATTGATTTTGTCTTGCCATTGCTGTCAGATACAAATCCAATTCCTCCACCAAATTCTTGTGCTTGTTTTGTACCAACATTTGATGTCATAAGTATGATTGTGTTCTTAAAGTCAACAACAACACCGCTATTATCCGTAAGTCTTCCTTCGTCCAAAAGCTGAAGGAATACATTATATACCTCTTGGTCAGCCTTTTCAATCTCATCGAGAAGTACAACGCAATATTTCTTGTTCTTTACTGCCTCTGTAAGCTGTCCACCGTTATCAAATCCAATATATCCAGGTGCTGCACCAGTTAACTTTGAAACACTATTCTTCTCTGAATATTCAGACATATCTATACGAATCAATGAATTCTGACTACCAAATATCTCTTCAGCAATTTTCTTTGCAATGAGTGTCTTTCCGACTCCACTCTTTCCGACAAACAGCATTGATGAAATTGGTTTGTTTTTATTGCCAAGCCCAATCTTGTTTCTTTTGATTACCTTGCAAATCTTATCAATAGCGTCATCTTGCCCAATTACACTTTGTTTCAAGATGTTGCTTATATTCGCAAGCTGTTTCTTTTCATCGATGCTTAATTTTTGTACTGGAATATTTGTTATGTCGGCTACTGTTTGGTAAACGTCATTAACAGTTATTGTCTTTGTATACTTTGACTTGTTATTTGACATTTCCCTTTCTATTTCGCTTATTTTTTCCTTCAATTGGTTCTTTCTGTCAATGATAGATGAAATAGAATCAAATTCTCCTTGTTTGGTCAGATTCTGTCTTTCATTTTCAATGGTATTGAGTTCGTTTTCTATACTCTTAATATCTTTGTTGCAATTTGAGATGTTTGCTCTTGCGCCACATAGGTCTAACACATCAATTGCAGAGTCTGGTAAGCATCTGTCTGTAATATATCTTTCAGCCAAAGAGACGCATTTTTCAATCGTATCATCCAAATATTTGACGTTATGGAAATCTTCATAGTAGTATTTGTTCTTCTGTATGATTTCAATTGTTTCTTCCTTGGTTGTAGGCTCTACAACAACCTTTTGGAATCTTCTGCTAATCATTGTGTTTGACTCGATTGAGTTTCTGTAATCCTTGTATGTGGTTGTCCCTATTACCTTAACGTCACCATTTGACAATATATCTGTCATCATTGAAGACATATCAGTATCTCTGTCCCTTGTTGTTGATTTGAGTACAGTATGAATATCATCAATGAAAAGAATATATTTATCTGACTTTCTGATAGCATCAAATACCATCTTAACCCTTTCTTCGAATGCTCCGCGTAAGTAAGTACCAGCAATAAGTGAAGATACGTTTAATTGAATGATTCTTTTTCCTTTCATCACATCAGGTACATTACCGTTAACTATTTCATTTGCCAACCCATATACCATTGAAGTTTTTCCTACACCACCTTTACCAACAATAACAACATTATTCTTGTTTCTTCTTGCAAGGACTTCGATAATGTTTCTCATTTCTCGTTGTCTTCCAATATAGTCATCAAAAAGGTTGTTTTCTGCTTGTTTTGTCAAATCCGTAGTAAACATTTCAAGCGGAGATGGTTTGCTTCCAATCAATTCATTCTTGTTTGTTGCATTATTATTAATTAATTTCATTGCTTTTTTTGCGGCTTCAGTTGATTTTTTAGTTACGTCCAAGCATTTTGTAAATGCGAAATTGTAGTCAATTCCTATATTTCTGAAAATTTCAATTAGCTTATTGTGAGAGTTAATTGGATTTATCATAGCTAGCAGCACGTGTTGGCTTCCAATCATCGGACAGTTCATCTGTTCCATTTCATATTCTGATTCATCAAAAATATGTTCCAATTCGTCACTTATTTCAATTTCATTTTCCTTTGGTTTATCTATCAGAGGTACGAGACTATCTCTAATATGAGAAATGAATATATTCTTTATATCCTCAATGCTTTGCGCTCTCATAAAACTACCAAGTAATACATAGGCGTTGCATTTCTTCTTATCCAACAGTGATACAAGAAAATATTCTGGTGTAATCTTCTTAGTTGGGAATTCTCTAGTAAGTGAGTCTGTCATATATGATAACACATCAGCAAGCTCATTTGTTATTGATTTCATATTCATAATCGTTATATTACATATAAATAATAAGAAAATATATCAGCTTTTTCAATAACAGATAAAAATGTATTTAAAATTTGTTAAAATTAATTTTTTTTTATAAAATACAAAAAAACATATTTATGGGTAAAATTTTATCAATTTATAGTAACAACAAGGATAGAGCGTGGTTTGATTCTAGTAACGTTCTTTACGCTGAATGCGATGACAAAACAAATGATTTAAAAGAAGTTAAGGTTGTGTTCAAGAACGGTGGCACGTACCTTTATCATAAAGTTAAAGTTAACGACTGGCTTATGTTCAGAGAATCAGCATCAATAGGAAAAGGATTCAATGCATATATCAAACCATATGAATACGAAAAGGTGGAAAGCGACAGAAGTGTCGATGACATCAAGAATGAGCTTTCAACTATATTGGAAAGCATAAATAATGAGACTGATAATACTGTGGAAGATGGCAATGCAGATTGATGAAATTAGGGTTATAAGCGACTTGATAAAGGTTACATATGACAATGATACTCATGTACTTACAATATCGTCAGATTTAAACCCAACGATAATAGACAAGAACTTTAATGAATTAGAGGATAAACTGAATTCTCTTAATGCAAAGGTTAATAAATTACTTTTTAATTACACTACATTATGAACAATGTTGATAAACAATATTTGGATTTATATAACGATATTTGGGCAAATGGTACTACAAAAGAATCAAGAAGTGGTGACGTGAAGTCTGTTTTCGGAAGACAACTTAGGTTTAATTTGGAAGAAGGATTGCCGATACTTACAACAAAGAAGGTATATACAAAAGGAATTATACACGAGCTGTTGTGGTTCTTAAAAGGAGATACAAACATAAAGTATTTGGTTGAAAACAAAGTTTATATTTGGAATGCTGATGCTTATAGGTTCTATTGTGAAAAAGTTAAAAAGCATAATGAGATTTTACAAGAATACAAAACCAACAAAATGTTTGCTGAATATTCCACAATTGAAACTGATACAGAGGGAGATTTTATCAAAAACGTTTTGGAACAGAAACGTATTTTCTTGATTGATAAGCCTTATGAGTTCGATACCGCAAAATATAATTACACATATGGCGATTTAGGTCCAGTGTATGGAAAACAGTGGAGGGCTTTCGATAATAAAGTAGACCAAATAAACAAGTTGATTGAAACGCTTAAAAATAATCCAGAGGATAGGAGAATGCTTTGCATTGCATTTAATCCAACAGTAGCTGATGAGGTGGCTTTACCTCCTTGCCACGTTATGTTTCAATTATATACAAAAAAAATAACAGACCATGAACGTTTAGAAAATGCGTTAAAATATGGATATGTTGATAAGGATGTTTACGAAGAATTAGTCAAAGAGCATGTTTCACTAATATGCGCTAGGAATAATTCAAAAGAAGATTATGAAAATTTCCACAAAAAAATGGATGATTTAAACATACCTCGATACAAGTTAAGCCTTATGTGGTATCAAAGAAGTGTAGACTTTGGTTTGGGATTACCATTTAACATAACATCTTATGCAATATTAACTCATATATTTGCAAAATTAGCTAATATGATACCAGATGAGCTTATTGGTTCACTTGGAGATTGTCATATTTATTTTAACCAAAGGTATGGATTAATGAACCAGTTAGGACGTGAGGGGTATGATACGTTGCCCACATTGGTTATCGAAGGTAATCAAACAAAAATTGAGGATTTTAAGTATGATGATTTTAAAATCGTTAATTATTTGTGTGAAAAACCAGTAAAAATGCCATTAAGCGTTGGCTAACTTTAAGGACGAATAATATATTTATAATATATAATATGCAAATTATGTCAAATATAAATATAAAAATAAAGAAGGTTGTCTCCGAAGTATTGAAAGAGGCAGTAAATGAAACATCAAGGAGGCAAAAAGCTGATGCAGCAATCAATAAAAAAAACCCAAACATTCAAACTTTGGCAATTTTAACAAGTGAGAATCCTCGATTTGACTCAAATACTGATGGTAAAAATGTTACAAACGCAGACAGACGAGAGAATTTGGAAAAGGACTTGAAGTTGGGACATTATGCTTGGTTCCCAGTTAAGGGTCAATATGGAGGTAAGGAAAAATCATATATCATTTACAATATTTCTTTGGAAGACGCTTTGCATTTAGGACGTAAATTTGGACAAGAATCAATTATCTTCAATGAAGGTGACAAGTGCCAATATTGGGAACAAAGCGGTGACGGTAATTATGAAATGACTCACGAAAGGGATATTAGTCAAAAAATTGATATGACTGATGCGGATGACTACTATACGCAAGTGAGCAGAAAAAATAAATTCCAAATCCCATTCTTCGATGGAAGCGATGAAAATATGGAAGCTATGAATGAAAGTATGAAATATGTCAATAAGGTCATTAATTCAAGGGTTAAGAACTTGAATGAGGCCAAAAGACGTATAGATTCGTCTTTAAATGCAGCATCTCCATATAACAGATATTGCAACAGAGGGCAGCTTTATGGAAATAAGTTTCAATGGTAATTAATTTGTTATGGTCAGTTTCTTCAAAATCATTTTATTTGTTGCATTGTTTTTTATAATTGAGATTTTATCTGAAAGCATTGCAAAAAATCATTCATTGATAAAGTTTATGAATGACGCGCCTTTAAAGAGAAGGAAATGGTGTCAATTTATAATTAATACTATAGTATGCACTATTTTTATGTTTATTACAAAATGGTACGCAGCTTCTGCTGTATGGTATTTTTTGATAATTGTTACTACTGTGCTATATAAATGGATTGAAAACGACAGATATATTGAAGAGGAATATTACGAATGAAATTTTAATAATGAAAAAATACCGATTTATTGTTGAATCGGTATTTTTTTTGTTATTTATATAAAAAATATTTTTTTTCGAAAAAGTATACTATTTATATATAAATTATTACACAACATATTATAATTATGTTAGATAGGTATCCTACTTTAGAACAAAAGGGATTCATTTCTGACGAAGTGAATCACAAGATTGCTTATATAAGCAAGAACGTTAGAGGTAAAGAGAGATTTTCACCTCTAGAATCTTTTTTTGAAGAAGACAACAAGAGTCAAGTGACAATTGATGTCGCATGCTGTAGATTACACAGACATTAATATTTTAAAAGATAAGATAAAAAAATCCATACAAACAATGAATAAAAATTTAGATGAACTCAAGAGAATTAAAGAGTTGATGAACTATGGGTTAACTGAAAACAAGAAGCAGTACAGCAGTGTTGAGCATAGCAAGGAAGCAGCAGACGGTAAGGTCTACGGAATTGTTAGAGAAGGTACTAAGTACTACATAAAGGTCTCAAAGGATAAGAAGAACCTTATCAAGGAGAACTTTGATTACATTGGCGGCTTCATGAATCGTAAGAGATATGAATACAACAGTTTCGCTAACGCTTTGAAGCAGTTTGACCTAAAGATGATGTCTATAAGGGAAGCAAAGGCAAACGGCAAGGACATAATCATCGAGTCTTGGAATCCAGAAAAGAAAGAATTTCTTGCTTTGGAATCAACAAACAAGATGCGTCAAGAAATTATGCGTCAACGTCAGATAATGGAAAATGCAAAGCTTATCAGCGAAGGTAAGTGCTGCACCAACCAACCATACTGTGATGATGTAAAAGATGTTGAGGATTGCGAAGGTGTTAAACAGCAAGGCAAGGACAACATTAGCGGAAAAGTTAAACCAAAGAAGGGAAAGGCTATTAAGGAAACAGCCGACAGATTGGCTTGGCATCATACTGGTCAGAATGCACAAGGTACTATTGCTGACACCTATATGGATAAGAGCCACGGCACAGAAATCGGAGATGGTAAACCATTCAATAAAGCCAAGAATTCTGAAGAAGAAATGGAAAATGGCGTTGTAGAGGAACACAACACTTCTATGGCCTATGCATCAGACAATCAAAATAACCCAGAACCAGGAACTGGTCCTATTGGAAAGGATGACCCATTCGACAAGAAGGGTGCAACACAAATCAAGGAGGATATTGATGATTTGGATGATTCATCTGTAATTGATGATGAAGATTACGGTGGAGGCTTTAACGATGACGGTAATTTTGGTGATGATGGTTCAACATATGACGCTGAATACGATGACCAATCTATGGAAGGTGATGAGTTGGGTGATGACAGTATGATGGAAGTCGATGATGACGAACCATACGAAGATGATTCAACAGAATATGAACTTGAAACCGATGGAGGCGCTGATGATTTGGATACATATGATGATTTGAATTCAGATGCTGATTTAGGTGGAGAAGGCGGTGACGTTGAGTCAAGATTGTCTTCGATTGAATCAACACTTAACACGATATTGGATAAGTTGGATAACATTGACAGTTCTGAATTCGAAGATGATGACTTGTATCCAGAAGATGGAGAAGATGATGACCTTGGAGGCGATGATTTCGATGATGATTCTGATGAAGATGATGACCTTGGAGGTGATGATTTCGGTGATGGAGAAGGTGATGACCTTGGAGGTGATGATTTCGGTAACGGAGAAGGTGATGACCTTGGAGGCGATGATTTCAGTAATGGAGAAGGTGATGACCTTGGAGGTGATGATTCTGATGAAGATGATGATAGTGTAGTTTACGAATCAAGGTCATACAGAAAGATGAGACTCGCTGAAGAAAACAGACTTGATGATTTCGGAAAGCATCCAGCTTATAGAAAAGAACCAATGAAACGTCCAGAAACTGGTGTTGATAAGAACTCTCACGGTAGGGATTGGAATCACAGCAGTGTTCACAGTGAAGAACCTTATGGTCAAAAAATTGGTGATGGTTCTCCATTCAGCGTAAACCCAGAAGAAATCGAAAATGCTATTGTTGAAAGTGTTATGAAGCTATTAAAAAAAAAGTAATATCTGAAAAGCACGTTTTAAAAGTACCTAATAAGGGTGGTGATGACGATATGTCTTTGGATGATAATATGCCAGAACCACAAAATGATGAACCAATGGGCGGTGACGATTTTGGTAACGAACCTCCAATGGGTGGCGAAGAGCCAATGGGTAGTGAACCAGATATGAATGATGATTTCGGAGATGGTGATGATTTTGGAGGTGGCGAAGAAGGTGATGAATCTACAGAACATTTAATTAGTATGTATAAGTCTTTAACACCACAAGACAAAGTTGCTGCCGAACGTTACATACAATCATTGACTGCCGATGACGGTGGTGATGAAAAATCTGAAGAACCATTTGATGATGAGCCAATGGGTGGGGAAGAACCACCAATGATGGACGATGATGGCGGCTTTGGCGATGAAGGTAGTAACGAACCTCCAATGGGAGGAAACCCAATGAGGGAATCATTTGTTAGGGAAATTGTAAACAATCCAACAATGACAAAGAGGCAAGGACGAAGAGATTACAGAAAGGTTGGTGATGATGTACCAAAAAAAGGAAACCCTTTTGTATCAAATCGTAGATAATACAATAAAATACAGAAAGCGATTGTTTTCTGTATTTTTTTTGCCTTAAAACTATTTATTAATAAAATGTAATTCGACACATGAAGGTTTATGGAAAAAAGTCATTGTCGTTAAAGGAAATGACATACAAGAAGAAGAATGTAATCCTTAAGGAGGATGATACTGTATATACCAATGATGTAAGTGGAATGGCTAAATCTTTGAATAGGGATGGCGATGTCACTATCACTAATCAAACACCTAGAAAGACGATTGATGTTAATATATTAACAAAAAACAATAATGTAACCCCACAAGACATTCAATCTTCAGACGAGCTTCAATCTGCACTAACTGTAGCCAAGAATCAACCAGTAGATGTGGAAGTGAATGCTCAAAAAGTTAACGGAACTGTCACACCAATCGGTAATAGAACACAAAGTACAGCACTTGCTGAAGGTTTTAAGTTTACAAAACGAGAAATGAGTAGTTATTTAAACAAGTTATAAAAATATGAAAATTATTGTCACAGAAGACTCTTTGGTACGTAACGCATATGAAATGAAGAACAATGAATACGTGTTGCCAAATGTGCTGTACAACAACTTGAAACGGCACAAGACAAGTTTAGGTGACAATCCTTGTTTTCCAGAAGAAACAAAATATCCTTTTGATTATATAATCATCAAGGATAGGTACACAGAGGTTATTGACAAGTTTAAAACGTTGGGTGAAGAAGTTAATGGCAAGTCTTTGGATGAGATAAAAACGTTATGTAACAGACTGATACACGAGTGTATGGAAATTGAAAGAAAACACAGAGATTTCCTAAACAAGTTATGCGTAAGTGTTGTAAATGAGATATTGTGTGTACCAGAAAACACAGTAATAATCAAATGTAATTTGGTAGATTCAGTAAAACCAACCAAACAGCCAAGAGTTATACCAGAAGATGATGTAAAAAACGTGTACTCTTTTGATGATGTAGATGATATAAAGAATTCAAATTACGAGATTCTTAAGAGAAGGGTTATTAATTCTATAATACAAGGTGCATCATATAAGTTGTCTTTAAAATACCAAATGTTCGTTGATGAAATAAACAACATAGAACCAGAGCTTATAGAACTATATAAAAAGATAACAATTTTGGGCGATTATATATTGTTCAATGAGGAAGCTAAAATAGACGAACGAAATTTAAGCCTTGGGGCTTACGTTTCTGTGTCTTTGGGAACGTTTGGCAAGAAAACAATCATAGATTCACAAGCACTTATATTTCCTTATCTGCTTAAGGAAACTATTCGAGGATTTTTTGAACTGTTTGCTTCTCACAGTCTACCAGAAGACAACGAAAAAGCAATGTATATCATACGGCATGCGGATTTTATGGTTGCAGAATCTTGGGATTTGAGGTTTGGAGTTAAACTGTGGGAGATATTAAGCCAAAAACTTCAAGATGAATTGATTATACCTTATTTCTTTATGACTTTGTGCAATTTACCAAAAATTGAGTTTATGAGGAAGATGAAGGAAATATTATCAAATACAAAATTAGGCGAGTCAATCATTGATGACCTTATTCTAGCTAGCAAGAAGCAAATAACATATAACAAGCTGCCTAGTAATACTACGCCAAAAGACAGTTTTAAGGCTATCATATCAGATGAAGTTGAAGAAGATGACTTTACTATAGAAGAATTGAAGAATTTGAATTAAACTAAGGGGGTGGATTTTTGTCTATCTCCCTTTTTTATTATATTTTAAATATTTATAATAAAATAATTTCTTCTGGTTTTTATTTTTTTTTTTATATATAATAATTAAAAATTATAATAATATGCTTGATGTAAAACATTTAACTACAGAATATGCGAAATGCTATTCAGACCCATCTCGAATATACTTTATAGAACATTATCTTTCTACACTATTCGGTGACAAGGGACTGCAACCATTGCTGTTGTTTCCAAGACAAAAGGTATTTTTGCATTCACTTGCTGAAAATAAGGAAACAATAGCTATTAAACACCGTCAAGCTGGTATTACAACAATTACAGCTGGTTGGGCTTGCGGACAAATCACATTTGCCTCAAAACAAGCACCAGAAACTATATTGTGTATTGGTAATAAACTTGATTTGGCGAATCAAATGGTTGAAAAAATAAGAATGTTCTTGGAGCAAGTTCCAAGATGGATGTGGGGCAACGATTTTTATTCACCAGACCCAAAATCGGAAAAGAACAAAAGGGATATTTTCGTGAAATGCTCTAAGTCAGAACTTGAATTGTTCAATGGCTGTAAGGTTTATGCAAGGTCTTCTGGCCCAAATGCTGCACGTGGTATTTCGTCTGTTTCTTTATTGGTATTTGACGAAGCCGCGTTCATCGAAAACGGAATTTCAGTTTATGGTGCTGCCGTAGCCGCAACATCTGCAAGACCAGATAGAAAAATTGTGATGATTTCCACACCAAATGGCAAGGACTCTTTGTACTTTAACACGTATAAGCAAGCTCAATTGAAGGAAAACAATTATAATGCTGTTGAATTCAAATGGTTTCAAGACCCAAGATATAACAAGTTCTTGAAATGGTACAGAAAGAATGAAAAAACTGGTGATTATGATTGGATTGAGGAAGATATAATTGACAATGACGGTTCAATTGTCTATAATGAGCAAAGATGGGAAGAGCTTGTCAGAAAAGGATATACTCCAACATCTCCTTGGTACATATCAATGTGCAAGGCTTTCAATAACGACACGATGATGATAGCCCAAGAGCTTGATGGCTCGTTTATGGGTTCTGCAAACAACGTTGTTTCGCCAGAATATATTGATATGCAAAGCAATTTGAATGTAAGAGAGCCTCTTAAGGATTTTAAAGACCCTCTTGTAGAAGATTCTTGGTTTTGGAAGAAACCAATTGAAGGACATAGATATATTATGGGAATTGACCCGTCAAGAGGTACTAGCGAGGATAGAACTGCAATTGAAATCATAGATATTGACGGTAGAGATGAGAACGGTATGCCTATTATTGAACAAGTTATGGAATACTTGGGTAAAAAGCTAGGAGACGATATTGGCGGTATTGCTTATCAGTATGCTGTAATGTATAATAACGCATATATTGTAGTGGACTGTACTGGTGGACAAGGTGATAGTTGCATCTTAACGCTTATGCAGCTTGGATACAAGAATTTCTACTTCGAGGATGCATCACAAAAGACATATATGGTACAGAATTCATCCAAGATTTATATGAAAACAAATCAAGACCAACTACCAGGCTTCCATTTCCAAGGAAATAGATACCCAGTACTTGCCAATTTTGCAACAATGGTTAGAAGTAATGAGATAAAAATTAGGTCACAAAGGGTTATTGCAGAACTTGAAACGTGGATTTTCAAGGGTGAGACGCAAAGAATTGACCATATGGACGGTATGCACGATGATACACTGACTTGCTTGGCTATGTCGCTGTTCGTGCTTACGTTCTCGTTCAACAAACTTGAGTCTGCAAAGAGCAAGGATGCCGCAATATTGAATGCATATATTATGAACAACGCAAATATATATACAACCAATCAAGCGAATGTGGCAAGCTTGTCTATGACACCATCCAATGGCTTGAGGATGCCTTTTTATTCATCAAATAATTTAAACAAAAACAATAATTCTGCTTGTTATGGCTCTTGTTTGTGGGTTTTTGGTATAATGCATTAAAAAATACCGAAAAAATTTGGTTTATTCATTTTTTTCTTTTATTTTTTAAATAAAAGAAGATATGAATAGATTGACAAAAGAGTATAAATTAAATGAAATTGATAATTTTGACTTAAAAATTGGAACAGTAAACAGATTTAATCCAACAGCTTTCTACATAATAGGGAAAACGTGGATTAAACCTACGGAAGAAATGAAATATTGTGAAATTTTCAATTGTTGTTGGTATAACTTTAAGAAAAAAGTTTCCAAAATGATTGCAAAGCACAATTTTTCACAGAAGCATCTAATAAACTATGATGTAAATTTTCAGTCTATGTCCCCAAATTCGACTAATTATCTTTGTTTTGACATAACAATGAAGCAAATAAATGATATTATACCTATTAAGGAAATATATGATATAATGTTTGATGATATTGTTGAGATAATTGGTGAATTTCAAAAGGATTTGATTCAAAATAATTTTAATGTAAACAAAAAACAGACAGTACATTAAATACTGTCTGTTTTTTTTATTACTTTTCAAGTAAAACCTCTCTCAAACTCATAAACTTTGCACAATCTTCAATGAAAGTACCTTCGTTAAATGTCTTTGTTTTGATATTCTCATTAATATGAGTCAAATCCAAATCTTCTTGTTCATTTTTGTTCTCACGAATCAAACATTCAACACCTTTCAAGCATTCTGATTTCATTTCATTGAAAATCTGCTCCTTCCTTGCCTTTGAAGTCTTTTCGCTTACTATTTCTGAGAATAAATTTCTTTCCTCGTTGTTCAGCAAGCCATAATACTTGTTGTCAAATTCTCTCATTACAGCATCAGCATTAAATTTTGTCTCATTTACACTATTCTTATGCTGTTTAACATATTCATTGAGAGTATTCAAGCTTTTTTTATACTCATTTAGGTTAGTAATCTTCTTTTTGTGTGACATCAAGTAGTCACAGCTTTCAAACATACGAGTTTTTTCATCTGAAAATTTACTTTCTGGTAAAATACCGTATTTTCTAACCAATTTTATAAGTTTATTGTTTGATTCCTTGATTGTTTTCAAGTCGATGTTTGGTAACACAAGCTGTATGGCCTCGTTGATGTAGCTAATAGTATCATCAGAACTGCATTTGTTGATACTATTGTAGAATGATAACTGCGCCTTCAAGTTATTATCCTCCATAATGGTCTGCATAATCTCTCTAACAGCTTTTGTATTCTCCTTAACTAATCTTGGAAGCGAATCTTGGATTGCTTCATTGCAAGAAGAGAAGCCATTGCACGAATACATCTTGTCTGCTTCAGTTTTGTATTGGTTGTAAGCCTCATCAGAAAGAGCTTTGAGTTGTTCGACACGTCCAACATCTCCACTATTCATTGCTTCTACCATTTGCTGTGTGTATTGCTGCCACTCTTGTATGTGTGGATTTACATAATCTTCCATTATTGTTCTAAAAATATTTTTTTAAGTTATTTTTTCTCATTATCCAAAAATTCGTCAAGAGATGAAATCATATTGTTGAATTCCTCGTTAATTAACAATGTTTTGTCAAGAATATCTGGTCTTGAAACAATTGTTCTGTTTCTTTGTGAATCATTTCTTCTATTTCTCTCTATTTTTTCAATCAACAGAGGTTTGTTCTTGCTTACTGCTTCCATTGGGGGTGGGTTTCCTTCTGGTGGCGTACTACCTTCATCTCCACCTAACACATTGGAAGCATCAGCAGCTGGCATTTCACCACTTTCTCCACCGATTTCACCCATTCCATCATCATTTGGTGAACCTAACTCGTCAAGACCATTGCCGAAGTCACCTCCACCGCCTCCCATAGGTGGCATACCTCCACCACCCATGCCTTGCATATCACCTTCACCGCCTTGGTTCTGATTCTCTTGATATTGAGCACCAGGCTCTCCATAGATTCTATCAACATTATCAAATATACCAGTACGCTTGATGATTTGGTTGGTCATTTGGAGTTCGTTGGCAATCGCCTTCTCCAATCTTATCTCTTCAAAGTTGTCTTGAATCTCCTTGTCACTCCATTTCATAACTTGCTTCAAAGCTCTTTGCAATGACATAATAGGAATACCAGTTCCAGGGTCTGCCACTGCTGTTTGAACAGCACCAATTTTCTTTGAAACATTCTCAATTTCAAGTTGTTCTGCTTGAGTTGAAGGATTGTTCATTGAAAGTGAGAAATTTGTCAAGTCATCATCGAATCCCAACAAATACAAGTGTATACTTGCGACTTTTGTCAATTCCATAAGGAATGCTTGCTGTATTCTATTGATAGTTCTTGTAAATCTCACGTCTTCCAAAGCAAGATTTTGACCATTTCCTTGAGATTCATCGAAATTAAGGAAAGTCCTTGGTATTCTTAAAGCTGTAAGAACCTTGTTTTGAACAAACTTGATGTCATCCAACGCTGTCAAGTTCTGTGCTGCTGAAAGTGTCTCGATTGGTGTAGGTGCGGATGGGTCTCTAACTGGTATAAAGATGTCTTGGTCACATGAATTACTTACGAATATACCGTTTTGACAAATAGAACCATTTGAATTCCAAGTTCTTAATGCAAAATTGTGCCTATCATCTTCGCCATTTAAACCAACAACTGTCATACAATAAACATCATCGCCACTAACCCACTCTATATTTTTAATAGTATGGTTTTTTAAAGATTCTGTGATATATGCTGATATTGTAGCAAAACCTTTTTCTTTGATTCTGTTTTCCAAAACTTCTCTTGAAATGAAATGATTATGCTCTAATCTTCTATTATCATTTATTGAAATTAGATAATCAATCAAATTAGTGTTAATATAATCAAGCATTTCTTTGCGTTTTGTGATTCTATGGGCTAATACTTCATTCAATATTGAGTTCCATATGAAATCATCAAAATGAATATTCATTTTGTGAATTCTATTAGCACTACCTTCACCAATCCAACTGTTTTTGCTCGCAATTCTTCTTATTGCATCATGTTGTTTATGCAATTCTGAATTGTTATATTCTTCAAAATCTTTCCTATATCCAATTTCTAATCCTTTTTCTCTTCTTAACTGTTTTGTTGTTTCTAATTTATTATATTCGATGATACGTTTTTTATTAATTTCTTTAGTATAATCTAATTCACCATTAGCATATTTAATTTTTAAAGTATTCGAAATATTTTGCTTATGTATTGGTGATATTATTCTCCCTTTTAATGATTTTTTTAAGTTTTCAATATGTTTTTGTCTTTTTTCTTCATTTTTCCAATTTCTTCTTGCTAATTCAGAATGCATTTTATGGTGTTCAAAATAGTCGCACCATAATAAATTAGATGGTTCGTTATTGTATTTGTTAAAATCTTTATGGTGAATTGTATTATATTCAGCATTTTCTTTCTCAACATTTTCACCAATTAAACGATGTGTAAATTCAAATTTGCCGCTATTTGGATTATATATTTGTTCATACCTATCAAATAATTTTTGACTATTTTTGTCAATTTTTCTATAAAACGGCATAACACTTTCACCAATTGCGACTTCATCTGCTCGTTTTTTTGAGCCATCACGCATAATCAATGGATGCTCTTGTGCCATAATGCAATAAGAGTCATCATCAAATGTTATTTTAACAAGTTTGTCTGCTGTATAGTTTTTACCACACCACGCAACTTTTCCTGGTACAATTCTATGTGTCTTGTCTTGAATTGAATAGACATAATTTGTTTTACCACTGTTGAATTCTTTTGCCAATTCTTCAATGGTAATCGTTCTACCATCCAATAATGGTATTGGTGTGTCTTTATGAACTGGCATGATGTTTTTCCTCAAGTCTATCTGACCAGTCATAGGGTCGATGATAGGTGTTCTCTTGAAGTTGTTTGCAATTTGCTGAACATAAGCTTGAACATCAGCATCATCAATTGCACCAACGTAAATCTTGTAGATTCTTCGTTCTATTGAACGTTCAAGACGATAAATGAGCATCATATCCTCCATAAGAGACAGCATTCTCCAATGCCTTCTTGCTGCATTAAGATAAGAACAGTTATGCGTCACAATACCGTTAGCAAAGAAATTACTGTTTTCGTTATCTACTGTAAAATCATATGTTTGTTTCTTGCCTACATATTCTATTTTACTTATCTTTTCTGTCTTAAAGCCATCTGCTAATCTATTGGATAAATCATATTTTTTTTCTTGTTTGTTATAAGAGTTATCAACAATTAGTAAATCACCGATTTTGAGGTCTTTTATTTCTTTATAAACTAAATTATTATCTTCATAAATCAGTAATTTATGGTCTTCAGTTCCTTCTATTTCATTGTGAAATGTTGAAACTTTATATACATCTTTTTCACCTTTAGGCATAAACATAGTGACAGTACCTAATTCTCTCATATGAGAATTAATATTAAATGTCCACACTTTATCACCAATGTCTATGTTGGACATTTCCTTATACCCAAATTCGGTTTCAATTCTTGTATCTCCAACTATGCAACCATAAGGAAGATATAGAGAGTTTGTAATCAATCTGAAGTGAGCAATCTGCCAATTTCTGAAAGGTATCTGTTCACTTGTTTCATCTGTCCATATGAATTTAGTGGATAGGTCTGTGTTTTTGTCAATGTTTTGAGCAAGTCTGTATCCTTGTCCACCATAAGGATTTTCAATACCATTTTCTAATCGTTCGACATTAAATACTGGAAGTTGTCTCCATCCTAGCACACCATTTTTATGGTCAAGGTTTAGCATCATAAACATATTTCCGTACTTGCACATTCCTCTGACAATCATTTGTGCAGTTACTTGAATGTCAAGTCTGTTCACGAACAAATCTTCCAATATGGCTCTGATTCTATCAGATTTTGAAGTTACATTGATAACTTGACCCTTGTCATTGTTGATACAACTTTCTTCAGAAACTATATCCAATGCAGCACCGATTTCTGGAAATGAATCCATAAGGTCTGCATCCCTATACATTAATTTGACGTTGTTAAGACCAGCAAAAGCTTGAACTGACAAGTCCACATTAGCCTTAACCCATCTGTCATTCAGCCACGAATTCTGTTGCAATTCCAACTTCTGTTTTTCGTAGTCTTGCTTGTCTGTTGTTTTGTATAAAATCTTTTCACCTTCGGCTGTTGATATGTCATAACTGTTGACGTGTCTTTGGTTTACATCGTCACCCCAATCACCAGTTATAGCTTTATCCAAGCCTTGAAAAACTGTATTTAAAATTTTAGCCATTTTGACTCATTTTATATAAAAATTAGTTAGTTAATACCTATTTATAAATATTAAGTAATAAAAGTAATGTTATGATAACCAAAAGAAATAGTGTATTATCTCAAAAAATTAAAAGAAGAACACGAGGAAATTTTGCCTCTACAAGTGAAATTATGGGAGAAATGGTTGAAGATACTACAAGTTCAAGTGTTTCGTTGAAAACTGCTGCAAATAGACCAAAAGTTGTACTACCAACAGTTACAATAAAATCAGATAAGGTTGAAAAGGCTAAAAAGGTAATATTTACTTGCATAACTGGTAATTATGATACATTGGCAGAACCAATTAGAAAATATGGCAAGTATGACTATATATGCTTTACAGATAATCCGAATCTCACATCAACAGTGTGGGAAATACGTAAAATGCCGCAAGATGTTATGCATCTTGACCAAACGAGGCAGCAAAGAATGGTAAAAATCTGCCCACATAAATATTTACCAGAGTATGATTTGTCAATTTGGGTTGATGGAAACACATCATTAGATTTTGATTTTGACAAATATATAAATACATTTGTAGATGACGATAACTGTGTATTTGTTAAGAAACACCCAGTAAGAACATGTGCCTATCAAGAGCGTATGACTTGTGAAAGAATGAAGAAGGATGACCCACAAGTTATGAAAAAGCAAATGGATAGGTATAAAAAGGAAGGTTTTCCAGAAAAATATGGATTACCAGAAACAAATTTTATTGTTAGGTTCCATAACGATGAAAGGTGTAAAAAACTTATGGATACTTGGGCTAACGAAGTTGTCAATGGAAGTAAGAGAGACCAACTGTCATTCTCTTACAGCGTTTGGAAGACAAATGTAAAGGTAAAATATTTCAAGGCAAATGGTATGCTAACACCAAAAAGTCATAGGAAAAAACCATTGGCAAGTAAGGAGATGGTCAAACGTAAAGATAATAACCCAATAAAGTTATGTGTCGTAAATTATAATACTAATAACTTGATAGAGCACTTGATAAAGAGTATAAACAAGTTTGTCCCTAAATATCATCTATATATATTTGATAACAGCGACACTGAAAAGTTTGAATCAAAAGACGAAAGAATTACTGTGTTTGACAACACCAAAGGCCAAATTATTAACTTCGATAAATTCTTGGAAAAATACCCAAATAGACATATATCATGTGGTAAGAGAAATAAATGGGGAAGTGCAAAACACGCAATCAGTATTGAAAAATGTATGGAACTTATTAATGACAGTTTCATATTGTTGGATTCAGATATATTGCTCAAGAGGGACATCAGCAATTTGTATAATGATGCATATGTTTATATAGCTGACACAACTACACAACCAGCTTCACAGATAAAAAGAATCCTTCCATTTATATGCTTTATCAATGTAAAGAAATGCAAGGAAAAGGGAATACATTATTTCAATGACAATTATATGCATGGATTGAGAAAAACACCACAAGCTGATAGATATGACACTGGTGCTTATTTCTATATTGCAGCAAACAAATATGAACATTTTGATATAAACTTTACTGACTATGTGGAACATATGAAAGGTGGTAGTTGGCAACAACAAGATATGACACCAGAACAATGGTTGAATAAATATAGAAAGTATTGGGAATAATTGATAAAATTAAGATATTTATTAATAAAGTAATAAATAATATGAGTAAACAAGATGAAATGGTGTCTATTTTGAATGAGGCATTTGATGAAGGTGTTGCTAGCACTGAAAGTGCAATACAGCAAGCATCTGAAGAAGGATATAATAGAGGTTATCAAGAAGGGTATTCAGATGCCCTTAGTACACTTCCAATCGTACCACCATCAGATGAAGATGATGATGGAATCCCAGTTCATAATATTGACAACTTTGCAGTTAAGGAATTTTTCGATTCTTTACCAGAAAGTGGTTATAGCAAAAGCGACTACAGTAAGGTTTGGAAATACTTGTTTATGACGCAAGACCATTCTTCCGCATCTTGGACTGAATGCTGCAATCCATATGTTATTTACGGAAAGGGTGATAAGATTGTTGTTGAATCAGAAGGTGAAACTTCTTGGGAAGTATTCCCATACAAGGAAGTGTTTAGAATTTTCTCTTTGATTCCAAACAAGCAATATCATTGGACTATGTATAACGGCACAAAAGTATTGCAAAGCGGAGACTTCAAGACGGTCGGTAGAGTAAGATGGATGGGTACTTTCTCTTCTAAGGAACCACGTAATTTCAGAGACTTGGGTGGATATGGCATCAAGTATGGTAGGCTTTATCGTTCTGAAAACCCAGATTCTGTTGAGGTTGAATCTGCTGACCACAAGTACTTGAGAGACCAACTTAAGATTACTGTACAAGTAAACTTACGTTCGTCTTCAGAACCAGCAAGAGCTGATTTGTTTGAAAAGACATATCAATATAATATTCCAGCTTATTCAGAAGTTTTCACTTGTTCATCGACAAGTAAAGCAAATTTCAAAAACGCATTCAATGCAATTGTAAATGAACTTTCTAATGGCAAAAACGTTCTTTTCAACTGTTGGCAAGGATGTGATAGAACAGGTACAATGGCTTGGATGATACAAGGACTTTGCGGTATGCCACTTGGATACTGTGAAGGACATTGGGAGTTGTCTGGTCTCGACCGTTGCGGAAACTCAAAGATTTGGAATTGGGAGGAAAGCTCTAATGGAGAACTTAGAACATTCATCACCAAACTTCAAGCCAAGATAAAAGATACATCAAAACGTAACGATTCGTATACTTTGGCTTATTATTTGGCTAAGACTATCCTTGGAATTACTGATGGCAAAATAAATAAATTGAGAGAGTTATTATTGGAATAAAAAATGAAACTATATACCTGTTGACACCGAAAAATCATTTATGCAAAATTTAAAAAAGGAAATGATATACAATTTGGCACCAGTTAGATAAAAAATCTGACTGATGCCATTTTTTTGTATATTCTAAAATATTTATAGATAAATAATGGAGATAGAGTAAAATCTGATTTTGCTCAGACTATTTTTTTTTTTAATTGAATTAAAATCATTATATTATGGTATATATTAGAAAATTTGGCACCACAGCAGAATTTATTGCTGAAAAAGATAATTTGGCAAGACCTAACATATCATTTGTAGAAGAAGTTAATGATATTTATGCGTTGAAAATGCCTATTTGTAAGTTAAAGTTGAATGATAATTCAGTTGTTGAACTTTTTGGTAATGGGCAATTAACACAATCAATGATACAGCCATATAAAGATACTGTTGTTTCGGCTGCAACAACAAATTTATGCAATAGTATTGGTGGTTATGCTTTCCAAGGATGCGCAAACTTAAAGGATGTAACAATACCATATGGAAGTACAAGTTTGAGTAACGCTTATGCTGCCTTTTCTGGATGTAGTTCGTTAAGTAGCGTAACACTACCTCAATCTTCTTCCACTAATGGTATACCACCATATATGTTTTGTGACTGTTCATCATTAACTAGTATTGCATTACCTTTGGGTGTAACTCAAATTAATAATTGTGCATTTCAAAACTGTAGTGGTTTAACAAGTGTTGTTTTACCACAAAGTTTACAAACAATTGTTTATTCTGCATTCACATCTTGTGTTAATTTACAAAGCATCGATATTCCTCTTGGAGTAACAGCAATTGTTGATTATGCCTTTTATAATTGTACATCATTAACAAGTCTAACATTGCCAAATAGTGTAGCATATGTTGGAAGTTATGCCTTTTATAATTGTAGCGGTTTAACAGAAATCACAATTGGAAATGGAGTTAGACAAACAGGTAATTTATCGTTCGGAGGTTGTAGTGCAGTTACTAGTTTAACTGTTGGAACTGGAATGAAAACAGCATTTAATATTCAAGTTTTTCCTAACTTAACAACATTGAATTATAACTCTGCAAGTTTACCATTTTTACGAAATAGTAAAGTAAACACGTTAACATTAGGAGGTAATGTAACAAGTATTGGTAATACAGCATTCAGTGGATGTTCGGCATTAACAAATGTAACCCTACTAGATAGTGTTACAAGTATTGGTGCAAGTGCATTTACTTATTGTAGTGGTTTAACAATCATAAATTTAGGTAGTGGTGTTACAAGTATTGGAAATTATGCATTTTATTATTGCCGTGGGTTGACAAGCATAGAAATACCAGATAATGTTACAAGTATTGGTGATTATGCTTTCTATAGTTGTAGTGGTTTAACAAGTTTAGATTTAGGCAATGGTGTTACAAGTATTGGTAGGGAGGCTTTCGATAGTTGTAAATCATTAACAAGTATAACCATACCAGATAGTGTTACAACTATTGGTGATAGAGCTTTCTATAGTTGTAGTGGATTAACAAATGTATCTGTTGGTAGTGGAGCTACAAGTATTGGTAGTTATTCATTTTATTATTGTAGCTGTGTTGAACATTTGTTTTATAATGCAAAAAATGTTCCATCTAACTTATGGTATTTTAACAACAATTTAAAAACAATAACATTCGGAGATAATGTTGAAAACATTGGCGATAGAGCTTTCCATAGTTATAGCTCTTATCAAAGCGTATTATCAAGCGTAACTTTTGGAAATGGGCTAAAAACAATTGGAGACGATTCTTTTGGTATGTGTCCAAAATTAGTAACTATTACAATACCAAGTGGAGTAACAAGTATTGGTGCTAGTGCATTTACTTCTTGCAGTGGTTTAACAAGCATAGAAATACAAGATAGTGTTACAAGTATTGGTAATTGTGCGTTCTCTGGTTGTACTTCATTAACAAGTTTAGATTTAGGAAATGGTGCTACAAGTATTGGTTATACTGCATTTGAAAATTGTAGTGGATTAACAAGCGTTACAATACCTAACAGTGTTACAAGTATTGGTAGTGGTGCTTTTCATAATTGTTATGGATTAACAAGTATTACAATTCCAAATAGTGTTACAAGTATTGGTGATGGTGCTTTCAATACTTGTACATCATTAACAAGTGTAACAATAGGAAATAGTGTTACAAGTATTGGTAGGGATGCTTTCGTTAGTTGTAAATCATTAACAAGTATAACCATACCAGATAGTGTTACAAGTATTGGGGGTTATGCTTTTGGATATTGTAGTGGTTTAACAAGCATAGAAATACCAGATAGTGTTACAACTATTGATTATATGGCATTTGCAAATTGCTATTCATTGTCAAGTGTAACTATTGGAAGTGGAGTTAATAGTATTGGTAATTATATTTTCGCGCAGTGTAGCGGTTTAACAAATATTGTTGTTAGCATAAATAATGCAAAATATGATTCAAGAAATAATTGCAATGCAATAATAGAAACAGCAACAAATACTCTGTTATTTGGTTGTAATAATACTAACATACCAAATAATGTTACAAGCATTGGGGGTTATGCTTTCAGTGGTTTTACATTATTGTCAAGTATAGCAATCCCTGATAGTGTTACAAGTATTGGTGATTATGCTTTCTATAGTTGTAGTGGATTAACAAGTATAGATTTAGGCAATGGTCTTACAAGTATTGGTGCAAGTGCATTTACTTCTTGTAGTGGTTTAACAAGCATAGAAATACCTGATAATGTTACAAGTATTGGTAATTCTGCTTTCGAGAATTGTACAAGTTTGATTAGCATATCTTTTGGAAATGGTTTAACTAATCTAGGTTATGGGGTTTTAAGACGTTGTAGTAATTTGGCAAGTATTACATCATTAGCAACAACTGCACCAACAATATCAATGACCACATTTGTAGGCATTGTACAAAATGGTACATTATATGTTCCAAGTGGAAGTAGTGGATACGATAATTGGATGCAGAATGCAAACTATTATTTAGGAAAATATAATTGGACTAAGGTAGAGCAATAACATAAACAATAATAAAGCCAAATACAAGCAATAAAACACTTGTATTTGGCTTTATTTTCACTCTGTAAGCGTTTTATCAATTCAGACAATAAAAGCATACAGCACGCAATAAAATGCAATATGTGAAAGAAAAAATGATTTATTAACATTTATTAACAATAATAATTTTGGAGATAAGAAAAAATCAACTATCTTTGCATCGTAAAAATTAAACAAACAAATAAAAACAAACAATTATGTTTATTACTTTTAAAATTTCAGACAAAGATTGTATCGTTCTTACACTTTCAAGAAAAGACCGATTTGTTGTATTTTTCACAGACAAGGACGGAAAATTCAAGTTCAATTTGATTGATGAAAACAAAAACCTTCTGTGTGATACTTGGTATGACAAGATGAACGATTTCGAAAATGGTTATGCTGTAGTTTCGTTGGGTGGTAAATACAATTACATCAACTATGATGGGAAGTTGCTTCTAAATGAATTTGTTGCTCATGCAAAATCGTTTGAGTTTGGCATTGCAATAGTTACAAAAAACAATGGCAAAGACAATATCATCAGCACAAATGGAAAATATTTGCTTGGTGATGATTTCGATGGCATCGAAGATTTTGATTCCAACAAATTGTCAATTGTGATTAAAAACGGAAAATACAACCTCCTTGACACCAAAGGAAATCTTGTGCTTGACGAATGGTATTATACTTTATCACAGTCTCGTGACAAAAGCGACATTTATTATGTGACTCGTCGTAAGACCACCGATAAGTTTGAGGAAAACCTATTCGATGCAAAAAGCAAAAAATTCGTTTCAGACTTGTGGTTTGACATAATTTTGGGCAATTCATATAAGGGTATTTTTACTGTGGTAAAAAATATTGATGGAACAGAAAAAAGAAATTTCATTTCCTTATCAAAAGGAAACCTTCTTTCAGATGTTTGGTTTGACAAGACATCCTATTTCGTTTATGACCGCGCTTCTGTAGTGGTAAACGGAGAACCAAAAATCATAGACACAAATGGAAATTTCGTATTCATACAATAAATAACAAATAAATGCCAAGCAATGTGAAATTTGCTTGGCATTTATTTTTTTTAACAAATCATTCAGCATCAACAACAGTCCAACCATTTGGAATACCACTATCACCACTTGGCAATGTTGTCATTGATTGTGATTTAACAAACGTTCCACTTTCTGCAACACCAGAAACCCAACCATTTAATCCGCTTGTAACACCTTTTGTTGCAAGCATTGTAATATTCTTGAGATTGGTGCAGTTTTTGAACATACTTGCATAACACATACTTACTAATTCGTCTGCGTGTAGAATAGGGCTACTTTCAAGTGATACACATCCATTGAACATACTTGAATAGCACATACTTTCCATTGTAATTGCTGGTAGTTGTGGTGCTTTTTTCAACAATGTTGCCTCTTTAAACATTGCCATATACATAGTAAAGCATGTCTTTGAAGGTAAAATCAGATTTTCTGCACTAACCAAATTTGAACCTTTGAAAATCTCATAATAAGTGTACCTCGAAATGCTCAAAATTGGGGTTAATTTTTCTGAATTATTGAAATCATCCTCAAGGAACAATGACATTATATTTCCATTAATTTCAAACAAGGCAGTACCTCCGATAAATTTGCCTATCCCCAATTGTTTCGAATACGCAATATTGTCTGAATAATCTTCTTGCATTTTACCTTTCAATCTAATAGAGTCATTAGCGTTTACATTCAGATTTAGATTGTTTGTCGGTTCTTGCCACTCGCCGTTATTTATTGAATATGATACTGCATTTGATTTACCTTCTTCCAATTCTTCATTGGCTTTAAATACAAATGTTCCATCAGTTAAAAGTACAACTGTGAAATAATCTTTGGAGTAATCATGTTTCATTTCTTTCACGTAGAATGTGTCATCTTCTTCAACAAATGAAATGTAATTATAGTCATATTCTATAGAAGGTTCATCACTTGTTAAGAAATATTTTAGATACTTCATATTAAATATTTTTTTTTATTATGTTATATATCCACAACAACTTTTTCTGGATAACCTATAGTAAAATCATAATTTTCAACTTCTTCTATTGTTTGCAATTGTCTTACATTCATAATATGTCTGTTTGTGACATTGAAAGCACCAATTGCATATAATTCAAGTGCATTCAAAAACTCTTTGATTGTTTGAATTGGTAAAGTCATTGGGATTCCTTCAAACCAAACAGTATATTCTGTTCCACCGTTTTGTTCAACAACATCAATTGCGTGTAGAAGTGCAACTCTTGTGTTTCTGTCAATCCATCCGCTAATTCCGTTAATTGTGAAAGAATTAACTTGGTCAGAAGTGTCATATTCGTTTATATCAGAAATTTTATTCGAAATGACATCTTTCAATGATGGAACATATGGTTCTATTTCTGGTTCTACCCATTCTTGATAACCAGCCTCAATAAGTTGTTCTTCTGTTGGGTTGAAAATTCTCATGTCACCGACAACAATATTTTTTCTAGCAAAAATAACTTGACCGTCAACAACTTTATAATATTTTTTCATATAATTTTATTTTATCTATTTTATTTTTATATTTCTGGGTCAACTAGACGAACTTCCCATTTGGTTGGTATTCCATTTACCCCTCTAACGTTCCAAGTTGCATTCTTGTTTTTATCAAATGTACCATTTGCAGAAACCCCAGTACACCATTGGTTCAATGGTTTGTCAGTTTCTTTTGTAATGTTTGTCAAATCGACAGCTAACATTTTTATATAGTTTAGTTTTGAACATCCATTAAACATATTTTTGTAGCTTCCTTGAAATAGTACCAATGCTTGCAATAGTGGTGCTGAAACTAATTCTGAACAACTTTTGAACATTGAATTAAAACAGTCTTTTACTGCATTTGGAGGCATTATTAATTTGTCTGCGTGTGTTATTTTTGTTGCTTCAAACAATGTTCTGAATGAAAATTCTGTCCCGTCATCCAAACGTGTGTTTTTATCTGCAAATGCACCCTTTAATAATGTCATTATTAATCCGCTAACACTGAATTTTTTTGTATTGTTCTTTATTTGTGTATAGTCATCTTTAGTTGTATAATAATATCCCATAGACACGCCATTTCCTCTCATAATAATGCTTTCGTTTGTGTTGATTGGTGGCATTTCAATGGTTACTGTTTGATTATTTATATTATTTGTTCTCACCCACGTTTCTCCATCGTCAGTTGAATATTCAACCCAAACAAGTAGCGATGTTGAAACGTTTTTCCCAATTATCATTCTAAAAACAACATTGTCTTCTTCAGCTGTCAATCTGAAATAATTAGTGTGTTTAATTTTAACGTGTGGCACAAATCTTCTTGTTCTACTCATTTCTAACAAATGTTTTATTAATTATGTTTGTTGTAATGCTGCTAATTTTGATTCAATGTA